>Ga0123354_10015314_pt1 | contig 11968 bp, 11 predicted proteins | sample TergutLab28metaG_2_FD_97872 | JGI IMG/M metagenome (GOLD analysis project Ga0123354, IMG submission 97872) | Labiotermes labralis P4 segment gut microbial communities from Petit-Saut dam, French Guiana - Lab288 P4 | ecosystem: Host-associated > Arthropoda: Insects > Digestive system > Gut ... | reverse complement strand
GGGGGGGGGGGGGGGGGGGGGGAATCAGGGAGCAGAAATAAAGTCGTAACCTAAAGGTAAAAGCTTTTTTGTTAACGCCATTAAGGCATACAGAGGGAGTAAAGGTATAGCTCCACTCATTCCTAATCTCGGCACTTGAAGGTAAGCGGTAAATGTCATATCCCGGCCGCTTTACTCCCGCAGAAGAATCCCGGTACCCACTGAGTGTGAGTTTGGGTTGGCCCCACCACCAATCTGGGAGCTTTGGAGAAGAGAAAAATCTCTTGGCCCTAACGGGTTTCCAACCCCGGACCGTCGAACCTGCAACAGTGACACTATACCACAGATCACCTGTACTGTACTGTACTGCACTGTACTATGCCAAACCGGCTGCTGCAATTAAGTACTTCCTAAGTAAAGGTGAAATAATGGAATTAACTGCGAACAGGGGGAGGACACCAAAAAACATTTACCCTGCCCTATCAAGAATTCATACCAATCGTCTACAAACAAGATTCTGAGCCCCAGAAAATGACAGGCCCTCACTATGGAGGCTAACAGAATGGTTACATACTGTGTGTGTGTCACCTGGTCTAAAATTATAGAAAATCTGCACTTTGGCCACACAATGCATTCATGCATTTGGTATGATGCACTCAATAAACAGCAATTTTTCCACTGATTAACTAACTACACACCACACAATCCTTCTTCAGAAGCTACTAGCCCCACTGCTAGTCAAGAAATTACTTGCATTTTAAGTAACCCGAAGGAGCAGTACTGTTTTGTAACAGCCTGAAACTCGTAAATATCCTGAGCCACCTTAACCCTCCATGTCTCCCCCATCCTATTTAAGATCCGCTTAATATCACCCTACAATTACTCACACCAGTTCCTACAGTCTCATTCCTTTAAGTTTCCCAACCAAAATCCTGTACATATTCCTCTTCTCCACCACCCGTGTCACAGGGATGGTCTGTCTGATCCTCTTTGATTTGATCACCCAATTACTATTTGGTTAAGAGTAGAAATTATGAAGATCCTCATTATGCAGTCTTCTCCGGTCACCTGTCACTTGCGCCCTTTTAAACGCAAATACTCCCCTCACAACCGTATTCTCAAACACCACCAGCCCATCTTCTTCCCCCAGTCGTACAGACCACACTTCACTCCCACATAAAGGAAACACAAAATTACAGTCCAGTACATTTGGATCTATGAAGACACAAGATTTAGGACCAAATGGTAGCTGGCATTTGCGAATGTAAACTGCTGTTGTTTTGTTACCCTTAGCAGCATCCATCTGTTGGGCTGCATTTTGTGTGAGACAGGCAGTGAATTTCTGCACCTTTATTGCTACTCAATAAAAGTCAGCCTTCAGAACAAAAGTGTTTCATGTAAAGCACACCACCACGTTACTGCAACGAAGCAACTGCAAACATAAGGACTGCCACTAGGGTGTGCGTACTTGAGTATACAGTGTGCATCCTGAGGGTCCTGCAATCAGCACACTCAGTCAAGGTTTTCTGAAGTTTTCTTCAGTCCAAGTGTAAATGCTGAGTTGGTCCGTATTTCACTGCGCACTTCTCATGCAGCCCTAAGCCCTACCAGCAATAACATCAAAATTCCATAATTTAACAATCTCACTGTAAAAATTCTGACATAATGATTCAATAGTTGCAGAATAAAAAAACCAACTACATGTCACTTGTTACATTTACTTTACTCCTTAGATACTGGACATGTTTCGGGCATTAATATGTCCATCTTCCGGAGTTTGTGATTATGTTGTTGAACTACCACATTGGCTGTATTGTTCTGCAACAATGCAGAAGTTAACGTTAGTGTAATTTTGGTGTTTAGTGGTGTGTGTTCGGTGTGATATGTTTTGTCGCTTTCTTGTGGCTAGTAACGTGTGTCTGTTGTTGCTAACTGCTCCATCATTGCAGAACAATACAGCCAATGTGGTAGTTTAACAACATAATGGCATACTCATGAAGATGGGCATATTAATGCCCGAAACATGTTGAGTATCTAAGAAGTAAAGTAAATAAAACAAGTGACATCTACTTGGTTTTTTATTCTTCAACTATTACAATGACGCACGGTCCAATAAACATCATAATGATTCAAGTAAAAAAATCAGCCAAAATATAGTAATTGCTCACCTTCTTTCCTGTGTAACATACCCAAAGCAGTCCACTCCCTGTCACTATACCTGCCTCATAACTTTCAGATGCAATAAATCCTTTTTTCCCATGCCTACTATAGGGCTTCACCCCAACCCCTACCAACCTCCCCCCACAGGCCAGCTCCTCTTCCTGTATCTATTAGTACCATACATTATTTCAGGATCTTAAAGTTAGTGGTATTAGAAATCACTTCAGCTTCAAAATTCTGCATTTGTCTGCTCTGTTGTTGTTATTATTACTGACTGTATGAAACTAAAAATGAATGCCTTCAAATGCTTCAGAGTTACCACGTTTTATGCAAATCAGACATGTCCAAAAGTTGGCGGGACAGACAGATGTGCGCGCACTCATGTACACATGCACACACGCACACAGTCCAGTTATTTCCAAAGTATACACGTTCCTTTTCAGGAAGAAAAGCAAGCTAAGGATAAGGATTTCACGAGTAATTCCCACATGTACACTTCTTGTAACATGACAGATGGTGACAAGTGACATACTACAATTTCACCCATCTACTCTAGCATTTCAGTGTTTCGCCATTATCTGCACTCCATATGTGCCCTCCCAAACACAAGTCAGGGAGCATTAAACCCAGAAACCTATGCAGCAGGGCTACTCTGAACACAGACACAGCAAGCTGCTGACACACACCAGTCACTACTTGCCAGTCAACGTAACTCAGAAGACATGAATCTTCAACACTGCTGTGAGAAGCTCAAACTTTGCACTTACTGAAAAACTTGACAGCAAACAAATATCACAATAATAACATTGGCTTGGCAAGTTTTAGTTCCCGCCTAATGAAGAGAAACCACAAAGCAGAGCTAAGTGTTTCTGAAACTAATACATCCTGATGTAAGCTTTTTAATCTGGCCTAAACTATAAAAACATTGCTACTCCTGATAAGAGTTTAACATTGCCACTAATGGGAAATGTACAGCTGAGAGGAAGAACTACTGCATGTATTTAAATAAATAAATGTAGATAACTAAAACAAGAACACATGAATATCGCCATTCAACTGACAGGGTGAATGACACAGTAAGCAATACAAACATAGCACATTCAAATAAACTGCTAATATGAAAACATAAATAGAGCTAAAAGATGTCAGTGTTCCTTGACATTCATAGGAGCATGCATTGTGATATATTCTTATAATAATAGACAACGAGATGCACTATTTCTCAAATTTATTTTGATAAAGAACTCTACATGTCTCAGACAGATCTACTGTCCATCATCAGGAGTCTCAACACTGTATACCCAGCAACAGCTAATTGTCATGCTAGTTATGTTGACTGTCTGCTGTCAACATAACTACCGTGACAATTTCCTATTGCTGTGTATACAGTGTTGAGACTCCTGACAATATACAGTAGGTCTGTCTGAAACATGTAGAGTTCTTTATCAAAATAAACTTGAGAAATAGTGCATCTCGTCGGCTATTATTATAAGAATATGTCAGTGTTCTGCCGCAGTATAGCTGAGGTCTTTGATCTTCTGAGGTGCTGTGTGATGTAGGCTGTAAGTTGGTTACCAAGTGCACCAAGGCCTTGTTCTATGCCCTGTGTTCCTGAAAAAGTGGGTTTAAATAAAAAAGGCATAAATCAAAAATGATATCACACCCCCTCCAAAAAAAGGATTACATAAATGGGAACAAACAAGCTGAAGAGGGTTAAACAAAAAATGTGAGGGTGTAAATTATGAAGTGGCATAAATTGGTGTTCGGTATTAATGCAAAACGGTGTAAAACGACGGCCGTGAAGAAGGCCTTGGTGTACTAAGCTCAGTCACACAGCATCCGACAAGAGCGAAGGTCGTAAATGCACTTCACTTACAAAAAACTCACATCAATTACAGTCAAGGACAAACACTTATACCAATCACTATATTCAAGAAACCTATTATTCAATAATCAGCTAATTCAGAATTCTTGTAAAGGTTGGCAAGTAACAGTAAGGAAGAAGCTGTGGCTGCCCAGTTAATTACAGTAATTATTAAGCTTCCAGTGACGGTATACAAAACAGCATAATAAGTATTATCACAATTGGTGCTCTGTATTGAATATTATAATATTAATTAGATCCAGAAGGATGAGCCAGGCAGGCACGCAGCACACATGGGAGGGGAGAAATGCACACACAGTACTGGTCAGAAAACCTGACCGAAACAGACCTAGGTAAAGATGGGAGACTAATATTCAAATGGTGGCAGGCTGTTGCAAACACAGTGATTGAAACCTGAGTTCCAAAAATTGCAGGTGTTCTTGAATAGCTGAGCAACTGTAAGTTTCCCAAGGATTCTGTTCCATGAGGTTTATTCCTTTAGAGCACTAGAAAAATCATGCTACAAAACAACTTTATTGAGCACCAAATCCTACAGGCACTTGTTACTGATCAGTCACAGGGCACAGCAACAATCAGGCACTTGATGACCGCTCCGGCCCCGTCTGTCAGTCAGCTAGGTCACGGCTGACCTATCGGCTACTTATACTTTTGCCACCTTCACTGCATGTCTCTGAACAGCCTTTTGCATCATTTTACGCCACAACATGGCAAGACCTAGACGATCCCCGAGCCTCCTCCAGTAGTGAGCCACCCAGCCCCTGTTGCTGTCAGCCCACATACCATGTCCGCTTTTTTCAGCACGATTCTCAGCTGCAAGAAGCCGCTTATAGTACATCATGTATATGGGGCTCTTCTCCAGGCTGAAGTCAAGTGATGATGCAGATGCAAAGCCCAAGGACAGCAAATCCACACCCAAATCGCCACATTTCTGCAAAAGAACAATTGTTATAATCTGATTGGACTTGCTCCTTGTACAGCTGAGTGATGACAGGCAAATAAGACTGTGTCTTTCAACTATTTACTGTCAACATGCAATTAACACAAAAAATCTTCCACTGCCTGAAATACAAATCTTACAATTTCTGCAACAGGATATGCATACAGTTATGAATAAGTATGTCCTCTCCTTACCGTTACAATACCATGTAGTATACTGACCGTGTGTGACGTGACAATGCAGCTCAGAGACTCAGGATTTGCTTTCAGGGGAGTGAATCTGATGTTGCTCCCCACCACAACATGCTGTAGCCATGACACACCATTATTCAGAATGTCCACACTAGATATATGTACAGGAAGACACTTCATACTGGACTGCCTCAACTGCCAGCCCACAATTGGGTGGTGATCTACCAGCAGCAGTGGAGGTGATGCCCCAGCAGATGTCTCCACACTCACCACTTTACCAGTCAGTGTCACATGCTTTTCCAAAAAATGTGTTGGGATCTCTTGCGGAGACGTGAATTTCTTAAACTGAAACAAATATGGGTCCTCTCCAACACTGCGCTTTACAGTGATATGCAACAGCGACTCTTCAAACTGCCTCCTGCATGCCAACAGGCCTACACTTAATACTGAATTACCCCTATCAGAAAGGAGAAAGACCCTCTATCAAAACTCAAATGTCGACAGAATTACTTGTTGAACTGTATTACAAGTTTCAACCTATACAGCCTTAATCAGGTAATCATTCTTCATAAAAATACTTTAAAAAGTCATGTATATGATTTTAATTTCTATTAATAAGAGAGGGATCTCAGTCTTTAAAAAAGCACAATTGTATAGTGTCAAATAGTGTTGAGATCAATTAGCTGAAACATAGGCCAAGCCTGGTATACAAATGTAGTTAACATAAACAATGCAGTTTAAAAATTCTGTTTATATTATACCTTACATTATTATATAACATATTATAGTTTATATTACTACAGTTGAATACCAGTCTGTCCTGTGCTTTAATTGAACTCATCAACATTTTAAACTATACACACGTACACAGTAAGAGAATGAGACTTAACTTTTATTGACAGAAATTTAACACCCAAACATGCAGCATGGTTGACAAATAATTGTAACTTTTTTGTGACTGATGGTCTTTCTCTTTCCATATACATATTAGAGTCACAACGGGAAGTTCATAACAAAACTAAATTACTCTCCTATGCCACCAATATTTGCAAACTGGCATTTTAATTTACAAGCTCCCTTTGCAAGTTGAAGATTATGGCAAAGATTACTACCCACATTATTTCGGGATGTCTACATCTGCTTTCTGTGAGCAGCACTTTTTATCAGATTTTCATGATCAATTCTTTACTTATTTAATGACGTATCAACCGCACTGGCTGTACAAATATATTGTTTAATGACAAAGGAAGACAACCACAAATAATGAATAAGTGAGTATTCTGAAGCAAGCATAACTTCACTTTACAAACATTAAACGGGTCTACTGCACAAGATCATATTATCCTCCTGGTACACAAGATTAAATTGACATACGGACTAGCTTTCACGCCCCTCTTGCAATCACCAAGACCGCAAATCACGAAAAATACAGTTATTCCGAAACGCTAAGCTGACGTTAGTGCCCATGGATGGAAGGTCGTGCTGGCCCTGATTTCACTGCATATCGTATTGCAGATGCGTGCAAGAGCGGCTCTAAAACTGTGGCAACTCACCGGTCTAACGCTTCGTAGAGCCACAGCCAACCCCACAACAGCCACGGAATAGATGCCATACTAGAAATAAACAAATATCAAGGTTGCAACCATGGAAAGTGGAAAAAGCTATTTTAACCTACAAGGTTTATATACAACACGCAGACAGCTGTTCTCAAAACGTGAGGTTAGGTTAAGTTAGCACTTCCATTAGCCTATTACACGTTACCCACCTGAACTCCTTTGATGTTTCTTTCCATGTACAGAGTAAATTTTTCGAACCAGTGGCGTTCGTCATCCATTTCGTACAATTTCTCTTCCTACGTCCTTCGAGAACTACCGTACTAAGATAACCGCACTCATCGTATCTTTTCATACATCAGCTGTTCACAAGCTTCCATTCTTCTCATCTGCTAAAACAACACCGCCTACGATTGTGCTAAAAACACAACTGCTATTGCGCAACTGCATTCTGCTCCTGTACGGGACGATGCAAAACGCGTACATGTGTATCCACCATTTGCAAGCGAAACTACCATTGCCAGTATCAAAATTACCGATTTTGAATGACGCATTCCTGCACAGCACCAATTAGAGTACAGTCACACACACGCGCGCGCGCGCGCGCGCGCACGCACGCACACACATACATACATACATATATGTACATTCCATGGTTCAAAAGTTCCAAAATGACAAATGGATGTGGAATATATCATAATAGTACAACATATATGACACAAAGTACAGACTTTTATGAAAGTGTTGTGTTTGTAGCTGTTAGTTACAGCAATATTCTTCCAACTGCCTGTTAAAGAGAAATGCTTTTATGATTACATGTTGCTTTTCCACTTCACTACCTCCCCCCTCTCCTGTCAACCTACTGTTGCAGATACCACAGCAAATTTATTTTGTCGGTTTACAGCAGCAGGATAAAACTGTGTGACAAGGATGCCAATTGGATTCAGATGATGGGTACTGTATATCTTTCAGCCAAAGTTCATGACCTTGGAATCAAAGAAGAACAAAATTAAAAAATAAATAAGTCGAAACACAGAAATGTTACAATGTTTTACTTTAAATAACATATGGGGCATTATCTAATTAAAAGATGCACTGGAACAGGGTGCTGTATCTTCTAAGGACAGCCTGTGAAAAATGGTCAGCTTCAGCAGACTGTCATGTTCAACACATAACAGTGCTTCTATGGAAGTTCACAGGAAGTAACCCACAGATCAGGCAGTACCCTCTTCTTTGATATTATTGTACTCATAGCCACCACTGAAATTGTCATCTGAGAAAGCAGACCACCTACTTACAAACCAAAATCTGAACTGCATCTAACTCACAAAATGAATGTAGGTAATGGAGTGTTAACTGTATCAGGCCTTGTTATTGTATCCATCAAACATACAGTAATCCATTGGCACATACCTCATTATATTCACATCCTCCAAATACATATCTTAAATCCTGATACTTATAAAAATAAGCCATATTCAGGCTAATATACACACAAAAGATCCCAGACATCTAAAATAAAATTTAAAGAGAAGCACAGAAATTTATATGCATCATTGAAAATAAATGATTTTTGGTTAAAAAATGGATGATAAAATTTTATAAAATTTAGAAACATTTGAAAGTGTGCAGTCTATAGACAGCAGTACTGGCCATATTTTTTTTGGCAATATATTTTTGGCAAAATAGTTTATACAAGTTTTGGCTACTTTACAATATTTTGGAAATTTTGTATTTTTAATGTGATACTGTATGTAAAACAATGATGTCTCACTGTTTGTACATTAATATACTTCCTCAAGGCATTTTTTTTTAAATTGTGGCACATGATTATGGCTGTTATTAAGGCCAGAATATATAGTAAGTTTCAATTATAAAGCCTGAGTTGTGAAGATGGTCTTTGCACTATTCTGTCAAACATCATAGGATACTTACTGTTAGCTTCATTGTTGTCTGAAAATACCCACTCATCCAACTGCCCACATGAGTAGCAGTATAGCAACAAGTACTGACAAATGATATTTGTATTTGTGAGATAAAATAAGGGCTCTGTATAATCACACTCCTTTTGTTTATAATGCTGGTCAAAATCACGCTTATTCACAGCTACAGAGCTTATTACATCACAACAATTTTCACTTATTATGTGTGTGTGAGTGCCCCAGAACATGCCTATTTTATAAAATAATTTTAGGTTATTTATTTATTTCACTGTTCATTAAAATAAGCGTATTAAAAATATGTTACTCTATCTTTGAGGTGGGAAAAGTGACCCCAATGTACTGTGGCTGCATATGGGCCTACTGTACCAGCCCCAGATGGTCAATAAATGTGGCACAATGGTAAATTCATACATAACTGGCAGGGCAAATACAAACTGCATGGGACCCATATCATTTCCACTCTGTCCATCAAGGGTCTTATATGGACTACCCTGGGAATGAACCTGGGTCTCCTCAGTGACAAGTTGACAACAGCCTGGCCAAATGTCAGTCACTATTCACCTAATTGTAAATATTTGATTTCGGTGCATATATAAATACATAAAATTGCTAGTATCTTGATATTTTACATTTTCCATACAATTGGTTTACACTAAAAATTTTATTACCAACAAATTTCACAACAAATTTCACTCACCCACAGGTAATGGAGACTACTACAACATGTGTCTGCTATTTATTACAGTTATATTCACGGAGCACGCGTGTACAAAGAATATATAAGGACTTAGAATTTAACTTTGTCGGCAGTAAATGGTAAATACATTGTAAATATGTTACATTTGAACTCCACGCACATATATATATCCCTTGTACATCAGTGCTCCCTAAAGATGGCTATAAGAAATAGCCAATGCAGTTTGGAATAGTCTCATATATATGTGGGTAAGTGAAGTTTGTTGATAATAACACTTATTTAAATTACTAAACTTTATTTAGCTATCAAGACATTTGTTACATCACAGCAGTGTTTTCTTGACTGTAGAATTTTTCACAATGCAAATATTGTACTGCAACTTGAGGTCCTTGTAACAATGAGTAATAAGACTACTGTTCTCAGAGATGTGATACAGTCCACTTTGGTAGAAAAAACTGATGTTTCAGAGGAACATATTGCCACAATGACCCTGTTTCCTTTCCTTCATCTTACATATATTACCAGCCACTTTCCAAATTTGGCTTACTTTAATCCCAAAGATGAAGACAGACTGTTCCTCCGAAACACAGTGTGCATCTATAGAACTACACAGTATTCAATGCCAGGAAAACACAACAGGAAAATGGACTATTTTGTCCATGGAGATATATGTTGCTAGAAGCAGAATGAAAAAGTTAAATAATTAAGTAGAATCTAAATGTTCAATGCTGCAGAAACCTCGAATGCCACGTGCCTTCCTCCACAATCAAGGCTGCTGCTTGAAATGCAATGGTGTGGCCATGACAGACATGGCTGGGTCTGGCAGGTGGTAGCACAGCTGGCACAGGATCTGCGACAGACAACATATAGAGTATGAGAGACTGCAGTTGATATGTGCTTATGTCAAGAATCGACTGGTGGGCTGTATCAGATGAGTTGGTGCACCAAGTCTCTCGTACTCAACAAAATACAACTGAAGCACTAGCAGAATAAACTTAAAAGTAATGAAATAAAACTTCATACCGTGGTTACATGGTGGAGTCTGGTAATGGCTCCTAATGTTATGGAGGTACATACTGCCACCATCTTCAGGATTCATTATACTTCCATCTGGCTCTTTAGCCATTTGATAGATTTTCATGCAAACTAATAATAATAATAATAATAACAACAACAACAACATGCCAGCACTTGACCTTTTATAGTTCAATCTATGTGAAAGTAACAAAGTGTACAATCTGGATATTTTGTGTATCAGTGGCTTGGAGAGGAATTAGATCAAAGGAAGCTGCTTAAATTACAACATTTGCAGAATTTAAGTATAGTAAATGGACAAAGCGCATAGCATGTATGACATAATACTGGCAGAAATTTTGGGAACAAAAACAGGGAATATCTGAATGACAGAATTATCGAGTTTGACAAAATACAGTAAAAGCCAAAGTATTTTAGACTTCATATAGATACAAATGAAAAGAAAGTGGACTAGAGGCAGAGTTGATCATGTCTGTCTTAGTCATATTTTCTTACATTTTTGAAGCTGGCTGAAGTTCCCAGAGGGGAGCAAGTCTTGAAGGCACTTTGTGGCATGTCAACTTGTGTCCCATTGATAAGGTGGAGCACACTCTTTAGTGTGAGAGCACCATTCACTGAAACCATGGTGACACGCTCAGGGTTCAAGCGGTGCTCATAGCGTGAAAACAGTGCCCCGTTGATGCACACCTGTAATTGAGTAGCAAACAGATACTAACCCTTCAACTGCTGAACAAGGCTGTGCCCACCCCAGACACCTGATTTCATACCCAGGATTTAAATTATTTGTGGGAAAAGTAACAGTCACATAGGATTTCCTATGAGTATTTCTGTCTCCACGTATCAATTATTATTCTCCCAAAACTCCAGCTTCTTTATTAAAAAAAGGGAGGGGAATAATTCAAACCACATACTGCAGCACTTGACTGACACATTGCAATTCTGCTTTCACTTCTTTTGTAGAGCCAGCCACTCACTGAAATGCTGACACCATGTGTGAAGATCTGACATCATCAGAGTGGTGAAAGTCATGTTGTGGTCTTCAGCAATATGACGCCGTGTAGTCTGGTAGTAACAATCTTTTGGCACTATCCTGCACTTCCATCCTGAAGCAATTCCTCCAAACAGTTGGTACCCACCTACCAAACTTCACTGTGTCATGTCAAAAAGATTACAATATGAGTAATGTAAATTCGAGACCAGAGACCACTATTGCATATCTTTCTTCACAGTCAGAGTCAAGAACCAACTCAATTTCATTTGCACCGATATCACACAAATGTTCTGCAACAGTGTCATTTTTTAGACACACTGAACTGATCTTCAACATAAAATTTACAGCATAAATTTATAGCTGTAGGTCTTAAAGTAATATACATACCTTCCACAGACAATACAACCAGTTTCTGTGCACAAAAACATACAGCACTTATTTTTATTGTTACCCCGTGCATGTTGTCTGTCGAGTCACTCAATTATTACACCAACCACTGCACATACATAAGATTTATAAAATTTACACATTAAAACATTAAAAACGCTCCGACATGTTTCGGTCCTAAGACCATCATCAGGGAGCCATATCGTCCTT
>Ga0123354_10015313_pt1 | contig 11968 bp, 13 predicted proteins | sample TergutLab28metaG_2_FD_97872 | JGI IMG/M metagenome (GOLD analysis project Ga0123354, IMG submission 97872) | Labiotermes labralis P4 segment gut microbial communities from Petit-Saut dam, French Guiana - Lab288 P4 | ecosystem: Host-associated > Arthropoda: Insects > Digestive system > Gut ... | reverse complement strand
TTTCGGATGTTAATACATCCATCCTCAGGAGCTTGCGACTTATTTGTTGAGTTATTTCATGGGTTGTATTGCTCTGGTTCGATGTGTGTTGGTGTTACTTTGTGGTTTGGCTGGGGTGGTGTGATATCCGGATGCAGGCTGAAGCATAAATAACTCAACAAATAAGTCGCAAGCTCCTGAGGATGGATGTATTAACATCCGAAACATCTTGAGCATTAAATAATGAAATAAAAAAGCAAGTGACTTCAAGTTGGTCTCTCTTTATTCAAATGCATACATGTTTTAGTGGGAACACGTGCAGGAAAGACGTGTTTAGAATATCTTAGCATAGCTGGTGAGATAATATTAAAAACAATAGTTTGGAAGATTTGGTGCTAGATTCATTTGGCTCAGATTAACGACCAATGGCCGTCTGTTGCCAATATGTTAATGAACCTTCGAGTTGAATAAAATGCGACGAATTTCTTGACTAGCTGATGTATGAAGCTTCTCACGACTGACCCTGTTGGATGGAGTCAGGCTGTTAGCCTTCCATCTGAACGCCTATTACATTTATTGCACGTACTATGTGTCCCGTCAAGTGGAACCAAGCAACGCTGATCTAATTTGTTCTACCTCATGGCACAATATATTATCGGACAGCCAACAACGAAACACTACGCTGGCAACATGCTTTTGTTGCAACTGATGCCACGGTAAACACGAAACACTGGCCTTCCCGGAGCAGTGAATGCTTCTATTCACTGATGTTTGTTCTCGATGTCTTGAGCAAAGTGGTTTCAAGTTCCTACACCAGAGGCCTGAATATTTAGTAAGAGGTATTGATAAATTTACATTTGGTTCGAGCCCTTACGGTCCCGATACACCTAGGCCTTATAGACTGACCCTTTGTGCCCCATAATCTGATATCAGCACAGGAGAGTCGTGTCCCTTTACCAAAATTCCAGATGGCCCCTAGACTTAATATCTTAATGTCCTCTGGGTCCAAGAAAGGAACCCAGATATACCATCCTTTTCTCTCAGAAAGTCCCGGCAAGGGAATCCCCTCCAGGTTCCCCAACGGGGCCCCTATGGAGACCCGTTTACAGGGTATTTTCAAATCTCTTGATATATCTCTTTAACATACCTTTCGGAGTCCCCAGCGAAGGAAGCCTTCCTCCAAGTCCCCCCTCATGGAGTCCCCACGGAGAGAGATGTCCCGTTCCTAGAGCCCTCCTTCATTCATCATTCAAAGTCTCCGGTATAAGAGCCGCCCCTCGTGATACCAGGTTCCCCTCGGACATAAAGGGGCCCCTATGGAGAGAGACGCCCGTATCCGGAGCCTTTCTTAACATATCTTCCAGGTTCCCCAGGTTCCAGGAGCCCTCCCCAGAGGCCCCCCGCACAGAGCCTCTTCAGTGAAACGCTCCGTTCCTAGAGCCTCCTCCTTCATCCATTTCTCAAAGTCCCTGGTAGATGAGCCCCCTTCCAGGTTCCCCAGAGTAAGGGGTATAACAATGTACAGGCCGTCCTGCTGTATCGCCATAGCTGCGGCGTTATGGTAATTGCTTATCGTCATCGTCATCGTCATCATCATCATCATCATGTTTGACGCGGTATCTTCACACTGGTCGCTGCAGTAACAGCCAACATGCGTATGCGGAATTATACGACCAGCTTTCACCATTTATGAACCGCGATATAGCCAATTCGCGTTAATGAAACACTCGTGATGGCAAAACTGTCTTGTATTTGGACGCAAGAGGAACGCAGCTGCAAAAGGCCCGATAAAATGATGGCGACAAACGCCTTCTCAACTGACACCCCACCATAACTTACGGCGATCAACATCATATGGCCATACAGCACACATGAGATGAGAAATGCACAGAGATAACCTGAAGCATCGATGTCACGAGGTAGATAGGAACAAGGGCAAGATATCATTAAAAGAGAATATCTAGGAGACGGGCTGCGAGAGTGTGGGGTAGATTTATTTTCCTTAGGACGGGGAGGAGTCACTGGCTTTGTGAGCACAGTATTGAGCATTCGGGGTCCATACAAGGAGCGAAAAAATAGCGGGCTGGGTGACAAGAAGGACTCCGCTCCAAACAGTTTCGCTTTTCATTATAACCCGCTGCATCACCCGGCAAGGCGCTGTACTAGGCCGAGTAGCTTTTAACGCATTGATTGAAGCGTCATTATTTGAACACCCCTTCCATCTCCAGAGGGAGCACGCGGTTGAGGCACAGCGCTACAAGCCGGAAGATCGCGGTTTCGATCCCCGATGGGGACATTCTGATTTTTCACGGACTTAATCCTTCCGGCCTATAACAGAAAAGAATACCAAGAGTATCTACTGGGGGTTAAGATGGCCAGTGCGTAGGGCTGAAAACCTTCTCACCATGTGCCGATTCTAGAATTTCTGGCAGCCTCAACCTCCTGCAGCCCTAAGGGCCTATCTAGGGATTACTTTACCTTATGTCTCAGAGCTTCAAATTTAATGGTTTGTTTCTTAGCGGGGGATGGAAGCCTTCAAAATGAGGAAGATGCAAGGCTATGCAACTAGCAGGTGGATACGAAAAATACGCATTTTTTAGCTGCTGTTCCGAAAACTGAAAACCAAGAAGACTGAAACTGACAAGGAGGGACCGAGGTTGTGACACGGACGTTTCTAAACGGGAATGATGATAGCCTACTCACGCAGCCTTACGAAATGGCAGGATACAAGTCACTGACAGCAAGCCTGCGTTACGGTATTCATAAACCCTAATTAGAGGTTCTCACAAGCCTACAAGGAAATACGCTCGGAAGGATGTCAGGGACGCGCACTATTTCAACAACATGGAGACGCGTGCTGTCATCAAGTTTTTTTTTCCTGCAAGGCAAGGCGCCGAAGGAAATTCACGCCATTTTTGACAGAAATATTAGCTTGTTTCGTTCCTGGTCGGGCTAAGAACTTATCAGCACCCCTGTAAATACGGCGTACTACTTCCTTCATGAGGAACTTTATAAACCTCGTTGTCCCAGATCAAAGGAACGTAAGCTCAATCCTTGTATGCCTGAAGTTCGTCATCATATTGAAACACGTTACAAGAACTAGTCAGTGACAGTTCTTGAATCACAATATTTCCATTCAGCTGTCACGCGGTAATGTTCCATGTTCGGAAAAAGACATATATGAATGATATTGTTTTTAATGGGTCTTCATTCACAATTTAAAGCCAGTCAATGACATCAGTGTACCTCCCACCTCAGAAGTTGGCACGATAGTCGTGCTGTTAATTTCAGGAATTTCAAATTTAGCTAAGGTAAAAGCAATCCCATTAAAGGCCTGGACAGGCCCAGAGGGTTCCAGGAGGTTGAGGCTCCCAGAATTCCAGACAATTAGCACACGAAGGTGGTAAGGTTACAGCCCTACGCACCGGCCGCCTTTACCCACCAGGAAATATTCCTGGCACTCATTTCTGTTAGAGGCTGAATCAACCCCAGGACCACAGTGCGGCCGGAAGGATTATGTCCGTTAAAAATTTCAATGACTATCGCAGTGCCTCAACCAATCTGCGCCACCGCGCGCCCCCTTGAAGTGTAGCAACAACGGGTAATACTGCCATACAGTTCGTACGAAATGTCACGAAATTCTGCCAGACGGAGCATAGGCGTATTGACATTTGTAGCTCCAACATGGAATAGAAGGGTCGTGTGGAATTGTGTCGGAGAAAGAGAAGTTGTTGAAGACTGAAGTCTTCTGGGATGTGACGCCGTGTCACTGGGACTAAGTACCCGATGTTTCAAAGATTCGTAACGACTTTCATCGTCAGGGTCCAGCTGTTCAAGATTTCTTGAGCGTCTGGATACAACTAGCATCCCATTCCAGATGACTTGCATTCTCCAACGGCCAAGTACTTACGCCTCAAATTTACGCGTATGAACACTGTCTGCCTCTAAATCCCATACTTTGTATGCTGTTATCAGTGAGCTTAAGGCGAGATGAACTATTGACCCACGAACAATGGAAGTTATTTGCGTTGCCTACCTCCAAGGCACCAACCATCAAATCCTTCAGTTCGTCCAGACACTTGTTGATCCTCGCCCGCCTCTTCCGTTCCAGTAAAGGTTTCGTCACCTGAAACAATGTCGAAATGTCACAAACACAGTCTCTATAAGGTAAACAATAAATGGTGCACGATAGAGCTCCAAAACCACACAAACCTCTGCTCTAAACTAAATATGGCCAGCTGTAAGCTCAGGCCGTTCTGAACTCGAAATCGGCCGGGACTGTAAGGTTGTGTATGTCGTAGTTATGGTCAGCACCACAAAATGGCTGGCTCCTGCCAGAAATTTGATTATTACGGTTCATCAGAGCTTTATGCACATACTGGACACTACAGTCAGTGCGTACATTACTTAACGACAGCGTATCAACTGAACAGCGTATTTAGCGGCTAACAATATGAAACGAAGACACCCACACAGTGAAGGCAACGTAACATGCGGTTAGGTTAGGTTAGGTTAATTACCTTTTGGTAATCAAGTAATACACTGCCATATTATTAGTGGTAATAGCAGAGGTGGTGGTGGTGGTGGTGGTGGTGGTGGTGGTGGTGGCGGTGGCGGTAGTAGTATTAGTAGTGGTGGTAGTAGCAGTAGTGGTGCTAGTAGTAGTAGTAGTAGTGGTGGTGGTGGTGGTGGTGGTGGTAGTGGCGGCGTCGGTGGCGGTAGTAGTAGTAGTAGTAGTAGTAGTAGTAGTAGTAGTAGTAGTAGTAGTAGTAATAGTAGTAGTAGTAGCAGTAGATGGATAATTGAAGCATCAGACTCACCATGCACACACAATGACACTGTTCAAGAAATGAAGCACCAAAACTCAAAACTCTCTGTAACACAGTACGGCAGTACTGAGAATGCCGTTCAGTGCGATAGCCCGGTAACTGATAATACTACAGATTAAAACATGTTTTTTTATAATGTATATCGGAATTTCAAAAAGTAACCTTGCGAATGGACAGTGACAGTGGGGAGGGGGCGTAGTTACAAAGGTATAGGAAGTTAGTAAATACGAAATGAAAAGAATACGGCAGGTGGATGAAGAATGGTTAGCACCGCTGAAATCAGCCACACACACTTGGTAGCTGGTCATAGTGGGAGTTCGCAAGAACGACTCAGATCCGTATCTGGAATCAGAATTAGCAACAGGCAGAGCGCGCGTAACGTCAAACCTGGGCGCGTTCGTGAACCACTGTTGCAATGGAAAAGCACTAAGTATTACATATTCTGAGTGTTCGTTTGTAGCCTTGGGTATCCAGCATGCAATGCGCGTGCGCCATATTATGTCATCTGTGACTTGTCTGGCTGTTCAGTATTTTCTCCACATTACCTCACACGCGGCACGATTTTCGGCCGGGGGGGGGGGAACTATTGAACATAAAATATTAGTCTTAATTTTTTGTACACCCCTGTCTGAGACATTTCCCATTCTAATAATAATTCAACGATATGTTACCATAAATGTACAGATATTTTAAACCAACTTGATTTTCCTGGACATCGAAAAATACTCAAACATGAAATTTCGTGAGAATTCGTCCAGTAGATGGCGAGTTGTTCCGTGCGGGCGGATGGGCAGACATAACGAAACTAATGGTCCATTTTCACAATTTTGAGAACGCGCCGAAGTATGTCATCTTCCACGTTTGTCGCTTGTACCACACTTGAGGGCTCTGGATGAAATACAAATCCTTAAGTAAATTATAATTTATTATTATTATTATTATGTCCCTATCCACGCCATAACGACATACAAGGGAAAATACTCGTTCTTAACCGCGGCGCGGGTCCCAGTGGCCGTGCGGTCCTAGGCGTAGGTCTACGACCGCTCGCTTGCTGGGATTGTAGGTTCGAATCCCGCCGACGGCATGGATGTCTGTTTTGAGAGTTGTGTGTTATCAGTCCAGAGAAGTCCTACCGACTGTGGTGTCTAACTGGGTGTGATCACGAATCCTCGACAATGGGAAGGCCTTGGCCCACTAGGGGCTGTTGCGCCATGGCAAAAAAAAACCGGCGCTACGTGGCGGTGAGTCGTCAGTATCACGCTCCGGCCGCCTTAATCCTGGGAAAGAACCCATTGCATTCGAGGCTGGGTGGGCCCCAGAGACAGTCTGGACGATCAGGAGGAATGAATTTCTAAAAACTACTAAATGGAATTCCCCGCTGAAAATAATCAAGGGAATTGCACCTTTGTTCATAACCGTTCGACGTAACAGCCTCTGTCTTTTCAAGTACTTCAGATGAAGCAGTTTTTATATCACGCAAAAAATTGATCTTAGCTCTTCTGGGATGTTTCGCAGAGCCGACTGGTCATTACCGACGTTTCGGGACAAATATCCGTCCCATTTCTAAGGATAGAGCAGTCCAAGAATGTAAAAAATTATTTTGTACAAATTATTCTCTTACTCTTGGAAAGAGCCCTTCTTGGGAAGCTAATAGTTCCTCAGCTGGTCAAGAAACTCCCCGCATCTTACGGAACCCAAAATTCACCCCATAGGTAAAATCTTACGTTCTTCTTGTGTAGAAAGGTAAAGCAGTTCCATTACAGACCTGGACAGGCCCAGAGGGTTCCAGGAAGTTAAGGTTCCCAGATTTTGTCAGCCTTACGCACCGGCCGCCTTTACCCCCAGGAAATACTCCTTGTACTCATTTCTGTTAGAGGCTGAGTCGACCCCAGGGCCATAGTGCGATCGGAAGGATTTTATGTCAATGAAGAATCCAGTGAGACCAGCTGGGATCGAACCAGCGACCTTCCGATTTGTAGTACAGCACCTTAACCACTGTGCTACCGCGGTCCCCCTATTCCTGTGTAGAAAATAAAATCTGCAACAAAAAATGCAACGCGAGATACAGCGTCCCATCTTCCCTCCTAAAAGGCGGTAGCTGGACGTGCCGGTATATTAAGAGTTGGGTTTTTCTAAACCTTACAGCGTATTATTCTTGGGAGTAATTTTGTAAAACAGTTTGGTCAAAAAATTTTTAACAAAATAAATATGGAAAATAATTCAAATTTTCCCAAAACTAGCGAGTGTTTAGCGAACTTTTCGGTCTCTATTCGGCTGGTCCGGAAATTATGTAAAATCCAGGCACCAAAGTTTGGACCATTAAATCAGAGATCTGCTAAATTGAGGTGGGGGGTTTCTATAGATACAGACCTCTCTTGTGTAGCGTATGAGAGGTTATGTTTGCTTCGGTTCAGGGGCCGATTTTGAATACGTACTCATGTGGCATTAACGTGGTGGCGCAGTTGGTGGCGACACTGCGCTACAAGCCGAAGAGTCGCGCGTTCGATTCCCGATTGGGTTACTGGGATTTTTCATGGCCTTAATACGTCCGACCGCAATACGGCCCTGTGGTCGACTCAACCTCTAACAGAAATGAGTACCAGGAATATTCCTGGGGGGTAAAGGCGGCCAGTGTGTAGGACAATCTTGCCACCTTCAAGTGGCGATTGTGTAAAAATTCTGGGAGCCTCAATATTTTTTTCCTCACGCAGCATTCACCCTTATGAAATATATAACATATTGGACGAAAAACCTTTACCTGGTAACATCCAGCCTACTCAAAAAATACAACATTTATGGATTAACAATTTGTTTATCCCTAAATCTTGTATTTTTATAGCATAATGGATTAAAATGCACACACACTGACAATATTATACAGGACACACAATGTGCGTATATCGTAATATTGACGCGCGTTCGCGTAACCACTGTTACCCTAGAAATGTAGTATTACATATTACGATTACGCGTCTTTATTCTTGAGTTAGTTATCAAGTGTGCGAAGGCCGTGCGCGGTATTACGTTGTAATCTGTGGCACATGTGGCTCTACCATATTTATTATTCACGTTATCTCGTACACGGGGACATTTGAGGGGGGGGGTGATTATTGAACCTAAAATGTGTTTTGATTTTCTCTACAATTTTTGTCTGAAACATCTCCCGTTCTAAGGCGAATTCAGCGAGATATTACCACAAATTAAAGTACCCGTTATTCTTGTCAGATTTTCACGTAACTTAAAATACCCTCGGCAGATTTTCGAAAAATCATCAGGCATAAACTTTCAAAAAATATCCGCGAATGGTAGACATTAGGAAGCTTAACAGTCGCTTTTCGCAATTTTGCGAAAGCGCCTAAACAGCGCTGTTACTGCACTGACACAAACAAAACAAATCTGTATAAATGAAATTAGACGACGACAATGACTCCCTCTTGTGACGGACGGACGGGCGGACGGCGATGTACACAGCTGTTTTGCGAATATTTACTGCAAAAACCCTCTGTTACTACTGACATGTGGTACTTACACTGTATAAACGTGCAAACTCTGACAGTCTCTAACTGAACCACGTGGCCCACAAACTGTCAACCTTGTCTACAACCCGCGAGGTTCATAACCGTGTCCACAAAACGCCATTCTCGAAAGTTCTGGGTAGAACAGTAAACTAACAATAAAAAATACATTCAAGGGAACGTCAGAGAACTTGTGACGTATTTGTTTATGAACGAGGATGAGGTTGGCGAAAATGAAAAAAATTGAAAGATGAGGGGCAATGAAAACTTGGACATGTGTGTAATAACATTCCAACGCACATACACAAGAAATATGGTACGAGGGTGTGGACAGGATTCATGAAGGACTTTCTGACCACGTTGTCATCTTCGAGTTCCAATAAAGAAGGGAACTTCTTGATCGCCAATACTATGTCTATCTCTTACCTTCTTGTACTGAATGGTGCGAGAAATAGGCGGTGCGTGGTAGTCATGTGGCTCCAAATGCAGATGGTGTGCAGCCGGGTCCATTCCGCGTGGCGCCAGCATCTTGCAGTCCATCCGCACACACAATACTGCGACAAACCTACTAGCGGAACAGAACGCAACATAAACTGAATATCCAAGACCACCGTCCTGCCGCTGCCACATGGCGGGTGGGGGGACTCAACTTCCCTTACAGAAGTTCTGCAGTAAAGGAACGTGTATACCTCTCCTTGTCTGTCTCTCCCGCTCACTGTCTTACATAACCCCCACTCTATTTTATTACAAAAAAGGGGGGAACTTAATTCTTACACACCCTCCTATTGACTGTCCCTCTATTCCCCTTCCTACCAGGTGTATAATTCTTCGTCTTCTTCCTGCACATCATTTCTTTCTGTCTATCCTTCTCTGCGGCCCCGTGCCGTGCCTGTGTTAGGCTGTAGGGGGGGGGAGGAATGGTCTCGTGGGAACTTCCCTAGACTTCACGTTCCCACAGATAAGCCGTACGCTAGCCTGGCAGGAGGCACACACACACACACACATATGCACACGCTCGCTTTTGAAAAGTTGTTGCCTTGCCACTCGTCCTTTTGTGCGGGGTGGGGGGTTTGGGGGCGAAGGCAGGGGCACCCGTGAGCCTCGCGACCAGTAACACCTGTACGCTGAACCTCAGCCCACAGTGCCACCATTACCTTCCCCTTACCTAAGCTACTTTACTTTTATTTTCGTCTTTCAAACTGCAGTAATGGACTGTAAGACATCCGCACGGATACACCCCTTCTCCCCCCCCAACCCCCCCGCATGGCCATAAAAACATAACTGTACCAGATTTAAGGTAATACTTTCCTGCTTGTATGATTTTTTAAAAGAATATCAACGTCTGAAGATTTTCTTGTTCTGGGATGTGAAGCCCCACAGTTTGATGGAAACATGGCGACGTTTTGGAGTAACCTTATGCTATCGTCATGAGGGTAAATGGGAACAACAAGTTTCTCCGTAACGTCGGTAAATTTCTACCAAAATACGGAGCGTCGTACCCCACGAGACGCCCGTCTGTACACAGCACACTCCCCATCACGAGAGAATTCAGATCTCTTAAAAATGCGTGTTCTACTGGCCACGTGCAGAAAAACCCTGAATTCCAGCATTGTGTCTCTCTTGGTATTTCACTTGTGGGATGTAAATCATTTTTTTTGTTTACGTTCTTCTTGATAGGAGATTGCAAAATGAGGAACTTCATGATCTGAACTCCACACCAAAATCATTCGGGTGATCAAATAAAAAAAAATGAGATGGGCTGCCGATGTAGCACGAAAGGTGGGCAAAGAGATGTATACAGGGTTTTAGTGGATAGCCAGAAGGAAAGACACCGCTTGGAAACCCTAGATGTACATGGAAGGGAAATATTGCAATGAGTCTTCATCTGACTGTGTGTGTGAGGGGATGGGTGGGGGGGGGGGGGGGGGTTCTCTTTCACCTTTTGAACCAGCTGACAGGTTTTCGCTGAACTTGGCGTGAATATTATGCCGCGGGATGTCACCCGAACGTCGTTAATATCAGTTCGCTTTCTTTAGGTCATGCGAGTGACATGGCAGACATGCAAACTTCTGAGGTTGGTGTGAGCCTTAAATTCAAGTTTTTATTTCCAGCTACTGCACAAAGCCAGTTTTCAAGCTGCTACATGTTTCGGCTACCCGTTGCAGCCATCATCAGGGAGCTACGATATTAAAAAGACACAACCAGCGTATCGCATGTCCATCAGTGTTAAACATACATGCATTAGGTTTTCGTAACAATCAGTTACGTGTAAATCTGTTCAAATTATTCACAGCACAAAATACAAGCGACGTATTAAAACATTGAATGTTAGTATGTAAATGTCACCTTTTACTTTTAGTTCAAAAAAGGCATATGGTAATATACAAAGGTAAAGCAGTCCCGTTACAGGCCCGGAGGGGCCCAGAGAGTTCCAGGAAATTAAGGTTCCTAGATTTCGTGACAACGGCACAGGATGGTGGTAGGTTGTCAGCCTTACGCACCGGCCGCCTTTACCCCCAGGAAATAATCCTGGTACTCATTTCTGCTAGAGGCTGAGTCGACCCCAAGGCTATAGCGCGATCGGAAGGATTGTATGTCAATGAAAAATTCCAATGACACCAGCTGGGATCGAACCAGCGTTCTTCCGATTTATATACTGGAAAAATCTGTACATTTTAAGGTAGTGTCTGCGGTGCTTTGTAAAACAAAAAAACTGAGACAGCTACCAGGTTAAGGGCTGAATGACCGAGAGTCCTAGTTCGATTTCCGACAAGAGCAAGACATTTTTCTCTGCTCCGAAGAGCTCAAGTCGCCTCTGGGACCTACCTAACCCCTTATGCATTCGGTAGTGGGGGCTCTTTACACAGTGGTAAAGCGACCAGGCCGTGAGGATGAACACTCATTTCCGTATACTGCTAAGGTCAAGAATGAATGGAGCTGTTCCTCCATTCTCCGTAAATCTTCGTGACGTGCAGAGCGATAATTTTACCTGTACCTACAATGCAAGTGATGGGTCGTTCTTTGGGACTAGGCTTGTGAATTTTGATACGGTGATAAGATGTTAAAGCTACGTGGGCCTGACTCCATAAGGCCTTGTGGAATGAAGTGTGGCGACGATGCGATATTTTAATGTTACATCCGACAAACATAACGTAAAATAGAGTCTCCCTGGCTGTGAAATTCTGTGTTCAGTGTTTCGAACTTCCGTGGTTATCCGTTGTAATAACACCGTTTCAGCCATTCGTGACTGGGTCCAACAGATCGGGATGAGGCGCGGTGGCTGACCAGCTGTTTCCCCCACTCTCCTTCTATTAGGAAGATCGCTCTCGGCTAAGTCAATCAGTCTTCAATTGGTTGAGGTTGACTGACTTCGTGCGCTATGGCAGGGCTGGCCAAATTCAACCCACAGGAGGGCCACATAATTCGTTAAGGACTGGCCTGAGATAGAGAGATAGATAGATAGATAGATAGATAGATAGATAGATAGATAGATAGATAGATAGATAGACAGACAGACAGACAGATAGATAGATAGACACATAGATAGATAGATAGATAGACAGACAGACAGACTGATAGATAGATAGATAGATAGATAGATAGATAGATAGATAGATAGATAGATAGATAGATAGATAGATAGAT
>Ga0123354_10015312_pt1 | contig 11968 bp, 4 predicted proteins | sample TergutLab28metaG_2_FD_97872 | JGI IMG/M metagenome (GOLD analysis project Ga0123354, IMG submission 97872) | Labiotermes labralis P4 segment gut microbial communities from Petit-Saut dam, French Guiana - Lab288 P4 | ecosystem: Host-associated > Arthropoda: Insects > Digestive system > Gut ... | reverse complement strand
TAAACCAAAAGGACGAAGGAACATAGGACGACCGAGGAAGAGATGGAGGGACCAACTTCATCTTGAGGATCAAGGAACAGGAAACACGCCTAACCCTTCAGGAACATGATGATGATGATGATATATATATATACTCGTATATATATATATAGTAAACGGAGCAGCCTGTAGATTGGGGTGTGTTCAACTCCTGTGTCTTCGACGCGGATTAGAATTTAACACAAGTGTCATTGAATGATTATTTAGAAAACTGTAAGTCGTACAGAATATGTGTACTGGATACAACAGGAGAGTCAGCTTGCATTCATAACGTTACTTCGCAGTATGTAATCGGCGAGATGTACTACAGATGGCGACAGAAAGTTTTACGTATTTGCATATGTAGTGTCTATTTTAGTTGTCGACTTCACCACGAACTGCGGTGTGTCGACAAATGTTGGTAAACATTTGGGACGAAAAAAATTCTCATAAAACAAATTTCAGCTGTTCTTGAATTGTCACGTGATCGGATGGGGAGACATGGCGAACTGGCAGGCAATTTTTTGTAACTTTCATTTCGAAAGTGTCAGTAACCAGATTAAATACATTTAAATTAAATTTGTTAGTGACGTTTCCTAAATACCAATTGTAAACTAAATTGTTATATGATCCACACAATATAAAAACGGATGAAAATGTAAGTAGAAAGGTAACAAAAGGCAAACTGTAACAAAAAGGAAGAATATATTTTGCCATAACAGGTGCCACAGAAAAAAAAAGAGCGTACCCCCCCCCCCACTAACACAGTAAGGAAATGAAGCAAAGAAAACATAACTACGGATAAACTTAACAAGACAGGCAATGTATATATAACGTAACGCTGAGGTGCGTTCGTGTAACCAGTGTTGCGGTGGGAAAACAATAAATATCACAGATTCCGAGAGTGTGTTTGTAGTCTTAGGTATGCAGCATACAATTTGTATGCGCCATACTGTCATCTGTGGCCTGTCTGGCTCTAAAACATTTCCCAGGTTATCTCATAAACGGCACGATTTAAAAAAAAAAGTTTTGAAAATGAAGTTTGTAATTTGATTTTCTCTACATCATTTGTCTGAAAAAGTTTTCATTTTGAGAAGAATTCAGCAAGGCATTATAAGTGCACATAAGGCCTTCATGTAGGGTAAATTTTATTTCTGTCAGATTTTTTTTTATGGAAATTGAATTTTTTTCTACATGTTTTTTTAAAAGTCCTCAAATATCAAATATCATGAAAATCAGTCCGGTGGGAGCCCAGTTGTTCCATGCGGAGGGATGAAAATACAAATGGACGAAAAGGCAGACAGACATGACGAAGCCAACATTCGCTTTTAGCAACTTTGCGGACGTGCCTAAAAACGAACCAAAAGCCACAATACACAGAATTCATGTTCCTGACATTTTAAGCTTTTGCACTCTGAGATTGTAAAATAGACATCGCACGAATATGACCTACACAGGTAAAGTGCATTGTAATTATTGTGTAATTATTTAAGGTACAATACATGTTGTTGCGCCGCCTGGAAAAAACACGTAATATTTCACTTGAAATTTCGTATTTCATCTAAGCTACAATGTACACGCTGCCACGGATGTTTCGGAATTTGATATTTTAAACGTGTTTTCTCCACACACGACTGTTTATTCCGAATTAGGCTGTGGAATTTATATTGATGCAGAAATGTGCTATTTTTACAAGACATCTTAATTAGTGCTTAATTTATGGAATTTAGTGCTCAGGGGAGAGGAAAAAGCAAGTAGCTTTTATACTCGCACACTTATGCAATATCTACACTGCTCACTATTGAATGAAAATAATAATTCTACCGGTGTTCTTTCGAAGTAAACATGCATAGCAATAAAAATATCTTACTATAAGCACACTTGGCCATGAAAATAGTCGTTCTAGCTCAACCATGTCTATGCAGTGGAAACAAACAACTTCTTTAACTGCGAAATAATCTGTCATAATTCTACAGTAAGGTGTCCTTGCTCTGCAGTCAAGGTTAAGTGCTGAAGGTTTTCAAGATAATTATGTAACCAACCTGCTTTTATCTACGGTACTTCCACGGGAATGTGAGGAAAGAAATTAGTTCAGATACCTTATACAAAATGGAAATGGGAGGAGATGCAGTAGATCCGAGACCGTATATAAGCAGATGCAGTAGATCCGAGACCGTATATAAGCAGATGCAGTAGTTCCGAGACAGTATATAAGCAGATGCAGTAGTTCCGAGACCGTATATAAGCAGATGAAGTAGATCCGAGACTGTATATAAGCAGATGCAGCAGTTCCGAGACAGTATATAAGCAGATGCAGTAGATTCGAGACCGTATATAAGCAGATGCAGTAGTTTCGAGACCGTATATAAGCAGATGCAGTAGTTCCGAGAACGTATATAAGCAGATGCAGCAGATCAGAGACCGTATATAAGCAGATTCAGTAGTTCCGAGACCGTATACAAGCAGATGCAATAGATCCGAGACCGTATATAAGCAGATGCAGTAGTTCCGAGAACGTATATAAGCAGATGCAGTAGATCCGAGACCGTATATAAGCAGATGCAGTAGTTCCGAGAACGTATATAAGCAGATGCAGTAGATCCGAGACCGTATACGAGTATAAGCAGATGCAGTAGTTCCGAGAACGTACATAAGGTGGGAATGTGAGGAGTTGTAGTAGTTTAGACACTGTATGTAAGGTGAGCATGTCGGTCCCAGTGGCCGCGCGGTCTAAGGCGTAGGTCTACGGTCGCCCGCCTGCTGAGATTGTGGGTTCGAATCCCACCGGAGGCATGGATGTCTGTCTGTTGTGAGTGTTGTGTGTTGTCAGGTAGAGGTCTCTGCGACGCGCTGATCATGCGTCCTGAGGAGCCCTACCGACTGTGATGCGTTGTTGTGTGTGATCAAGAAACCTCAAGAATGAGGAGGCCATGGCCCGCGTTGGGCTGCAGCGCCACAGTAAAAAAAAAAAAAAAAATATATATATACACACACAAACACACAAAAATAGAAAGATAGATAGATATAAAGCGGGAATGTGAGCAGATGCGTTTAGCTCAGATACCGTACATAAAACGGGAATCCGTGCACATAAAGGGAAAGTACTCTTTGGTTAAACTTTATGTAACTTTTATAAATCGGCTAATATACAGATCTGTATATCAACTCAAAATTTACACGACTTTTGTTGAATCATTAGGTTATTTTAAATTTGCAAACATAAGGACCCATGAAGATGAAACTTTTCCATGCTCCTTTCTGATGGGTCATGCAAAACTTTGATGGAAATGGAAGGAAAACTTCCACATTTAAAAAGGCAAATTTGTCGCAAGTAACAACAGAGCTGAGAACAGCTACACCCAGGCACAGGTACCATCTGCGACTTGAACAAACATGTTAACATCATCGGCTGACGGCGTCCATTCAGCTGGAGCTGTTATCGGGATATCCCCACGTTAGTGTTAAGTTGAAACGCATAGATTGTCTTTGTTCGTACAGGGGGGAAAGCTCCAATGAGATAAATGAATGTGGCAGTGGTAATGGTATCTAAATGAAAATACAGTGAGCTGTGTGTATGTGTTAACAGAGATAAGTGGTATGTGAATACAAATATAATAATCGAAAAGGAGAGTAAGCTGTGTATATGTAAGGATAATACAAACACCTGACTGATAATGCTAAATAATTAGGAAGGAAAAATAGGGAACAGATTTTCGGGAAAATATGGTAGTATAACACGCAGCGGACAAATGACCTACCTCGATTCAGTTCTGCTGAAAGCATGACAGTTCTGTCGAAAAGTGTATGAATGATTCTATATCTTATTAGGGTTTACCACACGCCAGAAATAAACTGTAAACGTGTATGCTCCTAACAATTAAAGGCACGGAAATTTCATGTCTGTCTGTCTGTCTGTGACAACATTTGGAGGAAAAGGTCTTTCTTGAAAAACTGGCAGTTTCTCAGTTGGTTAATAAATTGCCTGCGTTAATGAAACGTGCGAAGTTTATTATCTTCGTCACAAAGCCGTGTCATTTGGTCCTGAGAGGTAAAGCCAAAATATTATTTGAATAAAGGTTGACCAACTAGATGACACTTGCTTTATTATCTACTGCTCAACCACTAGTGGTTCAGCCTACACTCGGATACCACATCACCAACAGACAATCCCGCTACATAACACCAGCACGCCTCAAGTCAGCCTACACAAAGCAACAAGTAGTCGCAAGCTCCTGAAGATGGACGTATTAACATCTGAAACATGTTGAGCAGTAGATAATAAAGCAAGTGTCATCTAGTTGGTAAACCTTTATTCAAATATCAAGATGATGCACGGTCCAATACGCATAAGATCCCAAATACTATCTTCAAACACACACACAAATCCCTTACAATTCACTGTAACCAGATCTCGCCATGTATCCGAAGTTCCAACACGCGGCTTCGTTCTTTCAGATTTTCGTCAAAATCAAATAAGCATTAATTTTCTCACCCACGCATGCTACATTTACTGTCCACCTTATCCTCCTTCATCCTAATAATATTACTGGAATTACTATAAAAATCTATGAATTAAAAACTTTGTTATTCTGCATGCCACCAATTCCAATATTTCTCATACAGAAATCATAATGAGTAGTGATACGTGAAATTTTGTGACATTTAGTCTCATTCCCTATTTTTGTGATGGACACGTAATATCAGGTAACATCACATCACGTTTCGCTGTTTTTGAGAGGCATGTACAAGTGAATCTCCGTACCATTAAGTCACGTTTCGCTATTTTTCAGATGTACAGCATTTTACATTGTTCCAGAGACTTATCTTCCAAATACTTTGATGGGGCAACACAAAAAGACAGCAGAACCTTTACCGACACGAACTGAAAGTTTTGTACGAAACGGAAGAAACCACAATAATATCGTGGAAATTTCTGCGACTTGTCAAAGTGCAATTTATCGGGCATGAGTTAGGTGGCGCGACTATCGCAAGATTTTTGACAATGCTTTCGATGACGTACAATTGACAGGTGTATAATATTAAAATGGATCGTAGGCAAAGAGGATAGTAAGGAGTGGACTGGTTTTATCTGGCTCACGGTACGGAGAAGTGGCGGATTCTTGTAAACATTGTAATGAACAGTCGGTTTTTGTAACAATCGCATAATATAATGACTTTATGACAAACTATCACATACTCAAGAAGGACTCTACTATATGAAGTTCTTTACTCATTTAGTACAATAAGATCATGCCAGCTGTTTCATTTATTACAGATTTATTATTCTCTTAATATTAGTTGCAAAACTACAACTATCGTGATTAGTGTGCTGACCACTGGACCACGGCAGGCGACCAATAGTTGTTGTTGTTGTTGTGCATTAGATATGTTTCTTCCTACGTCATAGTACAAGCAGCCATACGGAATTCGTACAGAGGCTTGGTTAGCTGCTATCCTGTTCTGGTTGACTGATTGCTTCAGGTTTATAATATTTTGAATTTTCCGTGTATTGTGTCACTATTAGTTAAAATTCAACTAAATACACCTGGATGTCCTATTGTTCTACATTCACCGTATCTCTGATTCCTTTCGGCTCATACTGAGAAGTCAACAGGTACATAAACAAAAGGGAATACAGGGCAGTGTGTCCACTGTAACCATGCACTTGACAATCTAGCGAAAGGAGATGAGAATCAACAATAATGATTTATGTCATCCTATAGGCGTTTGGATGCAAAATCGAATATGATTTTCTACATACTATATCTACAAGATAATTTATGCACATCTAAGTACACCACACAAAACTTCTCATCTTTAATATTTTATATTTTACATATGTTGAATCTTCAATTTTAATAATTAATATTCTCTTCATTATACACTTTTACTATCATTAATATAGTTCAACAAGGGTGGCAATATACGTGGATTTAGAAAGGACAAATCACCAATCTATAACAATCAGCAGCCTATGAGATTCTGTAGAACACCTCAGAGTGTGAAATAATCAGCACGTTAAATTTGTTTGTCGACTTCAAGGCTGCCTATGAGACCATAAGAAGGGATAAATTACTCGAGGCTTTAAAGGAATTTAAAATACTACAGAAGTTAATAAGACTGGTCAAATTAACTCGGAAACATGTGAGTTAAAATTCAGAGCAATTTATCAGTACAATCTGAAACATCAGTACGAATAAGACAAGGGAATGCTGTATCTACTCTACTTTTTAATCTAGCTTTGGGGAAGATAATCGGGGATTAGGAGACAGACACCGAAGGAACTATATGTAACAAAAGTACCCAGATACTTGCTTATGCATACGATATAACAACAGTAGGGAGATCCATAGATGCATTGAAGGAAATATTGAAGAAATTGGTGAAAGTATTCCAGGTAATGGGACTTACAATTAACACAAAGAAGACAAAATAGATGGAAGTAAGAAAAAAGCCAACTAGTAATAAAATGTTAAAAATTTATGACCAGATATAAGAGAGGGTAAAGGAATTTAAGTATCTCGAGAGAGTCTTAACAGAAGATAATGATATAACTACAGAAATAAAGAACGAATATCTCTAGCTAATAAAACTAGCTACGGGATAAAGAAACAGCTAAACACAGCGAATTTCAAAAGTCAGACTAAACGTAGGTTATATAAAACCCTTATAAGACCGATACTTACATATCGAAGTGAATGTTGGCCCCTAAAGTAGGATGGAAATACGCTTCGAATGTTTGAAAGAAGAATATTAAGAATGATTTACGTTCCGATTAAAGATAATGGTATGTGGACAGCAAGATACAATAGTGAGCTTTACACGCACTACGATGAACTGGATATAGTTAAAGGGATAAATATAGGAAGACTGAGGTGGCTGGGACACTTCTTTAGAATGCAAAAACTGGGTACTTGCAGGAAGCTTACTGTTCTTAAACTGGAAGGCATTCGGCGTCTAGGAACACCTGAGTTGAGGTGGCTTCAGTCAGTTGAGGAAGATCTATAGAAGATGATTGTGAGGTACCAGAGATGTAACACACAGTATCGAGAACAGTGGAGGGCAATTTTGGAACAGGCTAAGGTTCACAAAGGACAGTAATGTCAGGAGAAGAAGACGAAGAAGAAGCAGAAGAAGAAGAAGACGTATGTACTTTTCCGATAATGAATATGAACCGAAACATATAAGAGATATGGTAAATGTAAAATAATGAAATTTACTTCACCTAATTAAGTTTGTTTAGTTGGATTTTAATAAATAATACTTCCAGATGCTCATGAAAACGTTTTCTTTCTTGTCTGTGATTTCCGCTTTATTTTGCTCCATTCTGTGGTCACCTGTTATTTTAGGCTTCGAAGTTTCTCACATTTCTGTTTTGTGTTCTGTAACTATGGTCTTAAAATTCCCTTTTCTGTAAATTTCCTTTCGTTCTCACACATTATTCTGCTTACGCGAACCCTCTTGGTTTTGTAACTCATAATCTGCGTCTGGGCATTGTATTTCTGACGACGGGCATCGTTCGCCATCTCGGTATTTATTTATCGCACTCAGAATTTTCGGCCGACACCGACAGTTTTATCTCATATGTCCCACATTTACAGTGCCAACCCCATACTTTTAGTGATTTCCTCATTAATACGTTACTGTTTCTCGCAATTCCTGAGGACTTTCTTGAAGGGCCGTATTTGTTTCCGTCAAATACGGCCCTTAAAGCTGTGCATTCCTTCTTCGAGTGCTGCGTATATCTACTGTTTTGTTCTCCAGGTGTCAATCGAAGTTTGGACACTGTCCTTGAGAATATATTTTCTCTCAACAGTGTTCTTGATGACAATTATGCAAACAGCACACTCGAGCGCCAAACACGCACGCAAACACACATATGAAGATACCGTAAACAAACATCTGAAGGTTTCGTTTAAGTGAACTGATCAATGTTAGTTCCGTTTTCTGAATTCTCCCAATTTGTTTCCTTAACTGTAACCTGCAGTTTTTATGATATATATATGATTCATAACCTTTTAATTCACACTCATTTCTTGCTTTTCGAATGTCCATACTTCGCGGAGTCGCCCCAAGAATAAACATAAAAACAGTACCCCTGACCTTCCCAGAACATTCTAGGAAGTTCCACAAACTTCGTGTTGAAGCTGAATCGAAATTTTGTAAAAACTCGAACAAGTCTTCGAGCCATACCGCATGATGTGCAAGGAGTTGAAAAAGAAGCAGTTCTATTGCGACGTTTCAGCAAAGAAGAAAAGCTCCAACCAGAGATTGTGAACCATTCTCAAAATGACATTCAGAGAGGGTAAAGAGTGTGGTATTAAAAGGCTTATCATTTCTCATTTTCATTATTTGTGGTTAAATGAATAAACGGAATGTAAGCATTAAAATCATTATTATAAAGAAAGATATTAAAAATATTACATCGTTTTTGGGAGGTCCCATAAATTTTTCGAGAATTTTCTCTTTTCGAGGGTAGTTTTGGAACCTAACACCTGCGAAAAGCAAGGGGTGACTGTATTTAGAATGTTATAGTGCTGGTGAAAGAGAAGGAATTTTACTGACAGGCGTGATTAATACATGGACTGAAAGAGTCAGACTACAACTTGAAGTGACGCCATCACGAGAGAGATGCCTAGTAACAAGATAAACAAGATGTTCAAATTATAATCGTTAGGATCGCTACCATGCAGACGACTTACATGTGACAGAATACCTACAATAATTTGTTCACTGCACTGCATTAAGGGGAACCACGGAGGCTCAGCCTTATCAGTTTAGCAGTTTCTGGGAAAGGGCTAACACGCAAAAATTTACATCAAGCTGAACGTCACAATCGCAATTCGTTACTTAATATAGTATATTAAACAGTCTCAAAACATAACGTTCGTATTGCGACCAAGAATTGATATTATTTCTACAGAAAATCAAGAGAAATTCAGCTCAGTGACACACATGACATTCTGTTCTTTCTTGAGATTAACTCCTTTAAATGTCAGAATAATGAACATCGAAGCTCTACTAGACACTAGTAAAAAACGCTAGTCTAACACATACAAGAGCAAATTGCGACTCGCAGCCCGAAAACAGCCCCGAATATTTTATTTCGGTTCGCGGTGACAGAAGAATATTTTTAAACAATCATGTTTTAATATACAGTAACTATGAGGAAAGCACAATACGAAGAAAACTGAAAATACATAACTCTAGATTTCAATAGAAAGTAAATGTTGTGTCCCTGGTAGGCCTACACGCAGTTACGTCGGTCTGCTGTTGGTACTGTCAGTGCCTACTGCACGATGTGAGGGATTCTGGTAAATGGACAGAGCGGCGAAGTGACACGACTGGTTTTAAAACCACGCATAAAGCTTGCGAATCTCTCCAGTTCACGGTGTCTCCGAAACAGAACTATCTGGTCCCCAAGAAATAGCCCAATCCTTGACCAGAATTAAACACAAACATAACTTCATAGATGCACGTACCTCTTCACAAGAATCTAGAAAAATTTCTATCATAAATACTACCTTCATTTTGAAGAAAAGTTGGATATGACAGTAATGAAAACTGCATATATGTAGAAGAAATTTGTACCATACAGTTGGATAGTTTTTGTAGAATCAATAAATTAAGCCATGTTTTGTTTTAAAAAGTTTTGTTAAAGCAAGAGTTGAAAGTCATAAGGTCAGACAGACAGGCAGGAAATCTTAAAAATATTTTTAGGAAAAAGAAACGGCTGACTGGGAACAAGTACCCCAATATAGGATTTTTTTTAAACACGGTGGCAGATTTTCGGTACCTAAACAAAAGGGAATTTATTTTTTGGCTGAACAAGCATTACTAAAGTAAAATTATGTAAAATAATATGACAATAGTTTCGCAAAGGTTTAGAGCTACCATCTCCTCTTTCCCTAGTAATTTTTAATCAGACTGTTGAATTATGTAAAACTATGTTAAATAAACCAGGTTATCTTAAAGTAATGTTTGTGTTTTCAGAATAAACTACAGTACGTAGTGCCTGCTAATACCAAGTAAACATGGAGGATCATTCATTTGTTCCCGACTGGCTGAATAAGGAATTCATGAAGTCTGCAATTCAGAAGGAAGTCAATGGCTCCAACATAGTTGTAACAAAATGTGACGTCCAACTAGCAGCCTCCAAAGACAATCATTTTGGCAGCTCTCTGCTACGTGTACATACAGAATATTCCTTCACAGACAAAAACCACATCAGCACAACAGGAACGAAACACCTGATAGTCAAGAGTCTTCCGAAGGCTGAGATAATGCGCACATTGATGACTCTGACAGGGATATTCGAAAGGGAAACTGATATGTATCTTGTAGCCTTACCGGCAATGTACCGAGTTGCAGAAGAATTAATAGGATCTAAGGTACAGTATTTGACAAGTAGATGTATATATTCTGTGCCAGACATTCTTGTCTTGGAAGACCTTGACCAGTTGGGATACAAGATGGCTGATCGGAGAAGTGGTCTGGACCTTCGTCATTGCCAACTGGCGCTAAGATCTTTGGCGCATTTCCACGGTTTGTCTGTGGCACTTCATAGAAAAGACCCAATTTCTATGAGTTTATTCAGTGAAGTGATTTACAAAGAAGAGCAACGCACACTTCTAAGCACAATGTTCGGCCCAGGATTGCAAACTCTGGCTTCTGTCGTTGCAAAGTGGCCCGGATTTGAACGTTTCGCAGAAAAAATCAGAAAAATGGCCGAAACTCTTGTGACTAAGACAATAGAAGTTGTAAAACCCAAAGACGGTTCGCTGTCTGTCTTGAACCATGGAGACTTTTGGACAAACAACATATTGTTCAAGCGTTCTTCCGGATCAGACGTACCAGAGCAAGCCATGTTTGTCGATTTTCAAATATCACGCTTCTCTTCACCGGCTCTGGATCTTCAATACTTCATGTATACGAGTCCAAGTCAGGAAGTTCGGTTCGAACACATGGATGACCTTCTAGAGACGTACCACACCGAGCTGAGGAAAACACTGAAAATGCTGGGGTGCTCCGATGTAGAATTTACTATTGAGCACCTCAAAAAAGAGTTTGAGGAGAGGGCATATTTTGGGCTTATTACGGCTTGTTCTACTCTCAGCATAATTTTAGCTGACCCGAAAGATACTATGGATTTTGAGAATGTGACATTTGATAACATGAAGGCTGTTGAAGGAAATCCCATGGAGAAATCGTTTTCTGGAACCCTTTACAGAGAAACATTTCAGAAATTGCTACTATATTTCGAGAGCAAAGGTATACTGTAACTTTACTGCAAACTGAGGCGATTTACGGCATTAGAGCGTAATTTGGTCTTACTGCTGTTTATTACAAAATGCCTGCTCAAAAATGGCATTCTTATTTCATATATTTTCCTTTTATTCCCCTACAGCAGCATATCATAATCAAAACACAGGTCATGTTTAGCCGTACCAGGAAAGTAAATTATTATTTTGTGTTTAATTAGCTAATGAAACACGTAACCATTACCATTAATTTTTTAAAAAACTTATGTTTTCTGGTCCCTTACCAACAACCAAGTACTAAAGTTCAAAAAGCTCAGATTTGTCGTTTCTTGTCGCTGCGGGATGTCGACTCTTTCGGCACAGAATAAGCATGGACAGCGTCCTGAGAATAATGTTTGGACAGAGTGATAGTGTGGCACCAAAAGATGGAGAAACTTAAACAGTTAAAGATTCACATTTGTTGGACTCTTCGTCAAACATGATTATGTTGATTAACTAGAAAACGACCGGAAGGGCGGAATATGTAGCACGCATGCGAAAAAAGAGAAAGGTATTTATACTCAAATATCATCATCATCATGTTCCTGAAGGGTTAGGCATGTTTCCTGTTCCTTGATCCTCAAGATGAAGTTGGTCCCTCCATCTCTTCCTCGGTCGTCCTATGTTCCTTCGTCCTTTTGGTTTATATT
>Ga0123354_10015309_pt1 | contig 11970 bp, 8 predicted proteins | sample TergutLab28metaG_2_FD_97872 | JGI IMG/M metagenome (GOLD analysis project Ga0123354, IMG submission 97872) | Labiotermes labralis P4 segment gut microbial communities from Petit-Saut dam, French Guiana - Lab288 P4 | ecosystem: Host-associated > Arthropoda: Insects > Digestive system > Gut ... | reverse complement strand
TGTGTGGTGTGTGTGTGTGTGTGTGGGGTGTGTGTGTGGGGTGCGTGTGTTTGTGTGTGGGGGGGGTGGGGGTGGGGGGTGGGTGTGGGTGGGGGGCGGGGGGGGGGGGGGGGCGGGGGGGGGGGGGGGGGGGGGGGGGGGGGTTTCCCCCCCCCCCCCTCGGTACGCCACCGGTCTGCTATGTCCTTGTAATCTTCTCAACTAACAATAACAGCTTCGACCTAAATAGTGTGGGCAGGATCACATATTTACAGACTAACCTTGTGGAGAAAACACATATGTCCTTTTAACAATAAGTGTTTATCACTGCACCTATCACTTTCCACTTATTTCTATTCACTACATGTTCAGTTTAAAACAAGCCTACATTTAAAATTATTTACAACCCTAATCATACAGATTCAACAGAATATAATAGTACTGACTCACATGCATTAGACACAACTGCATTTAACCCACTGTGCTTGTCACTGGAATACATCAGGTACTAGTCTTAACACATTCATCAGTGTGACTGGCCCATTTGCTCTCACTTCCAAGGTCAAAGTTGTTTTCATGAGACATAAGAGTAGGTACAGTGGTATGTTTTACCATACCCTGATGACTCACCTTTTCCCCTGAACATAAGGCAGCAGCTTACTAGATAATGTTGCTACCTATCTACAGGCTACAGGGCACAAAATCCTAGGAGACAGTAATCTTCATATTCCATGTCTTGAGAAATGGAGATCTCACAGCCACTATTTACAATGGTTAACATGCAAGACTGACACTGAGTTGACTTTGCAGGTGTATTCCAGCATGTTCTGGTGGGTGTCTGAATGGAGACTGTACAGCCCCCAACAAGTGCACCTGTCATCAGGGTTACAGGAAGAACAACACGCATTCCAACATTTGTGTTCCACGCTGTCCACAGGGCTGCCTGCATGGTGACTGTACTGCACCTGGTGTCTGCACGTGTCATTCTGGTCAGTCATTCCTCATTGCATTGTTGTTCAATAAATGTGACAATTATTGGTTTCCTCCAAGGGTGGTTACTGATAGATGTCAGGGTGACTGTGTTTCAGAAATGATGGCTTACTTGAAGGTTCTGTCGCAGCTCTTGTCTGAAGCAATAGAAGAACAGCTTCAGAGAGCTGACAATGGCAATCTAAGCAACAACAAACTCACTTAACTTCCATCAACCTGTTGGCCTCGTAGCAAATCCGTACGTAACCGCGGGTTCCATTGGTGCAAGAGTGGTTTCTGATAAAGGGGATCCTCTCTGGATTTACACAAAAATTACGTGGAATTACCACAAAAGATCTCCTCATGATACACCATAACATACCATCTCATACAGCAACAGTCACCATCTTAGTATGATAAGATCAGGGCAACAAAAAACTGAGAGAAATTAAACTTCAGAGATTCTCACACTGAAGAAAATGATCATCATTGTAAGACAGTTGTTTTGTTGTATATAATGCCTCAAACTATTTTGACAAAATCTTCCGTACATAAGCAACTGCACTTCAGGGAAAAGTAGTGTAACAGAATTTTAAAAACAGACACAAACTGGTGTGGTATCAGTGTAGCAGGCTGAAGCCTGCTACACAGATACCACCGCATCCCAGCCACACCAAAACTCCAACACACGACCAATGTGGTGATTCAATAGAAAAGTCGCAGGCCCCTGATGATGGATGTATTAATGTCCGAAACGTGTTGAGCATAGAAGAAGTGAAATAAAACTTAATAAGTAGTGACATAACAGTTTGTCTCTTATTCTTCAACTATTACAATAATGCATGGTCCAATATACATAAGATTAAAGCTTCATATTTAAAGACACAAAACTTACAACCAGAATTCTAAAATGTCTGACAGAGATACGTAGGTACCACAGTACATTTCACATTGCCACAGTGTGGTCGACGTTGGAGCTAATTCTGCAGTTAGACTAAACTAGTTTATTGGATATCTTAGTCACACGGATGTTGTTCTTACTCAGGTTATATCAAGAACACTACAACCAACAAATGTTCACCAACTTGCAATACTTCTTGCGTCAATGCTGACTGCACGTCACCCAACATTTGTACATGTCACGTGGGATACCGTGAGGCCCCTAACAACAGTAATACAACGTGTGTTCCTGTTTGTAAAGATGGGTGCCTCAATGGACAGTGCACTGCTCCGGGTGTCTGCACCTGCAATTCCGGCTACACCATAGATCCTAACAACAGCACTGGAAACATGTGTATTCCAGTTTGTGATGGGGGTTGTGCCAACGGTGATTGCACCAGTCCCAGCATCTGCACCTGCCACCCTGGCTACATTAAAGATCCCACAGTAGCACAAAGTAACAGATGTGTCCCACACTGTCCTGATGGTTGCATAAATGCCACCTGTTCAGCAACAAATACCTGTACCTGTCTGCCAGGCTACACCCAGTTAGGTACTTCTAGCAATGTGTGTAAACCTGTCTGTGTGGATGAATGTATAAATGGTGATTGTACATCACCAAATACATGTACATGCAGAGTGGGATATGAGAAGGATGTTACAGATCCAACAGGCAGTAGATGCATACCAAAATGTGAAAATGCCTGCATTAATGCCATTTGTACAAGCCCAAATTTGTGTCTTTGTATTGCGGGATACGTTAAGGATAGAACAGTCACAACAAACAACATATGTGTCAGACGAATCAGACGCTCCAGCCCCACATTTGAAAAATGGCTGGACAGTCAGAACAGGAAACACACAGATGCAGTGTAGCAGCATTATAACGTAATGTTGACTGTAGTAAATGAAAGGTAATTTGAAACACATATAGTTATTAATATTAAATGAGAAAGCACACGTTTAACAGGTACACTGTACTCATGAATGGTTCAGTCATAGATTTCAAGATGTATGAATATGCATAACAATCTAATTAACATGTGAAATAAAATATTTTTAAAAATGTAATGACTGTCACTACACAAACGCAATGCTTACAAACTTTGACCCTGGAAAAATTCTTGTAAAATTGAGCCAAAAAAGAATAATTTAAGCAAATCGCACACACACAAAATTGCAATCAGTTGTTTTTACTCACAGTGCACTCACTTGAGAATATGGTGTATAGTGCTGAATGAAGTGTGCTAACAGTAAAGCCATGCACTAAAAATTCACCATACAAATAATGGCACCACAAATTGCAACCAAAGTTTACTGCTGTTGATTTACCTACAGATTAGTAACAAAAATTCATAACACAGTATCAGTGTTGGATATAGGGAAGAGGGGAAGATGGAGGATACTTGCGGAAGACGAATCAGATGATCCATGTTCAGCTGTCTGACCACACAGCAGATGCCTGCCTCTCCTCATCCCTCTGTCTATTACCCCTGTACTTCTGTCTACCTGCCTTACAGTTTATTTGCCCGCATGTGTCTGTCCACCTACTTACTGCCTGCCCAACAGTCTGCCTTTCTGCCTACATATCGGTGTGCTGACAGCCATGGAACGTTAAAAGTCAATGTCTCAGACGCCGCAAGGCCCACACTCTCCTCCCCAGCAGAAGGCTACATTATGTCTCCCACACTGCATAGTTTTGATAAGATGAAGCTGTCCCTGTCCATGCCTTGAAGCCAAATATGAGGAGTAGGAGGTACAGCTCCACTCATTCCTAACCTCAGCACTAGATACCTAGTTTATTCCATTTTATATACCTACTAAATCTGTCTACATAATTGATTATCTATTTATATAATTAATTTATGTATCTACCCATCTGTTTGTCCACATGCTTGTGTATGTATCCATCAGTATGTGCCTTTTATCTGTCAGTACTGGTTAATCAAACACATTTTACTCATGATCTATAACATTTAAATAGTGTTACACTTCTTTGTATGGCTGACACTATATCCCACGCTCTGCAGAATTAATAAGTTTTTCTTACAACTGCATAAAACACAAATTTTTCTTCTTTTACTGAGGCTGAATATGAAGCATTTGTGGAAGTACTGAGAGAGAAACATGGACCTGCGACACTTCGTCTACCACAAATCAATCCCTTATTTCCTTAATTTTCACACATATATGATACTAATTGTGTAAAACACCAAACACTTGTGAAGTTTCATTACACGATAATCATGTTTACATTTCTTAGCTGTAACTCATATATTCATGTTTAATATACTTGTACTACACACCGTAACAGCATGTACAATTAGCACTGTCATGTAGCAGCACATATTCATGTTGGTGTTGACCTGCATCTCAACACTGGTTATATATAACATCCACAAGTGTGGGACGATGCACATTTGACACAATACATGTTCCACTGACCCCTGGGTCACTATAAATCAACTGCTTATCAGAATATATTATGACATTAGCCATGTTCCTAGTCAGTGACACCAGTGTCCTGACTAATATGTGGTGGCTTCAAAATTTCTTAGAAATACAAAACAGAATACAAAAATTTAAGTTACATTTCCTTCAAAATAGTCCTCTTGTGCAACAATACACTTCTGCCAGTGGCTGAAAAGATGCTGGAAACATTCCTGAAAGCCATTTTAGCTCTTATGTCACATTCTTAATGTCAGTAGAGTCACAAGAGCACTGCACCTTCATTGGTTCATTTCAACCAAGGGAACAGGTAAAATCAGCTGCAGCCAGGTTAGGAGAGTAAAGGAGATGCTCCAGTGTTGTCACATTGTTCTTGGCTAAGAAATCCTTGACCAAAACAGACCGGTGTGCTGGAGTATTGTCGTGAAGGAGAAAAAAACAGTTTGTTGTCCATTTTTGGTGCATTTCCTTCTGATCGCATCCCCAAGGTAATGAAGAATATCAGTGTGCATTTCTTTATTCACAGTCGCAATTCCTGTAAATTATATCAGCGAATTCTGGGAACTTTTTTAAGGTACTATGTACATCTAAATGTAGGGAGCAGATCATAAGAGAAGCAACCAACAGATCTGTGCCTTATTAGCATAAAGACAGAGGATGGTTTTTCCCACACCATCATCATCCTGCAGAATGAAGATTAACGGCTTCTGGTACAGAACACCTGATTAGTAAATAATAATTTGTATAGCTTGCTGATTCTATCTCCATGAGCCCAGTGATTGATACATATTTACCACTCAGACTACTCAAATCCTAAAGATGGAGGCAGATAGCCCCTCAGAAATGTGAGTTTTTACCAATCAGCATGATGTTATATGCCCTCAGATTTTTCAACAATATTGCTATTCATTCATCTTGAATGGATGCCTGTTCCTTGTAGGAGTAAAGAAATCACCTTGTCCTGTATGCCACTGGCCCTAATAGGCATTTCTTACCATTTCTGACCAGTTTGCCTTTTTTATAATTTCTTTTTCATCATCCCTATCAGCCCAGACAAAGCTGTATCTCCTCTCCCCCCCTAACACTTGACGGTACACTCCACACATCCTAGCCACAGCCTCATCCCACTCACATATGGTCATAAGACAGTGTCAAAATAGAGTGAGATAAACATAAGAAAGTCACCCAAATTTGGACCTCACTCTTTCTGACCTAAAAGATGTAGGGTAGCACGTTCCTCCATAATACTACTGTTGTCTACCAGACTACATGGTGCTCCAACTCATAAGACCAAATTACAAATACCCTCAACCTTGGAAACATCAGATCATGTCAGTTACATTTGGACACATTGAAATCTGCTGCAATTTCAAAGAAGAAATGTAATATTTTATGGAGTACTTCTTAGTTATTGTATGGTTTTATCCTGCATTACAGATGCAAAATCTGAAAAGCCTGTAATTTTGATTTATATTTACTATTAAATTTGTGTTCAGAAAAGTATCTGATTTTTATTGACATTACTGTTATGCTAACAAATTAACATTAGCAATACTGACTACACTTTAAGTTAAACAGACAAGCAATGTCTGTATAATGTAACACTGGGGTGCGTTCATACAGCCATTGTTGCAGTGGGAAAGCAGTATTACATATTCTGAGTGTGTTTGTAGCCTTAGTTATCCAGCATGCAGTGCGTTTTTGCTGTATTATATTGCCACCTGTAGCCTGTCTGGCTGTACAATATGTGCCATATTATATTGTCATCCGTAGCCTGTCTGGCTGCAAAATATTTTTCCACATTACCTCATAAACAGCACAATTTTTTTAAAAAACTTATTGAATACAACTTTCAAAGAATTCAGCAAGATATGATAAAAAAAATGTATGTTATCTTCATGTAAAATATCGTTATTATTGTCAGATTTTAATGAAACTTGAATTTTCTCAACAGTTTTTCTAAAAACACTCCATATCAAAATTGAATGAAATCTGTCCTGTGGGAGCAGAGTTGTTCCACGCACATGGATGGATAAACATGACAAAGCTAATAGTTGCTTTTTTGCAATTTTGCAAACCTGACTAAAAACCTTATCAAGTGTACTTTATGCACAGAACATTCTAAATATGATGGTGAACTTATCATTGATAAAAATAACACTCAAGCTGGTATATTTGTAACTATGATGATAATGCCAATGATGATGTATGATGGCTGAAAGCAGTACTTTCTCCGGAAATATGCTATGGTGTGCAGTAGTGACTCCAATGATATGAACCATTAAATTAACAGCATTCTTGGAAAACAGTCGCTAATCAACTAATGTACCTAATATTTCCATGTGTTGTACACCACAGCAAAATGCAGGCCAACACCAACCTGACAGTACGTCTAAACATGTGTACTACCACTTTCTCTTTGAGAAAAAACAGCATTGGTTGTAACAATACGTACCAGACACAATCAGGACAGGATACCAGCAGCACCAACAATTTGGAACTGCATACACAACAGCCCAAAATTTTGGTTTCAGTACATACAGACACTTGCCAGAGAAAAAAAATGCTTTACCTGTTCAGTAGCTGCTTCCTAAAGGACCTAACAAACAATTTAATTTATACAGCCCATTTATTTAGTTTACTTGGGCTGTGAACATGGAGAAATAATAAGGGCAAACATGTTGATGAATTTCATTTTCTTCAAAACATATTTTCCAGAAAACTACTATGTGATTAGCCTTAGGGATAATGGTGACCCACAACCATGAAAGTAATAAATAAATAAATGAAATAGCATTAATGGTAAAATTTCAATGCACTTACATCATACCATAAAAACACAAGTAGGTCACTCCACACATTCTTAATCTCAGCGTTAGATAACCTCCTTTGTGCTAAAGCTATTACAGTAACTCCACACTGGAATCCTTCTTCAGAAAATGAGTCGGTGAAATACTAAAAATTCCTTGCCTCTTATGGAATTAGAGGTAACATTACTGTGTTCGCAGCACTGTCAGGGGTACCTGTCCTGAGGCAACTGAATACAGTCCATATCCTTCAAACTTTTTTCACACTACAGTTCTGTATACACATCATCCCTCACATGCATGCTATATGCCCTGGTAATCATACAATTTTAAAATTTTGCATTTCTATGGATGTCACAATCTACACTATTTATACAAGTGCTGACATCACTAGCAATCACATCACCTTATTTCACAAGCAGTTCTTATTGTTGTGCAACAGAAATGGAAGATAAACACACCAATTTTTGACCTTGTAAACTTCTAGAACATATTCCACAAACATGTGACAACTTATCACAGGCCTAATCAGCATTCCACAAACCCAGAAGCAAAGGCAAGATTAGAATGAGTGATATATGATAATACCAAGGGCATTCTTCACATTTCCAGCTCCACTGCAGCTAACTTATAAATGGCATTCAGCATAACAAAATTAGGCAAAACTGGAACTATGTTAGATAGTATATATAAATTACAGAATAGAATTTTTTTTAACAGGCAAAATTCATATTTCAGAACAATAAAACAAAAACCCTAATTGAAACAAAACTAAACTGGTAACAGTATTCATGGAAAACACGAAATATGACCCAAACTCATGATTACCAAAAAATATTGCTGCTAATCATGTTAAGTGACTTTATGTGAGAAATTGCATTTTCAGTTTTACCACAGTTTCATGGTTAATGACACGTTTGCCTGAAACAAGGAAAATGCACCCTTTTATTCTACTTATCCCCTTGGTTAATATGTAAACTACATTAACCCTTATCCTAACATGGAGAATATGGTGAGCTCCTAATAATGCTAACAGATGACAGATGGGTTTTAACTTGGTGTTCAAAGGGTTAAACAGCAAATTGAAATTTTTATTGTCGGTGTTTAGTGCTCATTGCATGATTGTTTGGCCATCATCACTGTAAATATTAAAAAAAATACAAAGTATTTTTTGAGGTTATTTGAAACAATAAGTTCTCTAAAGAAAAGAAATGGGATCTCATTTTTACACAAAGGGCAATAGTTTGTAAGGATTCGTTTTCAAAATAATTTTTTGTAATAGTATAAATGCCAACTACACCTTCACGATAGCTCAAATATGAACTACAGAAATATTAACATAAATCCTTATGAATTTTTGCCCATGTTACGAAAATGAGATCTCACTTCTTTACAAAACTCGATATTCCAATTAACCTCCCCAAGTATTTGGCACTTTTCTTTTGCATCAATGGAAGATGGTCAAGCCAACCAAAAAATGTAACAGTAAATACTGACATTTTCAGTTGGGAGGGATTGACCAGTACATACAATGGACCCAATGCACACAGTCCTAGAAATCTAATGCAGGCTTCTTCAGTTGTCCTGAAGGTCCAGCACTTCAAAATTGACTGCACACAATACATAAGCCAGCAACAATCAATTTCAAGCAAATATCTGGCACTCTTCCAACAAATACAAATGCTAAAGACCACCATTCAAACAGCACAAAAAATACTTCCAACATCAACAGCAAGTCAAAGGAATAAGCCCTTCAAACCTACGAGCTTCTAGGTTTTCCAAATGTCAAAAGACAGCCTACCGAGTGTCATTAAAAAATATATATAATCTAATTTTAAAAAAATATTATACACACACACACACACCCATTACAGATGTGGAACACATTCACTATAAACAGCATGAAAGATACCGCTTTCATTACTGAAACAAGTTTGCATTACAGGAAAAGGAAAGATGGGATGTGTTTATAATATGTTTTGCTCCACCAGTAACCTGAATTTTCCAACATTTCACTCCCACTGCCAACTACAACATACTCACTTCAGAATAGCCCATTACAATTATTACTTCAGTGGCCAAGGTACTACTAAGGTTACTGCCGCAGCGAGGGTATGGAAATCAGTGGTACATAACCAAATTTACTGACAAATGTACAAATTAAATGTCACAGACTTTTACTTTCAATAAATTACTGTAAATACAACAGTTACAACCATCACTTGAAAATTAATACTGTGCAAACTGGAATGAAGAAACAGTGCTGTTCATACATTCGTGGCATCAAATTCCAGTAGTCTTTCAATGCTTTTTAATTCTGCTGTAACTTAAATTTCATATGCATCTACAGAAAAATTTTGGAATTTCATTTGCATGCCCAAACATGAGCAAACCTACAACACAAACATCATTCCTTGGCCCTCAACAGTGTAATTACATTTTAGGATCTGGTTCCCTTAATCAACTTCCTCGATAGTTGGTCCTGCTCCCGCTCCTGGAGCTCCACCAGCACCTGGTGCACTTCCCGCACCTGGGAATCCTCCTCCAGGCATCCCACCTGGCATACCACCGGCACCCTGGTACATCTTTGTCATGATTGGATTACACACAGCTTCCAGTTCCTTCTGCTGCGACTCAAACTCTTCCTTCTCGGCAAGTTGGTTAGCATCCAGCCAGCGGATGACCTCGTTGCATTTGTCCAAGATGGTAGTTTTATCAGAGTCAGATATCTTGTCTTTCAGTTTCTCATCCTCCACTGCACTCTTCATATTGAAGCAATATGACTCCAAAGCATTTTTGGCAGCTATAGTTTGCTTCTGCTTCTCATCTTCGGCACGGTACTTCTCTGCGTCGTTCACCATGCGCTCAATCTCCTCCTTGCTTAGTCGACCCTTATCATTAGTGATTGTGATCTTGTTTTCTTTCCCAGTTGACTTCTCCACAGCTGTTACATTCAGGATACCGTTGGCATCAATGTCGAATGTCACCTCGATCTGTGGAACACCGCGCGGTGCAGGAGGAATTCCCGTAAGTTCAAACTTTCCAAGAAGGTTGTTGTCCTTTGTCATTGCTCGTTCACCCTCATACACCTGGATCAACACTCCTGGCTGGTTGTCAGAGTATGTGGTAAATGTCTGAGTCTGCTTTGTTGGGATAGTTGTGTTTCGCTTTATAAGGACAGTCATCACTCCTCCAGCTGTCTCAATACCCAGAGACAGAGGAGTCACATCCAACAGAAGCAGGTCCTGAACTTCCTCAGACTTATCTCCAGCCAGAATGGCTGCCTGAACAGCTGCTCCGTATGCCACAGCCTCGTCAGGGTTGATCGACTTGTTCAGCTCCTTCCCATTGAAGAAATCTTGCAGCAGCTTCTGCACCTTGGGAATTCGCGTCGACCCACCCACCAAGACGATGTCATGGATCTGTGCCTTGTCCATTTTGGCATCTCGAAGAGATTTCTCAACTGGCTCCATGGTGCTACGAAACAAGTCTGCGTTCAATTCTTCAAATCTGGCACGGGTGATAGATGTGTAGAAATCGATGCCCTCAAACAGAGAATCTATTTCAATGCTGGCTTGGGTGGAAGATGAGAGCGTACGCTTCGCCCGCTCACAAGCAGTGCGCAGCCTTCTCACGGCACGCTTGTTGCTTGTCAAGTCCTTCTTGTATTTGCGCTTGAATTCTTGAACGAAGTGGTTGACCATTCTGTTGTCGAAGTCCTCACCACCCAGATGAGTGTCCCCAGCCGTGGACTTGACTTCAAATATTCCATCTTCAATGGTCAGGATGGAGACATCAAATGTACCACCACCAAGGTCAAAAATAAGGACATTTCTTTCCCCATGACCCTGCAAAAATTGAAAATCTTTAACTAATCAAATACAGAGTTTATTGCCTACTAACAGCTTATGGGAAATCTGTCATCTACATTCAGATACTGAGATACTGGAAACTGGATGGGTGTGAAACCACAATCAGCCCTTTAATATTGAACTGCACTATGTTATGCCACCCCATACGAATTTCACAAATATGACCTGCAAAGTAGTCACAGGAAGTTTGCTGCTCCATGCTATAAATAATGAATACTGTGTTTGCAATCATTTGTATTTTAGCAAGTTTTAAATTTCATGTATGAACCTCCCCTCAAGGATGGGACATACAGAAACGCGAGTGTGGCGACACACCATAATTTTACATATTTTTGTAACTTTTACATTGATTAGGTGTTACAAGGGAATGCCAAGCAAGATGCATGCAATGAATAACTTCAAGACAGTTTGCTGTACTGTTTAAAATGCTAAGTCTGTTACTAGTTTATGTACCTTCTTATCCAGACCATATGCAATGGCTGCAGCCGTGGGTTCGTTAATTATTCGAAGAACATTCAGGCCAGCAATGGCACCAGAATCCTTTGTGGCTTGCCTCTGGGAATCATTGAAGTAGGCAGGAACTGTGATAACAGCACTCGTTACAGTCTTGCCCAGGTAGGCCTCTGCTGTTTCTTTCATCTTTGTTAGGACCATGGAGCTGATCTCCTCCGGGAAGAAAGTCTTTGCTTCTCCTTTGTAATGAACTTGTATCTTTGGTTTTCCACCATCACTTATAACAGTAAATGGCCAATGCTTCATGTCTGCCTGTACGGTCGTGTCATCAAATCGGCGCCCAATAAGACGCTTGGCATCTGTAGAAAAAAAATTTTAAAATCACCACGTAGCTTACAGCCACATAACGCCACACACACACACAAGGGGGGGGGGGGGGGGGGGTTCCACCACAGGAAGTGAAAATGTGGGTTGTCATACATTCTCTGTTCCGGGGTCCAGAG
>Ga0123354_10015308_pt1 | contig 11970 bp, 3 predicted proteins | sample TergutLab28metaG_2_FD_97872 | JGI IMG/M metagenome (GOLD analysis project Ga0123354, IMG submission 97872) | Labiotermes labralis P4 segment gut microbial communities from Petit-Saut dam, French Guiana - Lab288 P4 | ecosystem: Host-associated > Arthropoda: Insects > Digestive system > Gut ... | reverse complement strand
GAAAAATATAGTAAATTTTACGAAGATATCTGTTAATTCATGAAGACCAGAGAAAGAAAAATATAGTAAATTTTACGAAAATATCTGTTAATTCATGAAGACCAGAGAAAGAAAAATATAGTATAATTAAAATTAAGTTAAACTAAGGATAATATTAATATCAATAGGCTATCCCGTTTTTTACGACTATCTTTAATCCTCTCTACCCTGTGTGCCTTACACAGAAAACATCTGGAATTATGGATCGACTGTAACAAAAGTACATAAGGACTTTCCAGTACGGCAGTCTAAATTAGTCTGCTCGTCACAGACATGGACCCGGATAACTTAATGTCGCACGATTTGTGTCTGAGAATTTAATTTCAATTCCTTTGACAAATTTTCATCCATATTTCCCTAAACGGCCCCCACAGACGGTCAGTTATTTACACCGTTTCTAAATGCGCAGTTAACAATGTGCAATTACAAACGAAAAATGTGTGAACAAAAAGCGCTCAGCTGTTAGTTAAAATTAGCAAATATAATTAAATCTTGTTTTCTTTTTTTGGATGATTCTCCGTCGTCGGAATATTATAAGCTGACATTTCATAACATTATTTTGCATTTTTATACGTCGTGTGAACACGACCTACGAAGATGGAACAGACAGTGTTCCGAAACGTCGGCATATGAAGATGTCTATGAAGAAGAACAGAGTGTTCCGAAACGTCGACATATAATAATTCAGACGCCGAGGAATCACCCGAAAGCAAGCATACAACATTCACAACACGACGAAAGTTTGAAATCCGTAACAATTAAATCTGTTTGTACCTGATACGTTAACTGCGCAATTCACATGACGTCATGTACGGAAATTCTTACGGTATTAACTCGGTTGCCCTGATGTTTTCCGTGGCAAATCGACTGACTTCAGTCAGTATTTGATATTAATTTCGCAGTTTCAGATCTCAGTAGAATTTGCAAGGAAGTATCACTTGCTGTGCACTGGGTCATTTCAGAGCCAGGAATGCGATCGGAGGGTGAAGTCAAGAGATACTAACCACTGAAGCGAGACGGAGCACTGTCATAAAAAGCTGGTCAGCACAGTGAAAATAGATTTCCGCTATTCTGGGATGTTACGCGGCGTATGTTTGTAGTTATTTACTTACGTTTCGGGCCAACCTAACGGTCAACAAAAGTCAAACACTCCAAGTCGTCTTGGACTGCTTGACCGAAACGTCACTGACTATAAATCTAAGCTGTGTAACATCCCAGAAGAGTCAAGATCTCATTCACAACGCGACGAAATGACGAAATAACGCAAGTTTAAAACAAAAGAACAAGATGTAAATCGTGACACAGCTCTAAAACAAATGAAAAATTTCTTTGCTTCGGGACTCGTTTAATTTAGGGCACAATTCCGGTAATTTTTGTCCATGATTAAAAGATATGATATTTCATAAATTCATGTTTTTGTAAATCCTTCCTGTCGCTAAACATCGTAAAGTATTATGTGCATTTCATAAGAAGGTGCTGTCTGCCTGATGGAAGTATATTCTTCTTCGGTTGTTGGAACGAAGGTAAGAAGCTAACTGAAACACGTTTCTTCCTTCAGTTGAGAACAATTGTGTCAGGCTTTGCGGTACAACAGTAATTCTTCTAACAGCCTATCATTGGACAACTGATATATTTTCAACAACAACTGTATTGACCAATGATCTACAGACAACTGCTTTCTTTTCTGTTGTCATAACATCAGTAATATTCTTCTTCTTCCATTGGCAATACAGCCCACTGTGGGCTTTGGCCTGTCGAACAATGTCCTTCCATTTTTTCCTATCTGCCATCAACTATCTCCATCTTCTCACTCCCAGCACTTGAAGATCTTTTTCTACTTCCTCTTTCCATCTTTTCCTGGGTCTTCCCCTTCTTCTCGTCCCTTCCAGTTCTTGAATGAAGATCTTTTTGGGCATCCTATCCTCCTCCATTCTCTCTCGGTGGCCTAACCGGCTTATCCTTCGCCCTTTTATCCATTTTACTATATTTTCTCCTTTGCTCATCTCTTCTAGTTCTCGATTCGTCTGACTCTTCCATTCCCCATTTTCATATTTAGGACCATATATTTTTCTACACATTTTCCTTTCAAAAATTAGCACAGCTTGTTCTTCTTTCTTCGTCAAGATCCATGTTTCCGCTCCATACGACACTACCGGCCTTATTAGTGTCTTGTATAATAGAATTTTAGTAACTCTGGATAAAAGTCGACTCCTGAAGAGACTTATAACGGCAAAATAAGTTCTATTACCGACCAAAATACGTCTTTGTGTTTCTTTTCCCACGCTATTATCATTTAAAATCAGTAATGGTAAGGCATAAGATACTTTAACACGGGGAGTGCGAGACGCATTTTCCAAAAAGAACGGAATTTCCAAAATTCCTAGTTGAGTAAAATTCCTTATGTTTTCATAATTGTGCTACGAAAACCCGTACAGTTTTGGAGCGTGCACTTCTTTGCAACTGTAACTTCGGTGACAGAACTATTTGTATTTTGAAAGTAGTTTGTTCGTGTCCCTTAAGTGGCCAGCACATGGAATCCCCGAAATTGAGTGCTATTATGGATACATTTTGAAAGAACTTTTTAAAATCTTCTTTGACGGTTATTCTCACATAATTTCACTTGTGTGAGTGATAAACGTGCCTAGGAAATATAATCTTGAATTTGCCGTGTAAGGTTTCTGACCAGAAAAAAAAAAGATTTCAGAATATAGGAGTTTTCAATGTTAAAGAAAGTGGAGCAAATCACACGTCTGTATATTTCTTCTAAGCAAACGTTTCTTTAATGCCACAAAGTGCATTCAAGGTCTTCAGACGCGCTCATTTGGAATAAAGCTTGAAGAATATTATTTCATTATTTAGCGTGCGGAATTATTTAGCATTTGTCATATGCCCATACGAAACATTACCTATTTTTGACGTTTGTATGACCGTGCATCCATGATACAATGATATAACCAGCCAACTAGATGCAAAAATAAAAAATATTATTGATAATTACAACCAGCACAACATATTTCGGGCGATAATTTCGCCCATCATCAGGAGCACTAGACTGAGTTTACAGCTTGTGGTATAATGCAGCGACGATGCTGCCTGCTGGTGACATGGATGAGGTGGAAACTCATCCATGTCACCAGAAGGCAGCATCGTCGCTGCATTATACCACAAGCTGTAAACTCAGTCTAGTGCTCCTGATGATGGGCGAAATTATCGCCCGAAACATGTTGAGGTGATTGTAATTATCAATAAGATTTGTTATTTTTGCATCTAGTTGGCTGGTTATATCTTTACGTTACATACTGTTGACAGGATATAGCAGGGTGCTTGTTTACAAGCACGCAAGAACCAAAACCACGACCGCTTCTTTCCACATATTCACCCGTTCATTCTTCACTGATCGTCTTTTCATCCAACACCAATTTTTTTTAACAAACATTGTATTCACAACAAATCTATTACATTCTGTTTCCATTCCACTACAGCCCTGTTCCGCAGGGTACTGTGTCCTGAAGTTGTGGGATAAAAGTTCAGTTTAAATTCATTGCTCGCCCACAGTTTACCTATTATTATAATTACCATAATCCCGCGTTTCACCTGTTTTATTACCTGAGGGTAACAGACTAATACCGTTCATTACAACACAGAAGCCGGTGTACTGTTAACTACATAATTTTACTCAAGCTATCCGTTTTTAGAGGAAGTAAAATTTTGTTTTCTCGAGGTAGTCATTATGGACATTGCGAAAAGCGACTATTAGCTGCGTCAAGTATGCCCTTCTGTCTGTCCGTCTGTCCGTCCGTATGGAACAACTCGTCTCCCACTGGAAGTATTTTCGTGAAACTGGATGTGATTATCATTCTATCATCTGTCGAAAAAATCAAAGAATCATTAAAATCTGACAAGACCATCGGGCACTTCTTATGGGGACCTACGCAGATATTGGAAAGTATATGACTAAATTCTTCTTAGAACGAGAAATGTTGCAGGCAAAATTTGCAGAGAAATTCAAAACACGCGTTTTATGTTCCATAAGTTTTAATTTTTTTTTACCGAAAATCGTACCGTTTGTGAGAAAATGTGGAAAAAAATTATGTAGAGCCGGACAGGCCACAGATAGCTACATGACGCATGCGCATTACATGCTGGATACCTAAGTCTGCAGACACGCACTCAGAATATGTAATATTGATTGCTTTTCCGCTGGAACAGTGATTACACGAACGCACCTCAAAATTAAGCCATAAGTACGTAACCTGAGTTGTTTGGATTTACCAACGTAAACTCTGTTACATTAGACTACTATCCAGTCTTCAGGACTTAAGAGTTCTGCTTTCAAAATTCGGAGCGAAATGTCTACCTGAAATCGTTAAACTTGAGTCATCGTGCTACGACATGGTAATGATGACGATGATGATTCAGTGTCGGAAGGTTTCTGGAGAAAAATATGAAGTAGAACGCTAGAGGGAAAGTGGTGGAAATGATGGTTGAAAAAAAATGACTTGGCGACCAATAAGCTATTCATTTGCGTCAAAATTTTTGAAGCAGAAGAAGGGGAAATCCATTAAGTGGAATTCACGTTAAAGGGTCTTAAATGGTTTCTTTGAGCGTCTGTAACTAATGGATCACATTTCGGTGTTCAGCAGAAGCGTCCTTAGCATCCCTTTGTGCGATCTGACTCAGCTAATAGATATTGGACTCCAGGTGGCCATGCGGTTTTTGGCAGCCGTTTGATCATCGAGACAGCGAGTTCGAATCCCGCTGAGGGCATTTATATTCGTCTCTCTTGGACGTTGTGTGCTGTGTACTTAGCCACTATTACGACGAGCTGATCACTCGTTCAGAGGAGTGTGTGTGTGTGTGCGCGTGTGTGTGTGCGTGCGTGTCTAATAGTGTGTGATCTAGAAACGTTAAAGGAGGCCACCTCCGCCCGAGTTGAGTTATTGCGCTACAGGAAAAGAGATATTTGGTTTGATCATGTAGCACACAACATAGCATAAAACGCTGATCGCCTTATATTTTGCCGATCTCACTTTATATATAACCGCTATAAATATCTGACAGTCCAAGTAGTCTTCCGGTTGTATGCTTTCTTCTTTAAATATCCCAAATGGGAAAGGGAATGTGACCTTGTATTCGGAGCCCCTTCATATTAGGGCTTACAAGTGACGTCACCATCCAAAATACTTGTGTGAAAAAGCCGGAAGATTCTTGATTTCAAACTTTCGCCGTGTTCTGAATGTTGTGTGCCTTCTTCTGGGTAATTCTCCGGCGTCAGACGCCGGGGAATTACCCAGAAGAACGCAGAATTACCCATCTCACTTTCTGTATAACCGTTATAAATATATGAGGGTCTAAGTAATTTTCATGGTATTTTTTGACACACATATTTTGAAAGGTGACTTCAATTATAAGCCGTAATATGAAGCGGCTCCGAATAACAGGTCACCCTCTTTTCCCCATTTGGGTTGTTTAGAGAAGAAAATCAGAAAAGTTAGATAAGGGAATTGAAATATTGACACAATCCCAGGAAGGCAGATATAAAACTAATAATATTAACACAGGTGGGATTTAACTATTGTACCGTGAGAGAGAAAACCAACAAGATGCAACAGTTAGAATTTTATTATCAATAATTACTCAACATGTTTCGGCCATCATTATGCCCATCTTCAGGAGAACGAGACGTGTGTCACTGCATGTGGTGTGCTGCGCTGGTTCTGCTGGATGTGGTTGAACTAAACCACATCACAATTTGCTCACGATGCACGGTCACAGAAATCTAAAACTTTTGTACCGTACTAAACGGGCTACAGCATTCTGTATTATTCGTTAGTTGCTAGGAAACGACGCAAGACCTCACTTATTGTGCGATCCCCCACTCTTCTTTGTAGATACTCGCAAAGAAAAATCTTTACACAAGGGCTTATATGATAATTCACTTTTCATACCACGTGATAACGTGCACTATTAACGAGACTTTATTCCATACAGAAGAGCTGTAGGGTAATAAAGATTTTCGGGGTACTTTAAGCCCTTCGGACATGTCTTTGACAAAGCAAAGTATTCCATCTAATGTATTTCATACAAACCATCATGTATAATTTTTTCAAGAATGAGGTGGGTGGAACATGTAGCACGTATGGGGGAGAAGAGAGGAGTATACTGAGTTTTGATGGGGAAACCTGAGGGAAAGAGACCACTCGGAAGACCGAGGCGTAGATGGGAGAATAATATTAAGATGGGTCTTCAGGAAGTGGGAGATGGGATCATGGACTGGATTGAGCTAGCTCAGAGTAAGGACAGGTGACGGGCAATTGTGAATGCGGTAATGAACCTTCGGGTTCCGCAAAATGCGGAGAAATTCTTGACTAGCTGAGAACCGATTAGCTTCCCAATAAGGACTGTGCTACATGGAGTAAGTAATTAAGTAAGTAAAACTTGTTCAGAACTACTGATCTAAACAGTTGTATATTTCGTACAGCACAGTAAGTATAAAGTTGTATATTTCGTACAGCACAGTAAGTATAAAGTTGTATATTTCGTACAGCACAGTAAGTATAAAGTTGTATATTTCGTACAGCACAGTAAGTATAAAGTTACTGCAGTAACCTTGAACATCTGTTCCCATAAATTTGATTAAATCAATGTTACTTAAGACTTTACTACAGCATCTGGTGATTTTACTATAATTTATTATTCCTCTGAGTCCAGCACGTAAAATCATATTAGAATTCAGTTTCCATGACTTTAAATAAGCATAAATTGTTGATTCACAAATGACAGTCAATCAGATCAACACAAGTTCAAAAGCTGATTTATCTACGGTTTACACAACAATAATTCCGCTGTATATCGCGATAGTCCTGTTGTATATCATTATACAAATGATAAAATTCATTTCTTAACAATGAATTTGGAGAGTGGCAGTTAAGCACTGAAAACACACATGAGCAGTAGCCCCCATATTCCCTTTTTTTACTCTCTCAGTAAGTAAGTAAGTAAGTAGTTAAGTAACTAAGTAAGAAGGAAACAAGAAGTTAAAAGCTATGGCAAATATGGTTCACACCAGTTACTTTGAAACCTGTGTTTGCTAGCACAAAATTAAACAAAGCAAAAATAATGTTTTTATGAATATCTGCTTACTAACTTTGATATTCCAGATTACTTTAGCATTGAGGAACTCTAACTAAATGGTAACTTTTTCTAGTTTCTCGATGTTAAACTAAATTGCAACCTTTTATGGGCCCGGTAGCTCAGTCGGTATAGCGAGTGAGCTACAGGCTGGACGGTCCAGGATCGAATCCCGGTGGAGACGAGATTTTCCGCCCGTCCAGACCGGCCCTGGGGCCCACCCAGCCTCCTATACAATGGGCACCGGGTCTTCCCGGGGGTAAAGTGCGGCCGGGGCGTGCTGCTGACCACTCACCCCCTTCTACTGCCGCCGTCATGGAAGAGTAGAGCTATACCTCTACCCACCCTCTGGGCCACACCGGGCCTGTAAAGGTGTCATTTTACCTTTTTTTTTTAATTGTAACTTTTTGGAATTTTTAGAGCTGGGTTGCTGTCTGTTAATATCTGCCGTGACATCAAATATAGTGATTGAAATGTCGTGATTTTTCTCAATCAATACAGACAGATGATGAGGGATATTGTCTCAAACGTAGCTACGTTGGATTTCCTCCAAATGCTTCAAAACTTATTACTAGTAGCCATTCTGTCATTCGACGTTATAAGTGATGAAGTAACAGCGTCATTAAACAAATAAGAATCATTACATCTCCGTGGTGGTTATATTCGAGATAAGACAAGCAATATAGCTATAACGTAATATTGAGACGCGTTCCTGCAACCATCGTCGTGGTGGAAAAGTTGCAAATACTGGCGGTGTGTTTGTAGCCTTAGGTATCCAGTGTGAAATGCCCATAAGGCTTATTGCCCTCTGTGGTCTGACCCTCTCTAAAAACTTTTGCCACATTATCTCATAAACGGCACGCATTTCGAAAAGAAAAAAGAAAGTTATTGGACATAAAATGCGTGTTTTTATTTTTTCTTCACAATTTTTGTCTGAACTGTACCTGATTCTAAGAAGAACTGAGCGAAATACGACCAAATATATATATATATATATATCTTAATAAAAATAAACTATTAATCTTAAACTTGAAATTTATCGATAGATGTTCGAAAAATACACAAATTTATCGATAGATTTTCGAAAAGTACACACATTTATCGATAGATTTTCGAAAAATACACACATTTATCGATAAATGTTCGAAAAATACACAAATTTATCGATATATTTTCGAAAAATACACATATACCACATCCCATGGAAGTCTGTTCACTGGGAACCGAGTTGTTCCATGCGGTCAGACGGACATGACGAAGCTAAGAGTCGACTTTCGCAATATTTCAGACGTGCCTAAAAATGGTTGAAATGGCACATGATTAAGATATTCTGTGGTGTGACGTTATTTAAATTCGGTAAACTGACCTCCACGTATACATATGGAGAGTTACGTACTATAAACCAATATGTCACATTAAAAACGTAATAATTTTTCTTATCACTGTAAGAACCGAGATTCTCAAAGACTGGAAATGTGTTTGCCATTGCTGTAGAGGTGGCGTCCTGTTTCTTAACTGATGTCTTAGGTTCAGAGAAACATTAAATGTCTCACGATGACTTCGTATTCTTCCCGTACCTTCTTCAACTTTCATTAAAGTCAGGACACGATCCAGTTACGACGAGTTCTGCCGACGGCCTCCCTAGCAGAACTACAGTACAAGCTTCACTTTCATTCACTGCTGCTGTAATTTTTTCTCTCTAGTTTCGTTATATCTGTTCAAATTTCCAGTTACTAAAATTCCTACAAGGGATTTCCATTTCCTAATATATTCAGTGCCGATCCCAGTGGCCGCGCGGTCGAATGTGGGGATGTGCGGCAGCTCGCTTGAAGTGAATGTGGGTGCGAATCTCACCGGAGGCATGGGCGTTTATCTCTTGTGAGTGTTGTGTGATGTCAAGTTGAGATCTTTACGTCGGACTGATCACTCGTCCAGAGGAGTCCTACCGAGTGTGGTGTGTCTGAGTGTGATCGTGAATCATCGATAATAAGGAGCCCACAATGGCTGTTGCGCCATGGTAAAAAAATACAATATAATATTCAGTAAGTACATAGAAACACAGGGTAATTTCGTACTCAATATCTCGGAGAAGGAAGATTAGTTCCAGGTTAATTAACCGTTTGACGCCTAATGTCAACTATAGTGGTCGTACCGCACCGCTAACCTCGAAATTTGCATTTTATATATTTATTCAACAAATATAGGTACTGAATATTTTAAACATGGTACATACTCTCCGTTTTTTCTCTTCAAAATGCAGTTTGTTTCATAATTCTAACGTGTTTGTTTCCTGTATTATTCACATTTTATATACAGGGTGTGCTAAAATCAAAAAAATAATTCCGGCGCCAAATGGTTAACTAGTGGCATAAAATAAAACACGTGTTATGCAAAGAAGTATTTCTAGACCATGTAAGTACGTACAACAGAGAATATGGCTTGTTTTTCAGGCGATATGGACAATATTAAAGTACAGGGTGTTCAACTTAAAAGTGGACCTACTTTAATATAAGTAATTTATTTACTAAGATTTACAACATGTTATATTACACAACTAAATTGAATTTACAGTAAGTGTTGGAAATGGTGTCCGTTCATTTCAACGCACTTATCGACACGTTTCGCCATGCTCCTCACAACTTTCCTTTACGTTCCTTCATTTTTTAATAATTTTCACAATAGCACTTTTCACTGGCGCTTGCCTTTAAAATTTTTCCAAAAAAACTTTGTCTACAGTGGACGTAAGACATCGTTTTTAAATAACTTTCCAAAATAAATACACGTTCTTCCACAGTTAACCGTATTATGACAGCGTAAAAAATGGCGTTGTTCAAACACCAGCACTCACTGTCCGGTTCTCCCCTCTCCTGCAACAGTCTTGCCAACTCCTGCACATGTAGCAGCATAATGTCATACCAGCAGAACCATTATAAATAGCATCTGACGTGATATATTTAAGGTTTAGTTAACAGTCCACTTTTAAGTTAAACACCCTGTATAATGTTTTCTAACTTTGAATTGTGCCATCCCCGTTGTGTAGTATAAACTAGCAAATAGGTATGAAGTCAATAACTCAACTATTGTTTAATTAGATGTTATATTCTAGGTCAAAAGACTACAATTTTCGGCCGGTAGTGGCCATCTTCATGTCTTTGTCATTCGACAAATTTAAGATTATTTATATAATTGTGTGACGGCTTGTTTGATGAGGAGATCTCCACATCAAGGCTTTTGTTTGAGTATAGTATATATATGTGAACTAGTATTTCACCCACACACTTCATATATATATATATATATACTACACTCAAACAAAGACCTTGATGTAGAGATCTCATCAAACAAGCCGTCACATAATTATATAAATAAACTTAAGTGTGTCGAATAACAAAGACTTGATGATGGCTACTACCGGCCGAAACGTATAGTCTTTTGACCTAGAATATAATATCTAATTAGACAATATTTGTGTTATTGATTTCATACCTACTTGCTAGTCTAATATTTTCTAGTTTCACGTAAGTTAGGCTGAAGTCTGGCAGTCTGTCGGTTGTGACGGTAAACAAAGAAGTGTTGTTTCCCTTTAGTCTGAAAAATTACATGAAGGGGGAGGCTCGGCTCCATTTATTCTTAACACTGGTACTAAATGAATATAAGTGGTCAGAGAGACTGCTCTACGTTCCGGGGTACTGAATAAGAGGCTGCACCATCCCACAGGTTCCGTCAAGGCGCTTCGAAAACGACTAAACTCTTGATCCTACCTGGAACTGAACCAAAGCTCCTAGGTTATCCAGTCCGTACTCTGGTCACTAAACTATACATGCTATATCGGCTCTCTTATTTTGGGGGTGATTATTATTAAACAATTATAGCCTATGAATTTTGCACCAATGTCGCCACAAATTTAACCTCGACTAGAGAAAGGAATTGATTGCTAGGTGAACAGACTTCCGGATTTTACAGTTCTTAATTTATTTCTGAATTCAAAATTTCTTGGTTTAAGATTTTAATTAGAGACAAAACAATGAATGAAGAAATTCGACTAAAATATTTACTTTCGTAGAAGCCATCGAAAGTGATATGAAAGAACGAAATAATTTACAGACACGGTGCTGCTACTGCAACTACACACCCACACACGTAACTAACTCCATGGAGCACAATCCTTCTTCAGAAGTTAACAGTTCCTCAGCTGGTCAAGGATTTCATCACATTCTACAAAACGCGGCGTTTCGTTACACATTTAACAAAGGATCAGTCACCTGTGTGTATCCCAAGCCAGACGAATCCACCACACATGTTCCCAAATTTTTCTTTTGAATCTGTCACAAACATAAACCTCTCTTTTATAATCCTCAGGACAAAGTTAAAAAAGCGGCGCCCAAATAAAATACCGAAAGTTAAAACAAGTTTATTCGGGGAGATGCGATATTTACGCAAAAAATTGCCCCGAAACGTGGGTAAACTGCTTCCAGGCTAAATGGGAGGCACATTTCAGATTACGGCAACCTTAACAGTCACCACTATAGTTGAAGAATAAGAGACCAACTTGATGTCACTGGTTATTAAGTTTTATTTAACTTCTTCTATGCTCAACATGTTTCGGACATTAATACATCCACCATCAGGAGTCTGCGACTTTTCTATTGCATCACCACATTGATCGTGTGTTCTTGTTTCGATGTGTGTTGGAGTTTCGGTGTGGCTGGGTTGGGGTTGTATCCGTGTAGCAGGCTGAAGCACAAGAACACACGACCAATGTGGTGATACAATAGTAAAGTCGCAGGCTCCTGATGATGG
>Ga0123354_10015306_pt1 | contig 11970 bp, 11 predicted proteins | sample TergutLab28metaG_2_FD_97872 | JGI IMG/M metagenome (GOLD analysis project Ga0123354, IMG submission 97872) | Labiotermes labralis P4 segment gut microbial communities from Petit-Saut dam, French Guiana - Lab288 P4 | ecosystem: Host-associated > Arthropoda: Insects > Digestive system > Gut ... | reverse complement strand
GGTTCTAACAGTGCTTCACCATAAGGGTGTGAATAAGAGAACAAAGGGTTCTAACAGTGCTTCACCATAAGGGTGTGAATAAGAGAACAAAGGGTTCTAACAGTGCTTCACCATAAGGGTGTGTTTTTCAGTGCTAAATAGTACGAGTGTGCGTGTGTACAGCCAAACCACAAGGGGTGGCGTACTAGCTCTGCGGTCACCAAACGCGTGCATGAATAGTGTTATATTAAAGAGTACCACAAGGGTAAATTAATGCAGTGTTACATGTTTGTGGCATTCATCAAACTATAATAATTTAAGATAACTAAACTAAATTCATAGAGAATTTCATGAGTAGTGGCTTTAATAAGCAGTGCAACAATATGCGCATTAATTCAAGAAATTAAGTGCATTTATTTGTGACATCATATATAACTATTAATTTGTCAAGGCTTCAAGTTACTCTTCATAACTGGTGTGAACTTTAATTAACCAATGGTATTTAGTGTTATCTATTCAATTTAAACCAGTTTAATATAATCAGTTATTGTCACGTAAATAAATTCTTATTGAACCAGCGCATTACATTGGAACAGATTGTTCAACCAAACTTGTGTTCGAACCAGAGCGAACACCGCCTACGAAGATGGAAGAGACAAAGTGTTCCGAAACTTTGGCATATAAAATTCAGACACCAGGGAACCACCCAAAAGAAAGAATACAACATTCAGAACGTAGCAAATGTTTGAAATCAAGAAGTTATAATAGAGTTATAAAAAACATTCACAAAGCAGACATAAGCAAACAACATCTATATAACTACACTGAGACACAGCTTAACCTCAAAAGAGCTATTGATAAATATTTATTATTACATACATAACAGTTTTGTAATCAGCTATGCATTACATTTTTCATTCCATGCATTATGATTCAATTGCCACAATGTAAACCAAGAAATAATGTGTGTGTGTGTGTGTATGTATATATATATATATATATATTATTGTGATTCTGACAAGCTGTGTGCATTTGTGGTACGTTAACATACTGGTTTTGTACACAAAATTGAAACAGGTCTTACTGCCAAGTGCAGTACAGTACAAAGAAATAAACAATAGGCTTTTGAATTTTTTACTACAATAAATTAAGGAAGACAGAATTTTATTTTTGTTGTCGTCTTTTTACAATGAGTAACTGGGCATCTTCAGATGTAGCACAGTGCAATTGATTATATTAACACAACAAAGAAAAAATAACGTGACCAAAAAAACCATAGGAGTTCTTTAATCAAGGCTGGTGTTTGGTAAATCTTATGTTTTGTTGACCGTGCATCCTTGTATAATCTTGTAAATAAAGCCAACTTGGTGCACAATTTTTCTTGGTATGTTTATTTCTTTCCTCTACATATTTTGGGCTACTATGTGCCCATCATCAGGAGAAGTAACTGTATCTATGTGACACTTGGTATTTGTCACTCTGTTTGGATGACTGTCTGGTATGCAGGGTGGAATTCCACTCTGCATACCAGGAAAGAAATAAACATACTAAGAAAAATTGTGCACTGAGTTGGCTTTATTTACAAGATTGCAAGACTGGTGCTTGTTAGTTGTAATACAGTAATATCATTATAACAGATAATTGTAGAGAAGGGATCTGTCATGGAAATGGACAGTTCAGATGTCCACCACCAACCTTTCACAGACTGTTGCCTGATGGTGACCCTTGAGGGTTGCAACATGTAGAACAATGGTTGTGTTGATTGCGTGATTCCTGGTACTTAGTGTGCAAATTGCAAGGGTGAGCCCTCTGCTAAGATAGCTGTATTTGTCCAATGATACAGTCACAAGAGATGTAGTCATGTTGTGGTCGTCTTGGTCATGACAGCATATAGTCCGGTTCGTGGTTACCAGAATTTCACTGGAAATTTTGGTATCTACTGTTGTCTTTATTTCCGTGGAAAGTCTTATACCCCATAACAGGTGTACCAGTATAAATTGGTTCAACACCTCTGAGTCACAAAACATTAAATCTTGAAGTGAAATATGTAGTCTTTCTGAAAATATTTTAAACTGACAGTGTCATATATTGACAGTTTCCTGTAACAATTGAGGAAACATTTTGCATTATAGAAAGATAAATTTCCCACCTTCACCTCCACATGATGTGTGGCAATTGTGAAGTTGAGAGGCTGTGCTGTACATTCTGTACTGTGAGTGCAAATGGTCATCCCCACAGTCTAAAGAACTAAGAGTCTAGGTGAGGGGAGCTTGTCTCAGTGTGGTGTCAAACAGAAAAATCCCTTCCCTCGATGGCAGTCAAACACCAGTTTGTAGCCAGTCACCTTATCAACTGAACTACACCATCTTGAGTGATGTGCCATACAGATTTCTGTATCAGAAGATCATAACTTATGGCTGTGTCATGGCATAGATGGTTAGTTGCTGGCATCTCACACAGATCACAGGCCAGTCCATGTAGGGTTTGAAGTGTACACAGTGACCCTGGGACAGGTTTATTTTTTAATATTCTAGTTTACTTCTGTCATTGTAATTCCAACAGTGCTGTATACCCATTCTTTTCTCTGTGACCTATGCTACATATTCTCAGGAATTGACATTGTATTCAAATAACATGCTTATTCATAATTTATGTAGGCAGTGTTTTCATAATTTAATTTCTCTCCTTTCTTGTCTCATTGTAGCAGCACACATGACACCAGGATTTGCATCTGTTCCCACTCCTGAGCCTATAATAAGTGTGGAGGAATTTGTACCTGATGGTGGAGTGTTGGACAGGTCATTCTTGGAAGACACCAACATTCATGAACGGGGCACTCCGCAGCACCTGGAGGCAGAATCAGATAGGTGAGTATTTATTGGTGGTGAGGAAGACAATGGGGGGCCTACATATTGGTGAGTGTGTTTGTGAATGACTAGGCAATAAAGCTAAATACATAAGTGAATACATGAACATTCCTGAACAGGACATTTGGAGTAGAATTACGAAGGTAAGTCATTAAATAACGAATTTTATAATAACTTTTTTACAAGAGTACTTACAGAAATTGTTTGTGTCTTATTTTTCGACATAGTCCCCCTGCTTCGCAACACACTTGGTCCACCTGTCCACAAGCTTATGGATGCCCTCTAGAAAAAAGCTTTTTGGCGTGGCCTTTAACCAACTTTGTACCACCTCCATTACCTCATTGTCATCTGCAAACTTGTGGCCCTGCAAATGTTCTTTCATAGGTCCAAACAAGTGAAAGTCCAATGGCGCCAAGTCCGGACTGTATGGTGGATGTTTCAACACCCAAAATTTCAGATCACGTAATGTATCCACTGTATGCGCAGCCGTATGGGGACGGGTGTTGTCGTGAAGCAACAGTACTCTTTTTGAGAGAAGTCCCCGGTGTTTCGATCGTATCGCGGCCTTCAACTCGTTCACTAGAATGTCACTGTATTGAGCACTAGTCACAGTTTGACCCTTTTCCTGAAAATGCACCAATATAGGGCCATTGACATCCCAAAAGATGGTCAGCATGACTTTCCCAGCGGAAGCCTGTGTCTTGAATTTTTTGTTGGCCGGAGACAATGGGTGCTTCCACTGTATCGATTGTCTCTTACTGTCTGGTTCATAATGGTACACCCAGGACTCGTCTCCTGTCACAACTCAATGGAGAAAAGCATCTCCTTCACGAGCATGATGGTCCAAATGCTCCTGACAAATCGTCTGCCATGCACGCTTGTGATCATCGGACAACTGCCTTGGGACCCATCTGCTACACACTTTTCTATACCCGAGGTCATTATGGACAATATTGTATGTAGAGCCATGACTCATGTTGAATGCTGTGGCAATTTCATCAACAGTGACTCGCCTATAGTCACGGATTCGCTGCTCGACCTGCTGTTTCACTGTCTCACTTGCCTTGCTAGCTGGTCTCCCACTCCGGTGTTCATCACTGACATTTTGTCATCCATTTTTAAATCTTCCCACCCATTCATACACTCTCCCCTGACTCAAACAACTGTCTCCATACTGAACCTTCATTCTTCTGTAGATTTCAGAAGGTTTCACACCCTCGGACAACAAAAAACGAATAACGCTTCATTGCTCTTCCACAGTGCAAGTTGACAGTGGAGCAGCCATGTTGTACGGCCTACTGTGCAGGCTGAAACTGCTTGATCGTCATGACCCCTATATGACATATTGCTACGGAGCCATTTTGCGTCCCAAAATAAGATTTTTCCTTGTGCATAATTTTTCATCCACTTTAGCATAGCACTCCTGTTATTTAATGACTTTCCCTCGTAGATAGGCATATTGATTGTTGGCCAAGCAGAAAGTTGGGCCCATCACATGTAGCAAAGTGAACTGTTTTCTGAATTACTGTAGGCAGGATGAGGATTTGATTGGTGCAGAATGTGGTGCTGTGTTGCTGGGAGGATGGTTCCTGGAATTTTGACTGTTGCAGAGTGTGGTGCTTTGTTGCTGGGAAGATGGTTCCTGGCATTTTGATTGGTGCAGAGTGTGGTGCTTTGTTGCTGGGAGGATGGTTCCTGGCATTTTGATTGGTGCAGAGTGTGGTGCTGTGTTGCTGGGAGGATGGTTCCAGGCATTTTGATTGGTGCAGAGTGTGGTGCTTTGTTGCCAGGAGGATGGTTCCTGGCATTTTGATTGGTGCAGTGTGGTGCTGTGTTGCTGTGAGGATGTTTCCTGGCATTTTGATTGGTGCAGAGTGTGGTGCTGTGTTGCTGGGAGGATGGTTCCTGGCATTTTGATTGGTGCAGTGTGGTGCTGTGTTGCTGAGAGGATGTTTCCTGGCATTTTGATTGGTGCAGAGTGTGGTGCTTTGTTGCTGGGAGGATGGTTCCTGGCATTTTTAAGGATTATAGTGCCTTCTTCTTCAGGGGTAATCAGTCCATGAAGAATGGAGAGGGATTAATCTTGAAAATGAACGCAACACAAACCATCAGAAATCAGAAACCACTTGCCCAGTGGCACATTCCAGAAGACCTGAATCCTCCACAACACCATTATGATAACATCAGTATAGTGAAAGTGGTGTTTTTTTTAAATGTTTTCCATCCCGATGTGTTATAACATAAATACAGATGTTTCAGTCAATAACACAACTCTTTATTTTATATGCAATAAAAATAATATATTGTCAGGGCGACATGTTTTGACTGACTATATTTCAATGCGTTGTGGGATCCCACAGTGCATTGAAATATAGATAGCTCTTGGATCTGTTTTCTCTGAGGGCCTGAAGATGGCCTAATAAAGGTCGAAACATGTCGCCCCGACAATATACTATTTTTATTGTATATAAAATAAAGTTTTGTGTTGTTAACTGACACATCTGTATTTCTAGAAAGTGATGCTGTTAGTGTAAGTTTCCAGGTGTTCACTGTGGTTTTTGTTCACATTATGTCTTTTGAGTTTTGTACACCATTTCAGTTGAATGTATTACCTCCATCTTCAGGGTGAATGAACTGGTTTGTATGGACTCTGTTAAGGTGTGATTGATAACAAAACTGTCACAGTTATAAATTGATAGACTGCGGACCTGTAATTGTACATTTAGACAACAATCAGACAAACAGTGTGCTCAGTTTATCACATGCTACTATTAATTTTTTACACTTATATCTTTCCTACTATCAGTCCACAATTTGATGGCACCCAACAGGTAACAGAATTTAATGTTGAAAGCAACTTGGTTCATGAAGTTTGAAATCTTCTGCGAAGTCATGCCGTGTCATTGGCTCGTTAGTTCTTGATGTTTAGAAGAATTGTAGAGCTTTCATGTTCAGGGTCTAAAGGCAAGCAATGTGTCTCTGTGAAACATCGGAACTAGCCTGCCAGTGCTGCAGTGTCACATCCCATTAGCAAGACCGCTGAGAGAACCTCAAATCTTGTAAGGTACTTTGTGTTGTAACTAATCACTGCCATTCTTATAATGTCCTGTGGCAGATTTTTCATTGTGTAGTAATTGTTATGGTTACATTTTCAGTGACACTGAAACCGGCAATCCATTAGTTGCTGGTTTCCAGGATGATCTCGACCCAGAGGATGCTTTGCCAAATATTACCACTGATACTGCCAATGGTGAACATGCTTTGGTGATGCTAAAAAAAAGAGAATCTTTTTCCAACTTGGAAAGTGAGATTGTAATTGCGAACACAAAGACTGTTGAAAATGAAGAACTTTGCTTGAATGGTGAAGTAGCTGAAATTACTGCAGATGCATTAGATGCATGGTTAAGTACAGACAGTAAGTGGCGGCAGAGCCCAGAAGGTGGTGAAGACAGTAACCATAGCACTAGTGTTGTGAGAGAAGATGAAGAGGAGGATGAAGACAACAGCATAAGTCTAGCATCATCCAGTGTGCATCTGGAATTGCTGGAGCCAAAACAGGTGCGGCAACGGTCGGGCGGTTCAAGTCCAGTTGTTCACCGGGAAAGGAAGAGCAGACATAAGGAGAAGGTATAGTAAAACCATGTGGTGACTGACATCACAGACTATACTGCCTTCTAGTAGTGGGTAGTTCCTCCAATAAAACCGTGTAGTGACACTAACTGCACAGACTGCACTGCTTTCTGAGTAGTGAGTAGTTCCTCCAATAAACAAAAAATCCCATAACATTTTTTATAACCAAAACTTCCATTACCTTATTTTAAAGTTTTCCATTCCAGGCACACTTTAATTACCATATTGACAAAAACAGCCACTGGTCTGCATTCATAGCCAGATGAATTCTGTATTTTTAAGACACATTTTAATATAATCCCAACTACACCTGGTTTTTGGGCAGTGTCTTTTGTTTCCTCTTCCCATTCCAAACCCTGTGTCACATTGCACACTCATCTCAACTGTCTTGATTCAAGCACCTGAGTGATATCTGAAATAGGAGTACAAATTATGCTCATCATATGTTGTTATGTTGACTGTCCTGTTAATTCCTTCCTGTTGGTTTTGATTATTCCTCTCAGCACCTTGTTTTTAGACACCCTTATTCTGTAAATGTTTTGCGATACACCATCACATCCCTTCTGCATTTGAAAAGTAATTATTGTATACTGATTTGAATTAAATTGTGTTTGCATATAACAAAATGATAATCCCACAAGGCAGGCAGCATACATATATTGTAACATTGAGGTACATCCACACAACCGTTGTAGCGGTGGGAAAGCAATAAGTATAAAAGTTATCAGTATATGTCTGTATTCTTGCCTTAGTCATCTGGCATGGAGATTGCTTATTTTCTGCACCATAGTTTATTGTCATTTGTGGCCGGTCGTGCTATACCATATTTTTCCACATTATTTAAAAAACGACAATTTTTTATCATGTTTGTTCTGATTTCCTCTACATTTTTATCGGAAAACTATCTCTTTCTAAGAAGAATTCAGCTGGATATTGTCATAAATGTACACTGATCTCACGCAAAGTACCTGTAATTCTTGCCAGATTTTAATCAAATTTGAATTTTCTTGACAGAGTTTTCAAACATACTCATACATCAAATTCTATGAAAATCTGTCCAGTGTGAGCTGAGTTGCTCCACGCAGATGGACGGACAGACATGACAAAGCTAATAGTCACTTTCCACGATATGCAGACATGCCTAAGAAACAGAGAGGAACCAAATTTATTTACACCACAATCATCCCATCTGGAGAAAATAATTGAAAAATTTATAACGCCTGATGCTTCATAACTGAGAGGTCCTTAAGATGCTTCAGTCTGTATGGCACTGAACATTGCACTTCTCTAGGTGGTAGCCCTGCTTCATAACTGAGAGGTCCATAAGATGCTTCATTCTGCATGGCATTGAACATTGCACTTCTCTAGATGGTAGCCCTGCTTCATAACTGAGAGGTCCATAAGATGCTTCATTCTGTATGGCACTGAAAATTCACTTCTCTAGGTGGTAGCCCTGCTTCATAACTGAGAGGTCCATAAGATGCTTCAGTCTGTATGGCATTGAACATTGCACTTCTCTAGGTGGTAGCCCTGCTTCATAACTGAGAAGTCCATAAGATGCTTCAGTCTGTATGGCACTGAACATTGCACTTCTCTAGATGGTAGCCCTGCTTCATAACTGAGAGGTCCATAAGATGCTTCAGTCTGTATGGCATTGAACATTGCACTTCTCTAGTTGGTAGTCCTGCTTCATAACTGAGAGGTTCATAAGATGCTTCAGTCTGTATGGCACTGAACATTGCACTTCTCTAGATGGTAGCCCTGCTTCATAACTGAGAATTCCATAAGATGCTTCAGTCTGTATGGCACTGAACATTGCACTTCTCTAGGTGGTAGCCCTGCTTCATAACTGAGAGGTCCATAAGATTTTATTTTAAAACATATACCATGCATCTTTTATTATTTGTATTATAACCAACAAATGCACAATTAATATCACAACAGTAGATATCACAATAGTGTTTTGTTTTTACATAATGTCAGTACATGTAGGAGTGTGGGTTATGTAAAAAGAAACACTGTTGTGATATTAATTGTGCATTTGTTGGTTATAATACAAATAAAAAATAGGTCCATAAGATGTTGCATTCTATATGCCACTGAACATTGCACTCCAATATATGGTACCCCTGCTTTATAGTTGAGAGGTCCTCAGTTAAACTCTTGGATATCTTGACAGACGACATTCTTGTAGCTTTTCTGGTTCCTACATATTCCTAGGACTAGGACTGTATGGCTGTAGGACCTCTCAACCCACAAAGGTGAGCACAACATGTTTCTTCAAACTGTCAGGGTCTGTTGACTGTGCTGCACAGTGTAACATGCCATGAGACCAGAATCCTCAACATCAGCACTGTGTAAACCTTGAATTTCATATTGTGAAGTTAATTAGGTATGTTGCTTTAAGGTGTATAGTGGTAGTGGAGGTTTAGCTCCATGCATTTTTAATCTTCGCACCAGATGGAAGTGACTTGTTGGCTTTGTACCCTGGCTCCTTTATCCAATGGGCAAGAACAGTCAGTGTTCACTGAATATGAAGCAGTCAGAATACTTCAAATGAGAGAAATTCTGTTGCCACCACTGCCAGGAATGGAAGCATGGTTCCTTAGCTGTCCAGCTGGTACAGCAGTTAATACACTGCCTGCTGTTGCAGCTTCTGTGAAGTAATATTTATAAATATTTTAATATTAATAGTCATTGTCATGTCATGTGTTCAGTATCTGGTGGTAAGACTACATGACTATTTAATAACTATACAGTTAAGGTACTGTTTTTTTCACATAATTGCCACTTGTCTAGACCCCCACTGTGTCACCTTTGTCACGTGTATTTTCAGAGCTTCGTGTCACTGCCATATTTGTAATTTTTAACATGAAATTTCGCATGCTTAGCACTAATAAATAGCTCATCAGTGTCTACCACAGGAGACAGAGAGAGAGAGAGAGCTAAATACAGATTGTGTGTAGTTGGTGTGCGGTTTATTTACATTCTGCAAAAATGTGTAAAGTGGCCAATGATGGTCATTGTTTTTGTTTTTATGCCATATAGTAAAGGTTTATCCAAGTGCTTCAGAAGAATGTGTGTACTGTCTCCATCTTCAGGATGACAGCCTGATTCAGGCAGATGCTGAAGTAACAGTGTGGAAGGAATGTGTTTGTTGTATAGGAAGGCTGTGGGTATTCAGAGCTATGGAATGGGGAGGGGGTATAGGACTTGTAGTGAGCCAGTGGAAGTTAGTTGGGAATTGCAAGAATTACAAAAATAGGAATGTGTTGTTGTTGTTGGTGGTGATGGTGCCGCCGCCACCATCATCATTCACTTAATCACACTTCTCATCATCTATCTGATCGACAACCTTCACTTATCCCAGACTGTTGGTGGGATTAGGCTCGGTCAGGGGAAAGCAATTCATCCCATTCCCTTAGGTCAAGGGTTGTGTCAGGAATTGTGTACTGTGTGACACTTTTTAATAGTACTTCAATTTGCCCCACTCTTATGGTGTTTTTGATTAAACCTGTATTCTGTAGATATGTTAGTAAATTTCTGGTGACCACACTGTCTTTTGAGATGATTAAGGGGTGTACAGATATGTTGTTAAGCTTAGAGATATTTTTTACTTCCAGAGCCAAGTTTTCATAATTCATAAGTAGTTGTAGTAGTAGTTGTTGTTGTTGTTGTTGTGGGTCAATTTGTATAGTGTCAGTTGCACACAGCGTAATTTGAATTGGAGGGTTCAGGCAAAAAAACAGTAAAAGAGAAGAAGCTCTTAACTTAAGGAAAAACAATATGAAAAGGAATTTTATCCAGGTTTTTGTGTTTTATTCTTTATTACAGAATGATGATAAGAGTACGAAGAAATACAAGAAAAAGAATAGCAAGGAGAAGGATTCTAGTAAGTCAAAAAATGATGAAAAAAAGAAAAAGAAGAAATCAAGCCATAAAATTTGTGAAGATGAACGGGAACATGATGAATTAGAAGAATTTCTTAATGGACCAGGAATGGCTCCTGTCGAAAGAGCTTATGAAACTATCTAGCATTTGGTTGCGGTTGTCAGCAAATTGAGAAAGAGGTTTGTATTTGGATTGTGTCTGCTAAATGTGTATGGTGTTTGTAGTATATTTTCGCAGTCTTGTTGACCTTCCTGCACCATCTGAAGTTTATGTTACTATATATATAGTAACATAAACTCATGAGATATATACATATATATATATCTTGAGTCTGTTGTTGAGCCAGCTTTGACAACTGTGCTGCACCACAGAATCGAATGAAAAGGGTATTCAAGGGATCATGATCCATGTTCATGCATAATAAATAGCATTTGTATAAAAAAGCAGAGTTCTGTACTCCTCAGCAAATGTTATTCGGGTGATCAAATGAAGAGGGTGAGTTGGGCAGGGCTTGTGGCTTGTATGGGAGAAACTAGAAATGCTTACAGGATGGTGGGAAAACATAAAGGATAAGAGACCACTTGGAGGACCTAGGCATAAATGGGAGCATAATATGAAATGCACATTAAAACTTGATTGGAAGATGTGAACCAGATTAATTAAGTTAGTTAGTTAGTTACGTTATTCGTTTAGTTAAGTGTCGTTTAGTTACTTAGTTCACAGGTGGCATGTAGACATATGGCAGCATTGTTATCTTATGGCCTGACTGGTTAATGATTATCACGACGTACATAAATTAACATTTGGTGCTGACTGTTTGGATTTAAGTGTATAATTTTTTGCAGGTCTACAAGAATTGTCGATCTTCAAGGACCATGGAGGAGACTTCCAGCATGGAACAGAACTTTCCCCTGGGACAGAAATTTTATTCTGCTATTTTAACATGTCTGTTATCATATATACTGGTACAAATGCTGGGTGCTTCATTATCTGATTACTTGTGAGTGTAATTTTACAAGTGGTCTAATATCTCTGTTATATAACTTTGCTGAGGTCTTTGAGTCTGAATTTTAAATAATGTACAGTTCAGTTGATTTACACGTAATACATGGACTCATATACTTGTTGCATTCAGATGCAGTTAATGGTTAATAGCATTTTAAAGTGCTCCAAATATTTTTATGCATTTAAACTGTTGATTAATTACCAGTATATTTCAGTGCCTAATGAATGAATTATTAATGTTTTGCTCATCTAGTTGGTGAATATATTGACATATGATTACATTAAAAGTTAAAGACTTGAAATTCCACCCAGATGTCATTATTGTATCCTCTTCTTCCTTTACTTCTTTGTTGACTCTCTTCATGACTGTTCCAGCATTGATAGAATATTTTAAACTCAAAGTCACATGGCATTTTCTACTGTAGTATGCTAATGTACTATTGTTGTCCATCTTCAGAACAGAATAGTATCTGCAGAACTGGGATAGTGTAGTCAGTATATTAACTGGGCTGAACTGGGATAGTGTAGTCAGTATATTAACTGGGCTGAACTGGGATAGTGTAGTCAGTATATTAACTGGGCTGAACTGGGATAGTGT
>Ga0123354_10015305_pt1 | contig 11971 bp, 8 predicted proteins | sample TergutLab28metaG_2_FD_97872 | JGI IMG/M metagenome (GOLD analysis project Ga0123354, IMG submission 97872) | Labiotermes labralis P4 segment gut microbial communities from Petit-Saut dam, French Guiana - Lab288 P4 | ecosystem: Host-associated > Arthropoda: Insects > Digestive system > Gut ... | reverse complement strand
GCGCCGAAGCCTATGGCCACCTTGGCGTCGGTGGGGGTGTCGGCGTTGGCGCGAACCTTCATATGGGCGAACTTGTCGGCCAGCTTCATGATGCGGCCGAAATCGCCGCTCAGCTCGGGATCGATGGTCGCCACCTTGCCCGGATAAACCTCGCCGGTCGAGCCGTTGAGCGATATCCAGTCGCCCTCCTTGATAACGTCCTTGCCTATGGTCATCGTGCGGGCCTTGTAGTCGACCTGGATCTCGCCGGCGCCCGAAACGCAGCATTTACCCATACCGCGGGCCACCACGGCGGCGTGCGAGGTCATGCCTCCGCGCGCCGTGAGGATACCCTCCGACACGAACATGCCCTTCAGATCCTCGGGCGAGGTCTCCACGCGCACCAATATCACTTTCTTCTTCTCGTCGGCCCACTTCTCGGCGTCCTCGGCGAAGAACACCACCTGACCGGTGGCGGCGCCGGGCGAGGCGGGCAGCCCCTTGGTGAGCACCTTGGCGCTCTTCATGGCGGCCTTGTCGAAAACGGGGTGGAGCAGCTCGTCGAGCTTCGCGGGCTCGCAGCGCAGCACGGCGGTCTTCTCGGTGATCAGCTTCTGATCGAGCATGTCGCAGGCGATCTTGATCATCGCCGCGCCGGTGCGCTTGCCGTTGCGGGTCTGGAGCATCCACAATTTACCATCTTGGATAGTGAACTCGATGTCCTGCATGTCTGTAAAATATTGCTCGAGGTGGGTCTGGATCTCGTCCAGCTCCTTGAACACGCCCGGCATCACCTCTTCGAGCGAGGGATACTTCGATGCGCGGTCCCCCTCGCTGATGTTCTGAGCCTTGGCCCAGCGCTGCGAACCCACCTTGGAAATCTGCTGCGGGGTGCGGATACCGGCCACCACGTCCTCGCCCTGGGCGTTGATCAGGTATTCGCCGTTGAAAATATCCTCGCCCGTGGCGGCGTCGCGCGTGAAAGCGACACCCGTGGCGGACTGGTTGCCCATATTGCCGAAGACCATGGCTTGGACGGTTACGGCAGTGCCCCACTCGGAGGGGATATTGTTGAGCTTGCGGTAGAGGATGGCGCGGTCGTTCATCCAACTGCTAAACACGGCGCAGATGGCGCCCCAGAGCTGGTCCCACGGGTTGGTCGGAAAATCTTTCCCGGTTTTCTTCTTGACGGCGGCCTTAAAGAGCGTGGTGAGCTCTTTCAGGTCGGCGGTCGACAGGTCGGTGTCGTTCTTCACCCCGCGCTGCTTTTTCATGTGGTCGATGATCTCCTCGAAGGGATCGTGGTCCTCCTTGCTTTCGGGTTTCATGCCCAGCACCACGTCGCCATACATCTGCACGAAACGACGGTAGGAGTCCCATGCGAAACGGTCGTTGCCGCTCTTTTTGGCGATGGCCTCCACGGTGTCGTCGTTGATACCCAGATTGAGGATCGTGTCCATCATACCCGGCATCGAAGCGCGGGCTCCCGAGCGCACCGACACCAACAGGGGATTGACCTTATCGCCGAATTTCGTCCCCACCATCGTCTCCACGTGCTTCATGGCGGCTTCGACATCGGGTTTGATCATCTTTATGACCTCCTCCTGGCCGCTCTTGTAGTATTCGGTGCACACCTCGGTGGTGATGGTGAAGCCCGGGGGCACGGGTATGCCGATAAGGTTCATCTCGGCCAGGTTGGCGCCTTTGCCACCCAGGAGGTCTTTCATCTTTCCGTTACCCTCGGCCTTCTTGCCGCCGAAGGTGTAAACTTGTTTTGTCGCAGACATAAAAATTTGTTTTTTAGTTGGTTATTGTATTTAAGATTTGGTATGGCTGGGTTGGGGCCTACTCCGGCGCGGTGCGCATGGTGCGGATAATCATCACCAGCGGCTCGTAGGGTTGTATAGTGGGATAGCCGGTTTGTCCGGCGTAGCCGTAGGCGTAATCCGACGTGAAGACCGTTACGGCCGTCTCGCCGTACTTCATGTTTATAAGGGCGTTGTAGAGCGCCTTTATGTAGGAGGTGGAGGTGGACGAGAGGTCGGTTATACCGAGAGGGAGGTTTGACGCAGTATTCCATGCGCGGCGCGCCACCGAGTCGACGCTGGTGTCGGCTATGAAGCCGTCGAGGAACTTGGTGGTGTAGGCGACATATACGGTCGAACCCTCGGCTATCTGGGTGCTGTCGGGAGCCTCGACTATCTTTTGAAGATATTGATACTGGCGCGGGGCTATGGTGTCGATCGGCACGGTAACGCCCAGCGAGTCGGCGGCATATTTGTCCACCATATTCGCCTCGCGCGCCGCAGGATCCGCGCTCCTCTCCTTGAGCTTCAGATAGAATATCGAGGGAACATTACCCGGAAAGATGTGGTCGGGAGCGCCCTGAAAGCCGTAATCGTAGGTGCTTTGGCTGCTGCCGAACGTATAGTTGGAATGGGCGTAAACGATGACCGAGTCGCCCACGCGCATCGTGCCAATGGCGCGGGCGAGGGCTTCGAGCATGGTGTAGTTGGGCGAGGTGTAGGGCACGAACTCGGGCACATAGTGTGTCCTGATGTTAAAAGTGCCTTCCACGCGGGCGACATCGGGGTTGCGCGTTACGAAGACATTGCCCTTGAGCATGTCGGTAGCGGTGTAGTCGATGCCCACCCAATCATTCGGCGCCACAATCGAGGAATCGGGGTAGTCGGAGGAGACGCGAACTATGTAGAGCCCCCTGTCGAGCGAGTCGAAACTCGGGACATTTTGCCCCATCCAGGCGTGCATCGACTTGAGCTCCACATCCGAGTAGCTGGCGTCGGTGCGTTTGGCGCACGAAACCGCCAGCATAGCGGCTATAACGGCCAAGGCCGGGGTAACAAATCTCAAATGGTATCTCATTGCTGTTTTATTACGGTGTCCATAACTATATAATAGGCTACGGGGGTGTTACGTGGCACCACCCCAAGGCCTTTTGTGCCGAAAGCCTGGTCGGAGGTAAGAAAAATGTAGGCCATATCCCCGGTGCGGCAACCCGCAAGCCCGTCGGCAAGCCCGCCTACCAAAGGCGAACTGCCCAATCTGACATTCTCCGGTTCGGTCGACCAATATTGGGGATCGAAGGCGGGATTGCTGGCGATGAGCTTGGTTATCAGATCCGCTATGTTCGTATATATCAAGTTGGCGGCGGTAACGTTGTCGGCGATGGAGCTGGTGATAACGGGCCTAGTATTGAGCGTCAGGGCGAAGTGGAAAGAGATCTCGTCGCCCCCCTCCGCCGCCGGCAGGGTATCGCGCCCGGCGCGGTCGATGTTCGTGATGAGCTGGTAGGCGCCACCCTGCTGCGCCCATGGACGGGGAGTGCCGTCCGGCATCCGCAGGCCGTTCAGGTAATTGACTATGGCGGTCTGCTGGGGAGCTATGATGGTGCTCTTCTTGCCGCATCCCGCCATGGGAAGCAACAGAAGCGGCAAAATATATCCCTTTTTAAGGCGCATCGGACGTGTGCAAATTTGTGCGAAGAGTGAGCCAAGACAATTGCAACAAAGGTACGCTTTTTTCATAAAACTTCAAAAAATCGCTATCTTTGTCGGTTGAAAGACTTTCAAGTGATGACAGAACACAAAGTAAGAGTGGGCATAACCCTCGGCGATCCTAACGGCATCGGCCCCGAGGTGGTCATGCGCAGCCTCGTCGACGGACTGACGTGGGAGTTGTTCACTCCCGTCCTGTATGGCCCATCGAAGACTATAGTCCACTACAAGAACACGATAGAAGGCGCGGAGAATTTCTCCCCCGCGATGGTAGCCTCGGCCCGCGATGCGAAGCCCAAGAGGGTCAACATGGTCGAATGCGGCGACGGGGAACTGCGCATAGAGCCGGGCACCTCCACCCCGCAGGGGGGCCGCGCCGCCGTGGCGGCGCTCAACGCCGCGGTGAAGGAGCTCAAGGAAGGGCACTTGGACGTGATCGTTACCGCTCCAATAAATAAGGAAAATGTTCAGAGCGACGATTTCCGCTTCACCGGTCATACCGAGTTTCTCGCCCACGAATTCGGCGGCACCCCGCTGATGATGATGTGCAGCGAGCTGCTGAAGGTGGGCCTTGTAACAATCCACATTCCCGTGGCCAAAGTAGCGCAAGAGATCAGCCAGGAAAAGATCGTCAGCCGCTTGCAGGCCCTGCGCAGCTCGCTCATAGCCGATTTCGGCATAGTCGAGCCCCGCATCGCCGTGCTCAGCCTCAACCCCCACGCCGGCGACGGCGGCCTGCTGGGCGAGGAGGAGAAGAGCATCATCACCCCGGCCATCGAAGAGGCGAACAAACAAAACATCCTCGCCTTCGGGCCGATGGCCGCCGACGGGCTCTTCGCCTCGGGCGCGTTCAGGCGCTACGACGCCATTCTGGCCATGTACCACGACCAGGGGCTCACCCCCTTCAAGGCGCTCACCCCCGAGGGGGTCAACTTCACCGCCGGCCTGAGCGTGGTGCGCACCAGCCCCGACCACGGGGTGGCCTACGACATCGCCGGCAAGGGCATGGCCGATCCCGCGTCGATGCGGCAGGCGATATGGATGGCTATCGACATCTTCAACGCCCGCCACAACTACCGCCAGATGAGCCACAACCCCCTGCGCCGCTACGAACGCGAACGCGCCGGCAAAGACCTGTCGGTCAAAGACCTTATCCCCGAAACTCAAGAGACACAAGAAATATGATAAAGATAACTTTCCCGGACGGCAACACTAAGGAATTTGCCGCGGGAACGACGGCGATGGAGATAGCGCAGGGCATCTCGCCGCGGCTGGCCGAGAGCGTGATCGTGGCTTCGGTGGACGGGCAGCTCTACGACCTCACGCGTCCCATCGACCACGACGCCACGCTCAAACTTTTCAAGTGGGAGGACGAGGAGGCGCGCCGCACCTTCTGGCATACCAGCTCGCACCTGATGGCCGAGGCGCTCGAATCGCTCTACCCCGGCATCAAGTTCGGCATCGGGCCGAGCATCGACAACGGTTTTTATTACGATGTCGACACGCCGACGCCCATCACCGAGGGCGACCTGAAAGCGATAGAGGAGAAGATGATCGAGCTTTCGAAGGGCAAAACGCCCCTGATCCGCAAGGAAGTAAGCAAGGAGGAGGCGCTCAATACATTCAAAAAGAAGGGTGACGAGTATAAGGTCGAGCTGATCGGAGAGCTGGAGGACGGGCATATATCGTTCTACACCAATGGCTGCTTCACCGACCTGTGCCGCGGGCCGCACATTCCCGACACGGGGATGATCAAGGCGATCAAGCTCACGGCGGTGGCGGGGGCGTACTGGCGCGGCAACGAGAAAAACAAGATGTTAACGCGCATCTACGGGATAACTTTCCCGAAAAAATCGATGCTCGACGAATATCTCGTGCTGCTCGAGGAGGCCAAAAAGCGCGACCATCGCAAATTGGGCAAGGAGCTGGAGCTCTTCGCATTTTCGCAGCGCGTAGGCCAGGGTTTACCGCTGTGGCTCCCGAAAGGCGCTGCTCTACGGGAGCGGCTCGAAAATTTCCTGCGCAAAATCCAGAAACAATATGGTTACGAGCAGGTCATCACGCCCCATATCGGGATGAAAGACCTCTACGTAACGTCAGGGCACTACGCAAAATACGGAAAAGATTCGTTCCAGCCCATCCACACTCCCGACCAGAGCGAGGAGTTCCTGCTCAAGCCGATGAACTGCCCCCACCACTGCGAGATGTACCGCCTCAAGCCGCGCTCCTACCGCGATCTGCCGGTGCGTTTCGCCGAGTTCGGCACGGTCTACCGCTACGAGCAGAGCGGCGAGCTGCACGGCCTGACGCGCGTGAGGGGATTTACGCAAGACGATGCACATCTTTTTGTACGGCCCGACCAACTCCTGGAAGAATTCGAAAAAGTGGTCGACATCGTGCTCTATGTCCTGAAAACGCTTAATTTCGAGGAATATACGGCGCAACTTTCGCTGCGCGACCCGGCCAATAAAGAGAAATACATAGGCTCCGACGAAAATTGGGAAAAAGCCGAGAGCGCCATCATGAAGGCGGCCGCCGACAAGGGGCTCAAGACGACGGTCGAATACGGCGAGGCGGCTTTCTACGGCCCCAAGCTCGACTTCATGGTCAAGGACGCCATCGGCCGCAAGTGGCAGCTGGGCACCATTCAGGTCGATTACAACCTGCCCGAGAGGTTCGATCTGACCTACACCGGCGCGGACGACAAGCAGCACCGCCCCATCATGATCCACCGCGCGCCGTTCGGGTCGATGGAGCGTTTTGTAGCTGTGCTTCTGGAACATACGGGCGGCAAATTCCCTCTCTGGCTCGCGCCGGAGCAGGCCGTGGTGCTGCCCATCAGCGAAAAGTTCAATGACTACGCCGAGAAGGTTGCGAAAATCCTGAACGATTATGATGTCCGCACCGAGGTCGATATGCGTAACGAAAAGATAGGCAAGAAGATACGCGACAACGAGCTCAAGCGCATCCCGCTGCTGCTCATTGTCGGCGAGAAGGAGCAGGAACAGAACGCCGTCTCGCTGCGCATCCAGGGCGAGGGCGACAAGGGCCAGATGACCTTCGAGGCGGTGCGCGACATGGTGCACGAGAGGGTGGCCAAAGAGACCGAACGCAAAGCGTAAAATGCAAAAAATTCTCGCCGATAGCGCAGATGGTAAGATTTTTGTATATTTACACCCGAAAATAACCAAATCAGGAGGATAAAACTATAAGCCCGGTAAAACCAGCCTTCCCCAGGCGCCCGAACAAACCGCAGGGGAACCGCTTCGCTCAGCAGGAAAAAGAGCCGCAATATCGCACCAACGAACAGATTACGGTGCCACAGGTGCGCCTCGTGGGCGACAATATCGAAGGTTCGGCGATGGTGGTGCCCATCCGTGAGGCCCTGCGCATGGCCGAGGAGATGAACCTCGACCTTATCGAGATCTCGCCCAAGGCCGACCCGCCGGTATGCCGGTTGGCCGACTACCAAAAATTCCTCTACCAGCAAAAAAAGAAGGCCAAGGAGATCAAATCCAAGGCGGTCAAGGTGGTGGTCAAGGAGATACGTTTCGGCCCCCAGACCGACGATCACGACTATAATTTCAAACTGAAACACGCCCAGAATTTTTTGAAAGAGGGAGCTAAGGTTAAGGCTTACGTCTTTTTCCGGGGGCGTTCTATAATTTTTAATGAGCAGGGAGAGATACTCCTGTTACGATTCGCTACCGATCTGGAGGAGTTGGCCAAAGTGGAGATGCTGCCCAAGCTCGAAGGCAAGCGCATGACCATGATGCTGGCCCCCAAGCCGAAAAAATGAAAAAACTCGTTTGCTTACTGGCCTTTGCCCTCTTTTGCGGGGTCAGGCTGTGGGCGGCAAGCGCGGATTTGGTGCGCAGCGACACGGTCCGTAAACTCCTGAACCTCACAGATTACCACGCATTGCTGGCGGCCCAGGACAAGGAGCGGCCGGTGGCCGACATGGTAAAGGCGTTCGCCGGCAACTACCGCGCGATGGCCTCGCTGGCGGGAGAGTACGAAAATTGCGACAGCATGGCCCAGGCCAGTGCGCTGCAACGTGGCTACGACTCGCTGGCAAAGGTCAACAAAAACCTCTCCGACAATGTGGCCACGTTGTGGGGCTCGATCTTCGACAACAAAAGCTATTCCTATAATTTTATTCTCGACAAGCTGAACCAGAGCGCGTTGCTCTCCTCTTTCCAAGACCGGTCGCAGCAGGTCGCGGCGCTGAACAACAGCGAGGCGGGACAGTTCATATCCGATGACATAGCGCGCTACCACAACGAGAAAGGGCTCTTGGTGGACTACGAGCGCGATGTGGCGAAGGCGCTCGGATTGAAGGCGGCGCTCGACTCGCTGATGCGGGTGCGGGCGGAGTTGGACAGGGCCGATTTCAACTTCCCGCCCATCGAACTGTCCCAAAAATCGTTCATCAACTACGCCCCCGCGAAGCTCGGCACGGTGCCCGTCTATGGCATCAAAAACCCCATCCCGAAGTGCACCGTCTACGACAGCGGGACGATATACCGCATCCTCATAGGCACGTTCCCCGTGGCGCAACCCACCTCTATATTCAAGGGGCTCAGCCCCATGGCCACCATTGGCGAGAAGGGTAAATACAGCTACTACGCCGGCGGCTATCCCACTCTGCGTGCGGCGCTCGAGGGGCTGGCCGTGGTGAAGAAGGCCGTCATCCGCGGGGCCAAACCGGAGGTGGTGGTGTGGCAGGACGGCCACCTGCGCAACATTTCGGACGAGAGCGCCAAAGCCGCCGCGAAAGGGACAAAGTTCAACATCGAGATAAGCGGCACCTACGAACTCCCGCAGGGGCTCCTCGATGCGGTCAAAAAGGGGAGCAAGGCGGACGTAACACGCAGCGCCACCAAGACGGGGGAGCCTCTGTTCATCATAAGCCCGCTGGAGACCTTGATCGACGCACGGCTGATGGCCGAGACGCTCGCCGCCCAGGCCCCCGCGCTGACTATAGAGGTGAAATAACGGGCACGTAGCACCAGCAAACAGAATCGCCAGCTCTTATGAGGCTGGCGGTTCTGTTTGTGCAGTGGGCGGGGTGCAGGCAGTTATGGCAAACCAACCAAAATAAATCAAACCTGCCTGCCCCCCGCGCCGCTACGCGCCGGCTATCCTATCGCGCCGCCATGCGCCCTGTTATTTGGTCGAGATTGTTTTGCGCATCACTGTCGCCGTTGGCAACGGCCCTGTCTAAAAATTCTTTGGCCGAAGCCAAGTCGCCCGTCATCATAAAGGATGCCCCGATAGGATTATAGCTGCGCGCATCGCCCTTGACATTCCACAAGATAGCCAAAGCCTGAATATAGTCGTTCTTATTGATCAGATCGACGGCCCGGTTGATGGCGTCGGCGGTCTCATCCGTATGGACGTTCTCGTATAAAACCTTGATGTAAGCGGCATTACGCTGCTTGGGGAAGAAATTGGCGAGCATGTACCTGTACGGATCGCCGCCGGCCAGACGCATCAACTCCCCTTCGCGACCCAGATTGCGCTTCGCGTCCCAAATGGGGACGGTGTCGATGATGCGCAGCACATCCGCCTTGCGCGGCATGTCCGAGGCGGCGACCAACTTGCGCAGACCGTCCCAATCCTCCGCGCCGTTGTAGATCTGCACGGCGGAGGCGGGAACTTTCGCGGTGGTCGCGACATAGTTCCTGAATGCCTCGGCGCGCTTGCCGGCAAGGACCTGATTGGTAAGAAACCGGCCTTCGATCGAAGCGAAACCGGCGATGATCACATTGGACAATTTCGAGTCAGCCGAGGAGCCGATGGCGTTCAGCGCGTATGTGAGTTCGCGCAACACCGGGCCATTGGTCGAAAAGCTCATATCTATCGTACTCTGTCCCTGAGGGAAATAGATCACCAGTGCATTCTCCCTGACATTGACGTCGCTGGGGTTGAAGCTGCCGGTCGATGGGTCGTGCCTCGAAATATAGGGATTGTTGGCCGACAGGTTGTCGCCGACACTCGCCTCGATCCTGTGAACGTAGGGAACAAAAGTTCCTCTCTGCGGGGCCGGGGCGGGCGCAACCTCAGGCGCGGGAGTGGGCTCAGGGGTGGGAACGACCGCGACCACAGGAGCAGGGGTGGGCGCGACAGCAACTTCAACCTCAGGCGCGGGCGCCGGAGCAACCTCAGGAGCGGGCGCGACAGCAACCTCGGGCGCCGGAGCAACGGGCGCAACCGCTGGTGCGGAAGCTTGTGCCCCGGCGGCGCCAGCGCCACTCAGCAAGTTGGCCGCCAAAGGGGTCGTTTCGAGTTGCCGCGTCGAGCAACAGCCATCCAAAGTCCTGTCGAGGCGTAACGTTGAGCCCTCCATCCAACTCTCGAAAGGCACCGAAGCCCGGTAGTTGAAAGTCTCGCCGTTGGTTGTCATGATCGCATCCGCGGGATAGGCCGTGGGACGGCCCGACATCTCTCTGCGTTGATCGCTGATGATCACGCTGCTGCCTCGGATGATGATCTGCGGGAGCGGTGAACCTTTATCGCTCCCGCTGCTGATCACGGGGGAAAGGGTGAGCGTTCCGTTGCCCGCGACGGCGCTGCGGTCGACCACTCCCACAAACGAGACCACCGCATTTCCACCCTCTTTCGTTATTTTGAGCGCCTTTACGTTGAGCGCATCCCGCGCCTGCAGGGCCAATGGCGCTAACATACAGAGCGCCAACGCCACAACTGCTGAAAAATATCTTTTCATCGTCTTCTTATTTCAAAAGCAACACCAAGGTAACGCCGGCCCTCGTCGGACCGAAATATGTCTTTTGGAAGCGGCCCGTCGAGACCGTGGGAGCGCCGATGTCGTATTTGTCGTAGGTCATCACGGCCACGCCGGCGCCCAGATTGAATTCCAGGCCCCAGCGCTTGCTCCACATCCAGTGGTAGCCCCACGAAACGCCGCCGCCGTAAGCCGTGCCCTTATAGCGGAACTCCCTGTCGAAAAGAAGGGGAATATTCATTCCCTTGGCGTCGTAAGTGGAGTAGAGGCCGTGCACCCCGAAGAAATTGCCGTTGAATTTACCACAGAGCCAGTAGCGGAACTCCACCGAACCGGTCGTATTGGCCAACTGCTTGTTCTTGCCGTATATGGCCTGCTGACTCCAGAACGAGGCGTCGCTGTACCCCGCCCTCACATCGAGCGACAGCCTGCGGGCGAGGCCCACCTCGATGCCGAGGTTGGGAGAGAGCGCCGCATACTCTAAAACGTTGGTTTTTATGGCTATTATCTGCCCATGCGCCGCTGTCGCAACGAGGCAGGAGAGCGCCAATATCAAGATTATTTTCCTCATGATCCCCCATTTATCTTATGCGACAAACGTACAAAAATCATTTACCCGATTTCGGAAAAGCCGCCCTTTTTTGTCCACATTTTACCGACATTTTACACATATTCCGCCCGCTTTCGTCCGCTTCTGCAACAAAAAAACCCGGCTGTCAGGCCGGGTTCCGATCGTTTGTCATGTGAAGTGTCAGATGGAAAGCATTTTGATCGTCTCGATCTTGTCGCGGTCGAGTTCCTTGTCGTTATGCAGCGCCCGCGAGAAGGGGACGAAGACTATCTGCCGGTTCTCGATGCCCACCATGATGTTGCGCTGGCCGTCGAGAAGGGCCATCACCGCCGCGGCGCCCATGCGGCTGGCGTTGATGCGGTCGGTGGCCGTTGGCGAACCGCCCCGCTGAAGATGGCCGAGGATAGTAACACGAACGTCATATTGCGGAAAATCGCTCTTGACCCTCTCGGCCAAACCCATCGCGCCGCCCGTAAGGTCGCTCTCGGCCACGAGTATTATACTGCTCTTCTTCGACTTACGAAAACCGTTCTGGATCAGCTCGCCCAGCTGGTCGACCTCGGTGCCTATCTCGGGGATGATCGCCCCCTCGGCGCCCGAAGCTATGGCCCCGTCCAAAGCGAGGAACCCCGAGTCGCGCCCCATCACTTCTATAAAGAAGAGACGGTCGTGCGACGAGGCGGTGTCGCGGATCTTGTCGGCGGCCTCCATGATGGTGTTCAGCGCCGTGTCGTAGCCTATGGTAACATCCGTGCCGAAAAGGTCGTTGTCAATCGTGCCGGGAAGGCCCACGGCCGGGAAGTCGAACATCGCGGCGAATTCCTTAGCGCCGGCGAGAGAACCGTTGCCACCGATCACCACAAGGGCGTCTATCCCCTCCTTCTGCATGGTCGCCCAAGCGGCTTTCAGCCCCTCCTCGGTCTGGAACTCCGGGCTGCGGGCGGTCTTGAGCATCGTGCCGCCGCGCTGGATGATGTTGCTCACATCCTGCGTCCGAAGGGGGATGACCTCATCCGTGATAAGGCCCTTGTAGCCTCTCATTATCCCTTTGACCTCCAGCCCTTTGAATATCGCGGTGCGCGTTACGGCGCGGATGGCCGCGTTCATCCCCGGAGCGTCTCCGCCCGAGGTGAGCACTCCGATGCATTTGATCTCGCT
>Ga0123354_10015304_pt1 | contig 11971 bp, 8 predicted proteins | sample TergutLab28metaG_2_FD_97872 | JGI IMG/M metagenome (GOLD analysis project Ga0123354, IMG submission 97872) | Labiotermes labralis P4 segment gut microbial communities from Petit-Saut dam, French Guiana - Lab288 P4 | ecosystem: Host-associated > Arthropoda: Insects > Digestive system > Gut ... | reverse complement strand
GCTTCGACAACCCACTCCCATCTAGCGCTGATGTTAAAGAAAGAGTAGAGCTATGCCTCTGCTCTATCGTCTGTGCCTGCATGGCATGTGAGGAGACCTTTACCTTCAAATAAACCGACAGCGCAAGATTTCTCATTCTGCTTCAGACGCGACTGGAATTTGAGTCTTCTCGAGGACTGTGCGTATTGTCCGGCGGTGGTAACACATTAAGTACACCAATCATACAAGAAATTGTGGTCTTGGTGTCTGTTCTTTGATGTTCTTATCAACTACGTTTAAATATTGTAGCCTGCTTCTAATTATTTTTGACCCTGTTATCAACCGATTAACTTAACAAGGCCTTAGATTGTGTTTAATAATGTAAAGATTATAGTCAGGTAAGCATGACTTCTAAAGGTTTCGTGCTAGCATATTTGTGGTTTTCATATTCTTCTACTCTTTCGTTTCGTGATAAAATATTTTACAACCCTTATGTACTGCCTGAATGAGTACTGAATGCAGTTGGAAGCTTTCCCCACTCTACTGCCAACATTTTATGTTGTACGAAATTCCATTCCCCGACTCTTCGTCGTCGGGATACTGTAGACCGGTAGTGTAGTGTTCTCGTGACATGCGTAGACTTGTGTGTTGAGAGATCTACAGATATAAGGTATATTTTGTGACAGTAAACTCCCTAAATGGCAGAGAGACTAGTTGGGTTAAATGAAGTATACTGTAGAATTCACGCAAATTGCAGGAAATGAAGTAAAATGCTTAAGAAGTGAAAATTATTCCTCTTAAGTCATGTGATGTATCGTACACACTCTTACAATAAAGGGAAATAATGAATTGTATTTGCCTTAGTTGTACTTTTTCCGTACAACAAAACTAAAATCGCAGATATGCTTTTAATGCCTTATTTGAATAAAGCGAACCCATGATGGGGTTATGCCTATCTCACCGTCCGTTAGCATGTCGAACTTCCGAAACTTGAGAATAAGTTTCCCTTACGTTTGATATAGACCTCTTCAAGGAACCGTTGTCGAGAGAGTTTAAGTTTTGTGTCGGTTGGATGAAAACCCCCCTTTACGCGATCCTGAAATTGAACTTAGAAATTTTCTCAGAATTTGCTCATTGTGCCACAAAACAAAGCGCACAACTGTAAGTGTTGTGCCATTTAAAGTCTACGGCTCTCATATAGAACTTTTTTTGTGTGGTGCATCGTTAACGAAATACGTGGAAGTGTAATATATGAGTGTAGGAAGTATGAGTGGCTTTATACTCTGTGCATTAATTGCAACGTAACTGGTATGACTATTGACGTTGGTTTTTTATCAGTGTTGTTGAACAAAATAAAAAAATTTGCCTTAACTACTGCTTTTTTTTATAATACACTTAATTTCCAGTGATGAATGTTAAGTGATGCAATACATAACGTGTATTTTCATTTTCAATTTTAGATGTTGGGCCGTATGAATTGTAGTACGATTCATAAGCCAGAACGTAAATACCTAAGATTGTTGAATAAAAAGAAGAGCAACGCACTTGAGAAAGCCTTGAATATATGAGCAAGATTTACAACAGAGACATTAAACGTTTAATAACGTGAAGAAGACGCGAATTTTAATTGGCCCATTTCAAGATTTGCATCAACTGTGAACACAAAGAGAATGACGGGCTGTGAAATAACAATGAAAGCGTCTGACCTGCTGCAGTGTTGTGAGTCATATCCATCGCTTCGACAGCAGCGTAGATTAGTTCTTCTGAGAAACAGTTTAGATGTCCGTGACATCCAGGGGTAGTGTTTAATCAAGAGTTCCACCCGGGGTGCCGTCACACGTAATTTCCCCCTAGCGTTGTGGCAACATGTAGCAGCTTGGAGTAATCAGGTGGCAAATGTTCAGAGGCAGAGAGGAAAGACAAGGGATGTTACACCATCTCCGATGATGCCGTCGGTTTCAACAGTGTGTGTGCAGAATTTCACACCTCCGGTTTACTATGTTTCCACTATTACGGCTGGTCATTTGCTGATATAATTATGGTGATGGCAATTTGGTAGGGTGAACTTTGTCGTGCATGAACGTGAAGAAATCAGAGCACTTGAGGCGTGATGGGTATGTGGGACCTACAGTGAGGTTGTATTTTGTATTTGGGTATCAGCACCCTTCCTTTGCCTGGGATTTTCTTGAAATGCGATAGTAGTACATGCATTTTGGATTAATTTTATACTTGCAGGTTTCATAATTTTGTAATTTATGTAAACAACGGTTATTCACATACCCGACACAACATGCATTAAAATGTTTTTACCGTTTTTAAATTTAGGCTGTACGATTGAAACAATGTGACATAGCGCATCTCCTGTGTTATTGGTCGCCGTGGTGCTGCAGGCTGATATTTTTTCAATATCTAATAAATCTCTTTGTGCGTTATTTTGATGTGCTGTGGCTTCTGGCATAAGCCTAGTTGGCAGGTTGGAAAGGAACTGTGGAGATAAAAGGATCTTCGGTATGAACTTATATTTCTCTTTTACGTCTGTCTTTTTTTGCCACAGTTATTCGCCTTGTGGTTTGGCGTAAAATACTTGTGTCTTACCGGAGGCACAAAGGGCTTCGCACTTGTACACATTGTTTTCCAACAAAAAACGGAAAAATAACATGAGGTTTGGACCTTGGAATATCATGCTTAGGTAAGGCTTATTGAATCCGGAATCTGTCGGGGGGGGGGGGGGGGTTGGGGGGGGGGGGGGGGTTTGAATGGTTTTTTTGGGGGTGGTGTTTTTAGAGGGGGGGGGGGGGGGGGGGGGGGGGGGGGTTTGCGGTGGTGGAGTCGTATGAATATGATTTTGATAACAGCTTTCGGATTCCATATGGATGAGAACTTCTTTGCCCAAATGAGCGACTGTCAGCTACGCAAGGACTCTGATCCATGGAACTATCATTATATAAATAAGTAAGTAAATTTACTTGTCTACGTATTTATTTATATATTTACATGCAACTCACCATATTTTCATTATTTTAAACCCGTTTCTTGAACAGGAACTCTCATTTCTGAGTTTTATTTCTTTCTAGCCTGTATTCGTAAATGTTATAAAATAAACATGAACATGAAAATTAATTCTAATACCTCGTCACCAGAGTCCACCCCCACTTGTAAACTTTCTGATTTCATATCGCCATTGCTTCCAACGTTGCGGCTTGTGGAACTTAATTGAAGGCAGGGTGTTGAAATTTTGTGTGTCATAAAACAACATTTTTTTTCGGGCATGTAGTCCTGTTATAATAGGCCTACATGACTAACATTTCGTACTTATTAAGAGTGACAAATATGGCGACGGCGCGCAACTTGCCTGTTATTCCGAGTAAATTTAATGCCGTCTTTAGCTGTGCTAGTTTAATGTGTGTCCTTTCCTGCAATGATTAGTGTAATTATTAGTTTATAGTTCTTAGTAGCTCATCATATATGTAGCGTATATTAAAGTGTTTGAAAGAGAGTAGGCTTCATAATTTCGTACCAGAGCATTTCGAATGTAGGCGCTGTGAATGTCGGGAAATTGATCAGTAAAATAACGTATGTAATTATTACATAGTAATGTAATGATAATTCCTGGTATATATTAAACGTTTAAAGCCCAACAATAAACATATGTACCCACGCAGTGTATTTATGTGTTGTAAGTTCTTCTCAGAATATTTCTTATGCACAATTCAACGGTTGATCGACATAGTGGACATGTCTGTGTTCCCTGTGAGGTAGGAATTGAATTTTTGTATGTAATTTGATGAAAATCAGTTTTCAGAGTTTTGAGGTATTCGACGAAAAGGAGTCATATAAGTTCTTGAACAAAGTCTCGTTTTCGTGCGCGCAGTATATGTGTATATGCATATCACCCATTGTCTACATGTACATTATCTGCCAGTTAAAAAAGGGTTATGTGGTTGAAGCATATAAGAAAACAGCGCTAAAATCGTTGCATAAATGTAGTAGGTGCAGTCTGTATTGGTAGAAAGTAGTACCTACAGAATGAGATTCCGCCTCTTTGTTTTATGTTCGCAGTACTTCAGAAGAGTGCATGCGGTTTGACAAGGTTTGCAACGGCAAATGTACATCATGCTGTGGCCGTGTCTGTAGTAACGACGCGTGGGTTGCGGCAGGACCAATTAGCCTCTGCGCAATTAAAAATTAACTTCCTTTATCCATTTACTTAGTGTCAGGAGAGATGCCATTACACAAGATGTTTGTGTGATCGAACATGTAGTGGGCCTTTGATTTTTGCTAAAAGGATTCAAGGTTACATTCAGGCTTCTAGTGTCAAATGTGGTGATTGACTTACAGCAAAGGAAACAATGTCTTGTGTATCCTCCCTAAAAGAGGAAAAAAATACAGTACGTTATTGCTCTTTGTACGTGGAATTTTTAAGACACGTTTGGAAATTTGCGAAATCGACTTTAGATTCGTTGTGTCTGTCCGTCCGTCCTCATGGAACAACTCTGTTCCTGCTAGACGGATTGTTGTGCATATTTTTACTAAAATATTTTGAGGAAATCGAGTTTAGATAATGTCGAATAAAAATAATGGGCACTTTACATGAAGACATGTGTATATATACATGTATGATTGTTGTGGTTACTGACTTTACCATGGTTGCCTTTGTTAACGATGTTACCGATGTTTATGTGTTGCTTTGGTTACCTGCTACCATTGTTGTCATGGTTAGTAACGTTACCATTGATTTTATTATTATTGTGGTTACCTTGATTACCAGGCTTACCAGTGTTTTCTGGCGTCTGTGATTACGCGAAGCTCCAGAAATGTTTCGCCCAGTGGACGTTTACTATTTTGTTTACGTATACAAAGGCAGGCCTGTATGGTTTGAATTGTAAGGTATAACTCCAGTTCTGGTTTTCCGTATGTCTGGTGCCGTATGTTAGCATTAGAGCGGCGTACAGTTCGTATTCCCGTAACGATTTTATAACGACTTTAGTTTAAAAGGAAACGAATTTTGAACGATTTACTGCGGAGAATATGGATAGAAGACAGATTAAATCACACGTGTTTGGAGGAAACATTTGATGCGTGACATTTTCATGTATTGTTGCGATTACTATAGCTACCAAAAGACTGTGAGCTGCGGAAATGTAGGTAAACAAGAAATCAACACAAAGTTTTGTTTTAATCATGTTGGGCTGCTTGGGAGTCAAAGGCATTGATGAAAATATGATATTGTAATGGATACTACATTGTATGAAGATGTGAAGTGGAATGACTTTACTGTGTATAGGAACAAACTGTTCGGTATTTGCTAATTACGATGGACATTTTGCCTTTCGTAACGATAGAGAATTTCTTAACCAGACCATTATTAGTCTACGTGATCAAGGAAGACTGTAGCCTGATTCTCTTAAGTAAGTTTGTTAGTCACTAGTCTTTCAGCAATCTGCCGTAGTCTGTATAGTGACTAGGCTACGTGCTGGACGACCGGAGGATCCTTGGTTCGATTCCCGATAAGGGCGCAGATTCTCTCTGCCATCACTATGGTCAGACCGACTGTGGCGCCTATCCTACATCCTTGCCGTGGATGCCAGGAGCAAAGCGGTCGTGGTGTGAAACAAACCACTCGCTCCATCTAATGGTGAATATGAGAAAATAAATACGCTATACTTTCGTCCCCCTACATGTACCTACGTCATACCTGACGTGGTATTTGGTTACATCAGCACGCGTCACCTTTGCTCTTACCGTCTACCTGAGAACCTCTGCTCACATCTTGTGATAGTCCTCTGTCGATATGATTTTCGTGTCATCGTTCAGAAACTTTCTACTGTTTGTTACAGGGTAACCAACACATTTCACAAAGTATCAATACATTAACCAGTACTGACTCACTGACGTTACTTTACCCGTTCTTACGTCGCTTCTCGAGTACGGCAATCGCTTGAATGGCGTCCTTTCTTTTCTTGTATTACTTGTTGTGGGTTTCATAATTTGAAGAGTCTGCCTAATGTCAGCATGCCAAACCCACTTGTTTCACTGCCAGTGTTTTGATCAGTATTGATTCGAGCTGCAGTTAAATCGGGATAGCATATATTAGCTTCTTTTGTGTGTTGTCTGTGTAGGCTTGTGTATTGAATGTATGCCTGCAACAGTAATACTGAAATTGTGTTTGACGTTTGTTTTCGTGGCTGCACTACTGTACGGATGAACTGGGAGAGCTGGTATTTTAGTGGAATTTATTTTTACGCGTGTATGAGAGGTTGCTGGTTTAAATGCGTTGCTAGGTTTGTATTTTTGCTTTACATCCATGTCTTTTTATGTTTAATGCATTTGATCATCTGACGGAACTGCAGTAAATTACAGGCCTTTGTATATTGGCATGCTGTAGTGGAGCTATTGCGTACAAGTAAGAGTAAAGTTAAACCCCAGAACACACCACGAAGACCCAAAGTGGAAGTAGAAGGATAGCTCTACTCTTCCTTGCGGTAGATGGGTGTGGATGGTTAGCACCACGCCCCGGCCGCCTTACCCCTGGGAAAGACCTGGTAGCCATTGTAAGGGAGACTGGGTGAGCCCCAGGAACGGTATCGACGGGTGCGTAAAATCTCGGCCCCACCGGGATTCGATCCCCGGACCGTCCATCTCGTAGCTAGTCGCTATACCGACTGCGCTATCTGGGCCCTGCATACAAGTACTATTGCATATAGGATTGAATTCGGCCATTAAAATTAGCATTATAGTTTTGTGAGAGGAGCAAATTCAGCTGCACCTCGTAGTTGTGGGGGTAATGATCCGAGCTAGCAACTCATGAAACTGCCATCGACAACAATAACCACTGGCCTCTGTGCTCAAAATTCTAGCCGAAGGGTGGGTTGGGATTTCGGTGATTTATTTTTGTTTGCTAAAAGTGTGGTTGCCCGCCGAATGTAAAGTGCAGGTTCGATCTGGATTCAGAGTGTGAAAGGAAAATGGATTCACTGACTTGGTAGTGTACAACGATACAGTGCAGCTTGCTGTTCATTCTATCGTTTAATGTTACGAGTGTGTTAAGGAATTGGATGCTTACTACGAAACAGGATTTTCACTGGGAAAACAGTTGTAATTCGGTCATGTGAAAGGCCAGGAAAACATAAAGAATGAGCAGTAATTATTAGGACTTTCAGTGCACCTCGTTTCGCTGTTTACTAACGATGCCGTGGTTACTGGACAATGTGGCGAGGTGAAAAATTTCTTTTTCCAGAATCGAACCCCAGTCATCAAGCACTCAGCAACTCGCTTATTGGATGAGCTGTCGATAAGTATTGTCTTCAAATTGTCTATCATGTGGGGTGGTTTATTTCCCCGTAGCCTACCCAGGCATCCGTTGTTAACAACGAATTTCATAGTACAGAAACCCAAGGGGCGACACTGCTTTGGATATGATTCCGACCCAGTTACCATCCGCCTGCCATTTTCACAGTCAATTTTCCTAAGTTCCAACTTACGGTTGTAGGCCTACTGTGTATTTATTTTTTAGTTGACAGCACCGTGTTATGTTTAGTATAATTACTTTACAAATGTACTGTTTGTGCTTGTCCTTGTATGCGTAAACGGTTAGTGAAAGGTACTGTTGTGTTCTTCTTATTGACTTTGTACCTTGAATGTAGAGTCTGGTACTAAAAACTCACTCTAAACAAATCATGGAATTGTTTGCTGTTGCTTTCTTTTGTTGAAAAACAAGCATAGGTTCTCTCATGTTCGTGTAGGTGATAAAAAAATTGTTTCAGAATGTGTGTAACATTTCGCTGTGAATTTAGAATGTCGCGGAAAAAATGTGCCCAATTATCCTGGTTGCACTTGTAGAACGCCACGCCAACCTTGACGTCATGTAATGGTACTTGGTGGAATAAAGTAGAGTTTTCTGCAGACCAGTATCTACCATTCCGACATTCGCTTTTCCACTGAGATGAAATCAAGCTTCGTCACAAAATAATAAAACCAGTCTGGGTGCTTCTGTACCTCGTATCACATGGAGGTACCATTTCGCAAAATTCCCTCTTGGGTCATGATGTGTGTCGTGGAGTTGGTGAGCCACAGTTGTTTTGTGTGGCTGTAAATGCAGTAGTTTTGCTGAAATTCATGCGGACGATGCAGACACGCCCTTTTGATGCGCAAGTCGAACCAACAGTTTTTTTTTACAATTGCCTCCAATCTAACACCCATTTTATCTAGGTTTTCCTCAACGCTTGAATTCTGTGTATTTTTCTTTTGTCTAGATTTGATCCTGTTGCTCCAAACCTTCCCACGCTTTTTAAAATTGTTATCGAGTTTGCACGTGGTCGCCAGGAAACTTCCGTCCGAATTTATGACATTTATTTTAGGATCGGTGTTCAGCGTATACACCGCAGAAGCGCGTGACGTTGTGACGATACCTACTGAGAAGGAAGAATGATTGACATGACTAAGACTAAACTTACGCAACAGTTCCGTTAGCGGCGTCGCGCTGAGGCAGCCAATGTCGATGCGAAAGGTTGGCCGTCAGGAAATTACCAACGATGTGGGCAGGTCAGCTACGGACACTATATCACCATAACCGTGGCTGGAGTGCAGTATGTATGTTGGGCATATTTGGAATAATTTCTTGGAACTTATGGCTTATGTATGTTCTTATATTGTGTTTGATAGGGTCCCCCAGATTGTCTAATATATTGCAGCGGCTGTTACCCATGTTATTCTTGGTCTTCGAAGTGACCGTTTTAAAACGGGTTTCCGAATTAAAATTCTATATCTGCTCCTTGTCACTTCCCATGCGAGCTTCATACCCAGTCCGTTGAGGACTCTAAAATTTTATTTTCCAGATTGGCCCTTTCTGTGCCGGTTAGTCGTGCAGTAAAAGTGTCTCATGCAAGATTGTAGGAATGAAAGTAGGTGTAACGTTTATTTGATATGGGAAGTCTGTTGTGAATCAGAGTATGGACGAGACTGGGAGCCGTGCAGCACCGCAAAGTGGTGAGTGGGTAATTAGAGAAGCTCGGGGGATTTCTGACTAATTAACTCATGGCACTAGCCGTGATCCGCCCGGAGACACCCTCGCGGCTAAAAGCGACTCACATCTCAGCGGATGTAAGTGGACTTCCCTACCCCAGCAGTGGGAACTCTCCTTCCTTAAAGTTTAGTTACTGTAGTTCATGGTTATGGGTGTCTCACAGAAACTGTAGTTCTCAACGATTGTTACTGTAAGTGGATTTTAATACTACTCAGACCTCTCAAACACGTTTTGGCTATATGATATTGAACGTAGGGCGTTAGTCCGTAACACTGTTGCTACTTATTCGGAAAGTTATGATTTCAGTTCTCGTCACGGAAACCGGTTATCCTGACTGAGAGTTTTCGTGGTTTATCACAGTTCTTCCATGTAGTTGCCGGGACAGTGCGTCAAAGTAAGGTACCGCCTCTTTTTTAATATAGGCCTGAAAAGAAGAATACTTACATGGATGTCACCAGCAACACAGAAATTCGCATGGAACAGAAAAACAGTTCATCATATTATTGGACACAGACGGTATGTGTGCGTTTTATTTAGCGACGATGGCGGTTGAATAAAATTTTAGTGTGGAGCATTGTTGGAATTATACTGAGGGAGAAAAATAGAAATACGCAGAAAGAAAACCCTGAATCAGTACCACTTTGTGTACTACAAATTCCACTTAGACTGGCCTGGAATTGAACTCTGGCCAGAGCGATGAGAGGCCAGCCACTAACCGCTTGGGCCATTTCAGGGCGTGGACGTTGGAAAATATCTGTATTGGGCAGTGTACGAGATAGGTTTACCACTTTGCGTAATTAGCATACGTTCTTGTACGTTCTCATTATACGCGTATGTTGATATAAAGTTGTATTGGTAAAAAAAAATGTATCAGTTATGTGAAAGTCTAAGCCTTTACCGGAACGTTGGAACACGCCAAGCTGAGGTACCCGCTCAGGTTCCGTCTGTGTTCTTATTTTTGTCAACACCAGCAAAGAAACCAAGAGTCGTTCTGCCGGAAGCAGACGAGACAAAGGACGTAAGCACTCCCGAATTACAGCTACTAGTGTTACTGGGTCAGCTGAAGCTGATGCACATGCAGTTTTATAAAGAAGAAATAACTCCTAAACTTGAAATTAAGTAAGGACGATGACTGGTGAAGAAAGCTGCAGACTTAACGTGAAAATGTAAAGACATTTATGGTGTTGCAGTGTCTTAAAAAAAACCTCAACTCCTAGCTTTTAAGAGTACCGTTACATTTGCTGAAGCATTTTGATTCCCTGGCGAGGGAGCCTGAGGGCGGAAAGGGGGCATGTACCCCTCTAAAATGTTGGATATTGCTACTAGTTCTCTCCTCATTCTACGAGTATTCCCCTTTTAAAAAGTTCCATTTGTTTGTGCGTAATAAGTGGATAGACGCCGATTCCAGTGGCCGAGCGGTCTAAGGTGTAGGTCTGCGGCCTCTGGCTTGCTGGGTGGCGGGTTCGAATCCCGCCGGGGGCATGAACGTCTGTCTGTTGTGAGTGTTGTGTGTTTGTCAGGTCGGGACGATCCCTCGTCCAAAGGAGTCCTAGCGAGTGTGTTGTGTCATTGTGATCTAGTGCAGTAATAACCTATGCACCGACTATGAGAAGATACATAGAGATAGAGATAAGAACTACTACTACTACTACAAGTGGGTAGAATTTGTCTGTAGGCCTACTTATAGTAATTGATTCCTTATGAACTATACCCTACTCGTATGTTAAAAGAATTAATGCATAATCAAAAATTGTCATTATTTCCTGTAAGAGTTCAGAATGCTTTGAAAGTGTAAATTATAAATTTTAACAACATATCTGTAATCAATGCCCCAGTCCAGTTCGTCTCTCGTGTGTTGATTGATTGATCGACTGCTTTTCTTCAGGTGCTCAGACATATTTCAGTTTTGTTTAGAATAATTCTTAGCTAATTTTCGAGCATGTAAGTAGTTAGAATGGTTACGTTAATTAAATATATTAATTTTTCCCCTCTCATTCACTGTTGCTGAGTCGCAACTGTTCTGTGTCGTCACGTACTGTACCATTTTATTCAGTCGTCCTTCATTATCGCATTCGTTGAGCTTAGCCACAGTGTCAGTTTTTTTTTTTTTTGCCACATTATGCAGCACGATACAGCAAGTGATTAGGCCGTCCACTGTCACTGTATAACGTAACACAGGAAACCACATTTTCAGCTGAACGAAGCACCTCTCAGCAATGACACTTTCCTCAGAATGCAGACTGCTATATACTCAGTTTTCCATAGTTTGCAAATTTGTGTGTAGCCAAGAGCGAAGCTGACGCATCACCTCCACCCGTTTCATGGTTCAGAATGCATGGATCTGTACCTTCGGTATCCTTGTTGTGCGTTTGATGGATTTCGAAGAGTCATTATCGCGTTAACCAGTGACAGCCACTGGACTGCGCGGTATAGCAACTTAATATGTAGCGGAATACACGTATATTGATGCATTTCACGCTCCTTTTTATGGCAGAGGGTAACTGGTACCGCACGTGGCACTGCATTTTTTGCTAATGAAGTGCTGTTATTGTTGCGTATTATGTAGTCGTGCATGCACACTACCATTGTCATTTAAACAGTAATATCACAAATCTGTTAGCTGACAGTGACATTACACCGTAGGTACTACTACTAATCAAATTACGCCTAATGTCTGTGCCTTTATTAACAGGTTTCAAAATTCACTTGTCACTCTGCGTTACGTTGGAAACGTTAATGCCAGTGTTCTTTACCTCAAAAATTGTGCCGCCTGTCCTCATACGCAGGAGAATTTTCAGAGTTACACTTTTCCATCCTCCAAAAACTGGTGACATCCTGAATCATGAAATACGAGGTGTGGCAATAAAGAAACCGGATTCATGCTCTAACCCTTTATTGAAAAAAAATCAGACAATCGAAATGTTATCCCCTTCAATGTAGTCCCCTCCCCGATCCTTACACCGCTCCATG
>Ga0123354_10015302_pt1 | contig 11972 bp, 10 predicted proteins | sample TergutLab28metaG_2_FD_97872 | JGI IMG/M metagenome (GOLD analysis project Ga0123354, IMG submission 97872) | Labiotermes labralis P4 segment gut microbial communities from Petit-Saut dam, French Guiana - Lab288 P4 | ecosystem: Host-associated > Arthropoda: Insects > Digestive system > Gut ... | reverse complement strand
GGCGGTTCTCTTCGAGAACGTCAAGGGAAGCCGTTTCCCTGTGCTGACCAACGCGTTCGGCTCTTCCCGGCGCATGAATCTGGCCCTTCAGGTGGAGAGTCTGGAGGCCCTGGCCGCGCACATTGAGACGTTTCTCGAAGTGAAAAAGCCCGGCGGCATAATCGAGAAACTGAAGCTTCTTCCCAAACTTGCCCGCATGGCCAACATCTTCCCCAAGGACGTGAGCAGCGCCCCCTGTCAGGACGTGGTTCTGACCGGCGACGACGTTGATCTCTCCATTATGCCCGTGCTGACCACCTGGCCTGGCGACGCGGGGCCCTTCATCACCCTGCCGCTGGTCATCACCAAAAATCCCGAGACGGGCGTGCGCAACATGGGCATGTACCGCATGCAGGTTTTCGACAAAAACACCACGGGCATGCACTGGCACAAACACAAGGGCGGCGCGTACCACTATCATCTGGCCGAAAAGCGCGGGGAGCGCCTGCCCGTGGCCGTGGCCATAGGAGCCGATCCCGCCGTGACGTACGCCGCCACGGCCCCCATTCCGGACGAGATCGACGAACTCATCTTCGCCGGGTTCTTGCGCGAGTCGCCCGTGGAAATGGTTCAATGCAAGACCGTGGACCTTGTGGTTCCGGCCAATGCCCAGTTTGTTTTGGAGGGGTATGTCGATCCCTTTGAACGCCGCCGGGAAGGTCCATTCGGCGACCACACCGGCTATTATTCGCTGGCCGACGACTACCCGGTGTTCCACGTCACCGCGCTCACCCACCGCAAGGACGCCATCTATCCGGCCACCCTGGTCGGCCCGCCGCCCATGGAGGACTGCTACATGGGCAAGGCCACGGAGCGGCTTTTTCTGCCGCTTATCAAAAAATCCCTGCCCGAAGTGGTGGATATGAACCTGCCGCTGGAGGGGGTGTTTCACAATCTCTGCTTCGTGAGCATCAACAAACGCTATCCCGGCCAGACCCGCAAGGTGATGTACGCGCTTTGGGGCATGGGACAGATGATGTTCACCAAGGTGATCGTGGTGGTGGACGCCGAGGTGAACGTGCAAAACGTGAGCGAGGTGCTCTGGCGGCTCGGCAACAACGTGGATTGGCGCCGCGACATCGTGGTGGTGGAAGGCCCCACGGACGCCCTGGACCATGCCTGCCCCCTGCCGCACTACGGCGGCAAGATCGGCATCGACGCCACCAAAAAGACCCCGGAAGAGGGCCACTCTCGCGAATGGCCCGACAGCTTGCGCATGAGTCCCGAGGTCAAGGACAAAGTGAGCGCCATCTGGAAAAGCCTGGGGATTGAATAGCGGCGGACGCGCCTGGGACGCGTTGGGCTGTTGGGATTGGCCCGGCGTCGCGTGTGCGGCGCGATCGTCGCAACCGCGGGAGCTTGGTTGAATGACGCCGGAGTCGGCCCGGCGTCGCGGGTTTCAGGCCGCCGGCCCGGCTGTGGAATCCGGCTTTCTCTTGAAGACGCGGAACTTTTCAATGGGCCGTTGCACGAAATAATTCACCAGAATCGACACGATGATGGTCGCCGCCGTAGCCGGCAGGATGACGTGATCGGTTCTGTACCAGTAAAAGATCAGCCGCATCACGGGCCAGTGCACAAGATAGATGGGATAGGACAGATCGCCTATCCATCTGTCTTTTTTGTTGCTCTTTGAGAGCCTAAACAGAAACGGCAACGCCGCGAAGGTCAGTATGTACGCCGCGGAAAATTTCACCTCATTCCAGGGGATAAACTGGCATATGATAAAGAAGAATGCGAATACGGAAATGATTCCATAGCCGAATGCGCCTATTTTTTTGTTCTTCAGATGGTTTTTGTAGATTCGGTAGGCGATGATACCCAAAAAGAAAAGAGCGAATTCAAAGCCGGGAAAACGGAAGATCCAGTAGTCGTTATCCGGGCTGGTCGCATAAACGGCGTATGTTTTCAGCGCAAGCAGAACGCATATGAGCAGCGCGAGAGTTCTCGTTCTCAGGCGCAATATCAGCGGGCACAGAAGATAAAAGAGTATTTCGACCTCGATGGACCAGGCCTGCGGGAGAAGAAGCATTGCCGACGGCGGTATGGCGCTTGTGTCCGTACAATGGAGGGCAAGAGAACCGTCCGCACAGTATTTCAGGAAGAAAAGCGCGTTTTGTCCCACAAAAGTGAGGTTGGCCACTATCACATGAAGCTTGGTCAACCAGGTCGCCTGTGCAAACATGGGGACAATCGGACCGTAGAGCGTCCATTGTCCGTGGGATAGTCTGAAAATGACCACAATGGAAAACCATACGACAACCACAAACAAATACGCCGGATAGAGCCGCAATAATCTGTTTTTGTAAAATGCGCGCAGCGCATCCTTGCCAAGGTATTTTTCCCCCAGGATGAGCGCCATGTAGAATCCGGAGATCATAAAGAACATTTCGACGGCCAGCGTGGCCCCCGGACCGACGCGGGGCGGCAGCGGCAGTTCCACGGCGGAACGCAGATGATCCAGGAAGACCGTCATGGCCAAAAGGACACGAAGAATACCCATTCGGTAATTGCCTTACGATTTTACAGCTTTTCTACGGGTGGGTATCTCTACGGCGTACTTTTGTATCTTGTAGTTCAAGGCCCTGCGGCTTATGCCCAAAAGCGGAGCCGCGTCCTTTTGCACCCAGTTGGAGCGTTCCAGGGCGCGAATGATCGCGCTTTTTTCGCTTTCGTCCAGGGAAAGCGCGTCCCCCGCTTTTTCCTTAGCGCCCTTGCCCGCCAAGGGCGCGATCTGCAGATCGCCCGGGGTCAGCACCCCGCCCTGGCAGAGCACGATGCCCGCCTCCACCGTGTTTTTAAGCTCCCTGACATTGCCCGGCCAGTCATACGCCAGCATGACGTCAAGCGTCCGCGGTAAAATGCGCACCGCTTCCATGTGCTCTTCACGGCAAAAGGCCTTGGCGAAATGCTCGGCCAGGGGCGCGATGTCCTCTTTGCGCTCGCGAAGCGGCGGGACGTTTAACGTGACCACGCGCAGTCTGTAATAGAGATCCTCCCGAAACGACCCACGGGCCACGCTCATGCCGAGATCCGCGTTGGTGGCGGCGATGACGCGGCAATCCACGGCGATCTCCCGGGTGTCGCCGATGCGCCGTATTTTGCGGTTTTCCAAAAAACGCAGCAGGCGCACCTGCATCTCAGTGGAAATATTGCCGATCTCGTCCAAAAACAGGGTGCCCTTGTGCGCCTCCTCGATGAGCCCTTTTTTGTCGCGCATGGCGTGGGTGAAGGCGCCCTTCACGTGGCCGAAGAGTTCGGATTCGAGCAGCGTGGCCGGGGTTGAGCCGCAATCCACCACGACCAGCGGGTTACCTCGGCGGGGACTTAAAGAGTGGATAAGCTCCGCGATGCGCTCCTTGCCTGTTCCGGATTCGCCCAGAACGAGCACGTTCACGTCGCGCACGGCCACCCGTTCCACCAGATGGATCAGCTCGCGCATTTTGGGCGAAGCGGCCTGCAGGGTCCCGCTGTCCGGGACGCCTGGGACATTCGGGATGTCCGGGGCATCCGGGGTATCTTGGCCTGGCCTGGCCTGCTGTGCCTGCGCCCCCTCCTGGCCGCTTTTGGCCAGCGCGCGGCTGACCTTGTCCAAAAGCTCCAGGCCCTCAAAGGGCTTGGTCAGGTAGTCCACCGCGCCGCTTTGTATGGCCTTGACCGCGTCCGGTATGGAGCCGTGCGCGGTCAGAAAAATGATGGGAAGGCCTGGCGACAGCTGTTCTAAGCCCGCCTGGAGTTCCAGGCCGGTAAGGCCGGGCATACGGATATCGGAGATGACCAGGTCCACGCGGTTTACGGTGAGAAACTCGAGCGCCTCCCGGCCGTCCCCGGCCTTGACGATATGGTGGCCCGCCGAAGTGAGGCGCGCCTCCAGCACCTCCAAAATGTGCGGATCGTCGTCAACGATGAGGATGGTCTTCCCAGCTTTTGGCGTCACAAAAAATCCTTGGCGAGGCGGCGGTTAATTGGACATCTTTTTCTTTTCCTGGATTTCCTGGTGGATGGCTTCCAGGGCTTTCAACTGCTTTTGCAGGAGCTGAATCCGCTTTTCCTTCTCCTGCAGGCGTTTTGTCAGGTCCGGTTCGCCTGGCTTTTGGGGTTGCGGCCGCTGCCGTTCGGGCTCACCCCTTTGCACAAAGAGGTTCGGGTTTTCCAAAAATGGCGTGAGCATCCTGGGATCGACCAGATGGACCGGGCCGTTTGGAATCTCCTGCCACTTGCGCCACACGGCCAGGGCGGCGGCCATGTCCTCAGGCGACTGAGCTTTCGCCAGAAGCGAACACGCCTGGCCGTACAAGGCCTTGGCCGCGTGCGCGGGGTCGTCGTCTTTTGCCGCGAGGCGCTCGAAAAGGGCGGCGGCGCTCTGGAAATCGCCGGTTTGAAAGGCCCGCATGGCCTTGGCGTAGGAGTTGTTCCAGCCAAGCGTCTCCTCCGGATTCGGGGGGATGGCCGCTTCCGCCTCGGGAGCGGGCTTGCGGGCGCATCCGGCAGCGCCAAGCGTCAGGCAGACGACGGCCAGAATGGCCGAAATGACCGGACCGCTGATGCGGCGCGGCATATGAAGAAGGGTTGTGCGCATGGTTACTCGGTCTCCCTGGTGATGGGTATGGTAAAGAAAAAGGTGCTGCCCCGGCCCAATTTGCTGGAGAGCCAGATTTTGCCTCCATGGGCCAGGACGATGTTTTTGGCGATGGAAAGGCCAAGACCAATGCCGTCAGCGGTATTTTTCAAGGTTTCGCCCCGGTAGTATTTGTTGAACACCAACTGCTGTTCGCCCTCGGATATGCCCGGCCCCGAATCAACCACGGAGAAAAGAAGCTGGTTGCCGCCGTCGACCAGTTGCAGGGAGGCTTCGACCGTCTTGCCCGGCGGGGAAAACTTCACGGCGTTGCCCAGAAGGTTCAAAAACGCCTGCTCCAGATGTTCCGCATCGGCCATGACCGACGGCACTTCCGGGGCCGTGCGCGCGGTGATGACGATGTTTTTGGCCAAGGCCTGGGGCGTGGCCTTGTCCACGGTTTCATGGAAGAGCTTTACCGGATCCAGGGGCTTGAAGCTTAGCGTCATAAAGCGCGAGGACATGCTGGAAACCTGCATGAGCCTGGACAGGAGCCGGGAGATGCGTTCGAGTTCCGTGGAGGCGATGTTCAAAAAACGCATCTGCTTTTCGCTCACCTCGCCAAGCACGTGATCGCGCATGAGGTTCACGGATTCGCGGATGGAGGTCAGCGGGGTGCGTATCTCGTGGGAGAGCATGTCGATGAAGTCCGTGCGCATCTTCTCCTCTTCCTTCAGGCGCACGGTCATCTCGTTGAAGGCCTGGGCCACTTCGCCCAGTTCGTCCTTGGAAAGGACCTTCACGGGCTTCAACTTTCCGTCCAGGGTGAAGGCGCGGATGCCCCGGCGCAAGCCCCTAAGCGGCCTGAAAAAGGAATAGCTCAGGTAGAGGCTTCCCAGAAGCGCCACGGCCAGCGAAAACGCGAAGGCGATTGTGCCCGCGCGCACCGCCCCTTCGCTCCAGACTTCGTTGGCGCGCGAGTTGGCCTCGATGGCGCGCTCATTCTGCTGTCTGGCCGCAAGGATCGCCTCGCGCCAGGAATTCAGCTTTTCCTGGGGCACCCAGGGCGGCTGCGCTTTCACCAGTTCGGCGGGGTCGACGGACTCGGGGAAGGACTTTTCAAAATCCTCCCTAAGCGCGGTCCACGCCTCGGCGCCGTTGTAGCCGAACCGCTTGAGAGAGGATATGCCGCGCCGGTATTCCTTGAACGCCGCGATGAAGTATTCCCGGTAGGAGTCTTCGCGCAGCACCTCGTATTTTTTCTGGTTTTCCTCCATGGAAAGCAGGTTGTCCACCAGCCCCTGGGCGGTGGAGAGCGCCTCGAAGCGGTTCACCACATCGTGGGAAAGGTTCACGATGCCCCGTTGGTAGTCGAAGATGTGGGAGTTGGTATAATAGATGATGCCCGCAATGCAGGCGAAAACCAGCACGAGCTTCAAGCGCAGGGAGCTGATCCGAAAGGTGCGGGAACTTGAGGGAAAACGCATGACGTGTTTTTACGTCCTTGTGGACCGGCGCGGGCGTGCCCCTGTCCCGGCAATTATTGGCGCTTATTGCGCGCTGAAGAGTTTGCGTTCAAATTCCACCGGACGCTTCAAATTCGCGAGCGAAACCTTGCGGCCGGAACTCATGCCAAGCACCACCTTGCCGTAGCCGACCACGGGCCCGAAAAGCCCGGAGGCCACGCGCGCCGACTCCACGTTCTTTAGCGAATGCGACGCGAGCCCCCCAAAGAGCGCATCGCGGTCGATAACCCGCCTGCTGGTGATAATCGCCTGGCGGCTGAAAAATCCCAGTATCCGCGCAAGGCCAAGAAGCGCGAAAATCACCGCGAGCGCAATGGATACGCCGGTCACCGTCCAGGTGACAACGATCGTCGCGTAGCGTTTTACGTCGTCCATGGTCTGGGGCGGGAGCACCCGTTGATCGCTTAAGGGGGGTTGCACCGCGGACGCGGGCCGAGGCTCGCTTGCGGGGGCCTGCGTCACGGGCACGGGCCGCGCGCCCTCGTGCGAAAAGGATTCGTGCGTCGACAAATAGGGAATGTTCCTAAGAACGCTTTCTCTGCTCATGAAAACAACCAGGGCCAGGCATAGATAAAGGATCGCCTTTACAAACACCGCCCAGTGTTTTCCCGTTTGATAGAGGATTTTTTCGTCATCCGCCAAAAGGCGTTGAAGGTCCATGTGATTCTCCGGCTCGTTTATTTTCGCGGACGAGTGACCATAAAAAATTTTATCCGCCAGCGCAAAGAGTTTACGCCCAAGTCCGCCGGTTGCCAGGGACGCTTTTCTTTTCACGCCCCGGTGTGTATATGTCAGTCGAGACCTGTTGGAGGCGACATCATGCGTGACGGGCTAATCTTCTTTGTCGTGGCCGCCGGAGTGTTCTTCCTGGTGACCCGCTTTTTCCCGCCCTCGGAGGGCGGCGGCTGAGTGCCGCGTCCCAGGGACCTCGGTCAGTGGTTCCCCTGCAAAAAGGACGCCTCATGCGAACAGGGCAAAGATCCAGGCCAGAACAAAGAGGAACGCGGCCGCTAGGCCAAGCCCTCGCGAAAGGCCTTTGACGCTTCGCCCTGTGAGCCATTCCAGCCCGGCGTAGGCGAGCCCCAGGACGAGCCCGGCGCCAAATCCCATGACGTGGCCGGCCAGGTCGATGGTGCGGGTCTCGGCCTTATCGTCCCCTATTCCCAAAAAGGCCAGGAGCATGAGCCCCGCCGCGAAGGGCGCTATCCGCCGCCAGCGCCAGGCGCTGCCGAGCCTTGCCAGGCGGACTCCGGCCAGCGCGCCAAGCGCCGCGAACACCATGGTGGACGCCCCCAGAAAGCCGTAATCGGCCCCCTGCAGCGGGACCTTGGCCAAATTGGCGGCCGCGCCCCCGGCAAGGGCCAGAAACCAGGCCGAGCCCAGCCCCGTCTCGGCGGACAGAAGCAGCAAAAATACCGCGCCAAGGCACACGTTGCCCACAAGATGCGCAATGTCCGCGTGCAGGCAGAGCGCTGTCAGCGCCCGCCACCACTGGCCCTTGGCCATGAGGCCCAGCCTTCCCGCGCCAAGCGCCTGCCAGTCGACCTGAAAGAGCCCCAGGGAATCCTCGGAGCCGGTCAGGGTCAAAAAGACCGTGACCACGCCCAGGCTCCAGCATAACCCCGGCACCTGGCGCAACAAAAGAGACGGCCGCAGGTCCGGCAGCTCGACCTGCCCGGCATTTTCTTCAAAATAGGCCCGCAGCTCGCGCAGGGCTTTCTCCTCATGCCGTGGCGGCACGAGAAGCTTGAAGCCCATTGAGGGGGTCTGGGGGGAATCATTCCCCAAAGCGGGGTGGAGGGGCGGAGCCCCTGGCACGTGCAGGGCCAGGCTCCTGCGCACCCGGTGCGGCACGCTGCGCGAGGCGAGCACCAGCGACCACTGGCCGGCCAGACGCGCGCTCAATACTTCCCTCCCCTGCTCTTTCAGAAGCGGCGGGGCCACGTCGACCCAGCGCGGCCGCATGGGCAAAGGCGGCTCAATCGAGGGAGACGCTTTGGCCGACGGGCGCGGGTTCGAATTCTCTTTGCGGTCGTCCGCAACTTTGTTAGGGTCGCGGCCACGACATTCTTCGTCAGGGATATTCATGTCCACCAAACAAATCCCCATCTATTCCTTTTTTCTGCTCGCCGTCCTTACCGTCTCGCTCTATTTCGCGTTCAAGGTTCTTGAACCCTTTATGGACAGCATTATTGTGGCCATTATTCTGGCGAGTGTCATCCATCCTGTCCACACCCGGATAAAGCGCATGCTCGGCGGGCGCGAGACCCTGTCCGCGCTGGCGACCACGCTCTTGGTCACCCTGCTTATTCTCGTGCCCCTGGTTTTATTCACCACGGCGTTGGCCAACCAGGCGGCCAATTCCACGACCGCGGTCCAATCGTGGCTCAAGGGCAAAAACCTCGACGCCTGGCTCTCCGCGGACACCCTGACGCCCTACATCCATTGGCTTCAGGAGAAACTGCCCTGGCTCACGATTGACCTGGCGAAGATCGACATCAAGGGCTATTTGCTGGATATTTCCAAAAGCATCGGGCAGTTTTCCATTGATTTCGGCACCAAGATGCTGAGCAATTTTGCGGGCGGGTTCCTGCACCTGTTGCTGCTTCTTTTCGTGCTCTTTTTCCTCTTGCGCCACGGCGAATTGATGCTACGGCGCCTCAAGTACCTCTCTCCCCTGCGCGACGCCCAGGAGGAGCGCATTTTGAACCGCCTGCGCGACGTGGCGCATTCCGTGGTCATCGGGAGCCTGTTCGTGGCCGTGTGTCAGGGCATTGTGGGCGGCATCGGGCTTGCCATCGTGGGCATCCCGGCCCTGTTCTGGGGGGCCATGATGGCGTTCACGTCGCTTGTGCCGGTGGTTGGCACCATGCTCATCTGGGGACCGGCGGCCATTTATCTCGTTATCATGGGCGACTGGAAGTGGGCGATTTTTATCGTCTTTTGGGGGATGGTCTTCGTTTCCGGCATTGATTCGATACTGCGCCCCCTGGTCATGCGGGGCAAGGCGCAAATGTCCCCGTTCTGGGTGTTTCTGTCCATTATCGGGGGCATCAAGTATTTCGGCCCCCTGGGCATTCTCTACGGGCCGCTGGTTCTCGCGCTGGCCATGGTGATGCTTGGCATCTACGCCGAAGAGTACAGCGAAACGCTCGCGGAAAAGGACGAGCCCGTCAACACAATCGAGGAGTCCGCCACCCGGATCGTCACCCAGGGCGACCGCAATCCTTAATTGTCCGATCCCTTCCATTCCTCGCGCAGCTCGAGGAGTATCCTGTCGGCCTCGGGCACGGCTTTTCGCTTCATGGCCCATACCCTGACGGCCCGGTTCACCGGAATGTTGCGGTTGGCCGGATCCTGATAGAATTGATCAAGACCCTCCACGAAGTCCTTTAAGGGAATCCCGAAGAAAAACCGGCTGGTGTTGTATCCGTAGGTGCTTTCCGCCTTGTCCAGGCAGGCGTTGTCCTCCTTGTAGAGCACGATGCTGCCTTTGGAGAGCGTGGGCAGGGTAAAGTCAGAGCCGGTGACCACTCCGTCCAGGAGCCCTGTTATGTACGTGTATTTCCAGGACTCGCTGCGGGTCAGCCACTCCTTGCCGTCCCGTTCGGACTGGGCGTGCGAGACCTGGGCGGCCAGGAGCGGAAAAGCGCAGGTGATGAGGGTGATGAGGACGATTGGGGCAATACGTGCGGCGATGGTGCGCATGAAGTTTCCTTCCTGGTGACGTGTGCCGCCTGCGCGCGATTCTGACGGCAGCGCCCCATGCGCTACCAGAGCCCCGGAATCAGGCGGTAGCGGACCCGTTTCACGTACTCGGCGTATCCGTCAAGCTCTTTTTCGAGAGTCTTCTCTTCCAGGAGGATCCGGACCCCCAAAAGCGGGATCATGACCACCACGGCGGCCAAAAGCCCCCACCAGGAGCCAAGCACCAGCGCCGTGCCCACGAACACGGGCAGCGCCCCGGCGTACATGGGGTGACGGACAACGGCGTACGGGCCGGAATCAATCACTTTCTGGCGCCGGTCGCGCTGTATTTTTATGACCGGCGCGGCGAACGTGTTCACCTTGAAGGCGAGAAAGACCACCCGGTATCCGGCCACGCTCAAAAGAACTCCCACGACTTGAAGCCAGCCTGGGACCCTTGACCAGGCGAACCGCGCGGCGTCCATGGCCATGAAGGCCAGCCACGCGTAATAGAGGAGGAAAAAAACAAGGATAAGCGCCTTGTCGAAGGCGTTTTGTCCGCGCTGCACCAGCGATTTGAGGCGCTCGGCCAGAAGCCCCGGATCATGCCGGAAGAGCCACCAGGTCGTGACCCCTGAACAGCCCGCCGTCAGAAGAAGGTACACCCAGCCGCCGCCCCAACGCACGGTTCCAGCCGCGACAAAAAGCAGCACGGCCGTGAACGCGAGCCATAACCCGGTCTGCACTATCGCTCTTTTGCCCATGGGCGGCTATGTTAAGCCTATCTCAGGGCTGGTCAAGCATCCTTTTAGCGGTTAAGACGCCCTCATGCCCGCTTTGCCCCAGTTCCCCTCCTCCGAGAAATGGCCCGCCCTGCGCGAGATACTGACCGGTCTTCGCGGCGTGGTTGTGGCCGTGTCCGGCGGCGTGGACAGTCTGCTCCTGGCCACCCTGGCCCACCGGACGCTCCCCGGACGCGCGCTCATGGCCCATACCACCGGTCCCGCCGTGCCGGCGGCGTGCACCGAGCGCGTCCGGCAAGAGGCCGCCCGCCAAGGCTGGCGGCTCACAATGGTTGCCACCGGCGAACTCCTTGACGAACGCTACCTGGCGAACCCCTTTGACCGCTGCTATTTCTGCAAGACGCACCTCTACGCGCGTCTTGCCAGCCTGGCTGCCGACATCGCGGGCGAACTGGGCGTCTTGCCGGTTGTGGTCAGCGGAGCCAATGCGGATGACCTTGGCGAGCACCGTCCGGGGCTTGTGGCCGCGTCGGAACTCGCGGTGCGTCACCCGTTCGTGGAAGCGGGCGTGGCCAAGGCGGATATTCGGGCCATGGCCCGCGAGCTTGGGCTCTCTTTTGCGGACATTCCGGCCTCGCCGTGCCTGGCCAGCCGGATCTATACGGGAACGCGGGTGACTCCGGAAATCCTTGGCGCCATAAGCTTCGCCGAGGAGTTTCTCAAGGAGCGCCTGCATATCGACGTGGTGCGCTGCCGGGTGCGCGAGACTGACATGCTGTTGGGCATGCTTGTGGAAGCTCCGGAGCCCGCGCGCCGTCTCGTCACCCCGGCGATTCTTGCGGAACTTGGGCCACCGCTCTGCGCTCGATTCCCGTCGATACAAACGGTGGATCTGGATCCGGAGCCCTACCGTCCGGGACGGGCCTTTCGAAGTGACGACAGTCACGGACAATCTTCCAGGAGAAAATAGGGCTGTGAGCGTGCTCTTTGACCATGGCCGCGCCGAGCGCATCGGCCTGCCCGAATCCGTTTTCTGCGAGGGCAAACCTTTTGAGGACCTTGCCGCATTGGCCATCGAACACACAAAACCCGAGGCTAGGCCGATTCTCTTCACCAGGCTCTCTCCCGATGTGTTTGACCGACTTCCCGCCCAGGCGACGATCCGTCGCGACTATCATCCGCTCACCCGCACGGCCTTCACCGCGACTTTGCCAGCGCGTCCCACAGGTAAAGTCGCGGTGGTCTCGGCCGGGACAAGCGACGGTCCGGCGGCCTGGGAGGCCGCCCGCACCCTGGCCTATCTCGGAATCGCCCATACCGTGTACGAGGATTCCGGCGTGGCCGGCCTCTGGCGGCTCACCAACCGCCTGGACGACATCAACGCCCATCAGGTGGTGATCGTGGTGGCCGGCATGGACG
>Ga0123354_10015301_pt1 | contig 11972 bp, 6 predicted proteins | sample TergutLab28metaG_2_FD_97872 | JGI IMG/M metagenome (GOLD analysis project Ga0123354, IMG submission 97872) | Labiotermes labralis P4 segment gut microbial communities from Petit-Saut dam, French Guiana - Lab288 P4 | ecosystem: Host-associated > Arthropoda: Insects > Digestive system > Gut ... | reverse complement strand
GGAAAACACAAAAGGCATATTTGCAACTCCGTACAAACAACTAACCGTCACGCAGGCGCAATGAACACTGCATTCCAGTCTCAAGGACATTAGCACTGTCGCGCGAGGCATCAGCTTTGCAGGTTGCAGTATTTGGAACCGCAAGAAGCCCCCACTTTTCTCTGGCCATTATCTCCGTAACCGTTCAACTTTGGGTATAGGTGTTTTGGGTTATATCGATATACTTTAACATGAGGAAAACTCTCCCAAAGTCTGGCACATTCCTCCTGGGACATCCTCTATATAAAGACGCATTCCTTACCACGCAGTAAACACTCTCCGTCTCGGTTATAAAAACAAGCCAGTTAATGCTGTATAGGGAAATAATTGCTGTTTGTTCTCAGATCCACACATAAGAACATAAATGCACCGTGTGGGCAGAACGTAGGATTGTTGAATGTTAAACTGTTGGTATATATACTGACCACTGGATTTTAAATGGTTATTGGACACAAAGGCATTGTGCCTCTGTCTGAGTAACACTAATTTTGTAAAGTACGTATTGCGTCAGGAACGATTAACCTGTTCAAAAAGAACTGTATTGTCAACAAGGTTACCAGGAACAGACGCTGTCAGTCTGTTATCATTCCTCGCCCTTTGCTTTTCCTTGCCACCTTCACATTCACGCAATAAGGACCAAAAAAAATCTCGAAACGCGACGCCATGTACCGACGTTTCAGACCAACCTGCTCGCTCTGTCACACCGACGTTCCATTGCTTCATGATGCAATACGTCGTAACATCTTCATTCGTCAAAATCTGAGGCGGCAGCCGCACGGGGCGCTAAGCCGTCATTGGAATAATCGGAAATTTGTTGCTTGTAAACTCGGGTTTTATGCACTGAACGATTTCACCGAAAATTATTCACAATTTAGACACGCGCCCTCAAAACGTTTGCAAGACTTCTTCCAGGCCGAAAAGACCTTACAATAAAAATTCAGCGAATGTGAAATGTAACAACAGGAGCGATGCCAGGAATAATATGGGGGCAACTGGAACCATCTCAAAATTTATTTATTTTGCCTTAATTAAACCAACACTTAATGCACTGTCTCTGATACACCAAGTCACGCTGTTTCGACTTACTCCGACGCGTTTCGGCGCTCGTCGGTGCCATCGTGAGGAAGTGCCATCTCAGCTGTTAACTTTTCAACACGTCACAGTTTCAAACAGCTGTCCGACCGCGTGTTGCGGAAATGCAACCTTCACACACGAAGTGCAGACGGCATTGTAACTATAGAAAATGTGCAGCACTATGTACCTTACAACTATGATTTGGTTCACGCAAGTAATTGTAAATAACCTGAATACAGATGATAACGAATAATAACAATAATAATAATAAATTATAATCCTTTATAATGAAATGGGAATATGTATGTTAATAGACGTTGCAATTTCAGGAGACAGAAATGTGATTAAAAAAGAAGCCGAGAAGATTCTAAAATATAAATACCTTACAATAGAAATACAGCGCATGTGGAATGTAAAAACAAAGGTGAAACCAGTAATAATAGGGGCGACTGGGACTATTTCAAAGTCATTCAGAAAATACGTGATCAACATACCAAGAAAACATGAAGCCAAGGAACTACAGAAAACAGCCATATTGGGCACTGCACATATACTTCAGAAAGTACTAATGTAAAAGTACAATAGATTCAACACTGGAACTAACGATATAAGCATCATGAATAGTAACAACAGAATAGCTGCAACACTGTATTCCCTAGGGACATAGTTTGTTTCAAGAATATAAGTATAAATACCCTGCATAAAGGAGATGATGATGATGATGATGACGGTAATAATAATAATAATGTAAAAATTCTCTTAGGCTAACGGGAAAGGAATTCCGGTAGCAACTCGCTGCTACCGACTGATCCACCGTGACTCCACTGCATATCCGTGGCGCTATCGTTCAGAAGTCTTGACAAACGAACGGTTAGTACTGCCATCTGCTGCTCCATCCACACAACGCACAAGTGACCCGTCTGGCTTCGTTAAATGTTTGCAAGTAGACAAAACGTTAAAAACGGAAGACTAGACAGTACACATACACACACCAACCGTAGCCACGTTCAGACAAAACAGTAACATATGCACGAAAAATACATCACAGGTCCCACCGAGACTTGAACTCGGATCGCTGGATTCAGAGTCCAGAGTGCTAACCATTACACCATGGGACCGCCGAACACCCCTTTCTTTCTTCCGCGTAGCAACAGCGCCGTCGCCCAATGATGGACCGCTTTTATACCAGCGATATTAATTTGTATTGGCCAGGTATGGCAGCACAGAGTAGAATGTCTTGCAGCAATGAAAGGGAAGTTTAAAACTTTTTAAGTTTCCTGTGTCTAGGAGATAAAAATAGAGCGGAAACCTTGAAAGGTCGCCTCCCGTCCACACCGTCATGCCGTAGGAAAATTCCACTGCGGTACCGTCTTGACCACAGTCACAGGTCTCGACTGTCAGTCAGCAGTAGCGGAAGACAACCTGGGCTGCGGACGAGTGCATGAAACAGCAGTCCGGCATAGTTAAGACTGTTAGGGAAACAAGGCAATTGGTGTCAACACCTCAAAACCCAGTGGTTACTATATATATCACCATGTTTAACCATTCGACAATCCTACCTTCAGCCCACACAGTATATTTATGTGTTTTGTGTGGATCTGAGAACAAACAGCGATTATTTCCCTATACAGCATTAACTGATGGGTTTTTATAACCGAGACGAAGAGTGTTTACTGCGCGGTTCGGACCGAATGTTAAACTGTAATTAACCCTTCAAAGCCCAGTGGTCACTATATGTACCACCAGGTTTAACAATCAACAATTCTACGTTCTGCCCAAACAGTGTATGTATGTGTTTTGTGTGGATCTGAGAACAAACAGCTATTATTTCCCTATACAGCATTAACTGGCTGGTTTTTATAACCCAGATATAGATTTACTGCGCGGTACGGACTGAGTATTTAGCCAAATTTAATTAGATTTGTGGTGTGCAAAGCGGCACTGGAACATGTTTTTCTCCAGTCAGTATTGTCCCACCATTGCTCCATGACAAACCATTGGCGGAACAAATATTATTCACTTCAGAGGCGGCTTGGTGGTTTACAGATATTTTGTAGGAAGAAATCTCTTTTCCCCATCAGACATCGAACCAACATTCCTCGGTTTTGCAGCCCATATCTTGACCATACCGATTCCTTATCCATATAAATACGTTCAATACATCAACATAATTTTGACGCGACACTATGGCTGTTGGACCTGCTGGCAAACTGCAGACAGAGCGCAGGAAACTATCCAAACGGACATTCTGCGTCAGTGTAGGGTCCACAGGTTGGCTCAGTTGTTAGGGTTACGTAAAAGACGGTTTTTTCTTGATCAGATGGGCAACCATCATCTTCACAAGAACTCCGCTCCCAGGAATTAGGTACCGCAATTATGCTGAACGATTTGAAATGAAACGGCTGTTGCTCTTTTAAGGCACAACAGAACCTCGATGTTCGGGATTTCGACCTTTCGTGACTGGTACCGACGAATCGGATGAGACCACGTGGCTGGGCGAACGGCTTCCCCACTCCCTTACTATTGCGAAGACCACTCTCAGCTCAGTCTAGATGGCGTCTCCATAAGTCACTTAATGTGTTGTTCTATTTATATCGCATTCCCGGTGTGCCGCAAGTTCTTCACAACAAATACGCCTTGCGCATTGAAAATGAATACGGCTGTTCTTGACGGGTTTATCGGTCCTTGTTAATCACAAACCCTGCAATTCTACTGCATTGTCGCTAAGTGACTGAGATAGGTTCAGAACCCCTCAGCGAGGACAATTTAATCTCCACAGCGACGTTTGTTTGCGTGTTTGTTAACGTCAACCACCCAAAATAAATGTAACGTTGTCCTATTCTATGCAGCAGACTGACTGTGCATTGTTTAAGCCAACTAACTGCACATGCGCAGTACTGTGATACTGTATAGCAAAACAACAAAGTTCTGCACTCTTCCACGATATGGCGCCGTGTAGTTTGGTAAATGCACATGGTTTCGGAGGAATCTACTGCCTCCGTTTTCAGGACTCAAGTATGGCGTCAGACCCCAGCAAACAGTCTTCACGGTTACACAACCCACTGCAGGCAGCAGTCTCTACAGGACAGACAGGCCGACCGTTTAAAGTCAGGTTCCAAGAGCACCTACAGAACTTCAAATGCAAAAACAATTCAAAATTCGCCCAACACCCCATAGACAACAAACATGCCATTGGCCCAATGGAGGATATAATGGAGGTCGTCCACGTAACCAAGAAATGCAAATTGATAGACACACTTGAATGCTTCCACATTTACAAAGAAACTAAGGCCGGCAACCAAATCAGTGACAGACTAACGGCCGAAGAAAACGCAATGTTCAAAACCATAATACAAGAAGACCCTTCCTGGGGGCGCTCGGCTCTAACGCAGCCGAGCAGCTAGAAGAAATCAGTTGTGGGAAGCCATTCACCCCCGCAGGAAGTGAAAGTTACACAGGGACAGGAGCTCGTTCGCTACTGCAAGAAAAAAGCCAGCAACCACCGCACAAATAAGAAGAAACCCGTAAGTAACGAAACTTTATACAACTACGCATGCTACAGTGCTCAAAATTAGTACAACAAGACACAACAAATCTGATTCCGCAATTACAAAACTAGACAGGACGCAAGAAAACAGTAGTAGGCCATAAACAGGAACAAGCGGACACACCCACCCACCCCCCGAAGAAATCTAAATACAGAAGGAACCAGCTACTAATACAACCACAACGAACAGAGTAACCAGGAATTTCATCAGGTAACCACAACCTAAAGTAACACTCCAACACACATTACATGCTTAGAACCCCTAATTCTAAACATAGGTGCATAGTACATTACTTACTGATCAGTACATAAACATGTTGCCAATCGCCACACACATTTTAAGCCATCTGGGATCCCAAATGCGCACAGTCACATCGTAAAAAAACCCCCCATGGTTCTTAGCTTACCTTCATGAAGACTTCATAAGTCGAAACGTGTCGCTGTAACCTATGCTATTAATTTATATGGTTGTGTTGAATGAATCAAGTAATGAAAAGTGGTTATATTGAATCTTTACACAACGGAATGATTTCTTGCAAATTTAAAGTCTCTACAGCGCTGCCTCAGACGACAAACTTGCAGCATTTCGTCACGTGAAACTTCGGGGAATGAAAATAAATGCATTTATCAACGAATATTTGTGTCAGTAATTACACCAATTAGTGGCTCCAGTAACGGCAGCACGTTATTTGTAACCGGAAATAGAAACATTGGCCAAATTACTAATAAATGCTGCCTGTTTTTGCTGCAGGGTTATTCATTGTAAGACGCTGCGTCAGGTGGCTCGCTGATAAAAGCACTGTAACACGATCGTACTGGGAACACTGCATGTTCACAGAGAGCACAGTTCGGTGGACACAAACAGCACACAGAACTTCTGTTTGTGTCAAGATAAGAACATAATCACGAAACGTTTCAGGATAAACAGCATTATGAGCTAAAAGACAGTCATCGTTTGACACGTCCTTCGTGCGCTGCTTCATGAATAGCTTCATGAATATTGTTAACTACAGCTGTTTACATCAGGTGGCGCAACAGCATACTGGACACGCATAATTGTACGTCACGCAATCCAGGCTCTCCAACACACATCACGACGCAGCTAAACTTATATTTACCTCCGCGATTTGCTCACGATCACTGCGAAAGTCTCCTTCTTAGAAGCGCTCGCAAAACATGTCATGTCCGTCCGTCCGTCCGTCTGTCCGCATGGAAGAGCTCAGCTCCAACCGGACGGATTTTCGTGAAATTTTATGTTGGAGACTTTCATTAAAAGATTTGTCGGAGAATAACTTTGCCTTCCTACGAAGGCAGCTGTAAGACTTCCACATTCGAGCAATTTCCGCGCGTTTCCAACTTGACCAATGTCTTCTTCCACGGCAGAGGAGTTTTCCTCTGACACCGGAAAGACTCAAGACTCACCCGATCCATGCGAAGTCTTCCCTTTCTCTAGTTAAACGGCTCTATATCATTTCTTTTGTAATCATCTAATGAGTGTTTTCGTAACAGATCTGTTTTTTAATCCCGTTCATCTACATTAAAAAGCCAACGCGCGCTCTCTCTCTCTCTCTCTCTCTACGTATATTCAGTCGGTACATTGACTCGGCTGCGGGCCGGTCGACCCACGGTTCGTATCCCCAGAGGGGATTCTCAACCGTCCAGACCAGCTCTGGGGCCGACCTAGCCTCCTATTCAGTAGCAAACGGGATTTTTTTCTTGGAATAAGGAGCCATGGCGTGCTGCCGACCACTAACCCTCATACAGTGCCAGGTTTCGGAGTAAGTGGAGATCTCCCAAGATGCCCCCTATGCACTTTACGGCGCAGCCAGCAGAACGTCACCTGCACAGTTACGGTGCCAAGTAATCATGCACCAAGCCTTACACTTTCGTCTAATTCCTCTTTATCCATTCCAACCTCCCACTAATGTAAATGCACGTTTATTTAGGTAATTATGGAAGACAGCTTTACCTGCCTGTTGCTCTGATTTTGTCCAACCCTTTGATTTATGTTTGCAGTCAAGAGTGTCGATAATCAGTAAACCTCCAACCCGTACTGTCTGGTTAATTTAATAGGAAGTTGGGGTGGGGTCTACAACAAGGGTTGAAGAAACCTGCATGTCCTGGGTCAACCATGGAATCTGCGCTGTGACATTTGGAGCTGCAGACACAGCACGGCACAGCTTGTGTGACGCCCCACTCCGATGGGCCATCAGCAATGGGTCTTGTTGGGTCACCAGGCAACCACTGCAGCTCTCACTGTGCAACACTGATTTGACAGTCATCCCCCCACCCCCGCCCCAAATTTGGTTCCAAGGCCTGCCACGTTATTTTTTTATAGCGCAACGTTAGAATATGGAGGGTGGTTCCAGAAAATCTGTTTTGACCAAGAAAAGAAGATATATTAATATTTATGAAGAATTTACAAAATAAAAATAAGCTGTAAAAACAAATGCCCGTTCAAGGAAGAGGCACTTCCTCTCGAACTGGATTGTCTCCAATGTCCAAGAATGCTGGAGGCGATGAACGAGTCTCCGAAGATAACGAAGCAATCAGGCACTGACGCCTGACGACACACAGACCTTTGGTTCTCCTTCAGAATTTCCTCACATTTCCTAGCCCAGCTGTTGCTGCTCGCTGTTTGCTCCAATCACGTATTCGAACACCTTCACGCCAGAGTCAGTCCAAGCCCCTCCATCAACGTCCAAACAGTCACGGTCCTCTTACTAGCTCAGGCTCAAGCTCCTCAGCTTCTTCAAGGACGCTTGGGTTCCGAATATCAACAAGATGGTAGAGTAGTGAGCTCCTGGTTATGGGAGTTCAGCAGCTGCAAGATATCATGGGCACTGTACGTACGAATTTGCGCGCCTGGCTGCATATATTGGAACCGGGGACAACAAACGACGTCGGGGGATTAATGCATGCGTACGGCCGTCTTTTGACTGATACTCGGTTACAACGCGGAAAGTAGAGTAATGATGAACAGACAGCGGCAACCATACAGCTGTGTTAACGAGCAAGCAGTTTAACTGTTTCCGTGGCCTTGACTTTGAAACGGGCCCCAACAAGGAGGGAGAATGACGACACCGTAAACCACGTGAACGGAAGACGTCGTGCCCCGACGTTTAATGTAATAGTCCGGAATCTGCTTTGGGGTACTGATAAAACTAAAGGGAAGCAGCAGTGGGAGATCCTGTATCACGACCGAGACTTGAACCCGTGACCTCGTGAGCACGAAGGAATACAAGGCACTGGACTGGCGCAATCAAGATCCTGCAGAATCGCTTGTCAGTGGCGGATTATACGAAATAAGAGTGTCTCTACCATCGGGTTCTGTTTTAAGCCGGACATTCTGTACTACTGAAACACGCAAAACGACAGGATTTGCATGTCTGACAGCTAGCCTTCCTTAAACAGAAGCACAAATAACTGTCCTGTTGTAATTGGTAACTGTTTGTCGGGGCATCACAGAAACTTTGCGGTCTTGCCATCAGAACTGCCCATTGTTTAGCATGCCAGCAGGAACGCTGTACCGGGCACAACAAGTTAGGAAAGGCACGAACCGCGCGTTTGCTCACTGCAAGGCATATAAAAACGCGCACTGTGCGCAAAATGTGTATCGTTTTTGTCAACGGTTGCTTTTCGAAACGTTTCTGTCCCTATTGAACATTTTGCAACAGGCTTGTATTCTATACTGAGCTTAGACTTCGTCAGGACATAAATCACCTGGTGTTGATCAAATTCCAGGAGAAGTGATCCAGTCAGGAGACGGCAAAACGCCACACTCTAAGATCAATAAACACATTAATGTTATTTGCAATAACAAAGAATTGCAAAACAGTGGTCAGCCATGCTATCTATTTATCAGAAAAGCACAGCAATTCTCGAGGCCTATCACCTTTGCCAACTGCGCATGAAATTCAATCCAACATCCTGCTGTCAAGGTTAACTTCATACGTAGACGACACTATTTGGATCGTCAGTATGGAATGCGAATAAACCAGTGAGCACTGGCGAGTATTCTGCGTCTCTCAGACACTTCAGACAGACAGGGAACACCATGGGGCAGTACCTAAGCTTTTGACACAAGCCAAGAAATTCCACGGTTCAGTGGCGGGCGTAAATTCACGTTCTGGTGAAAGTGGCTTCGAATCTCCAAAGGACCACCGGACGCTCTGACAAGGAGACTTCGTCGATTCATTTAATAAATCCAAGCCAGTGATGCGGTAGGAAGACACTCAACTGTAATCTAAACGTTCCCGTCCTCTCGTGAACAACAGAAGAGGGTAGACTAATATACGAAGCGTCTGACTCGTACCCAGGACCTATCGGTTGCGCACTTGATTCAGCTGCAGGCGTTTTCGTGGCTTTCCTGAATTTCTCGAGATAAATGCACCGCAGTACCATTAAATGGGCCACGACAGAGTAGCTGTCGCCCGCCTCCCATTGCGGAAACCCGGCTTCAATCTTTCGTCTTCCATTGGAGGCTTCTGGTGGAGAAAGTGAAAATAGGACAGGCTTTTCTCCAAGTACATGGGTTTCCCATGTCAGTGTCATTCCACCAAAGCGGGATACTCATTCATTCGTGGATTGCCGACGCACTGCAATCTTAGAAACTGAAAGCGTCTTTAAAAACCCACACTTGAACACTTCAAGTTTGGCCTGCAAGTCCATTACCCCAAACGGTGACGGACAAGCAGCCGAACACAAACTCTCTACACTGAAGGACTGCCCTTAGCATTCCTCGACTTGCAAGTTTTTAGGTTTACGCATGGGTGATGAGAATTCCGTTCTTCTGAGATGTGACGCTGCATCACTGGGTAATCGGATTACGACGTTTCGACGCGACGTATTGTCCTCATCTCCAAGTGTCCAGTTGGACATATCGCAGAGGAACTAGGTCCTCATTACGTCAGTTCCGACATGTTCAGCGCCGTCGTTACATGAAAATAACGTGAAAAGTTTGAAGATAAAAAGTCAGGCCTAGATTATAAATAAGCCTAAAGAGAGGTTTAATTGCCAGTAATACTTACTGACATGCCAACAGAAAGCTGTTTAATGATGAGCTAAACTTGCCACTGCAGTCTACATGCACATCGAAGTTGACATCCAACAAGCCAGTTCATTCTCCGAACCCACAGGAACTACACACCATCAACATTACAACACCATAGGGAACACAGCACATAAAACATCTCTAGCTCTCCACGGTAACAGTTTACAGAATATCACAGTGTCAACGCATGCGTGATACAAGACGGAGGACAGCGGGCCGAAACATGTCGTAATCAGCCCGATAGCGCACAGTGTGCTGCAAATTCTAACCGTCAGGCTGAGCACAGTGAATGAGAGAAACTTCAAACCGATTCACGTGCACAGTACGCTGACACCTTCACTGTCACAACGAAATTTTTATGCAGATAACTATGAAGGTGATACAGTATAATTAAGCAATCAAACAACGAATCACCGTGGCAGTACTAACTGCACAGTGTTGACTGACAGTATGCCAACTGACTATTCACACAGCACTGTAGATGGAACACTCCGTGAGCCATAACACACACTTTGCCAAGGCGTTCTTCACGTTTCGTGGATGTATGTGATGTCAGTCTCCTGCAGCACAATACAGCGGCCTTCCCTGCATGCATTTTCACCAAAGTCACACATAATGTTCAACATGTCTTACACCGAACATACCCAGATCCGTCAAGAAAGGTGGCCGGTACACACAGGTCATTCACGCCCCTAAGTAAAGCATGACCATCAGTGGGCCCACTTCCAGGCCAATCACGCATGCGCGACTGTTTGTAAAGAACGCCGCTACCGAATTCAATGAAAATACGACAAACCGCAAAGTTAAGTCCCAATGACTCACTGACACGCGACATTATTTTGTTTTCTTGGTAACGAACAAGTAAAATGAGACGGCTGACGTCCTGACGGCAAGGACATTGCGATCTGATACTGTGTGGTTTAGCAGACGGACACTGACGTTTCGGAGAGAGCTGCTGCTTAGATCTTTATGATGTCCCGATATCTTTGCAACAGGGTTCACCGACACGTTATGTATCTGACGAACCATGAGGTAGCATAGAGCAACCAGTCTTGAACTTAACATGTCCGTCGGCTGAACAGTCTTTCAGCTGTTAATACAGCCGAACTTCGCTGTAGAGCAGTGTTTACCAAACAATTAAAATTAAAAATTTGTATGTTAGAACTGATATCACGTAGCTACCAATACACACCGGTAGCATACGTAACAGAGCACTGCATGTTTTGGAGTTAATTAAACTGACTGTCGCTCGCTGTGTCGGTACAGGAGGTTTCTTAATTAGATATTCTGACGGTCATTCGGAATAAGCACGCAGCCAATTAAAGAAGCTCCGAGATTATTTTTAACAAAATATTATTAATTTAATTTAAAAATAAGTAAACATCAAAGCAGCCATTACAGAAAAGTGTCCACCAATCACCTGGGACCTGGTCGCTTATCCCGTGAGATGCGCGGAGCACACTCTGGGGACGGCTGGTCAATGTACACGTCAGCCGTCAATTGGTTGCAGCCGCAGTGTGTGTGTGTGTGTGTGTGTGTGTGTGTGTGTGTGTTTCCCGGGCGGTACGAACTGAATTTGGTACATGGTCCAGAGCAGTATATCCCAAACTGTTTTGCTCGCAGACCCCTTTTGGCTTCGAAAAATAACAAAGGATCCTCACATCCTCGCTCACGTAAATACAGAGTTTCTGGATGATAGGTACCAAGAATTAAAAATTTGTATGTTAGAACTGATATCACGTAGCTACCAATACACATCGGTAGCATACGTAACAGAGCACTGCATGTTTTGGAGTTAATTAAACTGACTGTCGCTCGCTGTGTCGGTACAGGAGGTTTCTTAATTAGTTATTCTGACGGTCATTCGGAATAAGCACGCAGCCAATTAAAGAAGTTCCGAGATTATTTTTAACAAAACATTATTCCTGTAACAAAAAAAGTAAACATCGAAGCAGCCATTACAGAAAAGTGTCCACGGATGCCCTGGGAAACGGAGCACTGGGTTAGAGAGTTTTTATTGTTTCCAGTGTGAGCGACGAAATGGCAAACTGTGGACAGCGTTGCCAATTGCCTGTCGTGACGATTGACTTGCAAACTTCGCACCACAACTTATGCTTCAAATCTCTGTCGCTGTAGTCTTTCAATTTTTTATTATGCAAAGGCGTTCTTCTCTCCACCTCGCATATTAACTTTTCTATGTCATCTACGATAGACATAGCCGTATGACTCAAGACACAAGGCTTGTGCACCTTACTGCAG
>Ga0123354_10015300_pt1 | contig 11973 bp, 6 predicted proteins | sample TergutLab28metaG_2_FD_97872 | JGI IMG/M metagenome (GOLD analysis project Ga0123354, IMG submission 97872) | Labiotermes labralis P4 segment gut microbial communities from Petit-Saut dam, French Guiana - Lab288 P4 | ecosystem: Host-associated > Arthropoda: Insects > Digestive system > Gut ... | reverse complement strand
TCTCAGATCCATACAAAATACAAAATGCTGTTTTGGGGTTAGGGGTTTACAAGTTTTAAAGTTGTGTGATGAGAGTTGCGTAAGTGCACACAATATTTATATGAACCTGGGAAGTTGTCTCAGCAGTTAATACAGATTAAACAGCTCATTGGCAAGTTGTACCAACATGGCCGGTCACAGTTGCTGCCCTGCTTTTCAAAACTGCCGAGCTGCTAGATTAATGAAAACTATGCCCCAGCGTCGGAGTCGAATGTGCAAGAAAAGGCACATACAGCTCATCGGTTAAGATGATCAGACGGTTTATGTTCAAGGAATCGGTCACTGATTATTGCCAAAATTGTGCTTAACATAAATACGCCGATTGGACAAAAGTCCAAGGTGTAGTAAAATTACGTGTATGATTCTTGGAGTGAGGTATTCTGGGTTATGAGATGCTTTGGTCTGGTATGTTGATGACAGCATTGCGGAGGAACCTACTGCCTCGATCCGCAAGAGTGGTTTCCCTCATTGTGCAATTTCTGCTCGCCATTTCCTTTTCCCTCGTAAAGTACAAATTTTCTCCTTAGTTTTTTATTGTCGAACATCCCCTTTCCAACTTACTTTCTGCCAATGGGAAACCCCAAGTTTCACGTCAGACAAAACAAAGAGGTTGCAAGACAGGTAACATTAAATTGTAGCGCGTTCGCATAATGTTTACACCTCCTCAACTATCCCAACAGCCTGATACCATTGCACTGGAAAAGAGCGTTTGTATGGCTGTTTAATGTTGCCGGCTACAATACAGAGTGCTTTAGGTCTTCATGTATAGTGCCCAATATTTTTGCCCGATTTTGACCAAATTTGGAATTCCACGACAGATTCTCATAGAAGTCCCCGGTATGAAATGTCAAGGAAATCTGTTAAATGGTAGCCGGTCGCTAACACATGAGGGTGTACGGACGGACGGACGGACGGACGTGGCGAAGCTAATAGGCTTTTTGCGCGACTAAAACTGCTAGTTTTTTTACACCTGTCATTATTATTATTATTATTATTATGCGTGTATACTTTAATTTTTCGGCTTTACATATAAGACTTTAATGTAAAATACGCTGACGCTGTTTCCGGGAACAGAAATCCGTGCGTTGCGATGTGTTGCATTGACTGAACAAGGGGCACTAGGATCGGCCGGTCACTTTACTTGTTAACAGCTTATACATTTATAACACCGATCTGTTATCTGACTGTTTGCATGACCTTCGGCACTGCGGTCAGTGTCTTCCCCGGATTACAGCACGACTGAACACACAGATCTTCTCCACGCAGCCACTGGAACAAAGAGACACTGTATGATCAGGATATACAAGAAATAAATGTACCATAACAGAGATCATTGACCACAGTCGCAGGGAAGTTACTCAGCTCTCCACACGGTCAGCTTACAACTGAGATCATTCATCATTATCACCAGCAGTGTAGTCAGTCACGACATCTGTGAACATAGTCACAATGCGATATATAAACAATTGACCTCTTGCATACCAATAAAATGTCTGGTCTTTATATAAATTATACAGAGGGAGAAAAACCATCATTAATCTTTAAGAATTGCCTACGTGTCACTCGCAAGAAGGTTCTGAGCGCTATTGAGATATTGTTAATGTGACAATTATGTTAATTAGGACCCGCTGGTTAAGGGTGCATCCTATTGTTATACAATTCTTTTCTTTGCACGAGTATTCGTTTATTGTGTGTGTGACCATAATATAAGCTACTCTATTATATGCGTTACCATATTTCTTTCCTTTCATATATCCGTTTTTTTTTTACAATAGCACAAGTCTTAAAAATCAGACTTATGGTCATGTCATATGTATTGCCTTTAGTTAAACGTTTGCTTTATTTTATTTATATCAGATCGAACGCTGAACAAATGACTGGGGAGTGTCCAATGGCACGCGTCGTGAGAGTGGCACCCTGATTGCAAGCGATATGAACATTAATGCTTAATGTCTACAAAACTCGAAGCAGTACTACGGGATCAGTTTGCAATATTCAGTATGGGCGTTGCTATAGGGTCTTTCTTCTATATTGCTATCATTTACATTTGCCCCCCAAAAAAAAGTTCTGGTGAAGGGAAGGCAAAGGAGAAAAGTAGATGGAAGAAGAGAGTTACTGTAATTGAAAAGTCGTGGGAGGTCTCCTGTACTGGATAGATAAATATGTGCTTGTGTTCGGTTTACATACTGGTAACTCTGCATAATACTTACTGTGCAGTAGTTGAGTTTGTTTAGTGAGCTATAATGCTGGCAGAAAATGAAGGGGTGTGAACGAGATATAATGGTCTATATCTATCCCTGTCCCGGAAAAAGGATAGTTAGGGTTGGTATGGGGACGGGTGAATATTAAAAGAAGAGACGATGGGGTGACATAACGAGAGGGCATTAACTTTAGAAGGGAGGGGGGTAGGTGACAGAATCGGAAATCATGAAAGCACATTAAGGTTTGGTACAGAGAGGGTAGAATAGAGGGATGCAGGAAAAGAGAATTATAATAAAAAGTAAGGTGTGGGAGCGTGATAGACGTGGTTAATTCGATCCCAAATTAGGGGAAAGATGGACAGTCATTGCTGCAGACTGTATGATCCTAATTTTTCCCCCAAATGAGCTTTGCAATTTCTAATTGGTGCTCTAATTACTGGGCAGGAAATGAAAGATTTGGCTTAGTTACCCCGAGAGCATGGAATGGGCGGGTGAATGGGCGATTCGACGAATAGATGCTCCTTAGTTTTTCTTCGATCGGCGATAGATGGATGGGAGCTTCCCCCTTTCTGATTTGAATGCTTACAGTAGCGGTTCCTTTTGTCGTTTGATTCTACTTGTCCTTTCTCCAGTTTCATTAGGTTCATTACAAACAATCTAATGACGGTTCGTTCTTTGTCATTCAGAATTTCTTTTCCCGACGGTTTGGAATTTAGTTCTATCTTCGTTTCCGTGCTATCATAATGACCTACATGAAATTTCATTCACACGAAGAGGCAAATTTTGTGATCAGATTAAAGTGCGCGGCTCGAATCCTGGACCTGATCTGTAGAGATAGATGAGAATACTGGAGTACGTGGTGCACCTTGCATGGACGCTAGCAATAGCGGTATATCGGGTGAGGTATTTAAGGCCTGACTGTCTCTCTCAGTAATATCTGGACGACGGCTGCAAGTCTGTAGGTCCTTCGGCACTCAGACTGCAGATAATCCGAATATTCTGTCATTTCTGAAACAGCGACTGCCGCGAAGTATGGTACTAAGTACTTCCAGTAACGAAAAAGGGTCCTTCTTGAGTCTGAATATTCCTTCGGCTGGTCAGGGAATCCCCCCCCCCCTTTGTGAAGTCCGAATGTTCGTTACTGCGCTCTCCAGAACCAGCTGCTGCCGAACAGTGTCCTGAGCCTTATGAATCTAATCCATATTTTGACATTTTAGTATGATCCATCTTCGCCAGGGTTTCCAAAATGCTGTCTAACCTTCAGGTGTTTTTAGTGCGGTCTTTTCCATTTTAACTTCCTGAGTGAAGTTTAGGATGCATTTCTCCTCTACCCTGCGTGTTACGTGACCTTCGCGTCCTTTTTCATTTGGTCATTGCTAATGGTGCAGATTCTCCTCGGACGGCATCAGTCTATGTGTATGTTCTCATCCTCTAAAGAGAGACGAAGAACATGTCCCTTTGGCTTCGTGTCTGATCGCCCATAATAACTTTTAAATTAGTTGAGGGTTATAATGAAATTTTAATAAACATTATGCCAGTAAAGAGTTGGTGGAGGCACTGCGCTACTTGCCGGAAGGTCGAGGGTTTGATTTCCAGTTGGGGTCATTGGGATTTTTCAATGACTTAATCCTTCCGGCCGCACTATGGCCCTGGGGTCGACTCAGCCTCTTAACAGAAATTATTACCAGGGGTATCTCCTGGAGGTGAAGGCGGACTGTGAGTAGGGCTGATAACCTTATCACCGTCATGTGCCGATTTCTAGAAATTCTGGGATCCTGAACCTCCTGTAACCCTCGGGGCCTGTCCAGGCCTGTAATGGGATAGCTTTACCTTAGTATGTGAGTAAGGATACTCTCCCACTGTATGTCCGTCCACTGCCTAACATCATTTATGACAGCTGTGCAAAATTCTGAGGTAGGAAATTGTATGTGTATATATATATATATATATATAAAGGTAAAGGTAAAGCAGTCTCGTTACAGGCCTGGAGTGACCCAGAGGGTTCCAGGAAGTTAAGGTTCCAAGATTACATGACAACGGCACAGGATGGTGGTAAGATTGTCATCCCTACGCACCGGCCGCCTTTACCCCCCAGGAAATGCTCTTGGTACTCATTTCTGTTAGAGGCTGAGTCGACCTCAGGGTCATAGTGCGATCGGAAGCATTATGTCAATAAAAAATTCCATTGGCACCATCTGGAATCGAACCAGCGACCTTCCGATTTGTAACACAGCACCTTAACCACTGCTCCACCGCGGTCCCTCCGTGTATATACATACATACATATATGCATACATACATACATGCATACACACATACAAACATACATACACACATACATACATATATAACATTACTGACCCTCACTCTGTATCTAGAGAGTAGTTCGATTCCCGCTGAGGTACTCTCAATTTTTCAAGTAGTGCTTTGTTAGTCTGCTAGATTGTTAGTTAGGCGTAACGTTTTTCTGTTAGTTTCTCATTATTATGTATAACATACTACATATGACTTGTGTTGAACAGGCAAGTATTTTTTATTTAGTAAGTTATGTGGGCCAACCTTTATTCTGCAATTGATGTAAATGAATACTAATTAAATAAACCTACTCCACTTGGCTCAAACTGTCTAATGGCGCTGATGTAAATGGACCGGCCTCCTATCAGTTTCATAACCAGCTGAATATTCAAGCAGCCAGACGCGACACGTTGAAACCGGTAAAAGTGCTACTGGCTTTAATTTGGAGTGCACATTGGAAGGCTAGTGCTGCCTGTGTCCAATGGCTTTACAGTACAGAGGCTTCTCTTTTACAGATCTCACTGTCTTCGTTGGAGCGAAATTGAAATCTGGGGAGCAGGATTTGGTGAGTAACTTAACATTGCTATGGCACTGTTAAACTACAAACAAGTTTTTATTATAGGAAACAGAATATCTTTATTTTCACTTCCAGGTGTCGAAGTGGTTGAATTATTTTTGAAGTTCGCGTAGACGAGGAATGAGTTTTATAATTTTATTTACAGTCAAAACCGTCAAAATTGTGGATCACTTGTACAGTCTGATCATATACTCTGTGATGTTACTGAATCTAAGTAGGGTCTATACTCTTTTATATCATGAAATAATAGTATTACTAATTATCGGCTTATAATTATGTTACCAGCATTGGATTTTTAATTGTTGCATATTTTGTACGCCATAGAATGCTGTGGCTAGCAAGATACCTTTAATATGTATATGAATTCTCAACAAATATGCGTACTATTAATTCAGTTAATTATTAACTCGCATGTTGTTTTAAAACATGTTTCGATCAATGTCAATTGATTCAACGTTCTGAAACCTCTGCAGGGTCACCAAGGCAACATCACTCCTCCATTGTGTGGCGAAGTTATGAATGGACTGGGTTTTGCATTCACTTTCCGTACATTTCGTGACGGCATAGTGGTTAAGTTCTGGAAACACGTCGTAACAGTACTTACTGCAATTGATATGTCTGTGTGGACGCTGAGAGAATCCAAACATTCGTTTGCGTTTATAAATCGTCACAAACTTTTGAAGTCATTAAAGGCTCTAATAATACCAATAGAGAATCAGATGTAAAGTAATTAGATATCAAACAAAACTAACATTCAAGATGTAATTTATTTTTAGTGTTTGTTTGTTGGTTTTTTGAAAGTCATGAAGTGATATTGTAAATTAACCTTTTAAAGACTAAACGTCATATGCTTTATATAAGGAATCAGTCCGTACCGCGCTGTAAACACTTTCCAGCACGGTTATAAAAACCGATCAGTTTATGCTGTAAGTGGCACAAGTCGCTGTTTATTCTGAGATCCGTACAAAACACTCAACGCAAAGCAAGCAACATGTAGAATTTTTGAATGTTAAACTTGCTGGTACGTAAAGAAACCGCTGGACTTTAAAAGATTAAAACATTTGTATTTATTTCTGTTCTCTTCAGTTACTCTGTTTGTTTAGTAAGGCATATTTTATTTCCGTGTAAACTCCCGTATAACTTAATTATGCGTTTCGTGTGGGTGATTGTGACGTCTCGTCGATTTCATTATCAATTGCATGTCTAATATTTTATTGTAAACAAACGTGTTTAGACAGACTGGTACCGAATATGAAGATTATGCTCTTCCTGGGTGTTAAACCGCGTAATTTCTCAGGTATATACCAACTTACTGATTTTAGATGTGAACCAAATATTACTCCTTTACCCGTAAGGTAGAGGCAACAAGTTCGATCGAAACATGTCTATCAGACTAGGCAACTTAGAATCGCATAAGACAGTAATATTCGCAGTAAACACGGTTAGAACCTCAGATCTCACCCAGTAATGGTTTCACGTGTGTATCATTATTAGTACTGCGCAGTGTGAGGCAGGATACAGCTCGTTGCGAATCCACTGATGTGTTGCCGGTCCGGGCATTCAAGACTGCGAACCGCAAGCAGACGGACAAAGATACAGGCTGTCAGGCGTTACACAGACCCTCCAGTACAGTTTCAGTGAAAGTGGCTTCTTGTATGGGTTGCATGTACGATGTATGGCGATTTTTCCGAACAAGTTCACGGAGGCCAGACATTAACACCGAACGGTGGCCGTTTATTAAATTAGCGAATAGATTGTGGCTCCACCTACCGCCCAGCTTTGCACAACCACGCCCCACCAGCACAGCACAGTGTATCAAATAAAAATATGCCCTCCCTCTCACCGGGGGTAATACCCCCTCCCCCCCAAAAAAGCAAACAAGAAAACAAAACAAGAAAACAACACTGGGCGGGGCTTGTTGGATAAAAATTAGTGCTCCATAAACACTAGGCTTGTCACGTGATCAGTCACCCCTGTAATGCAACCCCTACACAAGGGGTAGTAAGGGAGTACACTGTTTGGAGCATTACTGTAAATGGTTTATTGAAATTTGAACTGTTGTTTACTTGTCTCATTCATTTTCACACCCAACTGACCCCACGCCCCTACAGATTTTGTGGTTTGCAGGAACAATACATATGTGTGGGACATTAATACTGAAAACTCACACTTTGCCGGGGCTCAAACCGTGTAATGTGTAATACATTGCCGTCTCCATTTTTCATTAGATGTGGTTTTACCATGTATAAAGTGATTTGACGGTTTAAACTGTGGGAATAACATTTAAATTTTACTTTGCTGGCAACAGATGAGAAAATTACAACTGGATACAGCGATGACTGTGTCACGTGTTTTGAGCAGAAGTGTACAAACTGTTGTACTATCGTATTACTAGATTGTGAAAATAAATGAAGAGCGTTCCATTCTAATCTGCCAGAGATTTTTTTGTGACTTTCGGATGTCATAGATTTTGGAGAAATAATTCTTTTAGTAAATGTAGACTGGATTATATTGGCATAGGTTGGAGGCATTTGGGGGATTTCGTGGCGACTGTGAGGAACCTTCAGGTTCCTTAATGAGAGGAAATTTATTGAGAATTTTTATTGTATTTGTAAATGAAACCTTACCACCATCCTGGGCCATTGTCACGTAATCTGGGAACCTTAACTTCCTGGAACCCTCTGGGCACCTCGGGCCTGTAATGGGACTGGGTTACTTTTACCTTATGTGTAAATGATCTGCTATAATTTTGTACTACTTGTGAGAATTGGGCAATCAGTGATACACTTACTGTTTGGTTTATTATAAGTCTAATAACGTCTGGGAGTAGAGAAGACTAAATTACGAGAGATTTAGGATTTGTACTCCACACCAAACGTTATTGGGGTGATCAAATCAAGAACAATGAGAGTGGCAGGACACGTGGCACTATGTGGGACAGGAGAGGTGCATACAGGGTTTTGGTGGGGAGACCTGAGGGAGACCACGCTTAAGACATAGGCATAGATGGAAGGATAATATTCAAATGGATCATACAGATGTGGAATGCGTAGGCATGGACTGAATTGATCTGGCTCAGGAAAGGAACAGGTTGCAGGCGCTTATGAATGCGGTAATGAACCTATAGCTTCCATAAAATGCGGGGAAATTCTCGACTAGCAAAGAACCTGTTAGCTTTTTAGGACCGACTGTGCCTCATGGACGTAGTTAAGTGTAAAGTCGCTTCACTAACTAGACGTGCCGATAATACACTGCGTCCAGTGATACGAGGAGTAGTTCCGTCATAAATAATGAGAAGACAAGGGTAATGAAGGAGCGGTCACGAGTTACCTATTTCACCGTAGTACTGTCCAGAAACTCTACCTCTGAAGACTGAGCAGAACCATAAAAATTTCGGTCTGAAACCCTATATCTAGTGCCCCTGACGAAATTCGGTTCAGGGTACCTTCCGAATATATATGTATGGAAAGTCACAAGTAGACCGATCTGTTATTCAGTCTGTCAATAAGTGAACTGGGTAGTTAATTTAGGCACTTTGCTCAGAAAATGCCACCTATCTTCGTATGTTTTAATAAGAAGGTTTCCATAATCTACCTTGATATATTCATTTTTATAGAGTTTCTTTTTCTAACGCCTAAACCAGTATAGACGAAAACTGTAAGCGCTCGAGCTAGCGCTTTTTACGGGGTTTTCTTTATCGCCGGACTGAGCACTACAGAGTGGGTGGAATGAGTCACAAAGCATCAGTGGTGTCGTCCGCTCTACGGTTAGCAGTCCTGTGAAAAGACGTGCTCGGTATGATTTGAGCATTACAAATTTTCGGATTTAGCAGAGCTTCCTTGGAAAGTATGTGTGTTAAAATGAAACGCCGAGTGGGCATTGTTCCAAGCGAAAGAGCAGATCCCGTTAAAACCGCACGGGTGTAGAAACAAGTGCAGAAACAAGTATCCTATTGACACACCAGCAGACGATATCCTCTGTAACGAAATCTGGCGAAGGCCGCTGGCAACGACCTCTACTCCCACGCATAAGACAAACAGCAAACTGGTTTCATTTGAAAACCCTTGATACGTTTGTTGCTTTCTTAGTTCAATACAGAGATGTCAGTTTCTTGTAGTCGCACATCATGTTGTCTTTCTGTTAGTTCTAATTGGCAGATTTGTAAACTCATTCGACACTGAGAACACTAGGCTGTCAGCCGAATACTCGAAATAAATACATAACAGTGCACGTTGAAAGAAAAACAAAGATATCGTAAAAAAATACCACCCTGATTAACCCTCTGAAAACGTATATGCTTCAAGATTATATGCAGAGAGTCATTTCATACCTCACCGGGAACAAATTTCGTTTTCATTATTAAGCGTAAGACCATTCACTTAATGATGTTTAGGAAAATAATTATTATTTGTTATAAGAATAATACTAAAAAATAAATAGACTTTGTGGACAAAATTCAGAGTCGCTGCATGGTACAGCGGTTGCCAAATAAGGTAATCACTGATTAACAAACTTCTGAGCTAATGCTCGAGGTGCAGAATTCAAACTGCCATACAAACCTGTCAGAATCGCTGTGTTGCCTTAGTTACTTCTCATATCCAGCCTGAGGACCCTCCAGTCTAACTTCTCCTTCCCCCTGGCTGCATTGAAAGATCGGGCATAGCAATAAACAGCTTTATTGTGTGCATTCCGCATGATGTATGATGTGAAGCCACTGCGCTGTGCTGTGTCATATACCCAACAGGGGTTTAAGTCACCCTGGCTTTAGTTGGACGTTAATCAAACACTTCAGTGGTGTGAAAGTCATTAAAATATCGTAGAGGAGTTCATAATGTTTATAGTGTAGGGTAAAAGCGGACATATTCTCATTCTCAGCGAAATTCGACACCAGGAGCTTTCGGCCGCAGACCGAACCGTTGGCAGTACAGGTTGTGCAAAGCCACCATTTCGGACATGGCGTTCAACTTTCCCGGTATGTTTTAATTTAAGGCAGACATCTGTCACTTGTGGACTACTCGCTAATGTTAAAGTACGTATAGGGCTATTTTCTGTTACTGGGAAAAACGTATGAGACATTACATGTCACTGGAAGTGCGACTGGATTTAAGCGAGATGTTTCTTGCGTAGCGTCCAGATGGTTACATTGCTTCTAGTTTGCATGTTTTCACATCACTTTATGTTTGTTATGTGAATTGTTCTTTACGTTTTGCTGTCTGTTTGCTGCTCTTGTCATATGGTATTTCTTAACGAAATATTAATGTGTTGCATTTTGATACACAGTGTAATTAAACACGTATACACAGAATTATAGGCCTGTACCTGTTTGAGAAGCGTAGAACGAACACTGCGTTTTCTGTCTTAGGGTTGAGACTGCATGCAGTTTTGATGACTGGTACCGGTGTTTGGTTAACAGGTACCGGCGTTTAGTTGACCGGTACCGGCATTTGGTTGACAGGTGCCGGCGTTTGGCTGACTGGTACCGGCGTTTGGCTGACTGGTACCGGCGTTTGGTTGACTGGTGCCGGCGTTTGGTTGACTGGTACCGGCGTTTCGGACGAACGTGTTGCCTCCATATTAAGGCTAGAAGAGATAATCTCGTCTCACACGCAATAGGCATTGTACTATTAAACTGGTGTTGTGAGGACGGGGCGATTACTGAGCTCAGGTTTCGGATGCAATCACACTGAGAAGGTTGGGAAACACTGAACTAACTGTGTTGTAATAGAACTTGCAGTTTCGATACCACTGAGACGTAGTACAAGGAATTCCCATTGTGGATCTGTAATATGCCAGTTTAATCGAATTATCGTCTTCACAACGTTTGTCTCTCTGTTTTATTTTAATATTATTCTTCAGTCTGCTGCCTGTATTTCTCTATTTTTGTCTTTCCAAGAAAACACCTTATATGGGTATTTTCGTAAGTCTTGTTTCTGACAAAATATCTGAAAGTAAAACTCGAATATTCAACACTGCTGGTGTTAAAGTCAATATCTGGACCCATCGTGGGCCTGCTGAATTCAGTCTGCAGCACGAAAATCTCTTTCCGTAAAATCGTATTTTGTATTTTTCTCCCAACTACGTTTCGCTCTTCCGCAAGGTTTTATTCATATAAGTAGCTCTTCTAACACAGCCCTGTCGGCCTGTATGATCACTGTATGTCCTAAAAGAGCTACCCGTGCCGCTCGTCACGACTTGCTCAGCCATATAACAGATATGGTACCGGTTCTTCTGTGCCTAAAATAACTGTTTCAGATGTGTCAACATATAGATCGTGTGGTGGCTGATCGTCGGTGAATATTTCGAATATTTCAACGGGAAGACTGCAGGGTTCTTTACCGGCTAAAAACAAATTACCGGTAACTATTTGAAGGTCATCGTAATACTTGTACGTAGTTAGACCAAGGCTGTTGTTCTGTAAACAGACTACTTGAAGTTCATTAGGTAACTTTCGTACCAAGCCTCGGTGTCCCAACGGTCAAACTGTGCATGTGCATGTAGCAGAATATGAAAGTTTAAATACGGCTGCAATTTACGTCTGCCTGTGTTCGGTTACGTACATGAAGTGTAATTAATTTTTGTTTTGTCAGGTGACTGTGTTCATTGTAACTGTGTAACAAAAGCATTATGCAATTAACAGGATATCCACATAAGCCACCAATGCTCTAAAGTCATTGTCCGGCTAATATTGACACTGGAGAATCTGTATTGTCTTTTCATTTGACAAATGTCAGATGGGGTAGTTATTATTGTGTCGCGTGCTGGTCCCTATGTCGGTCTATCGGGGGGGGGGGGGGTATATCTTGACCGGGTTTTGTGGTGGTGTTTGCTTCTTCCATAATCCCCCCTTCAACCACCCCCACC
>Ga0123354_10015296_pt1 | contig 11974 bp, 7 predicted proteins | sample TergutLab28metaG_2_FD_97872 | JGI IMG/M metagenome (GOLD analysis project Ga0123354, IMG submission 97872) | Labiotermes labralis P4 segment gut microbial communities from Petit-Saut dam, French Guiana - Lab288 P4 | ecosystem: Host-associated > Arthropoda: Insects > Digestive system > Gut ... | reverse complement strand
GGGGGGCGTATAGGGTCTTGGTGGGGAAACCGGAGGGAAAGAGACCACTGGGGAGACCTAGGCGTAGATGGATGGATAATATTAGGATGGATCTCCAGGAGGTGGGATGCTTTTGAGTGCGGTAATGAACCTTCGTGTTCCGTGAAATGCGGGGAATTTCTTGACTAGCTGCAAACCAGTTAGCTGCTCAAGGACTCTGCACCATTGAGTAATTACCTTAAGGTGCTGGGCATGTGGCGCGTATTGGTGAGGAGAGGGGGGGCGTATAGGGTCTTGGTGGGGAAACCGGAGGGAAAGAGTCCACTGGGGAGACCTAGGCGTAGATGCGGGGAATTTGACTAGCTGCAAACCAGTCAGCTTCTCAAGAAGGACTCTGCACCATGGAGTAAGGAAGTTGATAAAATGTCGTGAAATGCAGTCTGCAACAAACAAGAACACAGAGGACACAGTTATGTATTGTTCTTAATAAAACGCCGTGAATAAGAAACAACCAAGAACAAAGAAGACGTTTGGGACAAAAGAAAAATTTCTTGCTCCTGCCGCGAACCAAATCAAGACTCTTAGGTTGTTCAACCGTCGCCTGCAAACGTAAAACAACCTAACTGTTGCGCGAAATCTACATTCATTTTTCGATTTTATGCCGTCAACTAATGAAATACGGGAGCTACACCTCAGACATTTTGAATGACGACAAATCATTAATATATTCGCACAAATCTGCAACTTATATACACGACACGGCTTCCTTCTATATCCGTGTGTATTACTGACCGTGCGGATCTTTGAGGTCGCAGCTGACACAACAACGAAGCACCAGTTTGTACTACAGCAAATCATGGATACAGAATGATAGCTAACTAACTTGATTACTAGTCTACACGAGTTGTTAGCCTTACTGCATAAACGAGAAGCATTTGAACGGCAAGCGGAAGTCATGAATTGCTTGCCGTCACTTCCCGATGCGGAATAATTCTTTAAAACTCTCGAATAAGATGGCAGACTTACTACCGATACGAATCAATTACTGACAAAATTGTTTCGAGATTATTGCACCGCATTTCCCTCACCGCAGACTGCTCACAATTCGACTAGCAATTCTCGGCTCTTCTTCAAATAGATCCCTGGCACAAACACCGCGTATAAACTTCCGTTCAGTTGGCGATGAATCACGACTCTCAAAGGGACGAAGCGGATGAGGAAAGAGGTTTCAAAGAAGAAACTTTAATCATAGGCCACCGTTTTCACACGCGTTACTCGGTTTAATTTGCCACATTACAATTATTGCGACAATATACGAAAAATCGAAGAACTGAACGAACAAAAATACTTCGATCCTAATAACGCAGGTCAGGTTAATTTACGCAGGGCCTTCCAACAGCTTAGGCAGCCTACTTTGTAAAATCACAGTTCAACGCTTCGAAGCCTGGTGGTTACTTTATGTACCACATCTCCATCTTCTGCCCACATAGTGTATTTAGACGTATGTGTTTGGTATGGTTCTAAGAACAAACTGCGATTATTTTCTTACGCACGCAGCATTAAGTGACTGTGGGTCGCGATGGCTCAGTCGGTATAGCGACTCGCTACGGGCTGGAGGTCCGGGGATCGAATCCCGGTTGGGGGCGAATTTTCCGCACCCGCCCAGACTGGCCCTGGGGCCCACTCAGCCTCCTATACAATGGGTACCGTGTCTTTTTCAGGGGTAAAGCGGCCGAGGTGTGGCGTTGACCACCCACATCTAAAGCCGAGGTTTAAGAAAAAGCAGATCTATACCTCTACTCCCCTTCTGGGCCGTGGCCTCTCCTAGGGCGAACTTTACTTTTACTTTTAGCATTAAGTGACTGGTTTTTAAAGCGCAGAGGAACTTAATCTTTCAACATGATTCAGGGTAATTTACGTTTTCAAAGGATTAAGATTAGACAACAACGCATTGTCAACTGCAGAGACAACAAATCGTCCAACTACAAATCATAAAAATTTCTTACTAGGCTTATTTAAAAACGGTTTCTCAGTCTCTTCAGTTATATACAATCTAATGAATAGGTCTGGTATAATGTCAGAAAGAGGCTCTGGAAGTGACGTGGAGAAATCCTGGAAGGACTAAGAAAGAAAGTCTGTCTTCCGGCGGCCAATGTTCCATCCTGGAAGCTCACAAACAAGTATCAGTAATAACCACTGTAATGATCCTGACGTGTATGGAAGGAGGAGGTCCTGACTCGTTTTAAGGTATTATGGCAGGATTAAGGGGGCTGAGGAAAATCATGGAAAACCTGTCCCGACGGTCAGACCGAAATTTCAGCTCGTAATCCCTGCAAAACAAAACAGCTGAGCTAACCACTACGCCACGATACATTCGCTCGTAACTTCATTTAACGACGCTGCATTCCCTGCACAATCTACAGAGCATTTACTGCATAATCTTGACGGTTGTGAAAGCTGTTGTGGTCTACATTAAGCCACCATCCACGTAAAGTTCCAGTCTTATGGAATGTGAAATCGTGGCGATAAGTGTCTACGTTCGACCGCTTCGGAGGAGCCTGCTTCCTCCATTTTCGGAGTACTCCAAGAAGGCAGTGCAAGAGCCCTTCTTGGACCAATCTCTAAGATGAAGGCAGCAAGCTCCATCAAAACTCTAGTGACTATATACAACTCACATGGCGTCATCTCTCAGAAGTGTGGAATCTTCATCAGCACTGCCATGACAGCCTCAAATCTAGTACGCTGTTCCAAGTATTTGCCAGGACGAACAAGAGAAAAAGACGATCATCATCCCCCAGTATGCTACTAACCACTACACCGCCATGTTAGACGCCCAGACTGAAATGAAGTCGAGTGAAGTTTTCAAGTTCAGATCACATAACGAAAGGAAGCTTATAGCGATCTTCGTGCACAAGACTTTTAGGTCTTCGTACAATTGGTACGCCAGACTGGAGTACAGGTCAAGCTGGCGATCGCCAACTTGCAGATGGCAGCAAAAGCTTCTTCCGAAACAGCGATTACTACTACATTACATAACACCACATTCCAAAGACGGTACCTTTCACACTCACTGCCGCGAGAGCGTCAAACCTCACACTCTGTACAGCCATTTGGAAATGATGCGTTTGCTGTACTCCACAGCCCAACGACCTCCAAGTTTCCACTACTACACATGTTGTTATTCTGCACATCTAATTGGCCTCAATGTTTCACAACTGCACATACGTTTGCACACACTATACTCTATATTCATTAAACACATTCTTTGGACCTCGTTATATACGACTATGGAAAAATATCAATATCAAATTTAATCGAATTCCATTAAGTATTGCAGTTTTGGAAATTAAGCACGCAGACAGGTGTACAGAATCCCTCTTACGCAGTCATTTTACACGTCTTCGGACACACACACACACACACAGTGTTTTTTGTAAAAAAAAAAATGTCGTTATTCACTCCCCGACAGAAGGAAAATTTGAAATGCACGTTTATTCGTATTATTAAAAAAAAGGGTGGGAATTAGTTGATACTGTTTCAGACTGTGATAATCGTCTGGAATAAACAATAAATAAAGTCCGTATTTCCCGCAGTTGCGGATTTATAATATTCTCATGAGGTCACAGTCAACGAAACTGACGGTACACCGTACAATTGTGTACCTCCCCCCCCCCAAAAAAAAGAAAGTAAAGTACTCTACACAAAGGACGCGCGCATACGTCCCAAGACACGTAAGGTAAGCAACACAACGTGGAAATCCTGAAAGGAAATTCGTATATGAGAGGACTACACAGCACACAGCCAACAGAGAAGACAAAGAATGCGATTAAGAGTGAACGATACCCCAAGAAAATACCGCAGCAAAGTAACAAGAAATTAACCACGAAGAACAAGACAAACCTGGGATGAGGATATTCACAACATATTCGTACAAAAATATATTTGGTGCGGAATGACTCCGAAATCCTAGACATAAACAGGAACACGACAGCGCACCGCAATACCTGCACACCATTCAGAAGAGATTAAATTTACCTCTGCTTCATTCGGCATCTTTATTACCAGGACTGACGCAGACCTCGCAGAACTGTCACACGAGACACACCACTTACGATTTCTGTCACTGCTACAACACAGGCAGGCAACTGAGCACGGACTATAAAACCAACATGACCGGTTGGTCGAGAGCACACCGACTGCTTCAGCATGCGGTTTACTACTATCCTCCGCCAATCCTTCCGTCACCGTAGCCTTGGGGTCGAACCGCTCCGCACGATCGGCTACATTCGGGCGGCAGGCCGACGAGGGCGCGGGGTTCGAATTGCCAACTCCCTCATCAGTCCCTCAAAAAAAGTGACGACACATTGGCTTTCCACCAATGAAAACAGCCCTTTCCACATTGCGCACGAAATATCTCACTTCACACCGGTGACTCTACCGATCCGGACAGCAAATGAAATGTGCCCCATCACTTCAACACTTCGGTGCTTCTCAACAACACAAAATATAAGTTTTAATGGAAAACATTAACATTAAAATAAGCTTCTGAATAAACAGCAACGGCATTGAGGCAGACACTTTCCAGTCTCACTACCTGACAGGACAGAGAACGAAATGAAGGAAGAAATAGAAAGAACGAAGAATGAAAAAACAAGGGGAAGAAAAGGAGACTACAGTCGTCGCAAGTTCGGAAGCTTCTCAAAGCTTTTACCTACAAGAACCTCGAAAATGTGATAAAGTTCCCACCAAACTCCAGCACTTACTCGAAAATGTGATAAAGTTCCCACCAAACTCCAGCACTTACTCGAAAATGTGATAAAGTTCCCACCAAACTCCAGCACTTACTCGAAAATGTGACAAAGTTCCCACCAAACTCCAGCACCTACTGCCACTCACAAGCCTAAACAAACACAATGTCTGTTTGTGGCTTCTTAATTTCCAGCTAACAGCTTGCACGGTTTAGTTACGAAAATAAATGCTGCAAAGAAAAGGTGAATTTACAGAGGCAACGAAAAACATTATACAATTTATAGGAGGCGTGTAGCATGCTTTGGGGATTAGTAACCACGCACACGACATTCTGGATAGGGCACTCTAACAAAGGCCGAGACAGCTGAATCAGTATGGCTAGTGGCTAAGGGAATGGATGAGGAAGGTTCGCCTGTCAAGAGGCAGTTGTAGGATATGTATTGCACTACACGTATTTAAGGCGTTGTGTTCAAAGTGGCACGGTTACATTTTAAAACTGACTTATAGGCCAACCTTTCAGCGTGAAGACAGCCACTTACAGAGAAGCGCATGACATAACTGAAGAATAAAATCCAACTAGATGCCACTTATTACTTTATTATGCTTATGTTAGGCTCAACATGTTTCGGGAGCCATTATGCCCATCATCAGGATCTCACGACGACAGCGTTGGTTACCACACGGGCCGTCTGAGTGTCCGGACCGAAGGCTGTGTTACAGTCTTCGGTCCGGACACTCATCCATCCTACCTGCACTTAACTTTCCAACCAGCGGCTACTCGAGAACCAGACGGCCTATGTGGTAACCAACGCTATCGTCGTGAGCTCCTGATGATGGGCATAATGGTGCCCGAAACATGTTGAGCCTAACATAAGCATAATAAAGTAATAGGTGGCATCTAGTTGGATTTTACTCTTCACTTTTCAAGATGATGCACGGTCCAATACACATCAAATCAAACGTATGACATGTTATTCTGGTACCATGTACACTGATATAGATCGACAGACACGCAGAAATACAGACAGATGAAGAGACGGATGGACGGAGGTGAGAGATATATGGAGACAAACAGAAATACAGACAGAAAGATGGCTGGATGGGCAGAGAGAATATATGTGTATATATATAAATATATATATATATATATTCTCTGCCCATCCATATATATATATATATATATAGAGAGAGAGAGAGAGAGAGAACAGGACAGGTTAGTAAAGGTAGGTTGGTAGATAGAAAGGCAGGTAGACAAATTGTGCTAAACACGATAACTACGTCTATGCGAACATAAAGAACGCTGCTCGGTTTATTTGTTAAGGACAACATACAATTGCATTAAAATTAGGATTTTATCCTTCTGTAGTCCCAGCCTCTATGTATTTGAAATCTTATTACTACCTCGCGGCAAATGAGTTGTTTGTTCCAACACTTCCGCCGCTGGAAACTGCTACACTGCAGTCGCACACAAAATTGGGCTTACTTGGTGCAGCAGTGTTTAATGGAAAGTACTGAACGTCCCCTGTCGGTTTACAGTAAGAAGCGAAGGTCTCCTAATGTTTTCACAAATGTTCACACCATAATTTATGAGAGAAGTGGTTTTAGAAATGTGCACTACCTGTTGCAATGTTCTCTACAACCACAGGGTGTAGTTCTGGGTTTCATAAGGGCCTCAGGCTAAAGTGTCACTGTCTCCACAAACATTAATAACAGACAAAATTTTGTAAAAAAAAAATGTGGCATATTCTTGGACGCACAAACCAAATTTTAAAATGTCATTCAACTGGGCTTCGCGCTTTGAGGTTTCGAGTATCACGAGGACTGAAATTTGTCTATTTAAAGCTCTTAATAACTCCAACAATGTGGCGAATACGCGGTCCCACTGTGGAACATCAGAGACATCTGAAGCTGCAGGTCACCCCTGGCATCCATGTAGCGTGGTCACCCTACTGCCAGGAGTAAACGAACGTCCCGTGAATTCTCTGACCGAGACAGGCCTTCGTCCTTGCCGTACGAACAGGCGTCAGTGAGACAAACACTGATGGCATCAGAACACAAACAAGTTTCCATCACCGCACTACACGTCACGTCAAGACAGCACTCCGTGTCTGATAATCCACAAACAAGACAGCTATCACCACCTGACCAAATGTACTTCAGGTGTCAGAGCGATTCCAGACACGTTACAATGGAATAATGAGAACTCGCTGAATGACGCGTAAATAAGTCTCGCACGGTCTCAGCTCGCTAATGCTATCCTCTGTTCAAACAATGAATCTGTGAACTAATACACACACACACACACACACACATATATATATATATATATAATCATCAAACCCTTTTACTCCTTGTGGAGCACAGGGCATCCATGAAGAGCTTCCAGGCACTGCGGTCTTCAGCTATCCCCTTGACCTCGTTCCATGATCTTCTTGTGCTTCTTATCTCATCCTCTACTGTCCTTCGCCACGTTCTCTTCGGCCTACCTCTCCTATATCCCTGAGGATTCCAATCTAATGCAGTTTTCTCTATTGCTCTTGTTTCTTTACGTAACGTGTGTCCAATCCAATTCCATTTTCTTCTTTTTATCCGATTATCTATTGACTTCTGATGGGTAATTCTCCAAATATATATATATATATATATATATATATATATATATACAATATATACACACACACACACACACACACATATATATATATATGTACACGCGGGTAATTATGTACAACCATAAAAGAATCGATATACAAAAGGAACTGGCGTGGTACACAGAAACACATTTCCACACCGCACTGTTCACTCCATTTTTGAAAGCATGTGCCTTCCAAACAATTGTTTTCCGATTTTGTATCTCCTTGTCTAGTCTCGGAAGAATACAATATTTGAGGAAAAGTGCCGAGGAGAACACGTAAACTCCAGAGAGAAAGAAAGAGAGAGAGGTGGGGAACACAGCGGTCCTAAGAAAACGACACAAGAACGAGCTTAGTAATCTACTACGCGCGTATCATTACAAGCGCGATTACACGGAGAAGGGCCACCTGGACAGCGCGTAAAGAACGCACCGGGTATGAGAACCGCATGGATATTCTTGCCAGAAATCCTCGAAGGACGAGACAACTAAAGCATTTAGGAACCCAGCGCCTACGTGGGAGGACAGTGACAAATCGATCTTTCAGCAAACTTATAAGCGAATGAAAGACGCATTCAACTGGCTTAGAACACGGATTACGTATGATATTCTGTGACATCGGTGATGAATATTCTGGTCCCAGAAAGGCGCCAAATATTTCGACCAGGTACTACCAATGCTCGTGGAAGAACGTGAGCACGGCTTTGGTATTCATTCACGGCTATTCCGCAATTTTCATTGGCAGCAAGGGCCCACAAATTTTACAGAAGTATAGGGAGCGACATCCAAGTGCCAGATGCCAGAAGAGAGAGAAATGAAGCAGGTTCTATACTGAGCGACCACAAATCCAAAATGACATGTAAAACTTCGCTGTGATCCAGCGCTTCCTTTTCGGTGCATGTGCATTGACACACTTTTCTATGTGTAGCGAAAAGAACTGTAATTATGCTGAAAATATTATGCGTCACCGTACACAATTTAGTCACAAGGTGACCAGGCGCCCGGAATCTGTACGCCCCTAATTAATAAAACAGTCATTAATTAACAAAAACTCTGGAGGCCATGAGCAGAAACTGTCATATCTGACTCATAGTACACAAGCTACTCTTCCAGCTCTTCGCTCTTCCGAGATGTTATGCAACGTAGACTGGTAGTTAGCGAACGACGTTTGGAGACTACCAACTGCAAATCTAGGCTGCGTCCGTTGAAGATGAGATCGATAAGTTGTCCCGAAACGTCGTTAACTACCAATCTACGATGCGCAACATTCCAAAAGAGGAAAGATCTCATTTACACCGCGGCGGAAGCCTGAAGTCACACATACTATTCCAGCAAATGAGTAGAAAGTTCCTGCACAGGACAACAGACATGCCCGGCTAACTGGCATCACAACAGCACGTACAGATATGCGTCGCTTAACAACGGAGATACGTTCTGAGAAATGCGTCGTTAGGCGATTTCGTCGTCGTGCGAACGTCATAAAGAGCATTTACACAAACCCAGATAGTATAGCCTACTTCACATCTTGGCTATATGGTATAGCCTATTGCTCCTAGGCTACAAACCTGTAGAGCATGTTACTGTACCGAATACTGTAGGCAATTGTAACTTACTCCATGGTGCAGAGTCCTTCTTGAGAAGCTAACTGGTTTGCAGCTAGTCAAGAAATTCCCCGCATTTTATGGAACCCGAAGGTTCACTACCGCACTCACAAGCGTCCGCCACCTGTCCCTATCCTGGGCCAGCCCAATCTAGTCCATATACCCACATCCCACCTCCTGGAGATCCATCCTAATATTATCCACCCATCTACGCCTCCCCAGTGGTCTCTTTCCCTCCGGTTTCCCCACCAAGACCCTTATACGCCCCCCTCTCCTCCCCCATAAGCGTCACATGCCCCGCCCATCTCATTCTTCTCGATTTTATCACCCGCACAATATTGGGAGAGGAGTACAACCACTTAGCTCCTCGTTATGCATTCTCCTCCAGGCAATTGTAACACAATATTATATTATATTATATATTATATTTTATTTTATTATGGGACCACCGTCGTATATGCGGTCCGTCGTTGACAGAAACGTCGTTATGCGCAGCATACATGTATTCAGCAATCTTGAACCGCCCTTCTTCAGCTGCACGCAGAAGCACACCGCGCGCCTACCAAAAAGTAGTTTACATTATTTTAATCAGCTCTGTGTTTTACATCGCAAACTGGGATATCTCAATCAGGACAGCGACTCCGCTACGGACTGGTCGAAACGGGGCACAGGCTGTTTTCTCTATCCACAATGTCTAGACGGATTATGGGGCCCATACAGCATCCTATGAAACGGATACCGCGGGAGTACGGCGGCTGGGGCGTGAAACTCATCATCCACCTCCACCAAGTGCAGATGTTACGCATACGTGGAGCTATACTTCAGCTCCCGCACACTTCTTCATGGCGTTGTACACTAAGGAACAATATTCCCTTCCTTGTACATTATTTTAGAATATGTCACTTGCTTCCGCGTGTTACACAGTCTAACCCGATTACAACGTCGTGAAAGGGGCTGAACATGTTCTTACGTTACAAACAAGTGCTGTTACAACCGAGCAGAATAATGTTATTATTAACAGTGATGAATTAATTGATACCACAGAACATTTGACGCTATATATGAGGTTTCGCACTAACCGATGTCGTTATAACCGGGTTCGACTGTATTCGATAAAACTGGGTTGGGTATTCACGTCAAGCTTGGTTATACTTGACCAACACACGACGAAAACTAAACGACAGAAAACGTTTCTGGGTTTAACTTACTTTAACGACGCCGTTAATATCCGTACACTACACAACATCGTTGTGTGGTCCATCCGTATGGCTTTCACGTAGGGGAGGCCCGTGAACGGGTAGTAGAAAGACAAGCATGACTTCCGTCATTGCCCTGCAGTTTAAACACCAGTGCAAAGTTTAATTTTTACATGTAAGTGCAGTTGTCGGCATACACACGGTGACCTATCTCACTGCACGGAACACGGACAATTTTAAATTTCCAGAAGCCCAACATATATAAACGCCCAAAGGAAAAGCTATATAAGCCCAATGCGGGTCTTTGGTATAATAAAACGTGCAAGATCAGTCAACTGACACCCAGACACATCAATCTGTTAAAGCCTACTGGTTACGTGATGCAAAAACAGGTTTATCATTCAATAATTGTACCTTCTGCCCACAATGTGTGTGTGTGGGGGGGGGAGGGTAGCTCAGTCGGTATAGCGACTGGCTACGGGCTGGACGGTCCGGGATCGAAACCCAGTGGGGACGAGGTTTTCCGCCCGTCCAGACCGGCCCTGAGGCCCACCCAGCCTCCTGTAAAATGGGTACCGGCTCTTTCCCGGGGGTAAAGTGCGGCCGGGGCGTGTTGCTGACCACTCACCCCCTTCTAGTGCCGCGGTCATGGAAGAGTAGAGCTATACCTGTACCCACCCTCTGGACCACGCCGGACCTGTAAATGGAAAATTTTACCTTTTACTGTCTTAAGTGTACGTAGGTCTTCATGTATCGTACCCGTTACATATATATATATATATATATGTGTGTGTGTGTGTGTGTGTGTGTGTTTTGTATTTATCTCAGAATAAACAGCGACTTCTGCCCCATACAACAGATTGGTTTTTACAACCGAGATGAAAAGTGTTTACTGAGCGGTACGCACTGGGTCTTTAAATAAAGCAGTCTGCGCTTCGTCTTTAAATGGTTAATACTAAAATAAGAGAAATAACAAGTATTAATACCAGAAATGTTGTTAAACACAGATTAAATCAGGAACCGAAATTCCTGTAAATTACAGCACATGTATTCCGTATAGTGACTACCGCAGGCATCGCTTAAGACCCACACCCACAGACTGGCAATACAACAAATTGCCACTCCACCTAAACCGGCCCAGCACTGTAATAAAGCACGAGTGTTCTGGCAACGCCATATAAATAAATATTCGACGTCAGCTGCCCGTATTAGGAGTGTTTACGATTACAAGGGGTCTGCAAGGGAGTCGGGAAAGCTGAGTTGGTACAGTGACTGCGCAACGGGCCGGATCACTAACCGCCAAGACCCTTTTGTCTTTTCCATTGCGTCCAGACGGGTCCTGGGCCCCACCAACCGTACCTGAGGCTCTTAACCCGCGGATATGGATGAGGGAGCACGAAGCTGGCCATAAACCTCGATGTAGTACACACAATAATGCGTGGAAATATACCTCCACGACCTTAAATACATTCGCGGAGTAATAATAATTAAAAACAGAGACTATAATTGTGGAAGAAAAGATCAAACGAATTTAAACGTACAGGATAGGTAGCACCTCTCAAACGCATCTCCTAAGTTGCGCCGCCTCACCTTCATGCGGCGTAGGTTCTGGAGACGGATACATACATCGGTAACCTTCAGTTTACACCACGTAGCCTGTTCACATGCCTGTGTGGTGATACCGTATAAGCAAGTAGCCTATCTCATTTGTCTTTAACGACAGCCTTACACCCAATGCCGATGAGACTATGGACGGGCGGGGGGCGGGGGGGGGGGGGAAAAGGGTCCAAATACCCGGGGCTGGGCGATCCGGGGGG
>Ga0123354_10015295_pt1 | contig 11974 bp, 4 predicted proteins | sample TergutLab28metaG_2_FD_97872 | JGI IMG/M metagenome (GOLD analysis project Ga0123354, IMG submission 97872) | Labiotermes labralis P4 segment gut microbial communities from Petit-Saut dam, French Guiana - Lab288 P4 | ecosystem: Host-associated > Arthropoda: Insects > Digestive system > Gut ... | reverse complement strand
GCGAGTTTCTCGCAAGTTGAGATCAATCCAGTTAGCCTTCCTTTGTTTTCTACATGCGGGATGATCTTTCCTCCTTCACTCGCTGTAAAAGTCTTCATTTTTCACACAATTGGTCAAACTAACCTCCTCCATTCTTTTCTAACATCAAGTTATAAAAATTTTAATTCAATTGCGATTCTTTTGAATAAACTAACGATATTTGGTGAACTTCACTATTTACTAATTCTAAGTTTTATGGTGTGTATTGGAACTGTCTGACTCAGGGTACTGTCCAGGAGAGGGCTATTTTCAACATGTCATAAACTTCAGCTTTCATGCACCTGGAGACGTTTTAGAGCCAATTTGATAGTTGTTAAATTCTGAAGAAGGACTCGACTTCAACCCAGAACAATTGTGCTTATTTATTGAAATCCCACGGTATAAAATAATTCAGCTTGAGAATTCGAGGCAATATCTTTGTGATCCGACGTTACTTGTATTATGTTATTTAACGACGCTGTGAATTTCTAAGTCTACATAACTTCAGGGATTTATGAATGAGCATTGAGTACTGAAGGAATGATATTGATAAGAATAAAAAGGATTAATCGAACAAATGCATATCCTGTGTCCATTTTCCCAACACTATTCTCATGTTAAATCTCCGGAGATTGAACCCGGTCCTCCACGGTGAGTGGCCGGTCCTGGTACGCCTGATCAGTCAGTTGCCTGGTAGCAAAGCACAAAAATTTATTTTCCTTTCTTTTTAATACTGACCCTCCAGTTTCTCCAGTACAAGCACAACAGCCCCTGGTAAGTTACAGTGTTGCATTTCAGAGACATCCCGAGCTTCAGTCGTTGGGTTGCACACTGCAGCCTAAACGCAACATGGTGAATTATTGTTGTGTCTCTATGCCGCATGAAGACATATCCTGCTTCTGGCTGTAGGCAACATTCTCTAACAGTTGGTTATTATAATTTTCCTGAATGATTGCTCGCTGATGGAACAGTCTAGTGTTTATTACGTCACCCCTGTCCCTACACATGTCACCTTTTAATTCTCACTAGTAACTTCACTTTTCTCCACTTTCCCCCTTCGTCACACACATAAAGAAACACTAAATAAGGTACGATAAAATAATTTAATAAGTCAAACGCAACATATATATATATATATAGTCAATAATACATAGTTGGCAACATGTTTCGGTTCTAGTGAACAATCTTGGGCAGGCCAACGATATTAAATACTGGCCTGAAGGTAGCTTACTAGAACGGAAACATGTTGACAACTATATGTTAATGAGTATGTATGTGTTGTGTTGGACTCATTTTATCATACTGCACGATCACAAAGGGATGGCTCCTATCAAAACTAAATAAATAGCACAGAAACAAGTTCTCCCTATTGCGGCTACAACCATGGAAGGTCACTCTAAAGAAATTTCGCATTTTGGTCAGTGAACGGATTAGTTCTACAGTAAGTACTCATTACGCAGTTATCGGCCCCTATTATTTCATCTGAAATAATATGTTTTATAAATCAACTTTTTCCCTAATATCTGCAGCATTGAAACATTCTGGCGGATGACAAGAACAAAAACGAATATGGCCGTAGAGCGGTTATTCTTCGTGATGAGCACGGCCGTTGACACACACCCGGAGTGAAACAGTAAGGACGGTTTATGAAACTCGGCAACACGACAAATAATTAAAACACCGTTCAATACAATACAGTAGACTAAATGCGAAAAGGCAGGACTCTAACTTACTGCGAGGGTACTGATGAAATATTACTGCCATAGCAATATTTAAAAGGAACAATAACAGCGTTGAAGATTCCAATATTCTGGGAGAGGACGCTTTGTCAATTTGTAGCCGGAAAAAAGATGTTTCGAGTCAATTTAGCGTCCTCAGCGTCAAAGGTATTTCTTCTACGGCATCACCACATTGAAAATGAAGACAATATATTACTTCGAAACAAGGAACTAATTACTTTGTGACACTGCGTTGTACACCAAAACAAGAGAAATATGTGTTTAAACGCTGTTAAAATCTCGAAGCTTGGAACATACGGTTCTGTCTTTTAAAAGAGTGATGCAACAAATACAGACGGAATAAAATTAATGAAAATTGATAAATGCAACTCAGTCTGTGATCTGCTGGAAGACCGGAGTAGCAGATATAGAAGAAGTATGAAAACAAATTTTTCTAAGCGAAAAATGTACAAGAAAATACAAAAAGCGTTGGCCAAAAACTAAAAACGGATTTCCTTAGGAAATGTTCACTCCTAGGAGAAACACTGCCGCTGTTACATCTTGGACAAACAAACATAAGACGCTGTGCCCCAAAATTATGTAAGTTTAGCAAGAGAAATATAGATTGGTAATAATCAGAATAATGTCAAAGTAAGATTGTCGATTTTTATAAGAAAACTTGAGACCCAGTAAAAGCAGATGATCAAAATATGGGAGCGTTAGAAAAACTGGATCATAAAAGGTAACAACTAGCCAGCAAGGTGTTTCCGAGTTGCCGACAATGGGAAGACATGAGGAGAGGAAATTTTATTCAGTTTCTGAGGGAAGACACAATATATTATGAATTTTATGCAATATAATGCACAATTGCAATACATGAAGAACACGAGATTTTACGTCCGTTTCATCGAGACAGAAATTCTAGGGATGCGATAAGCAAACACCCTTAAACAAAACCAACACTTTTAAGTGTTCCATTTCAAGACGACGTCACTAGCTACGGTTATATAGCGTTGCTGACATGACTGTGAGATCATAGATTATACAGATTATGGAGAATTCACAGTTATCTCCGAGTACTTCGTAATCCATATAATTAGCGACACTAAATCACAGATTCACTGGCCTGGAATTGAACCAAGCTTCCATAGTAAGAAGATGTCGAATATCCACCTGAGCCACGGCAATGCACAGAAATTTGGGGTTGTTAATCAAAGTACTGTACAATGAAGAAATAAGTGTTGCAGGTGCAGTTATGTGTAATATAGGTGATACATTAAAATAATGCGGTCATAAGTGAGCGGGAAGTGTGTAATTTGTGTGGAAGTTTAGTGACCCACCACGATCAGATAAAGCGGAGGCTGCAGCAGAACAACAATGCGTCGGTTTGACAACGTTCGTTACTGCCCGACGTCCTGCGCTCTAGCCTCATGCTCACCCGTAATCTTCGTGCACCTGGGCCCGTTAGTCACACTCACACCTTCATGTAGAACGTCGACTGGACCCCAGGCTAGCACTTCACGAGACCCCCTGACAGTTCCCATCAACCCGTCGTTGCAAAATGTCACCAGGTTGAGATCTATATTCACTGAAGATCACTTGTACATTATTTGCGGTTGGAATAATTACAAAATTAAGGTATGATTTCTTTCGGCTTAGGAAAAAAATGTCTGCATTATGAGTATGAGTATAAACTACGAATTTCGTAACTTACGGAAGAAGGGTCTTTTATAGGTTTCTTAGTGAAGTTTAATATTAATTAATTAATTAATAATACAGGCATTGCCGTTGTAACATACCGTGAACGAATATTATTTTACGAATATAAATGATACCTATACCTGCATTTCACGGTTTGTTAATTTTCCACCATTTATGATAAATGTAAACAAACTGAGACAAACTGAACTCACGTACACAAATCCACGCCGCACGTAATTAAATAGTTCCATGTAGCTATTAGGCTAGGGACTGTAGGACTGAAGATATTTTGGTTTTATTTCCGGCAAGTGTGGCGGTTTGTTACTCCTCCAAAACGTCAAGATTGGTTCTGGAGCCCACGCAGTTTCCTAACCGATGGATATGTGGGGGTTTCTTCACTAGAAGAATGGCAACGGGGACGTAAAGCTGACCGACCACTTGCACCACCTTGTGCCGAGTGAATTGTTTTGTTCAACGAAGCTGTCATTTTCTAAGGTTACAGGCTGAATAGTGTCGGTGGAAGAGGGATGAAATGTTAATATGGAGCACTGGTGCAAACAGACTATAAGGGGGGAAAAGAGAAGTACTTGGAGAAAAGACTGTCATAATTCAAAATTTGGCACCGCAAATCACAAATAGATATGGATGTGATGAAATCCCACCTCCTCGGCTACAGGCCGCCAAATAAAAATCTGAAACATTGCACGACCATAATCTCCTTGATATCTATTCAGATTGCTGCATTCTTGGCCTTAACGCCGCGAAATTCCATAGAAAACTGGAGGCAAATCGGAGAAAAAATCTTCACATACATTGTGCCCTGAAGATGGAGGCAGAAGGCTATTTAGAAAAGTTGGTGTTTTACTGTCAAATAACAAGGCGTCACATCTCAGAATACAAGAACATTATAAATGGCAGTTGTGAAAACCTAAACTCTCACAACGTTAGGTTGGTGATACAAATGAAATTTGTCGAACAGATATTTTGTTACCAATAATAAATTACACTGTACATTTATAAAGTACCCTGTTTTGGTATGGAACATACAAATAACGTTTAGAGTGATGTTGACTAACGTTATTCACTGACCTCTTTCTAAACACGTATTTCAAAGGCATTTATTGCGAAAAAGTGATGTAAATTTACTGGGCCGGTCATATGGAACGTATGTCATTATCAAGAAAGGAACAAAACTTAAAAAACTTGAGTCTTCAAAGCACAACATCAGAAGCAATTCTCCACATGAATCATAAGTTAAATTCATGTCCCAAGAATGGATTATTTACGTCTGAACATTCTATAAGAAATGGGAGTGTATGAATGAATTAATAATGGACCCATATCACCTAAGAGTTCTCACCAATAATACTGCTTATTGAGAGCACGGACAGGCTTTAAAAGGGTCCGTATTTTGTCACAGACAAGTTCTATTCATCGAGTTGCTAACCGCATGTACAGAAAAGTCCGCAATAATAGAAATAATGTGCAAAGGAGATCAAATTTATAGTTAACGGATATGTTCCTAATAAAATTATGTGTTCTTTGCTGTTAGGCACACTCCAGATGAATACATTGCTCTTGCCATATATTAAAGGATCCATACTACAACGTTCTCTCATTTCGTCAAAGTGTCGGCAAGTCGTTGCTCCATTCGCAACATACACATTTAACAGCATACATCGTCTGTACGGATGTGACGCCTTCATCATGGAGGAGCATGGCGAAGAAACGGCATGTCTAAAACGTGGAAGGCACAAGACCTCTGGCATTAGAAACCAAATGAGAAGATGAATCGACCATCATTAGTAAAGTACACGGTATACCGCCACTGAAGCCAGGTGTTGACAACAAGTACTTCTTAGTGACATGTTTAGCATTAATGAAATTAAATCGTTGTTCATGTTAATTTAATGACTAATTTCTCTACACAAATACTAGAATGGATTTTCGCGCATCAATTTTACCCTTGTATTACGTATGTAAATTAATGGGCTTAGCTCCATTTTCGTACAGCAACAAAGTTTCTGTGCACCCGAAACAGAAAACTTCAACTAAAGACCTACTGTCTCCAAACGTCCTTTGGAGTTTTTCCGTCTTTCTCATTCAGCTCACTGGTTTCATGTCGCTAATGATTTGGTGCATACATTACGATTACAGAAATTACAGTTTATCTGCCAGTGTACCAGACGCCTTATCAATACTGATAATGTACAGCACGTGTTTTGCTTTCCTCATCCGAGCTGTGTTCAACAGAAGAAAAATGGAAATTCTAATAATGAATTTTACTGCAATTGATCAAATTCTCTTAAAAGAAAATTGTGATCTTGTCTACAGGAAAACGCGACGAATTTTACTGTTAGAGCTCTCATTGTTTCTTTCTCTGCTTATTGGATTTTATTGTTATCATTTGTACGTGTGGGCAGATGGAAAATCATATATATTTTATATTGCTAAGGACCTGGCAAATCTTTCAAATGTCATTATGGTTATTCAGTATATAAATATTATGCAGTTCCTCAGGCATAGATTTCGAAATCTCAATCAACAGCTCGCTAAGTGCTGTGACAGTAAATTGGGCACATCAGATCAGAGCTTAATAAAGTTTCGAAGTGGTATAAATCGTCTTCATATCACGACAACACAAACTGCAATTACAGCAAATAATTTTACAGATATACCGACAACACTAAATTACATCCTGCCCGACATTTCTGTACCAATGAGCAATACAGGACCAGATGAAGTGACACGGATTCACACACTCAGACAAACATACAGTGATTTATATGACATCACAGAATCAATTAATGGAATCTACGGCTACCATATTACTTTGGAATTGGCTTACGATTTTGTTACGTTCGTTTCATGTTTGTACTACGCAACGGAGTTAATATCGAATGCAAGGGGCATCGGTGATGGTAACCTGTTGAGAGTCGCCTCTAACCTTTGCTGGGTCACGCAAACTTTCGTTAGAATACTGTCCATTACGTCTTCTTCTTTCGCGGCTGGCGAAGAAGCTCGTCGAACTGGAACTGTGGTCCACAAATTACTGCTTCGTCAGTCACTACTACGAGACACTTCGGCAGAACTTCAGCTCTTCTCAGTACAACTCCTGAATAACAAAGTTGAGTTTAGTGCTGGTGGTTTCTTTCCTGTCAATTTATCACTTGCATACAGCATGGTGGGAGCTGCCACAACTTATATTATAATTTTAATTCAATTCAAGTGATTTCTCGCAGCTTCTCGTTTATTTCCTTTCCCGCTTATGTCACCCTTACACGCAACTTAAATACAGTGGGCGTAGGACAGAAACAAGAATCGATACCACAGCCCGATATTGTCATTGTTTCAAAAGATGTACAGTTTTATTTTTCCGAGTTTTGCAGTTAAAATTGTATATATTATTATTTTACAGGCTTCAAGCCATACAAAAAAAATTGGAAATAATGTTCTTCTGGAAAAGAACCTGAAGAAAGTAGTCAAAAGACCTAGGCGTATATGGGAAGAAAATTTTAAAAAGAGTGTGTAAGAAAGTGGATTCGATTATGTGCCTTAGCATAAGGACAAGGTGTGGGCTGGATTAAAAGTGCTGATAAAGCTTCGCTTTCCATAAAATTCACCCGATTTATTGAATAGCTGAGGAGCTATTAGCTACTCGAGAAGGGATTTACACAATTTATTTAGTTACTGAATAAATTGACTGCAATATGATTCCATTTCTGATATATTTAAAGGCCGCTGACTAGACTAAGTATATGTAATATTCAGACCTTCTGTAAAGTTCAACGATCCTACATTTTAAGTCATATATAATGAAAAGAAATGATGATAAACATGGTAAAATCTCGTATCGTTAACCTGCAACCGGAGATGTAGAGAAGAACGTATTTTAGTTTGTAGTCGCCAAATATACATAGAACTTGTGCTGCACATCTTCTGTGTTACTGACAAACAAAAGAATTTTATCGCCAAAAACTGCACTAATTCCTTAATTTAAAAACACAACCACATGCTTCGACTATTATTTATAGCCATCTTAAGGGAGTATCAATACTTAAAGACTACACAGCCTTACTATACAGCTTTGTCAATTGTAAATGCTCAAATATATCTTGCGTGTGTGCTATTTAAACAACCATGTGTAGTGTTATAACAAAATTATGTTAAAATCGTTACAACACAAGACATTTATTCAATTCATATGCAACAAAATATCTTTAAACAGTGAAATCTCATGCGGGTTTAATATAAGTGGTCAGTCCTGCATGTTGTCGCTCTGTATACACTAAGAATGATCAAGCTATACCTAACGTGAAACTTAGCTCAAATTATGCGTCACCATAAGTCTCAAAACTGTACGAAACATCGATAAAACTCTCTTATTAAGATACACAATTTCTATTTTAAGTCATTTTCAATGCAATTACCTGACAAAACAGAGTAACTGCACCACTGAATTTCTTGACAGCGTAGCAACTTTTTAAAACACCACCAGTAGGTAAAGCGGCCTTTTTCGTCGTCTTAAAGGACGCGTAAACCGCAATATAAACACACAACTTTTCGAAATCTACTGCTTTTTTAGGAAGAAAATAATGGCTTTCGAAACGTCGTGCTTATATAATGTTGTGTATGTGCTTTTAAGACCACGAAAAATGTCCTTTTACCAACTGGTTTTGTGTTACAAAATAGAGGAAATATGTTTTATTATTTTAGCCAGTTGAAAGAATTTTGCAGCTCTCTCTGCAACCCGATTAATGGAATCCTTGCTTCCATTTTCATTCCTCACAAATGGTTAATAGAGTGAAAGTTCACCACATGGAAGGACGATTATGAAATTATCACGATAATTGTAGAAATGAGAAGGAATAACAGAAAGAGACTGCTATCGATAAATGAGTAGATTTTTATGGAAATATTCTGGAGGTTTCTCGTCACGTGAAGCAGTGTTTAGTGCACAATATTCATTTAAAAATGTAATACTAGGTCATATGAACCACAGTATGAATAACAACAAAAGATAGAGAGTGATAATTCCTTAAATAGAGTACACAAAACATTGTTGCGTTGTAAGTTAAGCATTATTTATAAATAACAGAAGCTGCACAGGTCAAATGTGATATCAAATTTTAATTTTAGTTTAAAAATCCCGATATATAACTACAGATGCAATGATATATATAGAGGAAAACAGATGATAAAATTGACAAATTCGCCAAACATGTGACAAATTGTCACTCAGGGTGACACGAATTTAAACGTCAAAGCGCCAGCGGCTGTGTAGTTGTTGCAAGGTGCAGAAAAGTTACTGGATGTATCATAAAACTGTGGTATCAAAGCCACAAGGTACGTAAACGATAAAGTAATGAAATGTATTTTATAAAGACGTAGCGTTTACACATGTAATTTTAAGTCAGTGAGATCACATATTACATAGAACTTACTTTGAACAAAAAAAGTGTTTCCGCTGCAGTGTTTGTATCTGTAGTAAATAAAGTCCAGCAATTCACAAATATAGAGAAGTTCCATAAATATGTTCAAGAAGTGCTTGTACTGAAATCTAGGGTAAACAGTTCCACACCTGTACGACAAGAAAGGCGAAAGATTGTTTCCGGTTGCCCTTTACAAACCGAACAACATTCTTACGCGTCGTATGAGGATGATAACAAGTATAATTATAATTATGACCACAGATGTAATGAGGACGTAAAAACCACTCCAAGTATAATCTAAAAAAAAATTGTAATGCTAATACTATTCCTTGCGCTGGCACTTTGTACACTCTCGTCCTGTTTCCAGCTACATCATTCTGTGTAAAATATTGATTGTACTTTGGATGAACATTCTTAACTTCATGGTTTATGCAGTCGAATAAAAGAATTATTATGAATGATGTGTTTGAAATGTGTTAAAGAGTGCCTTCTTGAAGTACCTTTCCAGTACAGAATTAAGGCAACTACAAAACTGTCACTCACAATTGCCACACATCGAGCCGAGTTTCGAAACTGGCACCTCCCAAACATGCACCATGGTTTCTACCTACTTAGCCCAGAATTAAAATGTAAATTTCTAACGTAAGAAATAAACACAAATACATGTATGTTCCAAATGAACCATGTCCACGAAAACCGTATACGCTAAATTAGAGTCTACAACATTTAAAATATCACAACCAATAAGCGCGCGGCACCATCCGCACCGTACACAAGACCAACGCAGCTGCTCTCAAGACCACCACCCATCCAAAAACTCGGTGCAGAAAACCGTATGCTACAACTCAACATCTAATGCTCCTGATGATGGACGTATGTGCCCGAAACATGTCGAGCTAACAATACATCAATAAAATTACTTCGTTGCATCAAGTTGGCATTACACATTATTTCAAAATATTTTCGTCGCATATTTTCCTTTCTTTCTTATTCTGACTTCTTTTACCTAATCACTGTAGATGCAGCGGGTTACTGTCGCACTTGATCATACTGAAAGTCACTCGGAGTGATTCCTCCGGACAAGAGTTCAGTCCGACGCAGTGAGCTCTACCTGACAACACACACCACACACAACAGACATTCATGCTGACGGCGGGATTCGAAAGGGCAATCCCAGCAGGCAAGCGGCCTCAGACTTACGCCTTAGACCTCGAGGCCACTGGGATCAGCTCTGTCACATCTATTCAACGCAATTCCGTAATATATCACAGTATGAGTAAAAGATTAGTCATTAAATCCTCTAAGACCATTAACATCCTGTTCGGTAATTATGCGTATTAACGTGTTGAGTAATTGATGTTCTGGCAGTAAACAGAGCTGGGACGTTTAGGGCGGTTTCAGGGCTCCTCCAAGGAGCATAATTAATTTTCAATTTCTGCTGGAGTGTCATCATGTCTTCTCGTCTGCAGGCGATTAAATTCAAAGATTCGGAGAACTCGAAGGATTCACCAAACCTTACTGAACTCGTGGCTCATACAGCTAGCACAGCGACATATTAAACTGAGGGAAACTGTCCTATGGCAGTGCCTTCAGAGTCACGTATGCCTATATGGATCAGCACTGTCACCGATTAAAACAACATGTTTCACTCCCTTCCGAAGCTGAAATTGTTGTGCAGTCGAGCGTGAGATACCCGGTTAAGTATTAATTTGGGAAACGGGCCTAAGAAAACGATCTTAAGATGCCTTTAATTATAGAATGAGCCGAAATTGTGAAGTCGGTTTAGTGACTACACTCCGGGCCGGATGATTCGATGTTCAGTTTACGGAAGGGTCAAGACATCGGGTCTGAGTCCCACCCAACCTGCTGTTCAGTAGGTGCTAGCGATTCATTCCGTAGGGAATAAAGCAGCCGGTGCGTGAAATTGACAACTCGGTAACATCTAATACCGGGCTTATGAACAAGTGGAGCTGTAGGCCTACACCACAAATGTGCCTTCAAGTGGCAGACAGGGCCAAGTTTTCCTTTCTTACTTTTCACCTTTTAATTACAAAAAAAAAAATAAGTGCAAAACACACATCGAAAATTTTTAAACTTGTGGCCAGAAGCGGAAGCCAAGGCATATGAATATAACAGTGTTCATTGTATTTCATGTTTCTTCTATAAATAAAATTAAAATAGAATTTTACTCGTCGTTATGTATGGGCATAAAACGTCATCAATGGTGGCCGTACGGTCTAATGTGTAGTTTCGCAGCCGCTTGATTGCTGGGATCACGGGTTCGAATTCCACCAAGGGCAGTGGTGTTCGTTTCTTGTTTTTTGTGTGTTTTATAAGTAGAGGCCTCTGCGACGAGCTGATCACTCGGTCAGAGTAACCCTCCTTGGTGTGTGTGTGTGATCTAGAAACCTCAACAGTGAGGCGGCCTGGGCCTGAGTTGGGCCGTTAAGACGCAGAAATTGAAATAAAACTTCACTTCTAACCCTGAGAAATGAACGTAGACTGAAAGTGAAGAGCACTATTTTAGTTCACACAACGCCATGCAGCCTAGTACAAACTTACTGATGTTATTTTTCTCACATTCGTAACGTGCGTCTTGATATTATCAAACTTTCTCATTCACCTACTAATGCACAAATGATTGTCTTAAAAACAATATTAAAATTTACATTAAAATAGCTCCGACATATTTTGGTGCAGTCACACCATCTTCAGGGAGCGCATTGTTCGTGCTTGCTAATGTTATACTTGTTAAAAGTCAGTTATGGTTCATCGGTGTGTGATTAATTCGGTGGTGATGTGACTGCATATAAGGTGAAAAGAGAGAACCAACAAGATGCAACTAATTCGTGATCTCCACAAGACCACAGCCAACCACAGCCTGCACAACCAGGCAGAGCACCGCATGCAGTAGGACACGGTCTTATTCTCCTGATGATGGGCATAATGATGCCCGAAACATGTTGAGACAGAAAGTTTGATAATAAACATCGAAATAGTTGCATCTTTTTGGTTCTCTCTCTTCACCTTATGTTCACGATGCACGGTCACAAAAACCTAAAACGTGACTGCATATATTAGTAAGTGTGTGTGTGTGTGTGTGTG
>Ga0123354_10015294_pt1 | contig 11975 bp, 7 predicted proteins | sample TergutLab28metaG_2_FD_97872 | JGI IMG/M metagenome (GOLD analysis project Ga0123354, IMG submission 97872) | Labiotermes labralis P4 segment gut microbial communities from Petit-Saut dam, French Guiana - Lab288 P4 | ecosystem: Host-associated > Arthropoda: Insects > Digestive system > Gut ... | reverse complement strand
GTATGTGTGGGTTTTGTAATGTGTGTGTGTGTGTGTGCGTGTGTGTGTGTGTGTGTGTGAGTTTTGTAATGTGTGGGTATGTGTATGTGTGGGTTTTGTAATGTGTGAGTGTGTTTATATGTGTGGTTTGTAATGTGTGGGTTTGTGTATGTGTGGTTTTTGTAAAGTGTGGGTGTGAGTGTATGTGTGGGTTTTTTAATATGTGGATGTGTGTATGTGTGGGTTTTGTAATGTATGGGTGTGTGTATATGTGGGTTTTGTAATTTGTGGGTGTGTGTAAGTGTGGGTTTTGTAATGTGTGGGTGTCTGTATGTGTGGGTTTTGTGAAGTGTGGGTGTGTGTATGTGTGGGTTTTGTAAAGTGTGGGTGTGTGTATGTGTGAGTTTTGTAATGTGTGGGTGTGTGTGGTTTGTAATGTGTGAGTTTGTGTATGTGTGGTTTTTTAAAGTGTGGGTGTGTGTATGTGTGGGTTTTGTAATGTGTGGGTGTGTGTATGTGTGGGTTTTGTAAAGTGTGGGTGTGATTATGTGTGAGTTTTGTAATGTGTGGGTGTGTGTATGTGTGGGTTTTGTGAAGTGTGGGTGTGTGTATGTGTGGGTTTTATAAAGTGTTGGTGTGTGTATGTGTGAGTTTTGTAATGTGTGGGTGTGTGGTTTGTAATGTGTGGGTTTGTGTATGTGTGTTTTTTGTAAAGTGTGGGTGTGTGTAATTGTGTGTTTTGTAAAGTGTGGGTGTGTGTATGTGTGGGTTTTGTAAAGTGTGGGTTTGTGTATGTGTGGTTTTTGTAAAGTGTGGGTGTGTGTATGTGTGGGTTTTGTAAAGTGTGGTTGTGTGTATGTTTGAGTTTGTAATGTGTTGGTGTGTGTATGTGTGTGGTTTGTAATGTGTGGGTTTGTGTATGTGTGGTTTTTGTAAAGTGTGGGTGTGTGTATGTGTGGTTTTTGTAATGTGTGGGTGGGTGTATGTGTGGGTTTTGTAGTGTGTGGGTGTGTGTATGTGTGTGGTTTGTAATGTGTGGGCGTGTGTATGTGTGGTTTTTGTAAAGTGTGGGTGTGTGTATGTGTGGGTTTTTAAAATGTGGGTGTGTGTATGTGTAGGGTTTTTTAGTGTGTGGGTGTTTTAACAATTGTATGGGTGTTCTGGTAATGTGTGTAAATTTATTTACTATGTTTCGTATTGATTGTACTGTATTTTGTACTGTTTCTTTTATATATGTTTTATTCATATTTGATTTGTCTGTACTAGTGGTAGGATTACTGGCACTCGGTAAAAACTCAATTGCAGTAATAATAATAATAACACCAAGGTGTATGGGAGAGCTAGCACCTTTGTATGTGGTTGACTCTGCACTGGTCCTCACAAACCCAGGTGTGCAATAGTGCAACTTGAGGAACAAGCCATCCACTTCTTAGCACACAAGACCGTCCGTGCGTAGTGAATGACTACACCCGACAAGAGGTGGGCCTGTTTAAAAGGAACACGGCAGATCTAGAGGAGTAAACCTCGAAAAAAAATCCCTGAGTCTAAGGTGTAAACAACCGTACCGAAGGACTCCAGAAGCATCTGAGGTGGAAGGTTAGAAGCCATGAACGGTGAACTCTGGGCACCTGGCAAACCCATTTTCACAAAGTCTTCTTTTGGCAAGTGGGGCTCTTCTGCAATGGACCCTATCATCCCTAGCTACTCGTGGGACAGCGATGAAGGAACAGAGCAATCAACAAAACCCAAAAAATACGAATGAAGAGAACCTATTATTGGAGACCAGGAATGGAAACATCAGGAGTAGCGGGAAACCGAGTACTGCTAAGGCTAAGGAAGGTTACTGCAACGAGGCAACTCAAAGCGGACCGCTCACTCACAGTCAAAGCCACCAAGCCTAAAATACAGTGGAACATACAGAGGTAAAACAAAGAAGGGCTTGGACAAAAGAGGAAATAAGAGAAGTGATATGGTGCTATATGTATTGTAGAGAGTATTTTACAGAAAATTAGAAGAAAGTGTACGAAATATGGAGACAACGTAACCCCGAAATGCAGAATGTACATGGATGCCAAGAAACTAATGAACCAGAAAAATTATATTATGGAACACAAAAATAAAACGGAGATGGAAGTTGAGGAAATAAGGAGGGAACTGCAAGAAAGTCAGAGAAGTCACCTAGAAGAAAGAGAAGAAGAACTAGAACACTCGGGGACCTAAAGGATGGTGAACAGAAACCGGACGCAGCATGTTCAAAAGAAGAAGAAACGGAAATTCATCAACAAAGGAATCATAATTACAAATAAAAGAAAAAATTGGAAGTAAATATTATCAGGTGACACAAATAGAAATGGACAAGAGTCAAAGATAACAGAAACTCCAAAACATGTTTAAAATAAAAGCAATAATGTAAACGGCAAATAAAGCAATGGAAGAAATACTAGATGGAAAAGATTTAAATATTACTGAGCTAAACCACCTGATTTTTGCAGCAGCAACGGTTATTACAAAAGAAATAAATGGAACAGGAGAGTATAAATTGGAAACACACAGATGAAAAACACCCCAGTGGGTTAGACGCACACAGGAGAGCATACATTATATCAGAAAGGAACTGTCAGTTCTGGTGGAAATAAAAAGAGATAACAAAAAGGTCCAGAACGTAAACAGAGCCAGACTACTTAAGAAATATAACGTAGAGAAGAAACAAAATTTGGATAAAGTGATTGAAGAGCTTAAACAAAAGGTTTCAGCAAAGATGCGATTATTTAGATACAGGAAAAGACAACACCAGTATTACCAAAATAAGCTGTTTAGGACAGACAACAAGAAATTTTATAACTGTCTCAGGCATAAACATTCCAGTGTGAAAAATGCACCAGACAAAGAGGAAGTGGAGAACTTCTGGAGGGAAATATATGGTAAAGAAGTTCAACATAATGGAGAGGCGCATTGGATTGAAAACCAGTGCCAACAAAATCCAAGCATTGAATGGAGTCCAGTATGTGATAAAAAGTTGCAGATACACTGAGAACAACGCTAAACTGGAAAGCTCCTGGAAGAGACCAAATAGCAAATTTTTGGTTTAAGCAACTTACAGCAACACACAAGCATATAGCTGTACTTTTTAACAAATTGATTGAAGAAGATCGAATACCGGAGTGGTTAAAAGTAGGAGTAACATTCCTTATTCCAAAAAACGAGAATAGTGAAAATCCACAGAATTACAGACCTGTGACCTGCTTTCCTGCATTATACGAACTCATTACATCTATCATGACGAGGCGTATGCAAAAATATATGGATGAGGAAAATCTGATGCCAAAAGAGCAGAAAGGATGCTGTAGTGGATCAAAAGGATGCAAAGATCAGCTGCTAATTTCAAAAGCAATACTACAAGAATGTAAACGCAGGAAAAAAAAATTGTGTATGGCATGGATTGATTATAAGAAAGCTTTAAACAGGGTGCCACACAGTTGGATAATCAAATCCCTAGAGTTAATTGAGATCAATAATAAAGTTATATCATTCACCAAGAAGGTCATGAGCTACTGGAGAACACGTATGAAGCCTACAAACAGAAAATAAGCTAATAGAAACAGAAGACATAAAAATACAATGTGGAATGTTTCAAGGAGACTAACTGTCACCACTGCGATTTTGCATTTGCTTAAACCCTCTCACTGAATAACTGAATAGGTTGAACACTGAATACGAAGAGCACCCAACAAAGACAAAAATATCACACCTACTTTACAAGAATGATTTGAAGTTCATCGCTAAATCAGAGGAAGAGCTCCAAAAATAGTTACAAACAGTTAATAACTTCAGTGATTATATCCATATGGAATTTAGACTTGAAAAATGTGCCAAGATTGCATTTAAAAGAGGCAAACTGGTTCACTGGCAAAATTTAGTGATCGACATCAACAGAAAAATATAAGAGCTAGAACAGGGGAAAATGTACAGGTACCTTGAGATTGAGGAAAGTGAAGGCATACGACACCAACAAATGAAAGAAAGATTGAAACAGGAATACAGCAGGAGATTGAGAATGATACTGAAATGTGAACTGAACGCCAGGAATAAAATTACAGCAATTGGAACAATAGCTGTCCCAATGTTGAGACACAGTATTGGTATAATTAACTGGAGAACTGAAGAAATAAAAAAGATTGACAGGATAACTAGAAAGATGCTAACAATGTATAAAATGCATCACCCAAAAGCAGACATAGACAGGCTATATGTAAAGAGGAAAGAAGGAGGGAGAGGACTGATGCAAATCGAAGTGGCATATAAAGCAGAAATAATTAATATTGCAGAATACTTTAACACAAATTATAAAGAAGATCAGTTTGTAAATATTGTTAAAAGCCACGAAAGCACTCCACCAAATGTGAATTCAATAATTAAGACAGCAGCAAATATTACAGAAGAATTATGTCAACCAAATGAGAAAAGTGAGGCAAAACATGATGGAATACAACACACAAAAAGGCAAGATTAGGAGAGTCCGTAAAGAAGAAATGGAAAAACAAAGTAACGCATCGGCAGTACATTAGAAATATACATTTTGATATACAATATATTTGTAACAAGATATGGGGCCCTGTGACTTTTATCTTTCCTTTAAACTTCAGCAAGAAACACTAAGATGTGATGGTGTGAAACGGTTGACTGCAGTGCCTCCAACATGAGCTGTACGATCAGCACCGAATTGCAGGATTATAAAACGTAGGAGCCTACTTTGAACGGGACTCAGCTGCCATCCGGTTGAGTACACAGTGTGAGGCTTCACATTTTGGGCGCGAAATATTTGGTCAGGTATTTTACATTTATTTTCCTGTAGTGGGAAAAAATCTAGTTTTACCTTCAAGGCGAGTTTCCGTTCTTCGCGTACCGCCTCAATAGGTAATGTTATGCTACTCATACATACTGTCAAGCATTGTGTAACTCTACATTATGTTAAGTATAACTGTGTGCCGAGTTAAAGATAGACTAGTGTTAAATCAATTGCTTAGGTACCACTTAACTACATTAAATTCACTAATGTTATTGTTGATCATTGAGTATAATGACGCTAATGACGGAAGAATGAGAAAAATTTAGCGATCGCTATATATCATTGAATTATGGCGGCTGTTATGGCACATTATCGTAATGTGTAGAAAAATGTCTTGTGTACTTGTGGTACATTTGCACTTATGGTTACTTTTGCTTCATATGATATGAACGAATAGGCATTTTCCTGTCTAATTGACATGTACGCCGTATTAACTTTTTGGCGCCGGAATAATTTTTTAAAATTTTAGCACACCCTGTACATTAAATGTGAAAAATACATGAACCAAATACGTTAGAATTATGAAACAAACTGCATTTTGAAGAGAAAAAATCGGAGAGTATATACCACGGTTAAAATATTCAATATATATATTTGTTGAATAAATATATAAAATGCAACTTTAGAGGTTAGCGGTGCGGTACGACCACTGTAATTGACATTAGGCGTCTAAAGGTTAATTAAAGTCAGATCGTCCTTCCTGTGTGGACGTTAGAGTTTGGACCAATGTTGTGGCACGTCTTATGAATTCCAGGTATTTCGTAAGTTATAGATATGAAGAAAATGTTAAACGGTTGTATTTAACTTAAGAGTAGAGGGCATTGTAGTACTTACAGATGTGTTCTACTAATTTAAATGGATATTTTTGAGTGGGACATCCCTTGTGTTGAAGATAGACAAACGTAAGGGAAGGTTACTGTCAGTCCCAACCATTATTTTATGTTGAAAAATTTTACTGGCAAATGTTTCGACTCGTATAAGGAGGCATTATCAGCCTGACAAGGTTCTAAAGAAACGTTATCGTGTATAACACGTCATTTTACACAGTGTATACCTTTGGTTGACATCTCTAACACAGACATACATGAGCCGAAACGTGTTGCATTAAATCCTTATGACATGAAAGGGTGATTGTGATTAATGGCTGCTTTCTCTTAATTTTGTCATTAAAGTGGATTTTATAGGAGTAGAGTGAGAGGATGTGGACTGGGTTAAACTGGCTACGGAAAGGGGCAAGGTCTGAGCCTTTTGTGACCTCGATAATGAACTTTCGTGCTCCATAATACGCTGGGAGTTTGTTGGCTAGCTGAAATAGTGCTAGCACAGTGAGGTAATTAGCAGCCTGATTATCTAAGTGTGAAGGGCTTCTGCAAAGCAAATGGCTGTTCTTATCCTCACCATGTCTGTCGTCTGCCTGCACGGAATAGAACGACTCCCACCGGATGGATTTTCATGAAATTTCGTTTTTGGGATTTTCAATAAAATTGGTCGACTGATCCCAATATTGTTACAGTCGGACTGAAATATCAGACGCCTTACATGAAAACCTATGATACTGTTCTATGATTGGTCGCTACATTGGTGATAGTGTTGTCTGTGACGTACGAGCCGAGGCCAAAGAAACAACTGAGGGTCCAAACTTATCGCCCTTTATGAAGCACAGGACACACGATATTCATCCATTTACGGCCCTGTAAAGGAAGGAATTGGACGAAAATGAAACAGTAGAAGACGGTGAAAACGAAGGATAATAAAGAGGCATAAGTGAACAACAATAAAGTGGAAAGGAGGAGGATGAAATACGAAAGGAAGAATAAAAATATAAGAAAAAGAAGGTAATTTTTCTATCACATCCGTAGGCTTATTTTTAAGCAGCCTACTTCTACCAGATGAATTGGATGTGAAAGAGGTAAGTAAAGGGTACTTGGCTACTTGATATTTGTTTGTGGGTTTTGAATGTTGGACACCGCAGTCAGTATTGCTTCTCTTACGTTACTGTATAGTGAGCAGTACAGTAAGCCATCTGTTTGTTAGACAAATTATTGTAAGATAAGATGCTATAACGATGTTATCAGCGAGTGAGTGATCACTAACGCGTACTGTAACACTGTCCATGCAGAAATGTACGGGGGATCAGGCCCCAGAAGACAGTAATATTTTAAGTACACACGTACAGATTCTTAATACGCAGTTTACTACTTACATATCGCGTCCCAATTTCACTAGGATCGGCCTGAAGATAAATAAGACAAAGGACGTGTGTGTGTTACTTACCTTCCTGTAAGATCACCGCCATGGCAGCTGACGCTGGAATTGTTGGCAGCTTGTGGAGAGTCCCGTGTCCCTGAGGTACTGTCGCCCTGTAGTTCGATGGGTAGGTGCCGCTCGAACGAACTACGCGGCATTACATCAGAGAAGAATGTAAGAGAAACGAGATACTATAAACTGTGCCTGCAAATCATTTATGAAACGTTAAGCCTGGTACTGGATTTCTTGTTCAGCCTAAACATGTAGCTTTTTAGAGTACAAGAATAAAGTGTTGTATATAGGGTGTTCCATTGTTACGTATTGTATTGACATTAAGGGGACGACATACATTAAGATAGACATGTTTTTTGAATCATTTTTATAAGTGGAAATCTTTGTGAGTTTTATGTGGGAACCATGTCAAGGCTACACCGTCGGAATGCCCCGTCATTACACGGAATCTATGTAAAAGCTATGTTCATGTCGCCTGTAAATCCTATGAATATTTGTTCGGTTTGCCCGTATTTCTTCAGAGGGTCCGTCCGTCCGTGTATGGAAGGAAAGGAGTCAAAGAACGCTGCGTGGATTTAATGAAATTTGATGAAGCAAAAATAAATAAATAAAAAAGGAAGCTGTCCCTGTCCACGCCATAAAGGTGTATGGGGGGAGGAAACATATGGCTCCACTCATTCTTAACCTCAGAAATATGTGATGATGAGTGGTTAACTTCATTCTTCGGCCACTTTACCCCCGGAAAAGAACTCCGGCACCGACTAAGTATGAGACTAGATGGCGCCAGAGCCCGTTTGGAAGTTTTGGAGATGGAAAGAAGAGATTCGATCTCTGGACCGTTCAACCCGTAGCGTAACCTCTATACCGGCTACACTGTCTTGGGATTCACATGAAATTTAATAATATACGGTCTTAGTAAAATTTCTTTAGCAATTTCAGAAGGCTGGAGAACATTGTATAACAAGTAGTGACAGCGATTGTGCAACTCATCAAATATTAAGGTGCTGAGATGAATGAGGATCAGATGGGTGGGGCACGTGGAACAAATGAGGGAGAAGAGAAAAACGTGCATAATTTTTGTGGGGAAACCTGAAGGAAATAGACAAAAAGAGTGAAGTAAAAGGAGTGGAAAATATTAAAGTGCATCTGGAATAAATTGAATTGGAGAGTGTGGACTGGACTAATCTGGCTCAGGGTAGGAAAAGTGGCGGGAGGTTTTGAACACGGTAATGAACTTTCGGGTTTCATAAAATGATGGGAGATACTTGACTGGCCGCGTTATCATCATTAATTACCCAGACGGACATTTGCCATTGTACTTAGCTGGTAGAAACTGAATTAATGCTGTAGGATCTGTCTCTCCCTCATTATTTCGTCAATTGACGCTTTCCAGACACAAGTTTCAGCGCACAGTACTTCTCATCCACGTGCATTTTGCTCTGTGTCGTTTAGTCATAGCACTGGTGCTCGGTGAATGGCACAATTATGAGTGCCATATTTCTGGAGCCGGTTCCAGTGACCGCGCGGTCTAAGGCGTAGGTCTACGGCCGTTCGCCTGCTGGGATCGTGGGTTCGAATCCCACCGGAGGCATGGACGTTTGTCTGTTGCGAGTGTTGTGTGTGTGTGTGTGTGTGTTGTCAGGTAGAGGTTTCTGTGACGAGCTGGCCCCTCGTCCGGGGAAGTCCTACAGACTGCGGTGCGTCGTTGGGTGTAACTTCTAAACCTCGTGAATGAGGAGCCAGAATAAAGCAGGCTGAACCGTTGGGCGACGCCTGCAGGAAATAGACAACATAGCAATTTAGGTCAGAATAAAATACCTAGTTGTCAAGTGGGCGCAGGGAGATGTGTAAACATTGCACAACCTGCTAAATAATAATAATAATAATAACAATAATAAATACGTAGTTAGTCTCCAAAGACTAGGTGGTATCGTGAATAAGAGAGAGAGAAAAAATATTTCAGCTATTTTTTCCTATCCCTCTGGTTTCTGCTGTCCTGGGCATGAAGCTGGCCTGTTAATTACAATACCGCTACGTTCTGTAGAACGGAAGTCTGTACGTCTGATTTATTTAAACATCTCAGCGGTACCCTGCACATCAATCCATATTTAACCTCGAAATAGCGGAGGATCTGCCTGTAAGATTCACATCCATTGTGTGTCCTCTCGCAAGTATAGAAACCACGGCAAGTCTGGCACTATGTTTAGTGATTTTTACTCATCTGATTTCAGAGCAGTGTATTTCATTTTACACTGTTGGTACTAGTATATTCTCTGGATCTAATAGGAATTTATTGCCTATAAAATGCAGCTAAATTGAACATAAAAACCTGTATGTCTCCCACATGCACAGGCGTGTCGTACACTATTATCCTGAGTTTGGTGTGTTGTCAGCACTTGGCAGTTTTGATTATGGTGGCATGGGTGGCTGACATTGATTGATTCTTGAGGCATTTGCATACCCTTCATCAACTGAATAATCTGTAGGAAAGACACCACTTATTATGACTGGGGATAATGGTGTTAGAATGGAAGTTAAAATTAAGTCTGAAGTACATGTTTTTGGGTGCGACAGATAACACCCCCCCCCACTTCTTCAAGTACTCATTCATTCATATAATAAAACCAACAAGATGCACCAATTTCTCAAATTTATTTTTAGAATACAACTCTAAATGTTTCGGACTGGCCCTCTGTCCAACATAAGGAGTTTTCCACTGTACACACAGGTATGGTATGTCATACAGCTTTGCTGACAGCTAGCGAGCAAGGTCAGGATGGAACTCCTTCCTGATCCTGCTCGCAAGCTGTCAGCAAACCTGTATGACATATACCATAGCTGTGTGTACAGTGAAAAACTCCTGATGATGGACAGAGGAACTGTCCGAAACACGTAGAGTTTTTATTACAAAAATAAATATGAGAAATTTGTGCAACTATTTGATTTCATTATAGGAATTTATCACGATGCACGGTCACGATGCACGGTCACCTGAACTTCAAATTCGTATTCGTCCATTATATTTACTTACTAATATGTACCGCTTGTCTTCACTATTCGCTCTGTATGTCAAAGGTTATATTCTAATCTGAATTGTTCAAGTCAATGAAGTCTGTATATTAACAATGCTTCCTCCCCTTTCACTTCTAATCTTATCAGTTTTTTCCCCCACATGGCGGGTTAGTTTTTTTTATACAAGTTTGTCCAAAATGTTCGTTCCGGTCTATAAATCTGTTGTGATGTTATGTTACTTACTGAAATGACCTTATTTCTTTGGACTTTGTCCATCATGCAACTATGGCGTAGTACCACATTTCTGAAGCCGACTGTACTTCACTCTTCAGGCAAGGACAGCACCTAATTTGGTGGTCCACTTAGAAAGAGCTGTTCTCAGTCAATGGACTCGGTGATGGAGAATGGCTCGTTCAAGGAATTCGTCGGGTTTGATGCTTTTCCTTACCTGAAGAAAGAAGCAGAGCCGGATTCAGAAACATGGTACTACATTGAAAGCTAGACGATGGTCAAAATGCAAAAAAAAAAAAAAATATCACTTCAATAAAGCTTTCAGTCTTGTAATCTTTTTGCATCTAGTTATTTTCTCGTTAGTTTTTTTTCTTCATTCATGTTTAGCTCCTTTACATGTAGCGGGCCCGGTAGCTCAATCGGTATAGCGACTGAGATACGGGCTGGACGGTCCGGGATCGAATCCCGGTGGGGACGAGATTTATGCCCGTCCAGACCGGCCCTGTGGCCCACCCAGCCTCCTGTAAAATGGGTACCGGGTCTTTCCCGGGTGTAAAGTGCGGCCGGGGCGTGCTGCTGACCACTCACCCCCTTCTAGTGCCGCGGTCATGGAAGAGTAGAGCTGTACCTCTACCCACCCTCTGGGCCACACCAAGCCTGAAACAGGATCACCTTAACTTTTACCTTTAAATGTATCTTAAATAGTAGATTGTATAATGAATTTAACTAAAGCATGTCAGGGTCCAGCGGTAAGCTCCCTGTGAAGATGGTAATGGACACCATGATCTGCGAAAGATTTTTCCAGCTTTACCGTATTCGGATCCATTATTTATGTTTAAAGGTTCTGGGATAATTTGTCTTACATATGCATTGTATGGTTTTGGTTCTTTTAGATTGCCAGCTTATTTTTAAGATTGTGGTTTGATCTGAAGACGGAAACAGTCATCTTTTGAAAGGCTGTGTTTTGTGTGACACTCAGTGACGATGGAGGAAATTCTAATACAAATATGTGATGTTCTGTAAGTTCTTATCAGCTGAGCGCTTTGCAGCGTCGCCAGGAGTACTGTGCTGTACAGAGTTAGCTGGTTATCTATCAGCTGACTGGATTGTACAGTGTCGATTGTCTGGAAGGGACCTGGAACGAAGCCGGAGTTATGTCCCAGCAGTTCTGGAAGAAACTGAAATGAACCCCGAGGAACCTGAGAGTGAAAAATTGGCCTCATATTCGAGAATATAAATCAAGATATTGAAATACATGTAATTATGTATATGAAGACGGAATGAACGTTATTATCATCACCATCATCATCTCCTCTTTGCAGGGTATTTATACTTATATTCCTGAGACAAACTATGTCCCTAGGGAATACAGTGTTGCAGGTATTCTGTTGTTACTATTCATGGTGCTTATATCGTTAGTTTCAGTGTTCAATCTATTGTACTGTTACATTAGTACTTTCCGAAGTATGTGTGCAGTGCCCAATATGGCTGTTTTCTGCAGTTCCTTGACTTCATGCTTTCCCAGTATGTTGCTCACGTATTTTCTGAATGACACTGAAATAGTCCCAGTCGGTCCTATTATTACTGGTATCACCTTTGTTTTTATATTCCACATGCACTGTATTTCTATTGTAAGGTCTTTATATTT
>Ga0123354_10015293_pt1 | contig 11975 bp, 7 predicted proteins | sample TergutLab28metaG_2_FD_97872 | JGI IMG/M metagenome (GOLD analysis project Ga0123354, IMG submission 97872) | Labiotermes labralis P4 segment gut microbial communities from Petit-Saut dam, French Guiana - Lab288 P4 | ecosystem: Host-associated > Arthropoda: Insects > Digestive system > Gut ... | reverse complement strand
CCCCCCCCCCCCAAAAAAAAAAACTTGAGGAGGAAGCCACCAATGAAATACTGGTTTGCTGACACGGACTCGGAATTAAGTGCTGAGGCTAGTGAGTTTGAAGACTATTTTGAGGAAGAAGAAGAAGAAGAAGAAGAAGAAGAAGAAGAAGAAGAGGAACAATGACAATGACAACAACAACAACAGGAACAGGGACAGCAAGCCTCAGCAGAAGTCAAACCACAGGCTGCAACAAATGGCAGATTGCCAACCTGGGGACTGCCACAAGGAAGGAACACAAATATTCATCCTTTTGTCAGTCTAGCACAATGTGTGAAAAAAAGTCAGGCTCCTCACATCAACAAAGACAGCTTGCCACTGTGTGTGTTGATGTTTTTTTCACAGAAATTTTTCATCTGCTGGTGGAACAGACCAACGTATACTACCAGCAAGACTTAGACAGAAAAACTGGACCTAGCCGGCAACTGCCTGACATTATGTTGCCGGACATGATGATTTTCATTGCCTTAGCTCTGCAGATGGGACACACATTGAAAGACACACTACATGACTACTGGTCAAGACTCAGACAGCTACACAACCCTTTTTACTGAGAGACAATGACACAAGACACTTTTTGACACATACTGCGTTTTCTGTATTTTGCAGGCAATTCAGAGAGACCTAATGAAGGTGAAGAATATGACCGACTATGGAAACTAAGGACAGTCTTTGACAAGCTGAACGAGGCTTATGTTAAATTCTATAACCCCTCAGAGAATTTGGCAGTGGATGAGGTAAATGTAAAATTCAAGGGCAGGGTTATCTTCAGGCAGTACATTCCAAAGAAAAGAAAATGTTTCGGCATCAAAATCTACAAACTCTGTGATAAATCAGGGTATACACATGACATGGGGCACCGCGGTAGCAGAGTGGTTAAGGTTCTGTGCTACAAATCGGAAGGTCACTGGTTCGATCCCAGCTGGTGTCATTGGAATTTTTCATTGACAAAATCCTTGCAATTGCACTATGGCCCTGGGGTTGACTCAGCATCTAACAGAAATGAGTACCAGGAGTATTTCCTGGGGGTAAAAGCAGCTGGTGTGTAAGGCTGACAACCTATCACCATCCTGTGCTGTTGTCACAAAATCCGGGAAACTTAACTTCTTGGAACCCTCTGGGCCTGTCCAGGCCTGTAATATGACTGCTTTACCTTTACCTTTACATATGACATGAGAGTGTACTTGGGTAGAGACTCACACTCCACCACTGACAACATGACTGCAACACACCCAACTGTTAGACACTTGATTAGCAGATTTGAAGGCTTAAGACACAAAATATTTATGGACAATTTCTTTTCATCTCCAAGACTCTTTGATGACTTGGACAGACGTAAAATAAATTCATGTGGGACAGTGCAGCCCAACAGAAGAGACATGCCCTGTAACTTTGGACCAAAACAACTGAAATTGAAAAGGGGTGATGTAAGGGTGAGGACTAGGGGAGGTTTGACCACATTAGTTTGGAAGGACAGATGAGAAGTTTACATGTTGACTAACATCCAGCAGAAGGAAATTTTTGTGACAACAGCAAACACCCCATGAAACCTCACATCATTGAAAGGTACAATCGGCACATGGGTTATGTTGACAATTCTGATGGTACGGCTAACAGCTATTCAATGACTCACCATACCTTCAGGTGAACCACGAAATTATTTTTCCACTTTCTGGATCTAACAGTACTCAACAGTTGGATACTGTTACCTTCATGTGGGGCTAAATATACCCACTGAGATTTCAGGCTCCTTCTGGTGAGGAATTTGATTGAGGAAGCTAGAAAGAGCCAAAATCGCCCCACCCCCAGACTGGTTGGAAGACCAAGTGCAGGCAAAAAAAATGTTTTGTGACTCGAGAGTCACCATAACAAACACCGGCCAGTGAAATCGTCAACCCAACTGCGCTGCCGTCTGTGTTCTTCTCGTGGCCAAAGAAAGGGCATAGTGTATAAGTGCGCCGGATGTGACGTGGGCCTGTGCGTGGTGCCTTGTTTCAAGGAATATCACATAAAAGTAAATCTGTAATATATCACCTTCTTTATGAATACTCACCTGTGTTGTGATAAACCAGTGACACAAGGTGTCACAGACCTTCTCCAGCAGACAGAATTATGTGAGTAATGAACTATTTACACCACATTTTATGTAATGCATGCGTTTCACAGGCCTAAATTTATTATTCAAATAGGTGAAAATTTTTTCCCAGATCAATCAATTCACAAGCAGAGTGCAAAATTGTATTTCACTAAATTTGAAGGAAAAGTCTATGAGATATACTTTTTTTTAAGAGTTAGCAATAAAATTTAAAGTACCTAGTAAAAAAATCTAAGCAGGCTGCATTGCTCGGAGGGATTTAATCCTGGTGTCAAAGGGTTAAGCCAAAAGAAAAAATTAATTTCTTCAGAGTCTCTAAGCCCAAAGCTCAATAGAGCACTGCAAACAGGTCCTATGCACTCTTTCTTAATTTTACATAAAATTAATGCTAATTCTTTGCTCTAAATTCTGATTACTCATTTCTGGATGAGACACATACACAACTCTTATTTTGTCCAGAGCTTTGAAATAACTGATGATACAGTGATGAAATTGCAGCCTGTTGTCAAAGCATGCACAGAAAAGATTTCAACATCATCACATCAAATGTAACACAATAAGCTGTGTGACAAAACACCCTGGGAGGATAATAGCCAACACTTGAAATTATGATATTATCTACGAATCTCCCTGCATAGATCGAGGAAAAACCATAAAAAACTTGCCATGCTACCCAACTAGAACTCAAACAGGAACCTCCTACATGTAAAGCAAAAGTCCTTACCACCACACTGTAACACCTGGTACTATAATTTTATGTGAAATTCACTATGTATCAACATCAGCTGTTAGATTTCCTATGAGACTCACTTTCATGTCCTTCTTGTAGCCTAAAATTGATGGATGTAAACCATTTTCCGACTTATCTTACGCATGTATGGAATAAATTTATTTCCTTACATGAAATGGCAACTTGCAGTCTTCATTTCTTTGTGAATGATTAAACTGCACTGGCAGCAGCTCCATTATACAGCATCAATGGTATGATGATGAATAATTAATGAGTTGGAACAGGCATGGAAAGAATTAGTTATGGACCAATACAAGGTATTATTCCAGTATTTTCTTTGAGAAACTGGGGAAAAGTATGGAAACCTCAGGAGAGCTGAGCGAGGCCAGTATTTGATTCTGGGGCCTCCTGAATATCATACACTAATGTTACTCACTGGACTGCAATGTTCTCTAAGTTCAAGGAGTAAGTAAATGTTAAATCAGTACGAATTCACAACTCAGAAGTTTTCAAAAATTGAAAATCTTGGCATCCAAAAAACTTCTGAAGCAAGAAATATAAATATATTCTTGGCCAAGAGAAAAAAAAAACATATGAAGTTATTTATAAAACTTTTAAATGCAAAGTCTTCCATAGTCAAAATTGAAGACATCACTGTCAGCCAACTTACACATGTTTTATGTAAAAATATAAGTATGTGGTGCTTACTACTCTCATATCCTTGGTTAGCAGCAAGTTGGCCAAAGATATGTCCCGATGCAGAATGTTATGCGAATGTAGGTACAACAAACCCTGAACAACCTGGCGAAACAAATGCCTGGCTGGAAAGAAAAGAGAAAACATTATTATGTTCAGTGACTGCACACCTTATAACTCAAAGGTTTTGAACACTACAAGGACAAAAAGAAAAAGTTTTTTCTTGGATGTCATGACACTTAAAACGGTCAGCAGTCACAGTTCTGAAGGATTGTAAAGCCTTCATCTTCAAGCCAAACAATTCATATTCATCTGCTTTGAAATACCAGTATTTAGCAGATGACACGGAATGAAATCCCAGAAAACTTAAATCTTGATCAACACCAATGTGACAACCTCATATCTTGCAATAAAGGAAGTATCCAGCACAGCTGACATGTATTAAAAAAATTCAGAAGAATGTATGCACCATAAGGGCAGAAAATTCACTCACTGCCCTTTTTCACCATCATTAGATTCGCTCATTACTTGAGCCCGCATTTAAAGTAAACATTCTAGTTTAGGCACAATCCTCACTGACACTTTGGAAGAACTACTGTCTGTTATATCTGAAAATACAAATGAACTTTATTTAGAAGAGGACCATGGAGCTGAGAACTGTATAATTAACTGGCTATGGGCTGGATGACCAAGGTAATCATCATTCAAATCACAGAAAGGCAAAACTTTTCTCTGAAGCATGCGGACTGACCTTGGACCTCAGCCAGTGTCCTACTCAATGGACGCTGAGGACACCTGCCCGGGCATAATGAGGCTGAGGCACGAAGCTGACCACTCACCTACATGTAGTGGTGATGTTAAGAATGAGTGGAGTTTTATCCCCCCCCCCCCCCAAAATATGCCTTCATAACAAGCATGTGTATTTTGTATACATGGGTCCGTGCATCGTGAATCGAATTTAATAATTGTTTTCCAACAAGATGCGACTTATTCAGTTTATCACTTTTCTGTAGGCAGCTCTACATGTTTCAGGAGTTGATACCCATCATCAGGAGCTCGTACAACTGTAATTACAGCTTCTGGTATTGATTAACTGCAATGAGTAAAACACACTGCTATTAATACTAATATATAATTATATATTAGTATTAACAGCAGCATATTTTACTCATTGCAATTAATCAATACCAGAAGCTGTAATTACTTAGTATTAACAGCAGCGTATTTTATTCATTGCAGTTAATCAATACCAGAAGCTGTAATTACAGTTGTACGAGCTCCTGATGATGGATGTCAACACCCAAAACATGTAGAGCTGCCTACAGAAAAGTGATAAACTGTATAAGTCGCATCTTGTTGGAAAACAATTATTAAAATGCACACATATATCATTACTTTACCTAGCAGAAGACTCAAGATGAAAACAGGGTCTAAATAAATAACATCCCACTGAGAGATTCTTCACTGAGAATATTACCTGCTACTAAGTTCTGCTGTGAATTCATACAAACTCAAATTTGAGACATTTGTACCTGTACCTATCATGATCTGGGTCAGAGGGTCCACAAATTTTCCAAAAATCTTGGAGCCACCTCCAAATTATAGGCATCAAAAGGGTGACATGAAGTAAGTTCCATAACAAGGCCCCACAGTTCTGGACTGACATGTGACTCTTACTGTTATCTGGCACTTTCTGTTCAATGCATGTCCAGTGGTACACATTTTTGTGTACAAAGGAAAAAACTTGCAATAATTATGCTGAGAATATTAAGTACCACAAAATAAAATTTAGTCACCTGGGGGAACAACTGTTCAGGAATTGTGCACTCCTGTTCTGGGTCACATTGAGCGCTGTGGTATCAGTCACAAAAAACTACATGACATGAAACATGCACATGTACGCTACAACTTATTTCATTCATAATTTTAGGAACAGTTTCAATTATGTTTAAATATCACTGAGAATGATGATGATGATGATGATGATGATGGTGTCAAGCTGAAGGAAAAAAATAAAGGAAGAAATTCAACAACATAATGACAGGAATTTGACTACACAAATAATACAATGAATGAGAAAACCTTCAACTGATAAAACATTCTACAGTTCTGTTCACCACATTCTTACCTTCCTTCTCACCTAGAATCACTGCATTATTTTTTAAATATCTCTGCAATTCGCCATTATGACACAGTTCTAACACTAAGTAGACATAATTCACATCTTCAAAGAATGTATACAATTCCAGCACTGAAGGATGTTTCAGGCGAGAATGAATTGCAACTTCTTGACGCACTCGACCAACCATTCCAGCTGCTTGCATTAACTTTTTGTCAATCTGAAAACAACAATGTATGGCATATAGAGTGGGCCAGGACAGTGTGGTTGGTACAGCGATTCACTATAGGCTGGATGGTCTGGGGATCAAATCCTGGTGGGGCGAGATCTTCCGCACCCATCCAGACCAGCCCTATACAATGGGTACCAGGTTACCCCCGCGCAGACGTAAAGTGGCCGGGGCATGGCATTAACTACCCTCCCCATTTAGTGCTGAGGTTAAAGAAAGAGTAAAGCTATACCTCTAGTCCCCCTATGTGCCTACATTACAGGTTATATAGAGTGAAATTTACTTTATTCAATATAAAACACAGTAAGCCAATAAGGGTTACATGTAACAAATACCAAACAACAGAAACAGAATGACATCCTAGCACACAATTCTAGCTACAATACAATACCTCGGGTGACCCTTGCTGCTATAGAATGTGGAAGTTCATCATCAGTAAAGCTATTAAAAACAGCTACAGTCTGGTGTTTGGCTTGAGAACGACTTCACTAAGCTGACACAAGTAGTCAGTTAATACATATCTTGTGCAAAGGTTGTCAATAAATTAGCTGTGGTAAGAGGAATAACAATCTGAATTCATTTTTGTTTACTACTTCTGTTTCCAATAATAAAGAAAGGATACTTTTACTAATGCTGTGTGGGGAACATTAAAAACATTTCTAATTAACATACTATTGGCTAAAGTTCATCAAAAAGACTGTTCTTGCTGTTACTTCATCAGGTACTGCCACAATTCTCCTGCTAGGAGGCAGATCTGTGCATGCTGCATTTAAATTGCGTTTAAATTTGACATCTACTTGGCAACCAATCTGAAATATCAGTAGAGGTTCTGTCAGGACAAAAATTTTAAGAGTGCAAGATCATTGTTTGGTATGAGTGTACTATGTCATAAAAGGCAGGTGAAAGCTTACGCTGCATACATAAGAAACAAAATCCAGAATTCCTGCCTTAGGACAAACATGCAAGTGTAAACTGAAAGTGATACTTCTAATGGTGAATTCAAAGAACACCTTTTGAAATGAGGCAATGGTGAAATAAAGATTCTGGAGGACTTAAACTGTTGGAAAATAGTGTAAACATAACAGATAATACCGATCATTACATGCATCAAATTTTCTACATGCAACACACAGATGGATGATGATGAAATAGTAAATTGTCCTACTTAATTCCTAAATTCTTGGGAAATATGGGTTTGCCACAACACACACTGGAACGTACAAATGGTGTGCCAATGAAATCTTCATGACACCTGAATCCACTGACACTTTGCAATGGTACTAATGAGGGAGTCAAGCAACTGTACAACTTTGTTGATTGAAGCTGCAGTGATTACTGGCCATACAGCAAGACGAAATGTATTTACCTGAAGAATACACAGAGTACTACTGGACTACACATTCAAATTTAAAAGACTTACATTTCCAGTAAGACTCAGTTTTGCCACGGGCGTTGAAAAATCTAAAGGTAAATCAATGACCACTGATAGTCTTCCACTATGAAATTCATGTTTTGCACACAGACAACTGTAAGTTGTTCACTTAAAAGCAGGATATATACCAGAATCATTCATTTTAGCTAAAAATGGAAAACAAAAAAATGCTGGGTATAAGAAAGTACTATGAAACTTTCACTTTAAGTTTAATAACAAAAAAATTAAACAAACCCAAGGTGTTGATTTTTTTTTAACTGTTATAGATTTGGCACAAATTGTAGGAAAAAGTTAGCTGTTGTGTGTGCAGGGCAAATACCTGGCACATGGTTTGTACTGATAAGTGTGTAAATATAATTAACATAAATTGCCCACTCCATCACTTCAGCATCCACCTGAACCAAATTCAGCCCCCTGCCAAGAGGGAGGCAACAAGTTCCTCAACATCACCTGAATAACGTATCATCTTCCATGGTGAGGATACCCAAAATAATAACCATGACAAAAAGCTGAGAACATATGTAATGGTCTATTTCTTCTAATACTTCATGTACCAGTATTTATGTACATACACACACACAAACACACACACACATGCTCATGTATATGTGTGTGTGTGTGTGTGTGTGTGCATGCACATACATACATATATTTATTTATTTAAAAATGCTTTCAGGCCAGCAGCAATCCATGGCCCACAGTCTGAGAAACAATGAGATAACAATGGAAATGAATCACTCTTTCTGTCACAGAAAGTTTCTTAAATAGGTGACAAATGTAAGTACACAAACACATTATTTGCCCCATCATGTATGGTAAGGATGAATGTTCAGACTCAAGATCCATATCCTTCTTAGAAAATTTAATGAATATGGAACCATCAGACTCTACAGAGAAAATTACTTGAACTTTAACACTGGGCAGCAGCCTTACAGTATTTCAAGATTAGGTTATGTCATATACAACACAAGGTGTAAAACTCATAGAAATGTGGGTCACACAAGAACATAAAACAGTTTAACTCATGCACAGTGGAAGATACACGTGAAGGTGGTCTAAACAGAATATGGCCATGCACCAGCAGAGAAAGATACATTCATCACAAACTTTTACAAGAGGCCACAAAGCTGGGTAGAAGAAAATAAGTTACTGTGGGCATGCTCTAGTAGCATTAATTTATCATTCTTTCTGTTTTGTTAAGTTATTCAGCCTGCTCAGTTGCCAGCAGCACACTACCGTACAACAGGGGCACAGACTGTTTCTGCCCTAATGTTATACTGTTTTCTAAGTCTTCATTCAACAACAATTCAAAATATTGTACTTCAACCCACGCACAATATACAAGTAAGTATGCACATTTAATTATTAAGCATGCCTTGGTTTCTGCACAGCTTTCTTGCCATATTTCATAAAATTACCACCATACTAGAGAACACAGTGATAAGCTAATGTATAGGTCTCCAACCTTTTTATGGAAAAAGTCTGACCTGTAATTGTGGGTTGGTCCACAGGCTGCAGATTGGGAAAAAAAACTATTGTAAAATTTTTGTAGTATACACACAATTTACAAATGTGGGTGCAGGCTGCACAATACAACCTGGCAGGCCATTAGTTGGAGACTCAGTAACTAAGGCATACATACAATAAAAACAATAACTGACTTTGATATGTGTATCAACACAAGTGTGTGTAAGGAGTATAAACCAAGGATGTGCTTCGGGCTTGTGTGTACAGACCAAAGACAGTAAATGGATGTCTGTATACCAAGGTTTGGCAGTGCTTGGGTTTGTGTGTGTGTGTGTATAAACCAGCTTTTGATTTATGAATGCATACACCAAGGTTGTATACATGAAGGTTAGGCAATAGATATAGGTCTGAGGTTACAATCTGGATTTCTTTATATCTCATCCTAGGTCCATAAACCAAGATCACATGTTTCATTTGTGTGTTTATGTCGCTAAACTGTCAGTTACTGTGTTTGTATGGGTTTCACCTTACACAACATGAACTGCAGAACACAAGTTCAGTATATATGTACTATCACTGTACTGGCTAGTTAGCTTTTAAACAACACTTCCGTTGCACATAGAAATGAACTTGAATGTGTCTTTAAGAAAAGAAATGCAAAGTTCCTCATTAAAATGTGTCTTTAAGAAAAGAAATGCAAAGTTCCTCATTACTATGGAAGTAACTCATGCTTCTGTTACACACTAGTTCCTTAAACACAACTCAAAGAAAACTGGCTGAAATGGCATACATGAATTCTTCTTTCTCATGTACATAGCAGAATAACATGAAGTGAACTAAAAATATTCATCATTACAAAAAGAACCCACAACAAAAAGGTGCAAGGACCCATACTTTCTGCAAATAGACCCTAGCAGAACACAATGAAGGAATTTAACATACAAACTGGTCATAGAGGTATACATTTCGTTTGACATTTAGGGCTGTTATTTGGAGGTTTCCTAAGTTTTTAAGGAAACTGATGTGTCATGGTGATTCTTCATTGTATATCTGTGATAAATACACAATTATTATTTATTTAAATCGAAAATCTACCTGCATTTCGGTGTGACAAGAGTATGATGGAGCAGAGAATTTGATGGGGGGGGGGGTGCAAGTTGCTGCTGCCTTTACTAAATTATACTTAGGTGAAGGGACATTAAAAGCTCAGTGTGCAATACTCCTTCTTAATACTTAATCTGAATTTTTACAGACGCTTTAGTACCATTTTAATCGCGACTTCAATTCCGGTCTTCAAACACCTTGATCGATATACACTGGCGAAGCCTCCTTTTCCCAGCAAATTGAGAACTTCATAGTCCTGAAACAAAATTTGTTACGTCCATGTGATAACATACGTATTTGATGCATTACAATATACATACATCACACCAATCATATAACCTCAATAAGTTCTCCAAAGCTGCAGTGCCCCCCAGACACGGGTGGCATTTCGCTGTAATGAAAATTACTGGCATGTGTCACTTGCTAACGCGTTACAGTACTAATTCTTATCTCACTTTAATTCATCGAATACAGTATAAGCACTCCACGTATAACACACTCCGCCATCCGAATGTTGTTTACTCTATGCTCTTAGTACCATCCCACCAATCACATCTCGAGCTTTAGATAAAGATGTTCTCTGCAGAATCCTTTATCCGTATTTATCCAGGGCGGGAAACCTAGCGAAATTAGTAACGACTTTTTTGACTTGAGGGACATCAGTGACATCTACCACACAGATATACACAAAGAATTAAATTCGATGTTGTTAGTTAACTAGGACGGTCTGTGAAACTAGGTGATTCGTGGTTTTCAGTAACCGACGCACAGACGACAAAATGATTGCACGGTTCCGTCAGTGTTATTCAAAGGAACTGCGATGTTCTGGGTTATAAGTTTGCGAGTAGTGGTAATACATCAGACGAACGCAGTTTATATCTGCTTCGAGGCGGGAGCCTGAAATTACGCTAAATGCTATTCATATTACGTGCATTAAAGGTGTTATATATTACCATTCCTACAAATGCAGAAGTTACAAATATAGAATTATTATCTGGACGGTCCGGGGATCGAATGCGGATGGGGGGCGAGATTTCCCACACCCATCGAAACTGACACTGGGGCCCACGTGGCGTCCTATACAAAGTATATCGGGTTCCTTCCTCGGGTAAAGAGGCTGGGGCATGGGGTTGATCACCCACCGTCTCTAGCACCGATGGTAAAGAAAGATCGGACCTATACTTCTACTCTCCGTCTGGGCCTTTGTGGCATGTTCTGTGGTGAACTTTGTCATACATACTCTGGTACGTATTTCGGATTGATTAGCCATCTTCGGGGAGATTCAGACAACAAGGAGTGTCTACAAACGTACAAGCACGTCGTCGTCGAATATATAACACATACAAGTGCAAGACTTTGTAGCAAGGTTTCTGGACGTTATGATGGTGACAGTATCATTATTCGAAAAGATATTAAAAATTAGGAAAGATAGTGCACCTAGTATTGACTTCTATTTAAAAGTGTATTTATTTCCAACTAATTGCACATCTGTTAGTTAATGTCTATACTATTATTTCTCCAACATGTTTCGATTAATGGTATTAGCCATCCTCAGGAAGATTGTTAACACACAGAAGCATTTGATTCTAAAGTATGTGGTCGCTAATTGTGTGTGGTAGGCGATGTTGTGTAAAAAGGGCATAACTACTCCTAAAGCCATACAAATAGCAGGTTTGATTGGTTGGGTTTTTTATTGGAAGTGCAAACAGAGACATTACAAGATACCATAAAATTGGATTATTGTATTGATTGTAACCTACTTACTTACGTACTTACTTACTCCATGGTGCAGAGTCCTTGAGAAGCTAACTGGTTTGCAGCTAGTCAAGAAATTCCCCGCATTTTATGGAACCCGAAGGTTCATTACCGTATTCACAAGCGTCCGCCACCTGTCCCTATCCTGGGCCAACCCAATCCAGTCCACATACCCACATCCCACCTCCTGTAGATCCATCCTAATATTATCCACCCATCTACGCCTAGGTCTCCCCAGTGGTCTCTTTCCCTCCAGTTTCCCCACCAAGACCCTATACGCCCCCCTCTCCTCCCCCATACGCGCCACAT
>Ga0123354_10015292_pt1 | contig 11976 bp, 7 predicted proteins | sample TergutLab28metaG_2_FD_97872 | JGI IMG/M metagenome (GOLD analysis project Ga0123354, IMG submission 97872) | Labiotermes labralis P4 segment gut microbial communities from Petit-Saut dam, French Guiana - Lab288 P4 | ecosystem: Host-associated > Arthropoda: Insects > Digestive system > Gut ... | reverse complement strand
CTGCCTTATAACCCTACCAATTTTGTAACATGGCTGCCTTATAACCCTACCAATTTTGTAACATGGCTGCCTTATAACCCTACCAATTTTGTAACATGGCTGCCTTATAACCCTACCAATTTTTTTAAACGCTTCTTTATTTTTGACTCTGTACCAAACAGGTTGGTGTCGTCATAGAAAAGAGAAGTAAACATTCCCTTGTTTACAAGTTTCATTGCATCAATCTTCAGATGTTAATATGAACGTAAAAAAAAGTGAACTTATCACTGTTCGTGCCATGAAGACTAGTGGGTGAGTGGAGGTATAAATCCACTTATTTTTAAACTCGAGATTTTTCAATGTTAATTCGTCACCAAGCAAACCATGGTGTCTAGACTGAAGTTTGTCTTACTTAAGCCCATGTTAGCATCTTGTTGTAAGCTTTACTTACTGAAATATAATTTGAAATTAGAATCCGGGGCGAAATTTGTGTAGATTTTAGTCGCAGAGCTTATGAAAGAGTTGGCTGACGCCAGCCGGAGGGCTGAAGCAGGAGCATGTTAGGTGGGGTAATTACAGGAAACGGTTAAACACTTTTTACCCAAATTATGCACAATATATAATATATAGATACAATTAAAATTATAAAATATTTAAAAGTGCTCCAACATGTTTCGGATCACAGAAGATCCATCAGCAGGGAGCCTTCTACAGTGTTTGGCTTGCTGCCGTAACACCGAACTTGGCCATGTCAACGGACACGGTAGAATCATAATTATAACTTTTAGCCAAGCACTGTATAAGGCTCCCTGATGACGGATCTTCTGTGATCCGAAACATATTGGAGCACTTTTAAATATTTTATAATTTTAATTGTATCTACATATGTGCATTAGTTGGATAATAGAGTGTTTAATTACCACTGATGCACAGTGCAAATATGATTACAGGAAACTTTGTTACCTCATGAGTCACATGATGTGTACTAAATCCCTAGTCACGGTTTAACCTAGACTGTATTCGCCTGTTGGCTTGTACAGTGGTTGCAATCCGTTCTCTGTGAGATACTGCCGTAATTAAAAACACAAATTAAAAAATGTGGTAATTTATTTTATTAATGCACGGTTCGTGCCTAAATTACTTCCTAAAATACGGCCCCGAATATCGTCTAGCTGCTATCACCTGTTACATAATATCCTCAGTGCGAAAATCGGGATGTTTGGTCCTTCACAGACGAAGCTCTACCTTGGCCGTAACAAAGAGGTTGTGAGCCCATTAACATACACTATCATGCCAAATTTATAACCGAAAGTGGCATTTGTGTTGGTTGTATTTGTTTCTACTACCCACCCTGACTGGGGTTTACGTAGATCTCTGCCGTCCCTCAAACACATCACGAAATACGAAATTAGGTTAGCTCTGCTACCTTCCTTCTCCTTTGCAATTCATTATTGACGTGGCAGACTGTGTCAACGGAAACGTCGTTAAATAAACGGAGACTCAATAAAGGACATGCGACAGAATTCAATGCAACGAGTGTTTATGTTATCACACGTCGCGTGAACGAGTATTTCCAAGAACTCGTCACCACCCCATACGACATTCACTGGAATTCTTGAAGGCAATTTTTCCTGTTTGTACAGATTGTGTACTAATGCGTGAATTTACATTAGATTACTATCTTCGTTTATGCTAACTGCCTTTCACTCCTTTGGGAAGGCTGCATGGTGTTAATGTTATTCTTCATACATTAATCAGCCAGGAATTCGCACACCAAAAAAAGGTATTATATTTTGTTTTTAGATAACTATTCAACGAGAGAGAAGGGAATCGGTGTTATGTTTCGAAGGGAAAACAGGCTAATAATGTGTGTGTGTGTGTGTGGTGCGTGCGTGCGTGTGTGTTTGTGTGTGCGTGCTGCATTATATCTTCTAGGAAGTGTGTCATCCGCGTTGTTTGTGTGAAGCTTGGAAAATTGTATGTAGTCAAACACAACTGTGTCACATGAGGTGTATTTAATGACTATATAATGGACAACTACATGTTTCGGTCTGTACTAGCCATCTTCAGGTTGTCTTAGGGGAACGTAAGATCTTACGTTCCCCTAAGACAACCTGAAGATGGCTAGTACAGACCGAAACATGTAGTTGTTCATTATATAGTCATTAAATACACCTCATGTGACACAGTTGTGTTTGACTACATACAGTTTTCCAAAGAGTATATCTTACTGAAAAAAAACCTCAGGCACTTTCTATATACAGCTGTTATAAAACAAGGCAATGTTGTTAGTTTAGTAAATAAAACTTAGGGAAGTGGAATGGAATGAAAATAAGTAAGAAATATTGTAATAAAGGAAGTACTAACTGTATTGTTACTTCTTTTCTTGTTGTGTGTTTAACTTTGTTGAATAACCAAATTGCGTACTGATTTTGGTGGCAAGTTTCGATAGTAAGATGATACTTGAAAGACGTAAATGTGAATGGAATAATTACATTATAATGGAGGTTAATGGGAGTGCATGATCAGTACTTCTTTGGCTCAGAACAGGGACAAGTGACCAGCTCTTCTGAGCGGAGCAATGAACATCTGGTTACAATTATTTGAGGGAAAATTTGTGAGGAGCTGAGGGACTGTTAGCTTCTCAAAAGAAACTCTGAGTTGTGGAATTATTTTTTGCGTGTGTTACTGTCAAATAATGGAGCAGCATAAAATTTACTTGAATTCTAGCTACTTCTTTCAGCTGTGGGGGACCGCGGTAGCACAGTAGTTAAGGTGCTGTGCTACAAATCGGAAGGTTGCTGGTTCGATTCCAGATGGTGTCATTGGAATTTTTCATTGACATAATCCTTCCGATCGCACTATGGCCCTGAGTTCGAATCAGCCTCCAACAGAAATGAGAACCAGGAGTATTTCCTGGGGGTAAAAAGCGGCCGGTGCCTAAGGTTGACAACCTTATCACCATCCTGGGCCATTGTCACGCAGTCTGGGAACCTTAACTTCCTGGAATTCTCCGGGCACCTCGAGCCTGTTATCGGACTGATTTACTTTTCTTTCAGTTGAGAAAATTATTATGTCTGAAGTATGTTAATGTCTCTTCAATGACGCCCTGTAATTTGTTAAACTTACCAGCGCTTCTCATACATCTACTGCCTCTCTGTTTAATGTAGCACAATTCTGACTTTTCCATGTTTCTACCAAACTACACGAGGTCACATCACACAAGCCAGAAAACTTCAGTCAGCATTTTGAGAAGGAATTTTGCAGTAACTGGGCTTAGGTGTTGTAGTGAAAGGAAGCATCGTAAGTTGAATGAAGCTGCATGTGGACAGATTCATAAGTATTACTATTCATAAAGCATTTTTAAAATAACCTGCATAGGATTTGCTGAGTGAGTTACTGAGCAGCAACTGGGAGAGACGGAAGAAAAATATTAAATTTTAGTTGTAAAATTTGAAGCCGTATGATTATATCAGCCCGTCCCAATGGCCGCGCGTTCTAAGGCGTAAGTCTATGGCCGCTCGCCTACTGAGATAGTGGGTTCGAATCCCACCTGTGGCGTGGATGTCTGTTTATTGAGAGTGCTGTGTGTTGTCAGGTAGGGTTCTCTGAGACGCGCTGATCACTCGTCCAGAGGAGTCCTACCGACTGTGGTGCGTCGTTGTGTGTGATCTATAAGCCTCAAGAATGAGGAGGCCATGGCCCGCGTTGGGACGCAGCGCCACAGGAAAAAAAAATTATATCTTAGGATTTTTTAAAATATATTTGAAAGGCATTTGATGAGACATTGTAAACCAAATTTCGATCACCATCTTAAATAATGGCTGAATTTTTAGAAAGCAATGGGGGTTCGGGTTTCCCTCAATGTTCATTGAATTTTTCGGCTACCTTTAGTGATTTCTCTCGAAATTTTTTATTCCATCATATAAAAATGCTGTCATTTTCTGAGATTGATAGCATCGGTAATGAATTAATGATCATAGAGCACCGGCGAAGTTGGCATTAATGGGTTAATTTGCAGCCAGGAGTCCGCAGCAAGAGGTTGGCGACTGACATAAGCATGGCAAGTCTTACTGAATGATTGTTACTTGTCATGAGAAATCTGCTCTGTTAACTTAGCTGCAATAATGTAACGCATATCAAATGCAGGTAAAACGAATTGAAATTCATGCTTAAATCTTAGCATTATCATTGTTACCACAAAAATTGTTTATAATATTATTAGTTGCAAATTCACCAAATAATGTTTATGGAAACAAAACTTTTTATTGTTCCGTATTTCAATGAAGTATTCTCAGGTACAGAGCCGCGTCAGGATGAGGTTTTCCGACGTTTCGGGATCTATCTCCGTCCCCATCTTCAGGGTGTGCTGGTGGCTTGGTAGCACCAAAAGTAATTTCGTAGCACCAAAATTGATTAGTTTCGAAGCATAGAAACTGACTGGTTTTGATGCTTCGAAACGTCGGTAAACCTTTACTTCCTGAGGCAGCTGACTGTCCGCGAAAATTTAATTGAATTCTGTTGCCGCGAAAGCTTGAAGGCTCTTCTTTATTTCTTTATGAATTTTAAATTTAATATTGAACACAACGTTGCTACAGAAATTGGGAATTTTCGGAATGTTTTTTTATTAAAGTGACGTTTAATGCAGTTATTACATTTGAATATTTAATTCAGTGAAGATTAAATGAAACGTAAAATTAACGGCGTACAAAAAATGGTCGACTTATCGCGAAACTTTCACCTTAATATCTGTACAAAATATCACTTTACATAATTTGAAAGACAGCGGATTATGTAAAAATCTTGATTTATGCCCGATTTAAATCCTAGACCGATCTGATGCATGTAATAGCAGGCTGCTTGGTGTCGAGTGGAGAATATCGACTTGGTCAGACTGTGAACACTTTACTTACTTCGTCCGTTAGTAACGTATTCTACTGGCCTAGGTAGTTGATGCTTAAATACTTGGTCGCTAATTTAGTCAGGAACAAAATAAATATTTCAAAGGCGGTATTGTTCAGTTTTTCAGTAATACAACTAACATTTAGCTTGTTCAGTTGCTCGGTAGAGTCAAAACTCTTTATACGGTTACGTTCAATATTGATTTTATTGCTTGGCAGAGAGATTTATCTGCAAGTGTGAAGTCTGTTTTTGTATGACATCAATTAGTTAGTCCTGCTGAAGTTTCAGAAGATTTTTGCTGTTTTTAGGTTTAGTACAGTTCATTCTTCCTGCATTATTCTAAAGAAAGAAGCACCCAGCTGCCCAGAAACTTCGCTAACTGATTTAAGTGTACACGTGGCTTCATACTTCCAAAGAGCAACAGAATTTAGAACCTAGAATCTTAGATTTCTCTCAAAACGTAATCGTACTTTCCTTATTGTTGTTTCTTGCCAGTTTGCACTAATCTTCATAGAAGAGACATATTTTCTGTTGCAAGTCTTGGCACAGCAGTCGTAACTAGGCCTATTGCTCCACTTACTCTTTAATTACAAACATTTCGCTTTTACAATTTGTATGTGTACTGCATTTGGTTTACACAAGAACAACATATGATGTTTATTGTACCGTGCATCAATGTGATGCTGCCGGCTGCTTCAGCCGACAGCCCGGACACCACCCCAGCCGAGCCGCACCCTAACTCCAACACACAGCAATCCAAGAACAATACAGCCAATATGGTAGTTCAACAACATAGTCGCAAACTCCTGAAGATGGACATATTAATGCCCGAAACATGTTGGGTATCTAAGAAGTAAAGTAAATATAACAAGTGACATGTAGTTGGTTTTCTATTCTTCAACTATCCGTCAACAAGAACAGCAATTGTTTCTGTATACATATAGTGATAATCCAGCGAAATATATTTTTAATTGTACGTCACGAGGTCTTGTGGGGAAGTGCTGTAACTCGGCTCAGTCTTAACATCAGTACTCTACGGAAATGAGAAAAGAGCTTAAACTTGCCGGCCCCTTTATACTTGAAGTCAACTGTTACATGAAAACCTAGTAAAGGAGCCTAGATGGGTCCCAGTGGCGTTTTGGACATTTTCGAGGACAAGTAGACCACTTTTCCTTGCCGTGAATGGAGCTATAGTTCTTCTGTCATCTAACCATAGCCCAGTCGCTGTAGCAGCTGTACCAACTCTCTGATTTTGCGTTGGGGGTGCGGTGTAATGTCTGGGAAATAAGAATTTAGCTGTAATACATTTGTAATATCGTGGACCGGGTAGCTAATTCGGTATAGCGACTGACTACGGGCTGCACGGTCCGGGATCGAATCCCGGTGTGGACGAAATTTTCCGCCCGTCCAGACCGGACCTGGGGCCCACCCAGCCTCATGTACAATGGGTACCGGGTCTTTCCCGGGGGTGAAGTGGGGCCGGGGCGTGCTGCTGACCACTCACCCCTTTCTAGTGTAAAAATGGCAAGTTGGCAGCAGATATAACTGACAATTTTTACGCTTGTAACATAAATGGTTGTCAGGGTCACCAAATATGGAGGCGTGCAGCATGTCTGTACGTACAACGACGGTAACCATCTGTCCCTCATAAAATCTTAGCCTAGGTTTAACCCTTTAAATGCCGGGTTCAATCCCATCTGCCATTTACTGGTATTATTAGGAGCTCGCCGTATTCTCCACGTTAGAAGGATAAGGTTTAATATCTATTTTCAGATAATATCCCTATTTAACCTCAGTATCTACGTTTCTGTCTATTCTCTCAATTGCTCTTCCCCTCCTATCCCTTTGTCATCCTCACTCTTCTTCCAGCCCCCACTCAATTTCTATCAGTGTTTCTCCGTCTTTGATTAATATCTCTTTCTCTGCATTTGACTTGGATTGTAATTTATATTAATCTCCCCTTTTGTCCTTCCTTTCATTTCTACCAATATGTCCTTTCCTTTTATCGCCCGTATATATATATTCTTTTTCTTTGACCTGCAGTTCCGATTAATCTTCTCAATGCCCAAACGTCGTTTCTGTTCGTATTCTTTCACCTCATCCCACAAGTTCCTGCCTATTAGTCTTACTTCCATTTTAAACTATCTCTTCCCATTCGTAATTTGTACAGTCCTTTTTCTTCTTGTCCCCCGTGTCTTATTGTCTTAGTGTTCGTTATTCTCAACCCATCATCTCGTATTCCCTTCCATTATTATTTCATTTTAATTAAAACCATCTTACCCTGCCACGTCCCTTTTAGCTAACATTCCAATAAATTTTACTATTGTTCTCTTTCTTCTGATAGCTCCTTACACATACGCCCCCCCGCACATTAAATTTTGTGTCGTGTATAAGGATATAATTTTATTCTGTCAGCTAAATCCACTGTTCGTAGAGGGATTGGGGTGGCGAGATAGGTCTATGACGAACTACGTTCTTAAATTGGGAGTAGAATCTGAGGCATAGGCTCAACGAATCTGTACGACAATTTACTTTGCCTGCTTAGGACTAGTATTAGAAACTTTCGGCAGCGGTACGGAGTATTTTAGGATTCAGAATCTTCATAATGTGTGTATGTATGTGTGTGTGTGTGTGTGTGTGTGTGTGTGTGTGTGTGTGCGATGGTAAACTTGTGTCTATGTAATTTACGAAGGCATGTAGGGGTAGAGAAGTTTCGTTGGTACTCCTTAACTTCAGCAATGGGTAGAGGTGAGTGGTCAGATGAAAGGTGTTGTGGAGCAGCGCGTGAATACTGTAATTTTGTCGTATGACAGAAACATGACTAATAATGACGATGATAATAAAAATAATATTTATGTGGAGACATAAATGAATGTTGAACATGAAATGTATGCCTTATTTCAGGCTTTAGCCGCAATAAGAATTATATCTGCACACTTTTGGGTTTTTACGCCGTTTAGAATGGTAGTATCTTAACGACAATTCGGTACAACCTGTCCTTCCCATTTTCAATAGTCCAGGAGTACAGTTCCTGGACTGCTTGACACTTGTCCCGAAACGCCGGCAAGAAACTACAATTCTACGCTCCGTAAATTCCCAAAAAAGGTGCAGATCTCATGAAATGTAAGATTATACCAGTAGGAATTTGAGCTCAAAACATAATAACCAAAGTTTTAAAGAAAACTTTGTAAGCTGCATCAGGAAAACATTCGATAGACTCACTACAAAAGACAGCTGCACTTGGAAAATCACGCATAATACGGAAAGTACTGCAGTGTGAAACCTGATACCTGATAGGATCGGATCTTGATGCAAGGAAAGAAGAGTCACAAAGAAAGGCCTTGACAAGGGAAAACGGAAAAATAATTAGTGTAATACAATAATTCGATTCATTTTATGACGTGCTGACTGAACAGCCAGAGGACCAATTACAGGAACAGCACGAACTACATAAATATACACAAGTAACAGATGAATCAGAAAATAATAAGACCTCAAAAAATGAAACAGGAAATTAGCGATAACGAAGACAAACATATAATACAAAGCAGTAGCAAGGCATTACAAAAGACAAATAAAAAAGAGATAAAGTACAAAATATAAAATCAGGAGGATAATAGAAGGAATAAGAAACATGAGAAATGGACAAGGATTGATATTATGAATAATGGGATAAATGGTAGGTATATAGCGAATTGGAATCAAAAGTGTCAGATTTCATTACGTTCTGTAGCGAGATACTGTGGTAAGCGAAAATAAGAATTTCTCTAGAGACAACATTAGCCGTAGTAACCCCCCTACCTGAAGGACTGGCTGTAGCACAGTGCAGAACACTAAAAATGCAGCGTATTCGCGTGATGCGTTTTGCAACAAGCCGATCGAACACCATTTTCAATACCTGAGGACGTATTTATGAGTTTTCTCAGTACTTTTACTCATATAACGAGATTATACTTACTTATAACGTGACATTGAGGCGCATTCGCATTACCAATTTTGCAGTGGAAAAGCAATAAGCATTACATATTACGAGGATGTGTCTGTAGCCTTAGGTATCCAGCATGCAATGAGCATCCGCCATATTGTCATCTGTGGTCTGCTCGGTTCTAAAATATTTTTCGACCTTATCTCATAAAGTGCACGATTTTCGGAGAAAGTTATTGAACATAAAATTTATGTTTTGATGGTTTACACAAATTTTTTCTCATACTTTTCTCATTCTAAGAATATCTGAGCGAGATATTATCGTAAATATGTAAAGCTGTTTATGTAAATAACCCGTTTCTCTTGTCAGATTTTATTACAACTTAAATTAACCCAACAAGTTTTCGAATAACCCTCAAATATCAAATTTCATGAAAATCCATCCAGTGGGAGCCGAGTTGTTCCATTCGGACAAACGGACACGCAGACAGACAGGTACACAGACAAACAAACAGGAAGACATAGATACAGTCAGAGATGTGACAAAGCTAATATTCGGCTTTCGAAACTTTGCGAACGCGGCTAATTACTTGAAGGAAGAGCCCGTCGTAATTGATGATTCTTTGGGAGCAACAGATTAAGGAACTAAACAATTCCATCAACGGAGTCCCTCCTGAGAAGCTAATATTTGCTTAGGATACCAAGATAGCCACTTCAGGTTGTACAATCAGAGACCCATTTGTCTTAACAAAATCTTGCTGACTGTCCCTACTTTGAAATACGTAAATCCAATCCAGACTTTCCTAAAATAATTCTTCAAGATTCGTTTTAGTACTAACCTCGCACATGTGTTTATATCTTACAAGTATCCTCATTAATTCAGGTATCACAACAAAATTTTTATGCGTTTATCTTTCGTCCGACTTTCCGTGTAAAACCTTTATTTTATTCTCCTTGCAAAGGTAAAGTTGTTACGTACATGCTTAAATGGCACAGAGGGGAGTAGCGGGATAGCTCTATTCTTTCCCTAACTAGGCCTTAGATGGTTCTGAGTGGTCAACGTCTAGATTTGGCGCTTCTAACCTGAATAAAATCTCCGACTTATGTTGGAATTGGCTAGTTGGGACGTAGTGAGGGTCTGAAAGTTTTGAGGTGATAAAATCTCCTCCGATCAGGAATTTTCCCCGGTCTGTCTAGCCCTTAATCTAGTTGCTATAAAGACTAAGCCCCCTGTTCCTAGTTCTCTTGCTTGTGATCGGTGTTTAGGCGCGTTTGCAAAATTGTGAAACGCGACTAATAGCTTCGTCATGTCTCTCCGTCTGTCCATCTGTCCGCATGGAACAACTCGGTTCCAACTAGACTGATTTTCATGAAATTTTATATTTCAGGATTTTTCGAAAATCTCTCGAGAAAGGTATAGGTTTATTAAAACTGGACAAGAATAAAGGTACTTTGCATGTAGACCAATACACACTTTTTATCATATCTCGCTCATCTCTACTTAGAATGATAAATGTTTCAGACAAAATTTGTAAAGAGCATCAAAAACACACATTTTGTGTTCAGTAACTTTTCGTCGAAAATCGTACAGTTTATGAGATAATGTGGGAAAATATAAAGAAGAGGAACACGCCACAGATGACAACATGGCGCATGTGCACCGCATGTTGGATACAAGTACACACACTCAGTTTGTGTAATACTTATTGCTTTTTAACTGCAACAATGTTTGCACGAACGCGCCATAGTGTAACATTATAGGTACATTGCCTGTTTTAATAATTATTTGTTGAAGATTATCAAGAAGGAAAATCAAATTGTGCAAACTCTAAGCCCTTTCCCTTACAGTGAGAGTGGCTGGCTACAGTCTGCATTCTTTTGAAATTAGTAAGCTTTTTCGGTTTATTTATAAACCTTTAATTATTTCACTTCTGAGCAGGAGCGTGGCCGAGAGAGGGCGAGTTTTGCGGTCCCTCCATCTGTAAAACGAACATTTTAAATAAATAAAATGCTTCCTCCCCCCCAAAAATTAAATTATCTTAATCAAATTAAGTAATATTAAACAAATAATTCTAATTATTTAATTTCATACTTTCTACAGGGGACCATTTCAGTTACTCTTCCCGAGGGACAAGTCTCGCTAGGCCTAGGCTCTGCTCCCTCTTTCCTTTTCCAACACATACGAATTGACAATGTACACTGGCTGGGTAAATGAGCTCACGGGGAGAGGTTTTGTTCTGTGTGAGTTAGCCGCTTTTCAGTACCTGTAAATGCATGTACTGCCTAATGAGGCTGCGACAGACAAACGTATCAGGTCCTTAACCCTCTAGGGCCTCCATTGTGGCTCGAGAACACTTAGAGTCGGTGAAAGCTGTGGCCTGCTATTGAAGTGAACTCTGGTGACAACAACAAGAACACACGACCCGAAATGGGCCATCACTCTATTAAGATGAGACGGGAGTTACTATTGTTGATTCCATAATTAATGTCATTGAATGTTACTCGTGAGTAGGTCCCTGATTCCTATAGCCAGCCACTGTTGTGAACAGGTATAATTAGAGTGATTAATAATAATAGTTTTACCACAGTTTTATCTATTGTCAACATAACAATTATGCAAAGTATTTGGGATTAAAGTGTATTAGCATTTAAAACAATTTAAGAAAAAAACATAGAAGAATATGCTACAATTTATCAATTATATTTTTATCTGTATGGATATAATAAACATAATTACTTATTGTTCTTATTAAAAATATTTATACCATTCTTAAGAAATATTTTATCCGGATCACAAAGTATGTGACTTTTTTTAAAAAAAATTCCAAGCATGATTATTCATGTAGCAGTTTTTATTTTTTGAAAATATTTCATTTAGGCTGTACCTAAAACAATTTTTACAAATACATACAACCTACTTACTTACTTACTTACTCCATGGTGCAGAGTCCTTCTTGAGAAGTTAACTGGTTTGCAGCTAGTCAAGAAATTTCCCGCATTTCACGGAACCCGAAGGTTCATTACCGCACTCACAAGGGTCCGCCACCGGTCCCTATCCTGGGCCAGCCCAATCCAGTCCATATACCCACATCCCACCTCCTGGAGATCCATCCTAATATTATCCTCCCATCTACGCCTAGGTCTCCCCAGTGGTCTCTTTCCCTCCGGTTT
>Ga0123354_10015291_pt1 | contig 11976 bp, 7 predicted proteins | sample TergutLab28metaG_2_FD_97872 | JGI IMG/M metagenome (GOLD analysis project Ga0123354, IMG submission 97872) | Labiotermes labralis P4 segment gut microbial communities from Petit-Saut dam, French Guiana - Lab288 P4 | ecosystem: Host-associated > Arthropoda: Insects > Digestive system > Gut ... | reverse complement strand
GCACTGGAGAGACTTAGGCGTAGATGGGTGGATAATATTAGGACGAATCTCCAGGAGGTGGGATGTGGTTATATGGACTGGATTGGGCTGGCCCAGGATAGAGACAGGTGGCGGACGCTTGTGCATGCGGTAATGAACCTTCGGTTTCCGTGAAATGCGGGGACATTCTTGACTAGCTGCAAACCAGTTAGCTGCTCAAGAAGGACTGTGCACCATGGAGTAAGTAAGTAAGAAGGCATCTTCTTGAAAAGCTAACAGTTGAGCAGCTGCTTAATAAATTCCCCACCGTGTAAGAAGTTTCATGATCGTGAAATGATTTGTGAGACCAACATGATGCAACAATTGCGATTTATTAATCAACCATTAGCTCAACATGTTTCGGGCACCATTATGCCCATCTTCAGGAGCGCAAGGCCGTATATAACTGCATATGGTTTTCAGCACTGTAAAAGATGAGTACGAATAAGGTGTTTGCATTGTGATCGATTGTTTTTTGTGTAGGTATCCTGTGTTAGATACGCTGTAGGATGTGTTTTGTGTGGTGTTTTGTGGTTTGTGTTCTTATCTTGACCGGTTAAGGTGTTGTCGTGGGAGAGGGTGTGGTGTGGGGTCGTTATCATGTTAGAAATGTGTGTGCCGTGGTTGGCGGTTATTGGTTACGTATGGTTTAATGTATGTTCAGAATGGTTACAGGTGGTGGGTGGGCGGGTGTTATGTGGAGGAAGTATGTGATTATGTGAGTCGGTGAGTGAGGGGTTTTTTTTTAGAATAAAATAGTGCATACCTTAATGTGCTGGCTAGAGTGCTGGGAAGCCGGGAGGCAAGTCGTGTGCACTGTGTAGAGACTGTTATTAGTCTAGTTTGGTCATACGGGGAACACGGGGATATTAAGGATGCACGGTCACACGAACATCAAATGTTCATGATCGTGTTTACGAGTTCCCGCCACTGATCCGTGCTTCGAGTAAGATTCAACATAGTTCAAAACCACAGCTACCTTGGCACACTGTAACATTACCATCTTAGCTACGTCGGGGTCTTCCAAGAAACCTCTTCCTTATAGTTTTTCGAACAAAAAGTGCATATGCATTCCTAATACTTTCCATGCGTACTACATTATATGCTTCGCCCATCTCAATGCCTTGATTCAATTTCCGACTTCCATACACATCCTCCTTGCTCTTCCCTTTAGAATTCTGATCACAAGCACCCTCAGCCTCTGTTCTTCGCGTAATGCAAGACAGTGTTTCAACCACCACCCCCCCCCCCAAGTACAAATAAGTGTAAAATTTTATTTTATTTATTTATTTATTTATTTACTGCAATTGGGTTGTTACCCTGTGGCAGTGGTTATTTTACAGGTAAACAAAACATGAATATTTACGCGTGCTCTTTTTAATCAGCTGACAATACAAATGATTCTGAACTGAATGATAGCACGCATTTCCAGAATTCAACGTCCGTCAGTGATTGATAGTTAATTGTTCATCATTGTAAATAAATAAATGCGTATACCAGGATTTTAGGTAAGGGACTCCACATATTTTACAAAATTTTCACACCTGGTGTTGCGACACTACGAATTTCGGTTGTGTCGTACTTTATACGCTTTTTAATCTATTTCAGAGATGGCATTCTGTATAAAAACACGTAAAAGAAATATTTTTTTTTCGTAATCCATAATTTATCTCTACGTAGTTCGTTCCTATTTTTTAATATGTAACTGTTAGTCGGTATACACTTACAAGGCACATTTAATATGTACTTTACGTAACCGTACTGACAATAGCCACAAAAGTTTTGGCATTAAAATTCATATTTAATTTATTTTGGTACTATTAGGATATAATTCAATATTCAAACTTCATTGATTTTTATTCTAATGCACTCACTTTTTATTTCGTTAGTTCACTGTCTAGTTTTTACAAGCGCTATAGTACGTATCCCTCATTTGTTTGGTGCATCTTTTTTTCATTGTTTGTATCACAGTAATAATGTACAAGACAGGAAGCACGAAAATGAAAGTGAAGGTTACAAATATGGCGAATCTGATTGGACAGTACTCCGCGCAAGGTCAAACAAGGTCCTCTCTGTAGAAGTGCAAACAAGCACGTAAAATGGCTAGGAACTGCACAAAATATTTTCACACATCGTCTGTAAACACAATAACCTAAAAGCCTTGATGTCGCATTGTTTACTTGTCCAGTGTATACCGCCATTTTAAACCTAGGTATTATACACATGCGAGGCGTTAGAACCTCGCGACAGAAACTATTAAATAATTTACATATAACAAAATATGTACATAAATTGTATAAAACCTTCGCGTAAAATTATCAATAAGCATAAACACGTTTCAGCGATAAATCACCATCCACAGGGAGACGTCAATAAAAAGGAATATACACTATTAATAAAATAAAATAAAAATATAAAATAGTGGCTAGAAATGTAATAATATGGATATTATGGTTAATATGATGTTAACATATTATTGGTTAAAATTCACTAATACATTATTGTTTACAACGTGTTTATCTACATGAATACAAATATCTAAAATCGAAGTTTTCGTTCCAGCAGGATCGATCCCCCTTGCTGCGTACAGATGTGTCCTGTGTAGGAAGGTGTTGTGTACTACAAAGTGCTTGTCTTTTCGGATGTGACATTACACGGTCTGATGGCTAGTAACGAGCACTTCGTAGCGACCGCTCGCTTCCACTTTCAAAGTATATGTGGAGGCAGCAGATTTCTCCGAAATGTCGGTTACTATTTACCTCTAGATATTGGTCTTATATTATTCCTATGTCGATACTGTTTACGTGTTTATCAGGATTGGTGACCCCAGTCACCGCGTTGTTTAGAATGCCTTAAACTACCCATGTTCGTACTGTCTAGAGATTATTATCTTCTCCGAAAACTGGCTCTCCAACAGGCATAAATTCTCAACTTACGAATCTTGGAGAATGATTACCGGGATTTAGTGATCTAGGCAAATGGACAGAGAAAGTTCTCAGAAGAAGAAATAGAAGAGTGTAAACATGAATCATGTGGAAAAAATAATTGATTCTTCCTTGTACACAAATAAATAAAACCATTCTTAGGCACTTTTAACAAGTGCAAATATAAACGTCTTACGTGGAGACCACGCCCATCCCTCCTTCCACACGTGACCTAGCGTGACTAAACCATTTGTCAAATTTTCATTAAATTCATCATAGGAGTTACAGGAGTTCCACACCAAAAGTTCTCGAGCAAGTCTGAGTTTCACGTATATGAGAGGCAGTAATACTTTATTGAAGGACAAAACTGAATTTTTATCCTTTCTGTACACATTTCTTCAATGATATAGATAAAATTAGAAGTGAAAAGTCTCCAAGTACTGCTGTTAGGCGACAGTTTGTCTCGTGCGGTGAAATTCATACTTTACCTAAAGGCGTAAAATAATTTTTGTCTTATATTCTTCACTTTTCGTCCGATACGGATAAAATTTTGTACTAAGCCCATAAAATGTATTACGTTACTAGCAGATATGTTAAGATAGGCACAGTGCAAGCCATACACTACTTAGGCACAAAAAGTAATATCTACCCTTAATTTCCACATGTACTGCCCGATCTAGGTGAATATCGATAGGAGAGCTGTGCACTAAGTGCTGTTCAGTATTTGTAAATTTTTGGACAAAATACAGGAATACAGAACAAACTGGTTGCAATGTATAAACGGAATGCCTCGTAATAGATTACCGAGGACAATAAAAAACTACGAACCAACAGGCAGGAGAAACAAGCGAAGACCGTTAAAGAGACTTTTGGATGTGGGAGACAGGAACGGGTCAATAAGTGACCCGCCCAGCTCCATGTTAGCTAGATGATAATGATGATAATTTGGTGCAGGGAAGGCCGTACTGTTGTTACATTTACGCCGTGTATTGTGAAACTTTATGGCATTTTGAAGATTAGGATCACCTTGGTAAATACTGTCTACTATACGACAGAGCAGACCTGCAGTCAGGTTTCTTAATACGATCTCCACACTGCCTGTTTTATAATATTAGCCTGCCGAAACGAATTACACGTTTTAGAGACAGGCTGTTGTCAAATACGCATCAACCAATCAAAGTTGTCAGAGTAAGAATGTGGGTTTAAGCCGGACTAGAGTGAAATTTCTTAAATATGGCAGTATGGACCCTTGCCATTTCGCGTTAATGGCCTCCGAGGTCTCCACCTACATGCATTATTTCTCGTAATGTGTGCCCCAATTAACGAAGTACATCCTGGGCACGAATTTCTTACCGTTTCGTGAGGCGTAACAAGACCAACTGTAAGACGCAATATTACACAATATTACCTACGGCGAAGGAGGATGTCACGCGTTTGTTTTGCCCACATGTACGTCGGAACGTTACTGTCACTGTGTACATTGTGTAAATAAATAGGGTTTAGGGGTGTGGAACTGATTCAAATGTCGCAGGTTAGTTTCAGAGTACCGGGCTGTAGTGTAGACAGTGACGAAACTTCTGGTTCTACAAAAAAAAAAGAAGAAAACTTCGAGGGCAGCTATGCAAGCTCACCGCTATGTGACGATCGGCTGATACTGAACCGTGTTACCAAGAAGTATTCCTACAGGCACAGTTTCTTCTCTTGGACCTTGTCCATCCTCTAACATATTGTTTCTCAACCTTTGTGAGACCGCGGCCCGGTAAAATCTTTTTTCATAAGACGAGGGCCCGGTCCCAACAAATTTACTCGTAAATACCTTTCCATTTTTTTCAGTTCATACATTAATCTAACATAAGTAATAATTAATTATGGTACAATCATAAAGAGTATTAGTACACTTATGTTACGGTGTGGCATGTTGACAAATATAAAATTACATTTAAATTAGTTATCAATCACTGGACTAATGAAATCTTGTAGCATATTGTAGTTTCCTCAGACCAACATCTGGGTCTGAGTTTTTCGACACAATCACAAATATTTTTCTACTTAGAATATTTCCACTATAAAACATTTATTCATGAAAATTGCTTAGAAAACTAAAATGACAAATTCCAGAACCTCTCGCGGCCCGGTATAATTGATGCCAGGGTCCGATACCGGGCCGCGGCCCGGCGGCTAACAAACAAACAGTGCTCTAACAGATTTTTCCAAACACTAAAGAACTACATCAAACACTTCTTCAATATTCCAACCAAATGTATATTTATCTTTAACAAACATTATTATTTTTATCACACCTCTCCTGCGTATACAGAGTTTTAGTGGGGGAAACCTGAGGGAAAGAGACAAATGGGGAGAGCAAGGCGTAGATGGGAGATAATATTATGATGGATCTTCAGGAAGTGGGATGTGGGGGTATGGACTGGATTGAGCTGGCTCAGGATAGAGACAAGTGGCTGGCACTTGTGAATGCGGCAACGAACCTTCGAGTTCCATAAAATGCGGGGACTTTCTTGACTAGCTGCAAAACGGTTAGCTTCTCAAGAAGGAATCTGCTTCATGTAAAAAGTATGTATGTAAGTAAGTAAGTGAGCGAGTGAGTAGATAAGTAAGTATCACACCTCTCCTACATGTTTCGGTGTGTTATATACCCCATCTTCAGGGAGAATCTCATATTACTTGCACAAAACTATCCTGCTTTTTACAACGTCGTTTTTCACTCGTGGGCAAGGTTAATTAACAGCTGTAAGAATACCCAATATAAACTGCTCAAATCCAACGCAACAATATGGTTCAACAAGATCTGTAGGAACTTTCAGCTAACACCGAAATATGTAAATATTATGAGTTAAAGATTGTTTTAGTCATTGTAAAAACACTGTAAAATTTACAAATGTGTGTATTTTGTATCGTATGGCACAACCAATGTAACATACAAAACAGCATTGTAAAAAGCAGATGGTTTTTGCAGGAATATGACATTGTCCCTGAAGACGGCGTGTATATAACACACCGAAACATGTAGGAGAGATGTGATCAAATATAAAAATGTGCTAAATGTACATGTGCATTTGGTTGGAATATTGTGGAATTGTTAGATGTACAAGAATGCACGGAATGGAAAAATTTAAAAGAATTAAAACACTACGTTTCGGTAGCCGGCCCTGCTTCCGTCTTCAGGAAAGTTGCACCTAGCCTGTTGGACTCCTTAGATCGAGGTTAGTTGCATCTTACCGCAAGACGGAAGCATAGCCGGCTTCCGAAAAGTATAGTTTTAAAAAAAGTGTTAGACGATGGACAAGGTCCAAGAGAAGAATATCATATCTGTTATACACCGTCGTTAAAACCTTGCGTGTTGTAGTACTCTGTTCAGCGCAGCTATTTGTACACACCAGTTCAGATGACATAGCAATGACGACATATTTGTATTCTTGTGAGACCCTGCATTGTAGGAAATCTTTCTTCCCTTTCTTCTTAGCCTGGCCTCATCCACCTACACATTGCAGGTATAGAGGTTCATTATTGCAAATGATCACACACCTGCGTTGTAGGAAATCTTTCTTCCTTGTCTTCTTAGCCTGGCCTCATCCACCTGCACATTGCAGGTATAGAGGTTCATTATTGCAAATGATCACACACGCACACACACACACACACACACACACACTCGGTAGGGCTCCTTTGGACGAGGGAACGGCCCGTCGCAGCGACCTCTACCTCACAACACACGTAATTCACAAGAGACAGACAACCAAGAGGTTTGGCGCGGTTTCTTCACAATGGTCGCTGGAAGTGTAACAGCCAACACGCTCATGCGATAGTTCACGTTGTATAAACTGCGTTCACCTATTTATCAACCGCGTTATTTCCACTTCGCTTTAACGAAAAGCACTTAATAGAGGAACTGCCCACATTTCTATTTTATCGCAGGAAACAGTTCAGTTACTTACCCAGCACGATATAAAGATTTCCCTTTTAGTTGTACGAAGACATGCGTCTTAGATGTTCCCACATAAAATACACAGACTATAGGCGGCTCTGCAATAGACTTTACAATATCATCACGCATGCATTTCATTTACTGAAGAACTACGGACACTGTTTTACAAAAGCATATGTCAACCATTTCTTGAGTCTGTTTTTATTACATCCACTGCCTTGTGGTGTTTCGATATTTCGGTTATGGGGAGCATTCACATTTCACACTTTGTTCATACAATGGAGATAATCTGTTCTAATTTTGACCGGACCGTATATTTTGATTGAATATTTCATATTTTCTTATCATAAGAGTACAGGAGCACCCGCCAAAGTGACACAGATACGGAAAAACAGCTTCAATTGTCCTTTTACCGGAAGGCATTACGAAGACCCTTCTTCCAGAAGTTTGAGGTTAGGGAATGTAGGGTGAAGTAAGAAGTTGCTCACGAATGGCAAGGCTCAGCAGGTTTTAATCAGAAACATTAAACGTTACAGTCTCTTGATGTTACGCCATGCCTCCACCTCCAGGGTCAACACGGCCAGAGGATGTTTACTGACATTATCATCCAAATACGGAAAGATTAATGCACAGTCAAGTGACTATGAATGGCGAAGTGAGCAAAATATGGAAGACATCGGTATTGGCCTCCAGAATTATAATCACACTTGGCAACTCCCGAATGCAAAGCATGGGTACTCACCTTTGGGTGTTGAAATAACTTCACGCGAAAATAATTATGTGACAAGACAATGTATGTATAATGTAACATTAAGGCGCGTTCGTGCAACCATTGTTACTATGGAAAAGTAATAAGTATTACATATTCCGAGTGTGTGTCTCTAGTCTCAGGTATCCAGCACGCAATGTGCGTGCGCCATGTTGTCTTCTGTGGCCTGCCCGGCTCTACAGTATTTTTACACATTATCTCATAAATGATACGATTTTCGAATAAACGTTATTAGACATAAAAGGTTTGTTTTGATTTTCTGTACAATTTTGTCCGTAATAGTTCTCATTATAAGAAAAAACTCGCGAGATATGGTCAAAAATGTAAATTGGTCTTCATGTAAAGTACACGTAATTCTTGTCAGATTTTAATTAAACTTAAATTTTCTCCACACATTTTCTAAAAAATACTCAGATATAAAATTTAATGAAAATCCGTCCAGTGGGAGCCGAGTTCTTTCATACGGTCGGGCGGGCGGGCGGACAGACATGACGAAGCTAATAGTCGCTTTTCGCAATGTTGCGAACGCCCCTAAACGTGGGTCAGGCCTCTGGTGGGATTTAAGCTGTATATAACACAATGCAGAACTAAACGGAAATAACACCAAAACAAGCAAGAATTTAAGAGACTTCTGCAGACACTGGGCCAGTGGGAGCAGGACAGACCTCATTCGTGGTCTGAAACGATGGCGACCCTAAGGTGTTGTTGGTTTAAGACCTTCAGATGTCATATTTGGTTTATATTTGCCTAAATTGTGTTAGAAGTATAAAAACTGCATCATCAAAACAAAAAGAGTAAATCTTTTTCACATTTCAACTGCACTGTGTCAATATTGAAAGTACTTTAAATGTGTATTGATTTAGCATTTATTTAACAATAGGCGTATTCTGGTTAGTTCATAATTTACATCGTATCTATAAAACAATGACTAGAAAGTAGGAAACAGAGTATAATATCTTTCCAATAGATATTATTATTTTTTGTATTGTACTCTATGGTTTTTATCGTATCAAAAGAGATTTGAACAAAGGATAAGGTGCAAGTACTTCTTTTTGTGAATAACTTCACTTATTCTATTTGTTACAATTCGTGATCATGAAGTAGTACACAGCAGTGGGCCACTTTTATATGCCTGGAGCAGAAGTGGTGAACAGTTCTTCAGCACCGATTTCTAAAAGAACAGCCAGCAATTCAGACGTATAGCTTGTGCTACTGAGAACGAGGTGTTGCCTACATATTCTTTGTCTCCCACTACTGTCTATGACGTCATTTAGCCTGTTATGTTATTAATTAGTTCCGAGACTACATTTCTTCCGCGACAGATGGTCGGTCTGTAGGTAATTCGTTAGCTTCTGGCTGTTGAAGAAGACAGCGGATCTGGCGGACGAACCTTCTGTATACGGGAGGCTGTAAGGGGATGTTATTAACCGTTTGTTTGTCAGTCAATGCTCTATCGCTGTCGATGTACAAGACTCTCACTACTAGCTTTCCGCTTGAAAATTTCACCGGACAAAACCTAACAAATGATCTGCACCACACGCCAGCATAGAACAGCAAAGAAAGGAGACGGTATGTATCCATGCCTCGAGGGAGGTACAAACCTGTGTTCGCAGGGTTCCTGCTGTTTAGCACTATACTGACAGCGTGGGTAAGGCTCTGTCCCTGACCAAAAGCAATGCGCAATATGACTTGACTTTGGGAATCACTAATCACCAACATACAGGTACTCTTCTTCTGAAATTTACATTCGTGTCTTGGTTTTGACAAATATGCGCACGAGAAGGCCGTACAGGTTACTCTGTAGGTCAGGCTGGTCTTGCAGCAGTTCGTCTTAGTCTTACTGAACTGTGTGTCATTCAAACTAGCCGCAGAACACAAAGACCAAGGACACTTACATCACCCATGATACACCATATACCTCATTTTAATTCATATTGGGAGCGGCAACTGATGACACAGTGTATATGCTCTCAAGGCTAGGCAAGAAATGATTTTTCGAAACACATGACAAATCAAATCATACCTGAAAGAAAATACAACACGTATGACACCATAAACATGGTTTACTTAGTTATCTGTATATAAACACGATACAATTGCTGTTTTTATATTTCAAGTTCCCTGAGATTTAAAACCATATGAACACCCGTTTCTTCAGTTTTTGAAGTACTGGCAGATCACATAGCATTTGCTATTTACGTCATTTATTGGTGCTGTTTCAACTGAGGAGATTGGAAAGCAACAAGTTTGACGATACACAACTTATGAAAATGAAAGAAAAATCATTAAGCAACTCAGAAACTATTAACACAAAGGTTTCTTAAGACATGTATATCTTTCAAATGAATAGCCTATTTTAGAAAGAACCGTTAAGACCATATTTCTCAAAGTCAGGCGCAAGAGGAAAACATTCCTTCGGGCGTGAAAACACACAAATATAATATAAATAAAGAATGTAATTTGTTGTGGCAAGCCAGTGCGTCTCGGGGGGCTGTAATGTTTTGTTCGTGTAAACGGAGTCACCGAAGATAACAACATACAGCTCTAACAAACAAAATGTCATAGTTACTAAAATATTTCATTAAGTTCCTAACACTTTCTTCAAAGATTTTTTTTCCTAAGTCTGAAGTCTGATAATCTCTTCGGCATTACACCGTAGAGTTTTGTAAAGAAATTAGTGTAAATCTTCAGCCTTTATTCTTCCCCAGAACCAAACCTCTTCTTGTATAGTGTGTGTATTTAGTTTTGGGGGCTTAGCCGGTGAAGAATTTACCAGAGCTGAAGGACGAGCCTACTCTGTGTGCGAGGTGGCAAGAACAGGAAGTATGATCATATATTGTTTAGTCCGCCCATCCGCTGTCGCTGTCTCTGTTTAAGCGACTCGCTCCTAACCATCGACTTGAAATTTTCACCGGCCAAAAGCTAAAAAAAAAATCTGTTATTTCTTTGCTTAATTTGAGTGTCAGCCACAAACACAGCGTGGTCCAGTTGCCCATCCATCACTTCAAGTAACTGTGGGTTTGAGGATCAGGTTTCAATCTTTTCCTGACCACTACGCCTCCAGATCAGCTCTGGGGCTCGCACCGTCACCCCGTGCAGTGAATATATGGTTTTTATCACAGCGAGACTGTGTGAATCCGTTCCTCCACAAGCACAAACGTTTATAGGAAGTGGTATTTATTACACAATGGGATCACTTTATCTTATTCCAAAGCTCAAACTCTAGTAGCAAAAGCACAACAGAATTTTCGTTACAAATTGCGTTCTTTATGCATACATGCGTCTATTCAAACGCCGAGTTAAATCCCATCTGCCATCTGCTGGCATTATTAGGAGCTCACCATATTCTCCACGTTAGCAGGATAAGGGTTAATTACGGTCTATTGTAAACAGATTGCAAAAGCTACATGACAATACACATGACAAAACTATATACATATCATTATTGGCTGTAGGTTTTTCCTGCAAAATATTTTTGTTGCACTCTTCCTAAACAAAAATCACTCCTGTGAAGTAACACTTCTATTTACTCGAGTTAAAAACAAAAAAGGTACATCAGGAAATCCCTCAAACGGAAACATGTCAGTAACAATAATTACAGTCACCTCTATCACTTCTATGAAGGGCACGTTGAAAATACACTGTTTCTACTTGTCACGACTGTCGCCATTCACAAGTGGAGATAAGGCCAGGCCATCATGCTTTAACGAAGACGGAAGGGCTCGTGGGGGTAGGGAGGGTGATGGGGATGGGTGGGGGCGGACGGCACGAAACTGTAGATAATAGTTTTTAAGAACAGAAAGTTACATACAATGACATATTACAATTTTTCCTCATATAGCATAAACTGTAATAGTTGAAGGGGATTTTCTTTAATTTAATGGCAAAGTTTAAAAGTGACTCAATCTATATTTTGCACGTAATTTTAAACAAACACAGATTAACCAAAATTATGTGAAAGTTTCCTCTACACCGGGAGTAAGCCTAACACTGCCATGGTTTATTCGCGAGGGCGTCTTTCTTTTTTTGGGGGGGTGGGTGGGGGGGGGGCGTCCGTACCGTCTCCGGTCAGCAAGGACAACAGACATTCATCTAAAAATAACAATAAGTACCAGTCATTGTTTCCATACGGTTGTACCTCCTGATGATGGGTTACGGATAGGCCCGAAACATATAGAGGTGTTTGGCGAAATATACTAACTTACTCCATGGTGCAGAGTCCTTCTTGAGAAGCTAACTGGTTTGCAGCTAGTCAAGAAATTCCCCGCATTTCACGGAACCCGAAGGTTCATTACCGCACTCACAACCGTCCGCCACCTGTC
>Ga0123354_10015289_pt1 | contig 11976 bp, 8 predicted proteins | sample TergutLab28metaG_2_FD_97872 | JGI IMG/M metagenome (GOLD analysis project Ga0123354, IMG submission 97872) | Labiotermes labralis P4 segment gut microbial communities from Petit-Saut dam, French Guiana - Lab288 P4 | ecosystem: Host-associated > Arthropoda: Insects > Digestive system > Gut ... | reverse complement strand
CTCGCATTTTTTTTTTTTTTTTTTTTTTTTTTATATATGTTTATATATATTTATATATATATATATATATATATATATATTTCTTCATTATTCTGTTTATTTGTAATCTCCGCTTATCATCAGCAATAAACAAAAGAGTAACTAACGTAATGGTGTAGGGTTAAAAGCAGTCCCGTTACAAGCCTGGACAGGCCCAGAGGGTTCCAGGGCGTTAAGGCTCCAAGATTTCGTGACAACGGCACAGGATGGTGGTAGGTTGTCAGCCTTGCGCACCGGCCGCCTTTACTCGCAGGAAATACTACTGGTACTCATTTCTGTTAGAGGCTGAGTAGACCCCAGGGCTATAGTGCGATCGGAAGGATTTTATGTCAATGAAAAATCCACTGACACCAGCTGGGATTGAACCATCGACCTTCCGATTTGTAGCACAGCACCTTAACCACTGTGCTAAGTGGTGTAGGGGTTCCTTCTCAAAATCTGGAGGTTTGTAAAATCTGGAGGTTTGTATTTCGCAAGAGACCTTCCCTGCCTTAATGGAACATAGTAACCTCCATTTCACAGCCTCACAACCTCATACCTCACTTCTTCAGCACAGTTTCAATTATGTCCCAGTACAACACCCGTATCGATGCTCGCCCATTTTTATTCACAAACAGGAAACTAGGACAAAATCTAAAGAATTTCAGGAAAAATGCGTCATGATTCACTTTGATTTCAGTTTTACTCATTTCGCGGTAAATCCACACACCTTCTTGTGGTTTTCCTGAGTTTTTTTTTTAAATCTGTTTTTGGGCTTATTTCTCTCACGGTTACTGCCACAAGACACAAGTAACACAACTGCGACATAGTACGTACGGAACACAGTGCTATTCAGTTTGTAGGCACTGTGCTACTATCCCCTTTTCAATAACCACTCTCGCGATGGGCTCCACTGCAAAGTGTTAATACTTACATAAATGTGTCAAGAAAACATAGATCATTCATTTCGCTGTCTTACGACAGGTCTATATTCTGTTCCAAAGAGAGATCCCTATACAGCGCGAAACACTGCTTCCTCTTTCAAGTTCCAGTATCTTTTCTTACTCTTAGGACCACCCAGCAGCTGCTTACATCTTCTTCCTCATCTTCCTGTCCTTTTTCTTTCATTATTAAGCACATAGTATTAAAAATTAATACTTAGTTTTCCCGAAATTATTACTTTGCAGATTATACTACCTGAACACCTCCGAGGGTGCATGTCTGCATGTATACAGTGTAAACAACTCTAATTAAAGCTAAAAAGGACTTGGCTCTATTCCTGTAGAAGACACGTAACCTCAGGCGCCACGTCATTTGGAAATTTTCTAGCGTTTTGCTTGCATTTCAAACAAAAATTCGTCATCTGGCTCAATTTCCGCCGTCATGTAGACATAAGATAATATTAAACACAATGATAAAGAGTACTACACACCGTCCACACAGTTTTGTCACTATTGCTTAATACCTTGTCGCATTACCTCTAGCAACACGTTTCGACTTTAATTGGATTTAAGGCAATCTATACTGCAACACTTATGTAAAGAAGGAAGGTATCATTTCAAAACTGATACGTAATATATACTTTACTACAATATGTTTCCGTCAACACAACTAACATTTAGAGTATAACATTACCGCCACATGTCTCGACTTGTGACAGTCATCATCAGGCTGATCTAAGAACTGTTTAACATTTTACAGGCTTTATTTTGTGCATTTGGGATCCCATGTGGCTTACACCGTATAGTATTGTTAGGTAACTTATCTACAGTGCTATTGTGTGTAATATACAGCACGTGGTGTGAGCGAAGCAAAATAAAACCTGTAAAATGTTAAACAGTTGTTAGATCAGCCTGATGATGACTGTCACACGTCGAAACATGTCGCAGTAATGTTATACTCTAAATGTTAGTTGTGTTGACGGAAACATATTGTAATAAAGTAAATATTCAGATAACACAGCGGGATGACTTCATTCAAATTGATCCATAATATTTTATAATTATAAGATTTTAGAATTTCTGCATTGTTATACTTAACAAATTAGCATGCGGATAACTCATTGAAAGCGTAACATGTTAGAGTTGGTGCGATAAATTGTGTATTAGTGATAATATAAGTTGTGTTGACGGCGAATAAGTACTGTTGTTAGTACCGCAGATAGCACAACGGGATAACAATAATCAGAATTGTAAAACTAACTTTGTTGCTTCCGTTTGATGGGATTAGTCTCCATTTATATTAAATAAAACCGAGATTATGGGAAGAGGCAAATATGTCTGTCACCTCATTAACAGACTGTAGTCACATATAGTTACACTTCAACTTAACCCGAGCTAGGAAATAATTTTGGCATACCCAGTATAAAATATTTCGAGTCTCTCGTTTCAATCTGGTGTCACTCAGCTTTGTTCCAGAAACCGGGACAACAAACAAACTGTTAATTCAGTGCACAGTACAACAGGGTATTATTTGGGGATGTCAGTTAGACCCACAGATGCGCAGTGTCTCTGTGAACAGGACACGAGACTGAGATTCGTACCCGCTGACCCACTAAACACGCGCCGTTTATCACACGTCTTTCATTCCGTCGTGTTCTCGCTAATTTGTGCAAGAATGGTAACAAGGAGTCAGAAAGTTGGGATAAATCTGATGTTAGAATCTTTGTGTTTGTTAAACTTACGTGATTTAAACAGATTATGCAATTATTTAGGTAGACGGACGAACAGAATCAGTATTATAGCTCATTAATAGTAACAATAAATTAACAATCAATATTCTTCACGAAAGAGTCCTTCCTTAGAACTAATAATCACTCAATATGCCGTAATAATAATAATAATACGTTACAAAGATTAGTTGGATTAACAAATAACAACATACCAAAGACAATTAATAATAGATTTGATGCCCCATGTTTTAATGAAGTAGCGAAAGAATGCATAACAGGCACTGGCATACTTAAATACAGGGTGAGCATAAAGTCTTTCCCTGATTACAAACATTCATTACGTTGCACTTCAGTTAGAAAGGTTTCAGCCGTGGATAATTTTCCAACAAGATGGTTCGCCTCCACGTTGGGGTTTTTGGATGCAGCAAATCCAAACAGGTGGATTAGGAGAGATGGTCCGACACCCTGGTCACCACGATAGCCGGATATCACCTCCTTGACTTCTTTTTATGGGGGTATGTTAAGGACAGTGTTTTCGATAACAGTTCCAGATATTACAAATTTGAAAGCAAGAATACAAGACGCGTTTGCTACAATAACTGTACACGTGTTGGAGAACACGTGCAGAAAAATTGATTATCGATTAGACGTACTCCGTGCAACAAAAGGAACACATGTTTAAGTGTTGTAAAAAACTTCTTGGGTTATATTTTGGAAAAAAATATGTTTGTGTTCCACGTACAATAGTTTTCTTATAATAAATGTTTGTAATCAGGGAAAGACTTTTATGTTCACCCTGTAGTTCTGATGTAAACAAGACAAGCAATGTATGTATGAACGTAATATTAAGGCGCGTTCGAGTAACTTCTGTTGCTGTGGAAGAGCAATAATTATTATGTATTCTGAGTGTGTGTCTCTATCCTTAGTTGTCCAGCACGCAAAAGGCATGCGCCCTATTATACTGTCACCTGTGGCCTGTCCGGCTGTACCACATTTTCCATATTATCTCATTAACGGCACGATTTTCGAAGGAAAAGTTCCTGAACATAAAATGTGGGTTTTTGCTTTCTCCACAGCTCTTGTCTGAAACATTTCTCATTCTGAGAACAGTTCAGTGAAATATCACAAATTAACACAGATTTTTTTTATGTAGAGAAGTCGTCATTCTTCTCAGACTTTAAAGAAACTTGAACTTTCTAGACAGATTTTCGAAAAGTACTCAAGTATCAAATTTGATGGAAATTCGTCCAGTGGAAGCCGAGTTGCTTCATGCGGACGGACACACAGAGAGACAGATAGCCAGTCAGAGAGGTAGAAAGACATGATAGATCTAATAGTCGCTTTCCACACTCTGTGATGGCTCGTAAAAGCCGTCACATTGAGAAACAATGACATTAAAAGAAAAAATTTTTTTTTAGAAATCAAGTAAAACCCCGATATAGCGCCACAGTCAGTGACCGCCATTTGTAGCAGTATGTTTAGGACTGCGGTAAATAGAAATATTACAGAAAATAGGCCTATCTGTTCACATAATTTTACGGGTGCTAAATGACCGTGGCGCTATATAAAGGTTTGACTGTAAATTTTGGGGGTGAAATTTAGAAAGAACTGGCCCAGGATCTTTTCCAAATGTGAGCTTCGGTATCGTATCAGGTGTATTGATCCTTCAGTATCGGGTGTGTTTATCCTTCGGTATCGGTTGTGTTGATAATTCGGTATCAGGTTGTTTATCCTTCGATAGCAGGTGTATTGATCCTTCGGTATCAGGTGTGTTTATCCTTCGGTATCGGGTGTGTTGATCATTCGGTGTCAGGTTGTTTATCCTTCGATAGCAGGTGTGTTGATACTTCAGTATCAGGTGTGTTAATCATTTGGTATCAGGTGTGTTTATCCTGCGGTAGAATCTGTGCTGATCCTTCGGTATCAGGTGTGTTGATTATTCGGTATCAGGTGTGTTTATCTTCGGTAGCAGGTGTGTTAATCCTTCTGTATCAGGTGTGTTGATCCTTCGGTATCAGGTGTGTGGATCATTTGGTATCAGGTGTGTTTATCCTGCGGTAGAATCTGTGTTTATCCTTCTGTATCAGGTGTGTTGATCCTTCGGGTCCTAATGCCAGAGAATTAATTAAGAAGAAGGAGTTTAAGAAAACAAATTGCCAGGAATCTGCGCCTAACTAGAAAGGTTAACATCAATCAGAGAGGGTTTGGTGTTAGCTGTGTTCAATCCTGCTTCTTGCTACCACAGTCAAACGGAAAGAAATGCAAACAGGAATGCTACAGTGCACAAATAGCAATGAACATGTAAAGTACTAGTAATCTTCATTCCTTACCATATGAAACAATTTCAGAGAGCTTTGAAGAGGCAGACCATTCCTAGAAAAGTATTGTCTTTTTTTCGGTCATCATGAAGTGAAAATGAAAAAGCGCTTCATTATACAGGCCGACTCTGTTTTAATGGAAATTTTTTCCCCATTTCTAGTCATGAAATGCAATTAAGTTTGCGACCGCCAAACCACTGGTTAGTTCGAAGCCTAACAATTGCAATGACACCAATAGCACTCCCTGAACATGCTACACCGCCTTGCATTCTTACCACATAACACAATATCACTTGTACATCGCAATGAACGTGAGATTCAAACAGAATAAATAAACATTCCTTCATTTAGACCTACTTACTAATTCTTGACAATTTTTGTTTATTATGAGCAAACACGAATATCATACAAAAAAATAATGAGGGTATGTTTTGACAGCAAGTAAATATTTATATAGAAATAAACCCAGAAAAACAGTGACTGAAATTTTACTCAGATGTTGAAAGGGCATGTTCTCTAAACAGGTGTCCACACAAAACCCTGGTTTGAAAACCAGAAGTGTAGAAGACACTACAGGAAGCAGGCATATGCCTTTGCTTGAAATGACGATGAGTCTTAACTCCATAAAAAATTGAATTATTTTGAATTATACCTGCTGCAAATTTCCCAATCAATTATCAAAATCGCCTAAGTGACAGACACTCCGAAATTTACGCAGATCACAGAATACTTAAACAGGCCACAAGACAATTAGTGTTACTTTTTGAAATAAAACGGGATGTGGAAAGAAACAGTCTACGGGGTACAATAAATGGAACTGAGACCCTAAGATTTTTCGGTTCTTCAGGGCGTCCACAACCGCTAATGGGTTCGCCCGCCCATCTGTCCAGTAGTTACCTTGGGTCCAACAGAAGCAAAGCGGGATGACCGCAAGACTTATCGTACAGCTGTATCCACGTTTGAGACTACAAATGCATATTTCATCTCCGTGTCCCCCTAAACATAACAATGGTGTGATGATTAGGCCTACGGACGAATCTATTTCTCAGCCTAATTTCTTTTCTGAAAGGAAAGGATTTTGATAATTGATTGGGATTCCTCCATCACCACGTTCTGCGTGTCTGTGTGTGTCCCCCGTTTGAAACTTTAAAACCGACTTCCATGAAACCTGACGTGGACACAACGCGGAAGAACAGACCTCCTCTGCAGGACTGTATAATTTCCTAGTATCAGTAAAACAACATGACGGCAGGGCGAACTTGTAAGGCTTTACCGACATCGGTACCATTAGCACAATACACTGTGTACCACTAAAATGCAACACCTTGTCACATTGTAGAAAAATAGGCCAATCAAATTTTATTCAGGTAATAGTCCTTAGAAATAATTTTGCTCTTTTGTTTGGGTGTGAAACTTGGTCGCTCACATTGAGGGAGGAACGTAGGCTGAAGGTCTTTGAGAATAGGGTGCTAGAGAGAATATTTGGGCCAAAGAGGGCGTGGTAACAAGGGAGTGGAGAAAACTACATAATGAGGAGCTTAACGATACGTACCGCTTACCCATTATTTTTCGGGTGGTTAAATCGAGAATGAGATGGGAGGGGCATGTAGCACGATTGGGGAGGGGAGAGGAGAGGCGTATTCATGGTTTTGGTAAGGAAACCTGAGAGAAAGAGACCAGTTGGAAGACCCAGGAGTACATGGGAGGATAATATTAAGATGGATCTTCAGGAAGTGGGATGTGGGGCCATGGACTGGATCGAGATGGTTCAGGATTGGGACACGTGGCGGGCATTTGTGACTGCAGTAATGAATCTTCGTGTTTCATAAAATGCAGGGAATTCCTTGACTAGCTGAGAACCGGTTAGCTTCTCTAGAAGGACTGTGCTCCATGCAGTAAGTAAGTAGGTAAGTAAGTAAGTAAGCATGTAAGTAAGCAAGTAAGAAAGAAGGAAAGAAAGAAATTAAGTAATAATCCTTAGAAACTGCAATAACAGCAAGACAGCTGTGAGAAATTTCTCTTTGACTTCGGGTTTAATGGCAATAAACAGCGAATCACTGCAGGTACAGACAGGTAACAAAACACCGACATATTGTGTAGCCTAAAGACACTGTAAATCGTTTCCGTCAACACAACTAACATTTAAAGTGTAACATTACTGCGACATGTTTCGACTTGTGACAGTCATCATCAGGCTGATCTAAGAACCGTTTAACATTTTACAGGTTTTATTTTGTGCATTTGGGATCCCATATGCCCTACACCGTATAATATTGTTAGGTAACTTATCTACAGTGCTACTGTGTGTAATATACAGCACGTGGTGTGAGCGAAGCAAAATAAAACCTGTAAAGTGTTAAACAGTTGTTAGATCAGCCTGATGATGACTGTCACAAGTCGAAACATGTCGCAATAATGTTATACTTTAAATGTTAGTTGTGTTGACGTAAACATATTGTAATAAAGTAAATATTCAGATAACACAACGGGATGACTTCATTCAAACTGTAAATCGACAAGTACAAATATGACAAGTTGCGAAACTTTAATCTTACAATCCACACTACTGACGTGTACATAATCTCTACTTAAGAAATAATTTCTTCGCAAAAATAGAACGAAGCAATACCAATAACATTCAAGCCTATACAACTACGCAAAAATGAAAGCATGTATTGTGATTAACACTGAGAGCCCCATGTACCGTTGCATTACAGACTATTTGCTAAGTATGAGAGATGGTATAGCTGGAGACGCCCCGCAGTGAAATGTGATGGTTCGCCTGGCGGGTAGGCAAACCTTGTGTCAAATTCAGCCATGCACATTGCAACAGACACGATTGGATCCCCAACCCTCCAGGGCCTCTGACAATAAATATGTTCCGAGGTGTGAGAGCAGATTGTTTATGGCGTCTAGTTTCACCACCGTGCGACCCTTCTGAAGTCTCTATGGACAGCGCTAAAGAAGTGAGATGTTTTAGAAGGCCAACATTTCACGCGCTTCCCTTGCGTTCTTCTGGGTATGAACATAGGAATGGAGACAATCACAACTACACTGTAGACTGCAAAGAACTTTACAGTGTAAAGTGTAATTATAATGGACCCTAAAGAAACAGAGTATGTGGAAATTTGACGTTCGGGTGGCCGTGCATCCTTAATATGAAATGATTTGTTAGATCAAATTGATGCAACAATTATGATTTATTGATAAACAATTAGCTCAACATGTTTCGGGCACCATTGTGCCCATCTTCAGGAGTGAAGGGCTGTACACTACTGCATATGGTTTTCGGCACTTAAAGGGCTGGCAGGAGTCTTGGGACCCCGGCAGGCAGGTCATGTGCACTGTGTAGAGGTTTTCTTCCGAAAAACAGCCTCTACACTGTACACACGACCTGCCTGCCGGCGTCCCAAGACTCCTGCCAGCATTTTAAATGCTGAAAACCATATGTACAGCCTTGCACTCCTGAAGATGGGCACAATGGTGCCCGAAACATGTTGAGTCATTGGTTTATCAATAAATCATAATTGTTGCATCAATTTGGTCTAACAAATCATTTCAGGTTATGTGGAATTGGACTGAAATCATACAGCTCAAGACAGGAACCAGTTACCTCTGAATCTATATGTAAATTACTAGCAAAAAGACCATTGGAGGTTTCGATAGGAAATTGTAACAAACTGACATCTTCAATTTTACCTCACCACAACAATTTGAAAATCTATGTCAGGAGAGCTAAGCTCATACGAAGTAGCCAAACTTCATACAGTGTTGGTGAGAAATAAGCAGTGCTGAAATCTAGAGAAATAGGCCTAAATTTTTGAAAAGGGCTGGCGATAGGCCGAAATAAAAACGTCACGAAACAATCTGGCACCTCTTTTCTTCCAGCTGTCTGTACAGAAACACAACAGCACTTGTCCTTTGCACCTCCTGGCGCTCATTTAAACTCGAATTGGCATACCACTTCTTTATTCTGGCTGCTTATCTTGCACAACGCCTAATGATGGATTAATTAACTAATCCGAATCACGTAGCCCATATCTGAATGAAACATGTTGTGACTAGCTGAAAACGTAAGAAACGATGGTGACCTAAATGACGTAATACTGACGTAGCTCGGACTACACTAAAATTTGTCTGGAGGCACGCTTGAAAGCCACTAGAGACCAATCACAATAGCTCACATCCAGATGGACAGCGGTGGACTTTAGTGATCAGGACAACGAAAAATGGTGAGGATGTACGTTTGGCCAGGTACAGACCATGTGACGTCATGAGCGCCAAAAACAACGTACACCAAAGTACTGGACATTACAGGCCTCCCTTAAGTTCTAGTAGTCACAGAATTTGCCGACCCCAGTGGCCGCGCGCTCAAAGGTGTGGGGTTTGCTGCCGCTCACGTGCTGGGATTGCGGGTTCGAATCCCGCCGGGGACATGGATGTCTGTCTCTTGTGGTTGTTGTGTGTTGTCAGGTAGAGTTATCTTCGACGGGCTGATCAATCGTCCAAAGGAGTCCTACCGAGTGTGATCGCGGAACATCAACAAAGAGGAGGCCCTGACGCAATAGGGGCTTTGGCGCCATGATAAAAAGTAACAACATTTATGGCGATAACGTCTTCTGAGATGTGACGCCGTGTAGTCTGGTGTGGAAGCAACCTACTGTTTCCATCTTCAGAATTGACTTCATAATTCTACCCTGAATATGGAGGCAGAATTTTTTCGAAACATTAGTATATTTACGTCATTACACGTAGTCACATACCAGAAGACGGCATCTCCATATTAAGCACTGTGAGTCATTCAAATTTCCCCTAATATTAATGATCTTCACAATATTAATTACACGGACACACCATTAATTACTGAAAGAGAAATGAACCAAGAACCTTTGCAAAGATTGCTACGTACGGCATTACGAGGGGCATTAATTAAATATCTCAAGTTACTGTGGCGTTTTCTTTCCAATTTTGGGTCGAACAGCAAATGTTCACCTTTATATCAACTAAATGCATAGACAATTACTTGATGAATGGAGAATTCAGTAAATAATAAATCTGTTTAAATATTAAAACGTATTTGTAGAGTTGTAGACGGCCCGGACAGTTGCCTGCCACTGTTGGGTTGTGTAGTGGTGACAGTTGCCTCTCCTGTCCCACAGAGCACACCACTGTAGCAGCTTCATCATCAGCACTACCCACCGCTACGGTTTAGGTGAACTAACAAATGAACAATACGCAAAATCTTTATTACACCCAGCCATTCTGATACAGTTTATTACAGACAGTTTAACATAACGGCAATCACAAGTGTGGTTGAAGAAACAGAAGGAAATTTTATATACGTACATACGCCCACATGTAGCCTTGAACTTTGATAGTTCATTTCTTTCTTCCACTACTATTTCTTACAGATTCTCTTTCCACCTTTCTTCCTTTCTTTTTTAGGTTCTTTCGCTTCCCAATGTAGCGACACTCCCATCATTGCGCCTGTCTCTATATAAAATTGTTGAATGGATTTTGATGGAATTAAGTGTTAAAGTTTTCAACTGAAATTCGTTAACCCGTGACAGTTTTGGTTCAAATTGGAAATAAAGTAGCGCACAATTTACATGCGATTTTGGGCTGATCTCGAGTTTTAGTTGAGCACAGATCGATAATTGTGGATCGGAGCAACGTTGTGTGTCAAGAAACACAAAACATGTTTCATGCTAAGCACAGTTTCCCACAAACATAACTCAGCGAATGCACCAGAATATTGCGGCTTTGCATACGTTTCAAATTAATTCTTTCTTCATTTCTCATTACCGCATTTTTGTTTCACTTACTTAACTCTTACATATTTTTCTTGCCATCCCCTAGTTACGTACAGTCATTGACTGTGGAGGTTTCAATTGACCTTGGCAGTAGTTTGTGCTGGGGATAACCGACCGTCCTTTGCTTGTGACCAGCAACCGATGTACGCCAGTTATAAATACATTGGGCTGAAATGCAGTCGAGTTGTGTGCGTGTGAATTATTACTATTATTTTCTGTAGTGTTCCTTGTGCTGAGAAGTGTGTATAATTTTACTTTGTGGGCCAGGTAGCCCAGTCGGTATAGCGACTGACTAGGGGCTTGAGGGTCCGGGATCGAATCCCGGTGAGGACGAGATTTTCCGCCCGTCCAGACCGGCCCTGGGGCTCACCCAGCCTCCTGTAAAATGGGTACTGGGTCTTTTGCGTGGGTAAAGTGCGGCCGGGACGTGCTGCTGACCACTCACCCCCTTCTAGTGCCGCGGTCATGGAAGAGTAGAGCTATACCCCTACCCACCCTCTGGGCCACACCGGGCCTGTAACGGGATCACTTTAACTTTTTTTAAAATAAATTTTACTTTATGTTTTTTTGTAAAGATAACATCCACCAAATGACAGACATTTGTTTTTGACAGAATTTGTACGTTTTCCCCCTCGACCGTCGTCGTGAATGTTAAGGAACTCTACCCATGCTGATCAGAACAAGTGCATTCTCTTATGTACACGATATTACGTACATTCATCACAAAACTCCTATTACAGATCTCTTAGTTTCATCGCAGGTACCGGAAACTTTCGCCAAGATGCTCTACTTCGTTTAAAATGTAATTTGATTGAGGTTTCGTCCCCAAACCTCTGCCTTTTTCGCTCCACTACACTCATAATTCTGCGAGTGCCCAAGCAGGCTACAGAGCCGGACGCTCCTCAAATCAATCGCTTCGTCACATAAAGTTACGAACGAAGCTCCAACCATCATGAGAGACTGGAGGTTCATCCTAACGCTCTCTTGCAACCACTCCTGCAAACTTACAACACCCGGCGGCTCAGAAGGCACATACCGATTGACCTCAGATGAAGTAGACAGGGCCTCTTCATTGGAACAGCCCTTATCCTGTCACTAGAAGGACTTCCAAAATAGTCCTACGCCACCAGATTAGCCCATAGAATGTATTCATTCT
>Ga0123354_10015286_pt1 | contig 11978 bp, 8 predicted proteins | sample TergutLab28metaG_2_FD_97872 | JGI IMG/M metagenome (GOLD analysis project Ga0123354, IMG submission 97872) | Labiotermes labralis P4 segment gut microbial communities from Petit-Saut dam, French Guiana - Lab288 P4 | ecosystem: Host-associated > Arthropoda: Insects > Digestive system > Gut ... | reverse complement strand
GCCTAATGTCAACTATAGTGGTCGTACCGCACCGCTAACCTCTAAAGTTCCATTTTATATATTTATTCAACAAGTATAGGTACTGAATATTTTAAACATGGTATATACTCTCCGTTTTTTTTTCTCTTAAAAATAATGCAGTTTGTTTCATAATTCTAACTTACTTGGTTCCTGTATTATTCACATTATATATATAGGGTGTGCTAAAATTAAAAAAATAATTCCGGCGCCAAAAGGTTAAGGAGGAGGGCTAATGTAGTTGGTATAGTGACTGCGGGTCAGACGGCCGAGAATCTTAATATTCTGAATGAAGGCATCACGATGTGCTTGAAAATCAATTAGTATTACATAAACGTACGTCAACACAATCTATTTATTCTAGAGTAAGGCTACATATTTCGACTAGATGTTAGTCATCTTCAGGCCCTTACAATTTCGTTACCAGATGCTTTGTCCACTTTGGGATCCCATAGTGTTTACATGTGGGTTACTTATTAGCTAGAGCTTTCTAGAAAAGTTATAACTACAGAGTTATTAGCTAGAGCTTTCTAGAAAAGTTATAACTACAGAGTTATTGTTATTTGCAAATAACAATAACTTTTCTAGAAAGCTCTAGCTGATAAGTAACCCACATGTAAACACTATGGGATCCCAAAGTGGACAAAGCATCTGGTAATGAAATTGTAGGGGACTGAAGATGACTAACATCTAGTCGAAACATGTAGCCTTACTCTAGAATAAATAGATTGTGCTGACGTACGTTTGTGTAATACCAATCGAGAATCTTAAGTCTATTCCCGGCAGGAGCAGTGGATTCTTATTCCAAGTGTCCAGGACGGCTGTGATGCCCACCTAGCCTCCTATTCTGTACTTATCGGAGGCCCTTCTTCTGGGGATAAAGCGGACGGGTTGTGTAGCTGACCACTCATCTAGCGCCGAGGTCAAGTGTGCGATTATGTCCTATGCCTTCATGGCGTGAACAGAAACAACTTTTATCTCACCTGTCAACAGACCCAGTTGAAAGCAACGCCATCCAATGTACACGCATAAGACTTTACGTAGAGGCGAATGTGCAAGGGGAATGGAAGACGATAGTAAATGAGCCTATAATGGAACGCAGAGGCGCGTTCGGGTCTTTGCATCCAGGACACTTCGCAGGTGGTCATACCATTTGATCCTCTATGGTCACACTTTTTAGGCGCGTTCGCAAAATTGCGAAGAGCAACTGTTAGCTCTTCATGCCTGTCCGTCTTTCCGCACGGAACAACTCGACCCCCACTAGACGGATTTTAATTAAATTTGGTATTCCATGACTTCTCGAAAATAGCTTGAGAAAATTCTAGATTCATTAAAATCTGACAACAATAACGGGTACTTTACATGAAGACCAATGTACATTTTTAATAATATCTCGCTCAGTTCTTCTTACAATGAGAAATGTTTCAAACAAAAGTTGTAGAGAAAATCAAAGTACATATTCTATGGGCAATAACTCCCCCCCCCCCGAAAAACATGCCGTTAGTGAGATAGGGTCGGAAAATATGGCAGATCCAGACAGGCCCCAGATGACAATATAACTCTGCGCAGAAAAGATGCGCATTGCATGCCGGATAACTGAGGCTACAGATACGCACTCATACGTAATAAAGGTAAGGTAAAGTTCACCCTACAACATTCCACGAGATCCCAGAGGGGGAGTAGAGGTATAGCTCTACTCTTTCTTTAACCTTAGCGCTGGATTTGGGTGAGTTGTCAACGCCGCGTCCGCATTACCCCAGGGGAAAACTCGGTACCCGTTGTACAGGAGGCTGGATGGGTCTTAGTGCCGGTCTGGGCAGGTGCGGAGAATCTCGCCCCCCACCGGGATTCGATTCCCGGTCCGTCTAGCCCGTAGCGACTACGCTATCCCGACCCACACTCCTGTGTAATACTTACTGCCTTTCCACGGCAACAGTACACACGAATGCCCCTAGATATTATGTTATACGTACGTACATCGCCTGTCTTGTTATTACAGTTGTGTACATGTAATAGTGTGTGTTTACTGTTATTAGGTTCTGTTACATATTTTTTCAGAACTTATAATGTTTATGTGTATGTTGATTTCGTTAAAATTATCGGCCGTACATAATCTCATATCTTCACTCCGTCGAAATAGTGAATTAAAAACAATGTTTCATACACATTTTCTATGGATAGGCCCATTCATCATAATCTATTTCCTATACCTGGCCACTGAATATTAAACATTATGGCTGCATGTTTTACTTTCCTTGATTAATATCGTGTAAATCACGTGAAGAATGTAAGGGGGATTACCATCGGTTACCTCCGTTACCAATTCCTATCGACCGCAACCGTTTGTAAGGTTATTAACCTTTTGGCGCCGGATTTTTTTTAAATTTTAGCACATCCTGTATATAAAATGTGAATAATACAGAACCAAATACCTTAGAATTATGAAAGAAACTGCATTTTGAAGAGAAAGAAACGGAGAGTATATACCATGTGTAAAATATTCCGTGCCTGTATTTGTTGAATAAATATACAAAATGCAAATTTAGAGGTTAGCGGTGCGGTACAACCACTATAGTTCACATTAGGCGTCAAAAGGTTAAGCAAAGCAGTCATCAGGGTACGTAGGTGTTCATTTAAATTGCTTGATATTTTTGCCCTATTTTAAGCAGACTTTTTTCTTGACAGATTATAATAAACTCTTGTCCCCAAATATAAATTTCACTAAAATCCATCCTGCTGGAGCCGAATTGTTACATATGGACAGGCCGACGTGTAGATATGACGAAGCTAACAGTAAGTCTCTTTACGCAACTTGGCGAAAGCGCTTAAGAATGGGCGAAGCCACACCAGTTACTCCCTTGTCGGTGTATACACTTTGAAGAATGTTTTGTAGAATATCCTGCATATTAAAATGACGCCTACACTGATTCATGGATCAACCCTGGTCCTAAGATGCCCGTGTGGTACGTTGATAATATAATCGCAGTTGCATTACCACGTCGAGTCCGTCACTAGTTCTTAACCTGATCCAACTGAAGCCAGTTTACAGTGCCACGTTCCATTTTTATAAAATCAGTGAAGTCATTGTGCCATCTACTGCTGGAAATTACAAGTCGTGTCTTCCCTTAATGTTTTTCAAGCAACGTTTTATATAAATTTCCCACGCGTGTTACAAGCGCTGTCCATCAAATCCTCCATTTTATGTTTACAATAACATTTAGTGAAGAATGCAAAGTGTGAAGGTATCCGTCGTACAGATTTCTCCACCCTCTTGTCACTGCCCTCTTCGGTCCAAATCGTCTCTTCAGCGCGCTCTTTTAACACCCCCACAGTGCATGTTCTTCCTGTAGTTCATGAATGGACTGAGTGTTCAGCAGAGTTATCGTTGTACGTACGACAAAATGCCTGCACTTGGCCTGTCCCCTTTTACAGGTACAAACACATTCGTAGCGTCGTACTTTGTAAAACTTTTATAATTAAATTGACTCACTAAAGTCTAAATATCCCTGTGTAATGCGGAAATATCGCCAACTGTGTTGGCTACTCTGCGTCGTATGATAGATCAGGATCAGTTTTATAAAGCACACTTGATATGGACATTGTATGCGTCATGTGTGCTGAAACAAAATTCGTCAATCCCAAATTTGTTTCGCTCCGTAGCCCAGTGATGTGTTTCCGGTTCAAAAAACGCGGTGTATAAAACAAGTTATATATACAGGATGTGAAAGTTTTGCAGTTCACATGTGTGGGGTAGGAATTAGGGGATAATTTCCAGTCGAGCCACAAGATACGAGGGGGCGCTGATAAGTCCTTAGCCCGGCCTACCTCTCGATGTCGTAGGACGGAATCAATAGTGTCGCTGGAAAGAGGGGTCTGTTCATGTGCCGAATTGCAAGTCTTTTCTTGTTACGGAGGTTGAAAGGAAGCATATCAGGCAACGCGCGCGATTTCAACAACATGGAGACGCGAGCTATCATCAAGTTTTTATTCCTGCAAGGGGCACGCCATTCTGACAAAAACATTACGGGAATATGCAACCGTCAAAAACTGGGTGGCCCAATTTAAACGTGGTGATTTTCCAACTGTGATGCGCCTCGCCCTGGACGACCCAAAACAGTGACGACTCCGGAGATTATTGATCAAATTCACGTGCTAATCTTGGAAGACCGCCGGATTTCGGCTAAATCAATAGCTGAGCAACTGGGCATCTCACGTGAGCGGGTTGGGTCCATCATTCATTAAGGTTTAGGCATGCCGAAGCTCTCCGCGAAGTGGGTTCCGAAATGCCTGAACGCTGATCGAAAACGTCAACGGTGCCAGTCGTCTGAGCAACTTACGGAATTTTTTCGGCTCGATCCAAATGATTTCCTGTAGCGATTGGTGACCATGGACGAAACCTGGTTATATCACTCTGACCCGGAGACAAAGCAACAGTCAATGGAGTGGTGGCATAGCGGCCCACCCCACCCCAAAAATTTCCGAGCGCAAAAATCCCCTGGAAGGGTTCTCGCCTCGAATTTTTGGAATCAAGACGGCATCGTCCTCATTGATTATCTTTCAAAGGGCCAAACTATCAAGGCAGAGTATTACTTATCTCTGCCGGTGCAATTGAAGGACATTTTGCAGGAAAAACGCCGCGGGAAGGTCACCAAGGGGGTCTTGTTCTTTCACGACAATGCCCCGGCTCACCGGGCACTTGCAACCCAAGAAGGAACTGGCCTACCTGGGCTTCCAGTGTCTTGATCACCCACCCTATTCTCCGGACCTAGCCCCGTCGGACTACCACCTGTTCCCTGGACTGAAAAAAACAATTGAAAGTTCGCCATTTTTCGTCCGACGCAGAGGTCATTGCTGCCGCGGAGACCTGGTTGGACGGACAACCTTCTGATTTTTTTTTTTGAGTGGCTTGCAAAAGTTGGAGCAACGGGCTAAGAAGTGTATTGAGCTTCGTGGGGAGTATGTTAAATAAATCCCGAATTTGGTCGCTGTAGCTTGTTTCCTTCCTGGTCGGGCTAAGGATTATCAGCACACCCTCATAGAGGTCTTGAATTGCAACGGTCTCTGGGTGCTTTACTTCTTGCCGTTGTTCATCCGCATTAGTCCATTATCTTCCAGAGATGTCAGGCAGCCAAATATGTTCAGGGAAAGGGTTTATTGTTGCAAAGAAACAGTAATATTTGGCGTCATTAGCTTTAATGTGTAGGTAACATACAGTTTGCTGTGAATGTAACGAAACCAGGCGTGAGAGCCTAATACATTAGAACTCCACTTATCCGGACGCTGGTTATCCAGATCGGCTTGCCCCTTCGAGTAAACATTTTCTTACTGTAATTGTACTGCGTCTTTCTGTGGCTTAAATTTTTTCACCAGTTGTCAAATGCATGTAATGAGTTACGTATTTATGTTTCATTTGTACGTAAATAAATATTTAGCCTAAAATAGCAGTTTGTAGAATTGTTTTTCTACTTCAGACTGCCAATGTAGCCTATTTTCAATGTAAAATCCACTTATCCGGATTTTCTGCATATCCGAATGACTCGCCGTCCCAATTCATCCGGATAAATGGAGTTCTGCTGTACCTCATAATTATTATCTTGATTTACTGAGATCCTGCAAGAAAACGGTTAAAAAATTAACCGTAACACCAAGAAGAAATACAGAAGCTGAAGGTTTAAGAAAATGACGTGTTTTCTTATGGGCTGTTAATTGCAACATCGCCATCCGCACGGTGTCAGATTTTTCGTTTGTTTTCTCACAACCGGATGAAATATAATTACGTTTCTTCGGGGGGAGGAAGGGAGGAAAGGAAAGGGATTTTAACCCAGTAAACCGAAAGTTTTAAAACTTCCCTGTATTGTTTATTTGTCTCGTTGTGTGATCCCTGTTTCTTGAATGTAACATTTTCAGAATGCCCGAGCCCTGTTCCCTGAATGTAACATTTTCGGATCGTCTGAGCCCTGTTTGTTGAATGTTATATTTTCAGACTGTCCAAGCCCTGTTTCCTGAATGTTACGTTTTCGGATTGTCTGAGCCCTGTATGTTGAATGTAACATTTTCAGTTTGTCTGTGCCCTGTTTCCTGAATGTTACATTTTCCAGATTGTCCGAGCCCTGTTTCCCGAAAGTTATATTTTCAGATTGTTTGAGCTCTGTTTTCTGTATGTAACATTTTCATTCTGAGCCCTGTTTCTTAAATGTGACTTTTTTCAGATTCTTGAGCCCTTTTTCCTGAATATAACTTTTTCAGGTTATCTGGTCCCTCTTGCCGGAAAGTAACATGTTCCTCGTGTACCCTGTTGCCTTACGGGTTATGCCACCATGTAGTCTCGCGGGAACATAATGCTTCTGTCTTCGGACCTGAAGTATCGTGTCATAACGCAGGTGATCACGCTATCAATCCTCATCGCTGTGAAAACCTCATTTCGCATTGTTGCCTGTGCCCCCCCCCCTCTCTCTCTCTCTAGCGCACGTACGACCCATAAGATAGCAAGCAGTTTTATATTTTCTGTGAACAGTGTATGCTATTGCAGAAGGCCAATAAGTGTGATGTAAACGGTGCTTTGAACCACTGTCCCTGTATTTGTTGCAGTGCTGTTTACATGAGCACAATAGTCTTCTATTCATAAAGGCGAATAGCCCACAGGAGTGAGTTTGTGTTACCCCATTTAACAGTTTGAAGCATGACATTCAATAATATTTAAATATTGCTGTTTCTCACAGAGAACACACCATGCCTGTAGTACAAAGGCCAACCGGTTAATGCTGAGCGGAAAAATAATGACGCTTTATACTGAGAATCTTGCGAGGTGTATAAATGCACTGTGCAAGCAGAATGCGAAGTCCTTTAAAGGTAAAAGCAGGTTATGCGTGTGGCTAGCACCGGCCCTTCATGGTTTATGTGATACGTGTGTTATGCTAATTAATAAATTATCATTGTGGTATTGTAGTTACCACTCCTGCTCCAAATTCGGGACGATGATTTGTTGAAATGTCGGTATCAGTGTGACTGTCTTGTGGAATGTGACATCGTATGGTTTGTTAGATAGTTAGGCATAAGTGTATATCGGAGGAACCGTTCCTGACTCCATCTTAGAAACAGAGTGGCTCTTCTACTCTGAAGGTGGAAGCAGCAATTTCCTCCGTGGTGTTGGTACCCATCTACCAAACCACACGGTGTCACTTCCCGAAATACTAATATTAACAACCAGTCGGCCTTGAGTACAAGTGTCCTGTTGTAGGTTTCCTCGGTACTACCTTCTTTTTTTTTTTAGGATAGCATAGTCGGATCGCTACGGGCGGGCTAGATGGTCCGGGGTTTGAGCCCCGTCAGGGGCACCCGTCCAGATGGCCCTCGAGGGCCGCCCAGCCTCGTGTACGGGATTGTTTCCTTTGGATAAAGCGGCCGGGGCGTGGCTTTGGCCACCCACTCCGTTCAGCCGTCGAGGTCATGTACGGGTATAACTGCCCCAACCTCCCTTCTTCTGTGTCCGTATGGCTTGGTCATATGCCGCCATGTTTTGAAATGAGACACGACTGCTTATTTCCACACATTTCATAAGATTACGTATTCATAGTTGTCCTGCGATGTTTCAGTTGATAAAGTGTAACTCCGGATGTGAATCAGTAACCGTGATACCCCAGTTGCATAATTAAACTTCATTAGACAGCATCGCAGGTTATGGCATAAACTTGGACAGTGTAGCAGTTTGATGTTGACCGAACGCTTTAGTATGGCGGCTCAATATCAAAACTGAGTTGCACTTCTTGGTTATCTGATAGTTACTCAGTCTTTAAAGAAACCTGTGATGTTTTTGAACCAGTTGGTTTATCATCGGTTTCATTAAACCACGCCATGAACGCTACCTTCGTAGGCACATGATATCTTTCCAGAACTTCACAACTTATTTCTCTTTCGTTTCATTTTAAAACTGATAACGGATCATCTGGCGCGCGTAAGGACGGGACTATAACTCTAAGAACCCATGAAGTCTACTTTCCCATGTAAATATTCCTAATCCTACAGATCTAGTAGACTTATTGTGTTATTTTAATCTGAACTGCTGCGAGGACTTTGACCACAAATTCTGTGTAACCAAGTGGCAAACAGTGGGCGTAATAAGAGCTGATGTATGATTTGTCGTCGTCGTCCATCCGCCAGGCGTCTCACTGCAGCAAATTCATTTTGTACTGATTTATGTGCCTTCCGGAGGCCTATTACACTGCTAAACGAAATTTGATATCTTAGTTTTTTATATCACAAGATGTCCTAATCAGTTATTTGTGTTCATTTTTAATTTTGTTTGTGTTTTGCTTCTTGTGTGTTGTGTTTAATTTGTACTTTGTTTGTATGTTGTGCTGTTTCTGTTGTTGGCCACTTGGCTCTTGTCCGTACTTTGATGGACGAGAATTGGGCCGAACTGAATTATTAAATAACATCCGCGCTGAGTTTGTCGGATGTGATATGTACCATCGCTATGTTTTTCTTCAGTATGTTCTGTCGCGACAAAGTGTCACGTACCGTGCCGTTGTGTTTCATTAGCGTCCTCTAGATACAGCTTAAGAAATTTTTTATTTAATTAGCACACCAACTAATGCACATACATAAAATTTCACATTAAAACACTTAAAATCGCTCCAACATGTTTCGAGCCTAAGATCATCAGACTCACGCAACATAACACACGACGCACACCCATAGTCAGACGCATTCTCAGCAACATACACTTACACAATACGACATGCTGCAACAGCACCCTGTTAATATCAGGAAATTAATCAGTGAGTGTTGTTAAAAATGTGACTTTAGCAAGGAACAGTATAGCTCCCTGAAGATGATCGTAGGATCGAAACATGTTGGAGCGATTTTAAGTGTTTTAATGTGAAATTTTATGTATGTACATTAGTTGGTGTGCTAATTAAATGACTCTACGAAATGCACGGTGCAACGATAAAGATGGCTTAAGAGGGGTTTTGCATGATTGCAGTTTCGTTACCTTACATTGTACCAAGAATACTTGAGCAAAACTCGCATGTTTATCCAAAGATCTATTACCATGCATCATTATAAGATCATAAGTAAAGTTGCTTCAGTCCTGTCTCAGCTTACAGTTTGAAACGGCCGCTATGTTCTTTTGCCTGTTGTCGGAAATGAAAAGTCCGACGATGGGATGGGTTCCGGTGGCATCTTATTTTCATGTTGGTCGGACCAGTTCAGGATTTTAAATGGGCTGATCTTATAAGCTTGCTTGTTTGCTTGGTTGCCCTCTCTTTTCCTTTTTTCTTCCTCCTGTTGAGAAAGTAAAGACTAGAAACGAAATCATGGTGATGGAGCTAGTTTCCAATGCCGTGTACGTAACTCTTTGTTTAGTCTGTGATCCATAGTGAATATTTGCCAAACACAGTGACGGAGCGTGTAGGATGTGTCAGCTGCGTTGTTTTAATAAAGTATTGATCAGACAGAAGAACGACGGGGGGGGGGGAGAGGTAACGGGGAATGAATTCAATTACTGTAACATAAAACAGAGTAACTTCTAGCAAAACAAAAATATGTACATTGAGAAAGTAACTGACTAACAGCCTTCCTATATGGTTCTTTTTCGCGTGAAGATCACGGTGGCCCAAGATGTGACGCCGTGCAGTTTGGTAGGTACATATATTTCTTCGTAACGTTTCTGCGACACGTCTACCTATTTACAGTGCGTCTCATCCAAGGACACGCTAACCATATTTACCGCCATCTCGCGTTGTTCTGCGCTTCTTTTCTGTTTGTTTATTACTTGGAATAAACTGAGCCATTCTTTAAATATGATAAGGGCGAATTATTTGTATTGTCACACTTGTTTCCTCAGTTTTGGTACTTCCTTATAGATAATGTTTCAGACTTCATCTGTATTTTTCCACCGACCTTCAGCCCCCCTTTCGGTATACCAGCCATTGTTTCGTAACCGCACTGGCACAGCGTCTGCTATTAGGCATTATGTTTGGCTGGTCAAGAAATGCGCTGCATGTGTGTGTGTGTGTGTGTGTGTCTGTCTGGCAGGTTCATTGTCACTGTTGGACCTTTCCCAGAGCCACTTTAAATCCCTACACCCCAACCTAGCTTCTATAAACTGGCACATTAAAGTTGTCGTCCCTGGACTGGACGCCCGGCGTTCATTTTCCAACAGATGCAAGAGTTTTGTTCTCACCATGTAGTCTCCTATTTCATGTTTACCAGGGGCTCTTTCCCCTGCGGTAAATTGGCCAGAACATGAAGCTGACCGCTTATCTCCTAGTATTGACGTTAACAAAACATAGAATGCATCTGTTCTCCGTACAGACATGTTCGTGGTTTTTTTAAGGTATAGAGTCTGCTTTTAATTTACCTTCTGTATGCACGTAGGCTCCCTTAGTGTTGTTCTCCACTTACGTGTTCTGATCAAAATGTTCTTAAAATTTTTTTTTTAATTTTCTGCATGCGTGATTTTCATTGCCTAATTTGTTAACCGTAACAGTGTTAGGTGTGTGGTACTGTAAAGATTGAGAAGTTCCTTATTATGTAACGCTCTTGTTACTTTCTTTACTTCTTCCCTCTTAATCTTCAGTAACATATTGTTATCAGAAATGCTCACTATATGGCTCTCCATCAGAGTGACAGGCCGAACTTCGCATTCGTACAATCGCATAACTTACGATTACGATATTATTTCAAAGAAAATATTTACAGTCACAGAATTGTTCCCATAACCAGTTTAAGTAACTATGAGTACATTAAACAGAAGTTACGTTGGGGTAAAGCAGTCCCATTACAGGCCTGGACAGGCCCAGAGGGTTCTTAGGAAGTTAAGGTTCCCAGATTTCGTGACAACGGCACAGGATAGTGGTAGGTTGTCAGCCTTACGCACCTGCCGCCTTTACCCCCAGGAAATACTCCTGGTATTCATTTCTGTTAGAGGCTGAGTCGACCATAGTGCGGTCGGAAGTATTTTATGTCAATGAAAAATCCACTGACACCAGCTGGGATCGAACCAGCGACCTTCCGATTTGTAGCACAGCACCTTAACCACTGTGCTACCGCGAGTTACGTGGGGGTAAACATAAATAACATTGGTGAAAAAATATTAAAAAGCCATGGTCCGATGGTGAGCTAGTTACAGCAAAATATGTTCTTGGCCTTTTATCTCTATATGTTTTATATCACAGAATTCAGGTCTTTTAATGTGTATTTCTGATATGTTTAACCAAGGGGTTAAGATGGGATGGTTAGGCAGCAAAATAATTTGGCCGCGAATCGGTGGATAACGTCTTGAATGCTTTCAACATTAAGAGTGTCGTACAGTTGTGACATGTGAGTGCCCCTAGGATAATTACCAGTCAGTCGTAAGTTTTGGGCGACCTGGAGTTTGAGGTAGTTTGAGTGACATGTGTCTTCTGTCTCATGATATCGTACAGTCATATTGAGGGATGACAGCGTTCCACAGTAACCTTTTGCTTCCATCTACAGGAGCCAGTAAGTTACACCTAAACACTGGGAAACACGTACGAAGCTATACGATGTCATAACTCCGAACCACACTCTCACATTTTCCCGCTATGAAACCCACAAATCTCCTCCTTGGAAATTATTGTCTTAAATGTAAACGTAAACAAATTGTTATCAATAATGTGCATTCAATTAAATACCGTCTCATCCTCCTTGATTTTATCTTCGTAATTATGCCTGGTGGCCGATCTCGGTGACCCCGCGGTCTAAGGCTTGGGTCTGCGGCCGCTTGCTTATTGGGATTGAGGTTTCGAATCCCGCTGGTGGCATGGACGTAGGTCTCTTGTGGTTGTTGTGTGTTATAGGTCTCTGCGTCGAGCTGTTCAATCGTCCAGAGGAGATCTACCGCGTGTGGTGTTTTTGTGTGTGATCGTGGAATCTCGTTAATGAAGGGGGTCCTGGCCCACTAGGGGCTGTTTCGCTCTTGGGGGGGGGGGGGG
>Ga0123354_10015283_pt1 | contig 11979 bp, 10 predicted proteins | sample TergutLab28metaG_2_FD_97872 | JGI IMG/M metagenome (GOLD analysis project Ga0123354, IMG submission 97872) | Labiotermes labralis P4 segment gut microbial communities from Petit-Saut dam, French Guiana - Lab288 P4 | ecosystem: Host-associated > Arthropoda: Insects > Digestive system > Gut ... | reverse complement strand
GTTATTTGTTTGTAGTACAATAGATAGTGTTGTATCATTATATGGGTGGGGTTGTGGGTGGTGTTGGGGTGGGGTGTATTGGTGAACGCCCTTTGTGGTGTTGGGGGGGGGGGGGGGGGGGGGGGGGGGAGGAAGTAACGTGTTTGGAAGGGGTCTGTGTTTACGTTTGCGGTTTCGATTGGTAACCGAGGGAACTTTGCAGCAACGCGTGTGGAATTATTATGGGGATACGTCATGAACTTGATGATGATGACGACTATACTGCTACTACAAGACAAGACAAAGAACACTGGTATGAGCGTATACCAGAATTAGAATTCTAGATTTCTAGAAGAGTAGAAACAAGTCTCGGTAGCAAGGTAACAGTATTATGGATTCAACAATCTAAAACTGACAGAACCATCCTTAACAGTAAACCGAACATCATTATCCATAGAAATGTGATTAAAAAAGAAACCGAAAAGATTTTAACATATGAATTCCTTACAGTAGAAACACAGTGTATGTGGAACTTAAAAATGTTACCAGTGATAATAGGAGCAACTGGAACTGTGTCAGAATCATTCAGAAAATACCTAATCAACGTACCTGGAAAGCACATCACGGAACTGCAGAAAACGGCCGTACTGGGCACTGTGCGCATACTTCGGAAAGTACAAATGTGCAGTTACAAAATGTTTATCGTGGGAGTTAATATTACGTGTACCGTACATTGTAACAACAAAATAGCTGTAACGGTATGTACGATAGAAACATGTTTGCCTTAGGAATTTAATTGCAAGTGCTTTGTCTAAAGTTGATAACAAATGATAATGGTATTATGATTGTCATTATTATTATTATTATTATTATTATTATTAGTAGTAGTAGTAGTAGTAGTAGTAGTAGCAGCTTGCGTTAAAATTTGCGAACATGCTGCTTCTTTGTTAAGTTGGAAACCACTAACGACGTTGAGGCAGTGTAAATCTACACTGCTCCTTTTGTCTTGGACCATTTTCCAATTACCGGCAGAATATTGTACCAAAAACAAGGAGATTTGCTTTGAATTAAGATTACACTCTGGCCCCATCATCAATTTATATGTCGTTTAATCTGAGTTTTACTCGTGACAGGCCCAGTTCTTGTAGGCAAATGAAAGATTTGCGAGTCTGTGTGTATCCTATGTCATGTAGACGTACTCTGTGTTATCAACTGCAACCCTGTATGTATGTCGTAAGTGCTACGAAGTCTGCTTTCCGTTGTGAGTGTACTTTCTCGTCAGTAAAGCAAACTTTGTCAACTGGTCACGAGTAATCTTATTCTCATTCTTGCTGTTTATTTAAACCCATCAGTAAAGATGTTATACGTTTTCAGGAACCAGCATGTCATTGGTTCCGAAAGTGTGCTCCGCGGATCCCAGGGGATCCGCAACCGGTTCTCAGGGGATCCGTGGATACGTTTCTGTAATGGCTACTTTGAAGTTTACTTTTTCTTTCAAATCAAGGAATAAAGTTTTGTTAAAAATAATCGCGATATTTCTTTAAATAACGGTGTGTTTATTTGGATTGACCGTAGGAATATCAAATTAAGAAACCACCTGTACCCACGAAGCGAACGACAGTCAGTTTAATTATGGTCATATCATGCAACGCATTCTGACGTATGATACTGGTATGTATTCATAGATATCTAAAATCAGTTTTGAGATATTTGTCCAATTTTGAATATATATCATCCGGGCACTCTATATTTACGTGACAAAGGATGTGAGAATCCGTGGTTTGCAAACAAAAAAGTTTGGGAAACACTGCAGGAGGTTGTTTCAGAAAATGAATATAAGACATGGCTTTGATATAGTGTTTTCTTTTGTCTCTACATTCACCTCCATTGGATGAAAGAGATACGGTGTCACCCGCCGAAGGAGTTTATTTACTTCCCCTCCAAATAGTCCATGGGTTAGTCTGTTCTACATAATTAGTCAAATTGCAACTAATGGACCATAATATATGTATTTCCGCATAAATTTAGCCAACATTTCAATTTCTTGTATCCCCAGGCTGTATTTTCTGCATAGGCATCTGACCCCGCTGGAGCTGTTTATATTCCAGAGCATGTCCTCGTGAAGTGGCTCGTAAAAATGTTAGTAATTGTTGCTACAGCGAAAGTTTCTTCGCTATAGGGAAAACAAATTGTGTTCTTGATGGTAACACTAATATTTGATCGTTGCATTTCACTGAAACCTAAACTCACGTATTATTGTGCTGAGGAGAACAGATGTTTTGGGGTGAAAGTTTTAAATCCCCCGATTCTTCCAGTTGTAACGGACCTGCTTATATTTTGTTTATTTCGGCGAAGTGGATGGTCTAGTAACCGGTGTCTTGGATTGTTCCTGTGCGCCTATTTTTACAAGGACCACGTTCCGAAGAGAGAAGTAATATGGATTCCCCAACACGAACACTTCATGTTTGTTTGGTGTATCGTTTGCGCTATGTACGAGTAAGTTGGATAGCAGTTATACATTGACACAGTTGTATTTAATCAAATAATGTAATTTATTCCTGTATGGGTTGTAACAGTTTAAGTATTAAAATTAGAGTAGGCCTGAATTACGAATACAATCCAATTAATCGTGCACATAGTTGGTGTCTGAAACGCAAAATTTATCACCATCTTATCGCCGTTGATATTTGTGCAGTGTTTGAACTTGTATGTAGTGGCGAGGAAACAGCGGAGATTATTATAAAATTTGAATATTGCTCAAAGGAGGAAAGAAGGATTCATCGCAGTCGGCCATACACAAATATGAAGGAAATGGAAACCAAGCTTTTTTCGCCATCGGAGACTGTAACGAGGAGACTTCGCATCAAACGTGTTTCGGCAAAGAAGGCAATTTAAAAGGAAGATGCATGTGTTTCCTCCCGTAAGCTGCTGTTTGGACGGTAGTGGAAGATTCCTTCCGAGGATCGCGTTTTATATTAGTTGAAAAGCACTAAATCCCCAAGGTGCCAAGGCGCAGTGCGTTGTGTTGCCTTTAGTTAAAGTACTTTTGGGCAGCTGTACGTTGTGCGTTGTCACTCAGTAGGTGTTATGTAGTCACCGTTTTCGTAGTTCAATATGTGTGTCCGTGTGCTTGTTTAATTTCTTACACTATTCGAAGGATTATGATTACATTTTGCATTGAGTTCAGCACAGAAATTCCTGCCGAATTCCATTTTGCCCCATCGGCCCATGAAGGCCGTTGCAGGCAAAATGGAATTTACGGGTCTCACGCCTGACTTCTTCGAGTTATTGACGTGTTTTACACAGTGTTATTGACACAAAGTAGGTCTGTGGATCTTATTAAGGTCGACGCGTTTTGTTCAACACTTTTTTGTTTGGCCAACACAACACGGATATACATGGAGAATAATCTGTTTTTGTATGCAGTGTTATGCCTAGTGGTATTCGCTTTAAGCGAGAGCGTGGTATCTGCAGCACGTGAGCGCTTGTTTAATGAGGCGTGTAAAATCGAAAAAAAAAAAAACCTTTTCGGAAAGTGCGTGATCTCAGAATTGAAGTACGTCTTCCCACTTGTTTGATATGCAGGTTCAGGCCTATAAGTCCGTGAACAAACTGAGATGAAATTCCGTTCTTCAGGCGATATTGTAAGTACAGCTTGGGGCCGAACTTCAGAGTGCTCTTTTTCTTGAAGTTCGCGCGGCTAGTTTTGTGTAAAGGCATAATTGATTTTTACAGTTATTCGTCATATTGAAACTGAGTTGAGATAGCAGCTGTCAGAGCGCCGTACCTGTAGCACGTTGAGCCATCATGAGAGGTTTGCTGCGAAGCGATAGGTTTCTGTAACCATCTAGAGCATGAAACTAATCAGAACTTGCCGTCGGCGATTTTTCAGGATTAACGGGAATAGAAAGAATGGCTTTTGTAATGTACGCCTTAAGTAAAGAAGCTTTGCACAAAAGTATGACGTAAGTGTAGTGGAAATCTATACTGAAGGAATTCATGCACAGAAATGTACCCTTCATTTGCAGTTCGCAATTTGTAAGTTACAATTTTTCTCTGTTTTGTTGAGACCTTTTAAGTTATTAAACGCGTACGTCCAGGTTTTCGTAGCGGGTGTTGTTTGAAAGGTGGGCGACTGCTGCGTTTTTACCAGTGCTCGAATTGGAGCGGAATGGCATTTCGGGTGATGCAGAAACGTGAAAAGCGTTTGGGTTGATACAGCCGCACAAAACAAACGCTTTATGACATTTTTTTGCTTTCTGTTTCCGATGTTCAGATTTTCCATTGAGAGGTCTAATTTTTACGCCACGTAGTTTCAGTTATCCTACAGTTGGAAGCAGCACGTGCCTCTGAAACGTCTGAACAAATCAGAGATATACACTGTGGGAAAATATAAAAGACGACTGTTATCGTAGACAACGCAAGCTCTCCCAGCATAATCGCATTCGTTCTGAAAAGTGAGCATATGCTTTTCTAGCTCTGATTTAACGAGGTTTTCCATCTGACTGTTAACCAAGAAACAAGGAGTTACCAGCATGTTAATCATAAGTTACACTGAAATCTGGAAATTCGTGTTGGTACTGTAATAATGGTTGTTGCCGAAAAATTGTCGCTCTTGTTGGGAATCTTGCACCGAACCTTTCTATGGAGAACTGAAGACTTAACAGCATGACATAGAATTGTGGCTGACCGTGGACATGTGTTAGATAGGTGCCTGCTTCAAATCTCGGCTAGGACACCTATCCTGAGAATTGTCCCGATTTTACTCAGTTCCTCTAGGCAGCTGCTGGGAGAGTACATCGGTTAGGCCTAGACCACTTCTTCCCTGATCCCTTTCAATGTGTAACTTATCGGCCACCCAATCATTCAGCTATTGTAGCCTGCGATACTGATAGCGGTGTTAAATAACCTACGAAGAAGCTTCCGTCGCCTTATAAAAAACTTAAAGATTAAAAATTACAAAAGCTTAGTTTTGCCTGTTTTTTAGCCTGCGAATGTGAAACTTTTATCTCTGTAACTGAAAAACGCACAAAAGAATGTTCGACTATAGGGTGCAGTAGAGGTAACAGGAGTTTGGAAAAGTTTGCATGGTAGGTAGCTTTGGGCGATCAGATCAGTTTCGTAATACAAGAAACGCATGGAAGAGATACGAATATCATACAGATTTTTGGTTGGAAAAAGTAAAGGGAAGAGGCAACTTGGGATATGTAGGTACGTACGCATTATTGGAGAGAAGCAGTGTGTGCGTATGTGCACTGGATTTGCCCTTATATGAAATATTTACAGTAAAAGATAGTTGGGTGTAATGATTGTATTGCTAAACAGCTGTACGGTATGAACAACTGCAAGGTGGAATCATCTGGCTTGTGACAAGGTTTGACGGCCTGTTGTTTTGAATACGGTGATGAGCCTTCGAGTTCTTTAATAGGCTAGCCGAGCTGCTCACAGCTTCTGAAGCATGACTCTGCCGCTTGGAATTAGATCAGTGTATCATTTAGTAACCCAGTAACTGTAGCACATAAACTTCATGGCAAACTGAGAGATGCTTTATGTGCATTGTAAGTGAAAGTGCCGCATTGTGTGCACAAAATTATGTCGTTTCTCGATTTTACCTTTGCCTTTCAGTTCCAGAAACCCCAAAATGCTGGAACAGTTATTTGTTGCGTTAAGTAAAGTTTCTTTGAAATACACACTTTAATATCTGAACGCCATTAGGGCTAGCTTTACCCATTAATGTGAAAATTGTGAACACGTCTAGAAGGAAGGTTCAGCTGTTGTGTTCGTGAAGATTGCGTGGAAGACTGTCTTGACCTACATAAAACGCTAGATAAGCTGTTAGGTTGACACCTTTGTAGTTTAAGTACTGGACACGAGCCAAGGTACTTCATGTGAATGGAAATGGCTCATGCTTCTTAATATAAGAAGCGTAACTATAATAGTGGTTGAAAAACGAAAACCTATGTAATATAGATAAGCGTTAGCTAGGCAAAAGAAACAAAGGGTTTAGGCTAGGACTCATTTTAGTGCAATTTTCTGTCGCATCGGCTTAATCCCGTACGGTTTGAGTTGTTAATGTCACATTTACATGTGTACGCCGATAATTGATCAATCAAATTTTTATTACTTCGTGGGCTGTAGTGTTCTGGGTTCGCATGTGGATTGTAATGAGACCTGATTTTGGTCAGTTTTAACTACGTTATGGATTATTACTATGATCATTATTATAATAGTGATCTTAATTACTATCACATATTTTTATAGTTCCTTTTGCTGTTGAAAAACCTTACAACTTCAGTACAGATGTTATAGTGTAATAGAATTTGCCGGCCATGACCTCATAATTTCACACCGTCAGCAAATCTGTAATTGTTGATTTATGTACGGTATTTTATATGGAAGTGCAGATACGTTTACGATCTGTGCCCCCACGCATTACATGCGCCTAGTACCTCCAGTAGCTAGGTCCTTAGCCATCGCCATCCAACCGTAAGCTAAATGTACGTTTCAGTTAGCTGTCATTCTGTGGTCTTACATTTTACAAAAAAAAAAGTGCCTTTAACATAATTAACGTATTTTTCGAGGATACAGTGTATATATATATATATTTCTCATTGCTCGACTGTTGTAATGCGCCTAGGCATCCTCTGGGAGGTTCTTCGATCACACTCGGACACACCACACTCGGTAGGACTCCTCTGGACGAGTGAGAGTCGCAGAGACCTCTACCAGACAACGCAACAATCACAACATATATCCATGCCCTCGGCGGGATTCGAACTCGCAGTCCCAGCAAGCAAGCGGCCACAGACCCATGCGTTGGACCGCGAGGCCACTGGGATTGCGATGTAACATCCTGCTCATACATAATTTCAGGACCTGCCATTAAGTGTGCCAGTTGTTTCTTTTAACTAACAAGTTAGTATCCGTCATGTTTTTGTTATCAGTTGTAGGAAATTAGAATGATGTTGAAGTGACCTTAACAGCATATTTTCCATACCGGATTAGGTGCAAATCGGTCAACCAGTCGAGACGTTGAAATGGTACGCAGCATGGCAATCTCATACATCTGCTTTTATTCCATAAGGAAGGAAGGTAGGTTGGAAGGAGGTATGGGATAGGCTAGGACAAAATGTACTGAGCGTAAAAATTCGTCAGTTTGTTTTAAAATTTATATCTCCAACATTTTCCTGTTTAGTGAATACCACAATAAACACATTTTATCACACTTGTAATTGTGAACGATTCTTGCACAAGAGCTAATATTTGATGAAGCCGAAATCCCTGTTTGAGCCGCAAACTAATTTATGTTTTATTAAACATTTGGGTCCGGTTTGTGGGCGCTAGTTCATTGTACATACACTTGTTGACACCTATAGCGCTGGACTTACTGGAGGAAATTCTGTAATTGATGTGTTTATATAAATACAGATTTACCAGATCCGTCCATGAAAGCCTGACCTATTTTATTTAACAGTACTCTCTTTAACTGTACTGGTTGTACGGTTTCGATTGCTGCATATGCGGTGACTTGAGAATTCTGTCCTGTGTTTGCGTGGAAGAACTGCCAAGCTAAGTAGGGTATTTTAGTTCATTGAAGCCTAAAGTGATCTGCTGTACAAAATCGATCAGTCATCGAACATTTGAAGTTCTAAATAAGTTTGTAGATTTATAGGAGTTCTTTTGTACCTACTACACAACGTTTTATGAAGTCGTATGTTTTGATAAAATCGACATTTTAATGTATGTATATCGTTAACTCGTTCTGTATGTTGAAAATTATAAATCTTGGCGATGGCGGGAACCTTTGACTTTAAGTTGTACGTATTTCAAGTATCGGAAATCTTTAGGTACTAGCTGAAAGTTTTGTGTATTAAGTTATTTAATTGCAATTTTATGTTCAGATGGGGAGCATTTGTATGAAAATGTGTCATAATTTTTCTTTGTTAACGTTCCAAAACATTGTCTCTTTCTGCAATAAGCGTACGATATATAGACACTGTTTCGCCGAATATGAGTATGTGCAGCTTTTGTCTTAAAATTGGAAGCCCTTAATTCCCTTCCAAGAACCGTCTGCCTTGTGCCCAGGACAGTCGTGCTCGCATTTCTAGCCATTTAAACCAGGGACTCTTCTGTGTGGTTTTATGTTTTTTTGTAATAGTCATACATTTTCATAAAAGGATTTTGCCCTTGAAGTGGCATAAATCTTGATTTGACGACAAATGTTACAAATTTTAGTTGAAGGACAGCAAGATATATTGCAGTGTTTATGGGTTGTGAAACAAATTAATGGAGACACTACGAAATATGTGAGATGGGAAAATAGTAGACATTCGCGCAACAAAAAGGGGGAATATATGAAGTTAAAAATAAGAGGGTCAAATGAACTTGAAACCAAGAATGCAAAGTTTTGGGCTATTACACACTTGTATAGACGGATAAATGAATTAAGGAGGGTTCCCAGTCCATAATTGACTTCGTAAAGGATGAGAAGTGCGACGTGCTGGCATAATCTAATGATATTTTTAATAGTCAGAAGAATAATTTTCTTCAGCTATTATATGTACCTGGTGTTACCGAGTCGTTAGGTACCTGAGTGTCGTGCCTGTGAGGTTGCTATTGCTATGTAAAATTTAAGGGGTGTAGATTTCCGGGTATTCATCACCGTCAGAATTTATCTCGATAGGTAGACGAAATTATTAGAATACTGGTGTGGAATTCGACGTCGTAGATGAGCTGCCGACTCCAAACCTTAATACATTTTACATGTTCGCTATCATTCTTTTCATTAACCCTTTAAAGCCCAACGGTTACTATGTGTACCACAAGGTTTCACATCATAGACCTTACATTCTGCTGCAGAATGTATATTGTTTCTCATGATACCCACAACAAAGATTGTTTCCTTGCACGGTATTAACCATCTGTTTTTTTTTGTAATGGAGAGGTAACGCGTTTACTGCACGGTACTAACCGAATCTTGAAAGATAGTTCAGGATTAGGTCAGTCTTCGAACGGTTAATTAAATGAAGTTTCCGAATAGCCCAGTTGCTGTCGCGTCTAAGCTACAGGGTGGACGACGAAAAATGTAGTCTATTACAGGCACAGGAGGGCGATTCCTATTCTCCATGACGTCTACATCGGCTCGGAGAAGCACCCGGTCTCATATCCTGTGGGCACAGGAGGTTGTTTTGTCGGGAATAATGGCGGCTGGAACGTGAAGCTGAACACCTTTTTGTAGTGTCTTCCGAGGTTATACAGTTTTTTATCTCCATTTCCCCACACGTCTTAATTTCATGGCACCTAATTAACCGTTTAAAGCTTGGTGGTAACTATATGTCCCACCTGCTGTGACATTAAGAACCCGCATATTTTGCCACATCGTGCAGTCTTGCATTTCGTATGATTTTTCAATGAATGTCGATTTTGTAACCTATACAGTATAACCTGTTGGGCCGGATGGTGTTCTGTATGCGTGGGAACTGTGTTTTATGTGTGATGTAAAGGAGTGTTGCTGTTCAAAGGGTTGGACACAGGGACTCATTTTCAGTTACTTCATTTTTTTTTTTCACCAGCCCTTATGTTTGTTCTAGGTAATTTGGGGTAAGTACTTGTTTGCAAGATTTTAGGCTTTGGCAGGGGTGGATTTGAGATCTTCATTCTTCTGGGATATGTCGCCGAATCACCGGGTGATGGGTGCCCGACGTTTCGAGACAGCGTGGTGGTCTCATCTTCAGTGGTCGAAATGTACTACGCTGTCTCGAACGTCGGGCACCCATCACCCGGTGGCTGGGCCACATATCCCAGAACAGAGACCTCAAGTTATAGATTCATTTAATTTTATGTATAAACAAAGTTGTTTATGTTGATTAATCCGTTAATAGCGAATAAGTAAACACATGCTAAATGATTTGGTGTTCTTGAACATTCTAAACTATGTTAATTTTGTACTGATCCCTAATTTTCTCCATGTATAAATCGGTGGAGTGAATGAATTTGTACAGTTCGTCGTCGGTAACAAGACAGGCAGTGTGCGCATAACGTAACGTTGGGGCGCATTCGTGTTGCCATTGTTGCAGTGGAAAAGCATTAAGTATTACGAAAAAAAAACCATAAGTGTTACATGTTCTGAGTGTGTTTGTAGCCTTAGGTATCCAGCATCCAATGCGCTTGCGCCATATTGTCACCTGTGGCCTGCCCGGCTGTGCAATATTTTTCCAAATTATCTCTTATTCGGCACTTTTTTTTCCCCGGAAAATCGTTATTGGACATAAAATGTGTGTTGTGGTTTTCTCCACAACTTTTGTCTGAAACATTTCTCATTCTAAGAAGAATTGAGCAAGATATGATCAACAATGTATGTTGGTCTTCTTGTAAACTACCCGTTATTCTTGTCAGATTTTAATGAAACGTGCATTTTCTCGCCAGATATCCGAAGAATACTCATGTATCAAATTTCATGACAATCCGACCAGTGGGAGTCGAGTTCTTTGCGGACAGGCGGACAGACAGACGGATAAACATGAACCTAATAGTTACTTTTCGCAATTTTGTGAACTCGCCTAAAATGCGTGTCCGCAAAGCTTACATAAGCTGGGACCTTCCTGCCAAAATAATTATCTATCCCCGAACTTGAATGATTAACTATGAATAGCGTATCCTTCCTGTGTGATTTTATGGAACTTTATTTTTGGCCGATGCCGACGGTACCAAAAGGGCGGCAGTGACTTACGAGTTCCTTAGAGTCGTGCAAGAAGCTGTCTTGGCTTCTGCACTCAAACTTCATGGAATGGTTAGTGAAAAGTGACGGAATACTTCCGACAGAGTATTACGGGAATCAGCGACTTCTCAAACATACAAACATAAAAACATAGGAAGTTCCTGTGAAGCCATATCGGACTGTCATATTTTAGCTGATCACAGAGAACGTGCCACCTAAAAGGTGTACCAAGCTTTGACCGTTCGAACACTGATATAGTGGGTCTGAATCCTACTTGATACATTTGCGCTTGTTTGTGTTGTACTAGGTCGACCTGCGAAGGTGCATTGCTATGGGCCTTCGCGGGATATTTAATTAGCCTTCGGAATTCAATAAGAGAAGCCTTATACTGTGTACGTTGCCGGTAGTTACAGAGTAAAACGGAACATATAGTGAACACAATTATATACATCAGCACTACTTATTTATTAAAACATAGGCTATATGTTTTGACCCAACATTAGGTCATCCCCAGGCCTGCGGCAGACTAATTCATTGGTGCTGTGTGTATATTGGGATCCCAATATGTTTATTACCAGTAAGTCACTTCCGTATATTAGTAGATAAATAAGACATAGTTATAACATAGCAGACACAATTTTATATTCTGATAATTAATTCCTTTAATATTTCTGTCAGATCACAGAACAGAACAAAGGTGGAACAACCAACACCTACTACGTAACTAAACGGAACTACAGAAAGTGAAAACCAACCGGACAAATCCACCCGGACTAACAGGATCTAAACATCATTTAGGAATATATTAGACAACACGGGCAACCTTGAGAAGCTGTAACTACACAAAACTTACCACAGCGAACGACAATATATCAGTACCTTATACTCCCATAGAATACATTATTGATAACTTTGAAATGTTGCAGTTGTAAATACCAACCCATGTTTTAACTATTTTAATCATAAATGTAAGCTACGCATTTTATCCAGCTAAAAATACTTACAGATTTTATATATTCTTACGACTTTCAAACATATTGGGATCCCAATGTACACACAGCACCAATGACTTTGTCTGCCGCTGGCCTGAGGATGACCTAATGTTGGATCGAAACATGTAGCCTATGTTGTAATAAATAAGTAGTGCTGACGTATATAATCTGGATTGGGCTGGCCCAGGATAGAGACAGGTGGCGGACGCTTGTGCGTGCGGTAATGAACCTTCGGGTTCCGTGAAATGCGGGGAATTTCTTGACTAGCTGCAAACCAGTTAGCTTCTCAAG
>Ga0123354_10015281_pt1 | contig 11979 bp, 10 predicted proteins | sample TergutLab28metaG_2_FD_97872 | JGI IMG/M metagenome (GOLD analysis project Ga0123354, IMG submission 97872) | Labiotermes labralis P4 segment gut microbial communities from Petit-Saut dam, French Guiana - Lab288 P4 | ecosystem: Host-associated > Arthropoda: Insects > Digestive system > Gut ... | reverse complement strand
TATTGGAAAAAGAAATGCCCCAGGAGGTGGAAGCTCCCGAGGCATTTTGTACACCGGACCATGTACACAACCTGGTCCAATAACTTCACAGCGTGACAACCAGCTGATTTATCTGGCGTCCCCAACCGGATTTGAACCGGTGTTGCCGACGTGAAAGGCCGGTGTCCTGGACCTGGCTAGACGATGGGGACAAAATTTGATCGCAAATAGTGGTGGGTCGTGCGCGACTCGAACGCGCGACTCTCTGCTTAAAAGGCAGATACTCTACCGACTGAGTTAACGACCCTCTTTCACTTCGAGAGCAACCCTCTACTAATTTCTTTTTGACGTGTCAATGAAAAATGGCGCTCGCAGCCGGATTTTTGCCGGCCGCGCCAAGTCGCCTCGCTTCTACCCCGGTGGGTGCTTTCGCCGCATTTCCTTATGGTCTCCCGACGGGTTTACGAGTACAATCATCCCCCACAATCGGTTTGATCGGATGGAACGCGTTTGGTCCGTTATGCATAAGATGGGGTGCGAAAAAATATGGGATTATTGACAGGGTCGGCGTCACTGACACGGTTTGCGGTGGTGGGTGAGCTGCCCGCCTCTTTCTGGGATGTTGCGAGCCAGCGGATCGCGGCCATGAGCTTTAAGGATATCGACGACACCATGGATGAATATTCCATTGGCTGGGTGTCGGTTGCCGACATGTTCGATGCCGGCTTTGCTTACAGTTCCTATGCCGCTGGCGACTACATCGCCCTGACCATGCGGGTCGATGAACGCAAGGTGGCGCCGGCGGTGCTCAAAAAATTTGTCATGAAAGAGGAAGAGCGAATCAAGCGGGAGAAGCAGATTCCACGGCTTGCGCGCGCGGCCAGGATGGAGATCAAGGAGCGTGTCCACGCCGAACTGATCCGCAACGCACCGGCTGTCCCGGCGACCTACGACTTATGCTGGAATCTTGCCGACAGCACCCTCCTCTTTTTTTCAACCAGCAAAAAGGCGATGGCCTTGCTTGAAGATCTGTTCAAGGAGACCTTCAACTTATCGCTGATCCTGCAGATTCCTTGGTTGACTGGCCAACGCCTGGCCGAAGGGGAAGCCCTGGATCATTACGAAGCCATGCGACCCGCCATTCTGCTCTAGCCAGACTGCAGTCCAATATATGGAGGAGAAATGAACGGCTCAACACTTGGGTCACTTCTTGTTGCCGCCTTGCTCGTGGCTTACCTGATATGGAAAAGACGGACCGAACGTAAGCGATCCGAAATGCGCTCCGATCCCGACCCGGAGCCCGCGTCCGAGCCCCAGGTGTTGACCAGCGAACCGGCCACGGCTCCAGATCAACGACCGGTGCAGGATGACGCCGCGACGTCCGCGCCCTTGGCCAGCGCAGAAGCGCTGCCGATCGAAGCAGGGAGCGAGGAAGAATCCGCCGCGTCGCCAGAGACCGAAATCGACAGGGGCGAGCCCGCTCCTGAACCCGCGCCGGTTTCCCCCATGCTGGATAAAGTCCTGCAACTTGCCGAATTGACGGGAGTTATTGCAGAACAGACGACCACAACCGACAAAGGGGCTGACCGGATCGAGGCGGCGCCGGCTACATCGGGTCAAGAGACGGTCGCATGCAGATCGTCCGAAGAATCCGAGGAAATGCCCGTCGCCGCCGGGGCAATCAACGATGCCAGCCCTGCCGCCACGATCCAGGCGCAACCCTCCGCGTTGACGATCAACCTCACCTTGGATGCCTACGCCAGCCGCATGAACAGTCTGGAGGACAGGCAACGCACCTTGCTGGCCCAGGCCATTGTCGACCGGGACGAGGGGCTGCGCGATAGATTGCATCGCGAGTTGGTGATCATAAACGGCAAGCTGACCTTGATCGCCGACAGTCATGCCGAGGCAGTCACCTGTTTTCAGCAAGTCTTGGATATCCTGGTCCAATTGCGCGAGGAATCGGGGCAGCCTCTGGCTCTTGATGGCGCTGTAGCCGATCTGTGTGACGGTAATGCTGAGTCCGCGGAAACATGCCTGGCCGAATGGGACGGCCCCCCCCCTGCCATGGCCGGCAAAGTCGCCTTCAGCAGAGGGCAGTTGGCCGAGTGCCGGGTCGATTTGCAACAAGCCCTGGCCCAATACCGGCAGGCAGTTGCCCTAGAGCCGGATAATCCGCGCTGTCTGCACGCTGCTGGCCGGGTGGCGCGTATGCTCTACAATTATCAGGAGGCCATCCCCTGGCTGGAATCGTTGGTGCGCCTGACCCGTCAAGACTGCTCCGACGATCCCCTGGCCCTGGCATTTGCCCAGCGGGAATTGGCCTACACCTATATCCTTGCCGGCCAGCACCAGAAAGCCGGGCCACTGTACAAGGAATCCATGTTGGCCATGGCCAGGAAACTGGGCCAAGACCATCTTGAGTTGGCCAACTGTTGGCTCCAGATAGGGGAATTGCAGGAGACGCTGGGTGTGTACGACAAGGCGGTTTCCCTCTACAGGAAGGCCCTGGCGATTTTCGAGAGGCAAAAAGGCGCTGAACATCCTGCCCTGGCCGCCATTCTCGCCAAACTGGCAGCCCTGTGCATGGAGCTGGAAATGGAGGCGGAGGCGGTGCCCCTGTACGAACGGCTGGTCCGCATCCAGGAAAAAACGCTGCGGGCCAACCATCTGCAACTGGCCATCAGCTTGGGCAGCTTGGGCGAATCCTATCGCCTCGTGGGGCGGTACGAGGATGCCGAATCCTGCTATCAGAAAATCTTGGCGATCCACGAGGCGACCTACGGGCCGGACCATCCCAGTGTGGCCGCCGTGCTGCAGGAACTGGCCAAACTGAACAGCAGCCTGCGCCGTCCCGAGGAGGCCAGGCAGTACCAGGAACGGGCCTCGACCATTTACCAGAAAAGTGTCGAGGCGCAGCAGAAAAAGAGCGGCGATGAATCGCTGACCTTGGAACTCTAACCCGCAAGCGGAACGCAATAAACGGAAGAACAACGCATGGACCTTGTCGATCTTATTCAAGAAAAAAGATTTCTTGGTCAGGAATTTCTCGCCTGGCTGTGGTATAAATCAGAAGAGCGCGGCGGCAGCGTGGAAGTGCCTAGCCGGGGTGACGTCCAGGTGGTGTTCGAAAAGCACATGCTGCTCGAGTACGGCGAGGGCGAGGCCAACGAGAAGGTTATCTGCCGCGGGCTGCAGACCGAGCTGAAGGAGGCGCGGGCCGGGCTCGGGCTGGCCAAAAAACCCGAACAGGCCCGCATCCGCCTGGCTTGGAGCGAACACGAATTCAGCCTTACCCTGACAGCGGCGACCTTCGAATTCCGCAACATCCGTCTGCCCAAGACGGCCGGCGCCGACGAGGACGATGGCCGGGCCGAGAGCCTGGAAGGCCGCATCTTGGAACGGATCGCGCTGATCGAACAGTTGACCCGGCTGGTCGACGACCTGTTCCGCATGTTCATCAACACCAGGGCCTCAACGCGCTGGAACGAAGAATTGGTCAAGATCCGGGCCTGGATCAATGCCGGCGCTCAATCCGCATAATCTCTACAACAGACTTTATTTCCATGGAATTTGAAACTGTGATCGGGCTGGAAATCCATGCCCAAATGAAGACAAAAAGCAAGATTTTTTGCGGTTGCTCCACCGAATTCGGTGCGCCGCCCAACACCCAGACTTGCCCGATCTGCCTGGCCATGCCAGGCACGCTGCCGGTACTCAACCGCAAGGTGGTGGAATCGGCAATCAAGCTGGGCTTGGCCACCGAATCGACCCTCAACCGAGACAATCGGTTTGCCCGCAAGAACTATTTTTATCCAGACATATCCAAAGGTTACCAAATATCCCAGTTCGAATTGCCCATCTGCGAGCACGGCCGCGTGGAAATCGAGGTAGAGGGCCAGTCACCCAAAACCATCGGCATCACCCGCATCCACATGGAAGAGGATGCCGGCAAGCTGGTGCACGATGACCGTGAGCCGGTCAGCTATGTCGATCTCAACCGCGCAGGCACCCCGTTGCTGGAGATCGTCTCTGAGCCGGATCTGCGCTCGCCCGAGGAAGCGGTCGCCTACCTCAAAAAGTTGCACGCCATTGTCCGCTACCTCGACATCTGCGACGGCAACATGCAGGAGGGCAGTTTCCGCTGCGATGCCAACATCTCCCTGCGGCCACGGGACCAGAAGGAGTACGGCGTCCGGATCGAGCTGAAGAACATGAATTCGTTTCGCAACGTCCAGATGGCGCTGGAATACGAGGAGCGGCGGCAGCGCGATATCCTCCTTGAGAGTGGCCAAGTGGTGCAGCAGACCCGGCTGTGGGATGCGGATCGCTGCCGAAGCGAGTCGATGCGCGACAAGGAAGATGCCCACGACTACCGCTACTTCCCGGAACCCGACCTGATTCCGGTGGTGCTCGACGAGGATTGGATCGAGCGGATGCGCGCCGAGCTGCCCGAGCTGCCGGACAAAAGGCGGCGGCGCTTTGCCAGCCAGTTCGGGCTGACCGATTACGATGCCGCCATCCTCACCGCCTCCCGCGAGCTGGCCGACTTTTTCGAAACTTCCCTCCGGGACTTCGCCAACGCCAAGAAACTGGCCAATTTTATCGGCACCGAGCTGTTGCGCGACTACGGCCCGGAACGGATCGGCGAATGTCCGGTCAAACCGGGCCAATTGGCCCGCCTGCTCACAATGACCGAAGAAGGGGCGATTTCCGGCAAGATCGCCAAGACGGTCTTTGGCGAAATGCTTGCCTGCGGCGCCGATCCAGAGGCGATCGTCAAGGCCAAAGGGCTGGTGCAGATGAGTGACGAGGGCCAACTGATCGCGCTGGTGCGGGAAATCCTTGCCGCCAATCCGGATCAGGTGCAGCAGTTCCGCGAGGGCAAGGCCAAGGTGATGGGCTTTTTCGTCGGCCAGTTGATGCAGAAAACCAAGGGGCAGGCCAACCCGCAGTTGGCCAACAAGCTCTTTCAGCAGGAATTGGGCTTATAGGCAGGATATCTGGACGCATTCCAAATGCCGGCTCCCGGTCACTCTCCTTTTTCGGCTTTGCCTGCCGATAATCGGCTGGGTGTATTTTTGTTTATGTGCGTTTGCGTTTTCCTGCCGATAACCAGCGAACAAGAAAAAAATTACCGCAACGTCAACGTCATTTTCGCTGGTTCGTCCGCGTGGACAGCCCGCAAGAGCGGGCGATTCTTAGAGTAGATTCTTAGAGTATTATGTTGAATTTATAACGCATTGCCTTTAACTTGTTTCCGAAATCGTTGCTGTTCTTTACCGAACCATGAATGTGCGCCCATGACCGAGTTAAAACAATCACGCACCAGCCCTGAGGGATCGCCTTCTCCCCAGCAAGTAACCGCCAGGATCGGTTGGTTCGGCATGCGGGAAAAGCTGATTCTTCTATTTGTTTTCATCAAGGTCTTGCCTTTGATTGGCTTGATGTTTGTGGCCGACCGGCAGGTGAGTCGGCTTGGTGAGGCGTTCATCGACAAAACGAACGAGGTGGTGCGCACCACCCGGGACCTGGTGAACCAGACCGGCACGCTGGCCTCCGAAAGTTCCATCCGTGCCCTAGACCTCAAATCTAGGGAGGCCATCGAGCGGCTCACCGTCGACTTGGCCAGACAGGTGGCGGATTTTCTTTATGCCAGGGATGACAACGTCATTCAGGCCTCGTCATTACCAGTCAATGAGGAAACCTACCGGAAATTCGTCTCAATATATACAAAAGAGGTGGTGTCCCCCCCCGAGTGGGTTCTCAACAAGGAACAGACGGCCTGGGTGCCCAAGGAAGCACCGATGCCCCTTGATACGCCAGCGCAGGTGCCCTACGGTGCGCCAGACAATGAAAAGGACTTTCATTACAGACCGCCCGCCCGCTCTGGCATCCGGAAAATGCAGCCGATCTACCACGAGATGACCTTTTACGATCTCGCCGGTCAGGAAAAAATCAAGATCTCGCTGACCAATGTACTGTCACCAGACCTGCACAATATCTCGCACCGGGAGAGCACTTGGTGCAAGGCGGAAAATTACTTTGAGGAAGCGCAAAAGCTGAAAAAGGGAGAAATCTATGTTTCCAGGGTGATCGGTCCGTACGTGCCGTCACCGATCATTGGCGTATACACGCCGGCAGCGGCCCAGAAGCGCGGTATCCCCTTCGAACCGGAAAAGGCCGGCTACGCCGGCAAGGAAAATCCGGTGGGCAAACATTTCCAGGGCCTGGTGCGCTGGGTTACCCCTGTCTTCAAGGAAGGGAAGAAGATCGGCTATGTCACCCTGGCACTTGACCACACCCACCTGAAAGGATTCACCGACCACGTCCTGCCCACCGAGGAACGCTTTTCCGACATCGGCGATGCCGGCAGCGGCAACTACGCCTTTATCTGGGATTACCTGGGACGCAGCATCTGCCACCCGCGCGACCATTCCATCGTCGGCTACGACCCGAACACCGGTGAGGAAACCTTACCTTGGATCAGTTCCGAGCTTCTGCCCTATTGGGAAGCAGCCAACGGCGTATTCAGCGCTTTTGAAAAAACAGCGCCCCAGTACCTGGAACAGGCCAACACGAAGAAACCGGTTCCTGCATTCACCAAAGCCGGTTTCGTCGGCCTGGATTGCCGGTACCTCAATTTCGCCCCCCAATGCAGTGGCTGGATGTCTCTGACCCAGCATGGCGGGTCCGGCTCCTTCGGCATCCTCTGGACTGGCCTGTGGAAGCTCACCACCGCCGCCGCTATCCCGTATTACACCGGCATGTACGGGGCGAGCCCACGGGGGTTCGGCTTTGTCACCATCGGCGCGAATATCAACGAATTTCACCGCGCGGCCACGGAAACTTCCGAGCAGCTCAGGGTCATCACCGAGGAGTACGGAAAAACCCTAGAACAGGACCAGAAACAAACGCTTGAAACCATTAAGAAATCTGTTAAAGAAACCGGATGGGTCCTGACCGTCTCCACCCTGTTCATGGTTATCGCCGTCATCGGAGTGGCCATCTGGATTGCCTCCAGCATGACTAGACGGCTGACCAATATCACCCGCGCAGTGGGCCGTTTCAAATCCGGAGATCTCTCCTCCCGCCTGCCCATAATTAACAACGACGAGATGGGCCTGTTGGGGATGGCGCTCAACGACATGGCCGACCAGTTGCAGAAGTCCATCGCCATCTACCAGGAAGCCAAGTTGCGTGCCGAGGAATCGGACAAGGAGAAAAGCCTCTTCCTGGCCAACATGAGTCACGAAATCCGTACTCCGATGAACGCCATCATCGGCATGACCTCGCTCGCGCAAAAGGCAAAAAGCGAGGAACAGCGCCGCTTTTTGTTGAAAACAGTGGGCATTTCCGCGGAAAACCTGCTGCGGCTACTGGACGACATCCTCGACTTTTCCAAAATGGAGGCCGGCCAGCTCCAGCTCTGCGCCGGACCATTCAACCTGCGCGGCCTGCTGGAAAGCATTCTTTCCATCATGAATGTGCCAGCAATGGAAAAGGGGCTGAAGTTGTGGCTCAACGAACCGTCGCCTTTGCTGCCGCTCTTTTTTATCGGCGATGAAATGCGCCTGAGGCAGATCCTGCTCAATCTGGTCGGCAACGCCGTCAAATTCACCCCAGAAGGCTCGATTTCCATCTCCGTCAGCCAGGAAGAGCCGGAAGGCTCCGGAAGCATGGCCTTGCATTTCATTGTCTCCGACACGGGCATCGGCATTCCCCAAGAAAAACTCGACAGCATTTTCAACCGGTTCGAACAGGTCGATTCTTCCTATTCCCGCCAATACAGCGGCACCGGCCTTGGCCTGGCGATCTCCAAGCAGTTGGCCGGGCTGATGGGCGGGCGCATCTGGGCGGAGAGCACGATGAACGTCGGCACCTCGTTCCACGTGGTCATCCCCACTGAACCGGCAAAAGCGGAAGACCTCTCCGGCCGGCCCGCCACCCTGTCCCAGATCCACTCCATCCAAAATTTGCGGATCCTGGTGGTGGACGACAACCAGATGAATCGAGATGTGGCGCGCATGATGCTGGAGGAAACTCATCAGGTGAAGACCGCCAATAATGGCCTCGAAGCCCTGTCGACCTTGGCGGACAGCGCCGTTGACCTGATTCTCATGGATGTGCAAATGCCGCGCATGGATGGCATCACAACCACCGAGGTCATCCGCGATATCGAACGAGGGGCCGAAGCGGCCAAGACCGTTCCGGCCGCCCTGGTCGAGATCCTGCGCGGCAAATTGGGAGGCGGCCATATTCCGATTGTCGCCATGACCGCCCACGCCATGAATGAAGACCGGGAAAAATGCCTACAGGCCGGCATGGACGCCTATGTCAGCAAACCCTTTAAATATCAATCGCTCATGGCCACACTGGGTGATCTACTTCCTCGGATAGAATCGCAACAACGTTTCCATGGTATCGCTCCGGCGCGACCCGCTTCATCCGAATCCCCGGGAATGTCCATAGGACAGGATGCTCCGCCGGCGGAGTCCGAGTTCCCACCCCATTCGCCGGAACCAGCCCCACCCCAGGAGGATACAATGAAAAGCGGAGCGGAATTGGCGGCGGAAATCGCACGTAGTATCAAGGAGTTGACCCGCCTCCCCGATGCTCAGGTCGCAAAATTGGTCAATTCGGCTCGCCGCAGCCTGAACGAATACCTCGACCTGGCCGACAAGGCGCTGGCCGAGCAGAACCAGAAGGATCTGAACCTGGCCTGCCATACCATCAAGGGAATGATCCAGCAGTGCGGCCTGGCCGAGTTGGGCCAGGAGGCGCAGACCATGTATGAGAAGGTGCGCAATAACGAAGAGTATCCCTGTGCCGAAACCCTGGCCCGGATCCGTGGGGAATTGGCCGGGTTCTTGAGCATGTAATCCGGATTACGCCGTGCTTTCCTGCCCCGGAAGGGATCGCGGGCGGGCGTGATGACGAACATCTGGGGATAAGAGCGGCAAGCCCATGGCATGCTCCGGTCGATGGCGCCTTTGCCGCTTGTGCCCAACTCTCGACAAGAAACTTTTTTTGCACAAGAGCGACTGGCAGGAGAAAGGCGAGGGGCATCAGCAGCGTCTGTGCGACAAGTTTCTCGCCCAGAGCATAGACGCCTTCACTGACAGCGAGATCATTGAGTTGCTGCTGACCTTCGGCGGCCCCGCGCTCCGAATGCAAGGAGGCGGCCTGGGCGGCACTGGCCAGATTCGAAAACCTGCCCGCAGTGCTCTACGCCGGCCCGTCCGAGTTGCCGCAGATCAAGGACATTGGCCCCAAGAACATCTTTGCCCTCCGTTTCATCCAGGGGGTGGCCCGGCGCCACCTCCGCCAGCGCATTATCGGCAAGCACTATGTCCGCTCCTCCCGAGAGGTGGCCGATTACCTGATTCATTCCATGCGCGGGTTGCCACACGAAGTGCTCTCCGTGATCTTCCTCGACGCTGCCCACGGGATCATCGATTCGACGGTGGTGACCGAGAAGGCACGGTCACATCGAACACCGTCTATCCCCGCGAACTGGTCAAAGCCGCCCTGGCCCGCAACGCCAGCGCTCTGATCCTCGCCCACAACCATCCCTCCGGCAACCTGAACCCCTCCCGCCAGGACGAAAAATGACCCGCATCCTCCACCTGGTCTGCTCCTTCATGCACAACAGGCTCCTCGACCACCTGATCATCGGCAGCGACGACCAGGTCTACAGCTTTGCCGACCAGGGAATCATGGCGCGTATCCTCGAGGATTGCAGCCGCCTAATGGACGACCTGGCCGCTTGATGGAGCTTACCGCCAGCGCCGGGCTCTATGTGCATGTGCCCTTTTGTCGACGCAAATGCCCCTATTGCAGCTTCTACTCCTTCCCACCGCAACCCGGCGACATCACCCGGTTTCTTGCCGCGACTCAGACGCAGATGCGTCTGGCCGCCACCTTGCCCAAGGTGCGGGCACTTACCTTTGCCACCGTGTTTTTCGGCGGCGGCACGCCGTCGCTGCTCCCGGTCGAGGCCCTGGCCGACCTGCTGACCGAGGCGCGTCGTCTGTTCGCCTTTGCCAGTGAAGAGCCGGAAATCACCGTCGAAATCAACCCCGGCACCATCGACGCGGCGGGCTTGTTTTTTTTGCGCCGGGCCGGGTTCAACCGGCTCTCAATTGGCGTTCAGTCGTTGAACGATGAAGAATTACGCCTGCTTGGCCGCATCCATTCCGGCGCCGCAGCCCGTGATAGTATTACGGCGGCTCGCCGGGCCGGATTTGACAATCTCAGTTTCGACCTGATGTACGGCTTGCCCGGCCAAGGGGTTGACTCCTGGCAGGCCACTCTGGACCAGGCCATGACGCTTGCCCCGGCCCACCTGTCGATGTACGAGCTGACCATCGAGGAAGGCACACCCTTTGCCTTGGGGGCTGAACGGAAGGAGTGGCGGCTTTCTGACGAGGACGAGATTCTGGCGATGATGGCCGCCATCGACTCGACCATCGGCCCAAGTGATCTGGAGCGCTACGAGATTTCCAACTATGCCGCCATAGGCAGACAGTGCCGGCATAACCTCAACTACTGGCACAACGGCTTCTACCTGGGTCTGGGACCGGGGGCGGTTTCCGGCCTGGATGGCGAACGGCGAATCGTGGTGGCCGATCTTACGACCTTTTGCCGCACCGTGACGGCAGGGCAGCCAGGATGGCACGAAACCGAACGGCTCGACCGGGAAGCCGCCTTCCGCGAAACAGTGGTCATGGGTTTGCGGATGACGGCCGGGGTGGATCTAGCCCATCTCAGGCAGCGGTTTGGCATCGACCTGCCCCAATACTACGGCACCACGCTCGCCCGCCTCCTTGACCTGCAACTGCTCGCGTTGCGCGACGGTCGGGTGTTCCTCACCGGCAAGGGATTGCCCCTGGCCAATCAGGTGATGGCAGAGTTGGTCTAGCCCGAACTTTGGACCAGTATTTGACGCAACTCAGCGTCATATTGGATCTTTTTGCAAAGACAGCCTGCGCCTACTGGGTACAGGCAGGATTGACCGCAAGGAGTTGGAAGGCTTTATCCTGTAGAGCGGTAGGCCGGGTGGTCAACATGATCTTGGCCTCGGGATTAAGCCGGGTGTGGGTGATGTTATAGCTGAGCGTGGCCAGATCCTTGAGCAGGGTGGTGAAGCTGTGTAAGGGCATCTGGTCATCGGCAAGTCTGGAGCAATCCTTGCGCTTGGCCGGTGCGGAACGCACAGCCTTGTGCGCCGGTGAGGGCCGGCTGCCGGCGGCCTCATTGAGATGCTCATCATCGAACAGCATCGGTTTGAGACGCTCGCGCATGCGCCATTGGACGTAGTAGCATGCACAGGAACACATGCGCTCGCACGCGCTCGCTGTTGCAATGAAAGACCGGACGCGCATGCATGGCCATGGTCTTGATTGAACGGAAGGCACGCTCCACATGCGCCAGGCTCTTGTAGGCGGAAACCGCAGCCGAGGCGTCCATGGCGGCGCCGTCCAGACTGGTGCGGATCACATGCAGCCCATCGAGTGCGGCTTCCGCGGCGATGGCAGGTCAAGCTCGTCTCGGTGATCGCGAGCTCGAAATGCTTGGCCATGTGAAAGCGCTCGATGATTCCGCCAACCCGGAGGGCGATGGCCTCCCGGCCGCGGAGCGGCCGGCGGGCACGCTGGGCGGCTGCCGCGATCTTGCCCAGTTGCTCCTCGGCGGCGTCAAGCAGCTCCTGACGCTTGCGGGCGCACTGATCAGCCAGGAGCGGGTTGCGGCAGACGCTGCTCAATGTGCGGCTGCGCCTGATATAACCAGTCTAGCGCGCGGTACAAATCATCGGGATGACGCTCTCTCAAGCCCAGCACCTGTCCCAACGACGAAGTGGTTGATCCAAAACAATCACTACATGCGATGATTACCCGCGCATCCCGTCTTGCCTTTGTCGCCAGTGCAGGGTAAAAGATATGGTTGAGCGTTTGCTCGGCCCACTGTTCGCCGCGCCAGGGCTTTTGCCCCCCCCCC
>Ga0123354_10015280_pt1 | contig 11980 bp, 18 predicted proteins | sample TergutLab28metaG_2_FD_97872 | JGI IMG/M metagenome (GOLD analysis project Ga0123354, IMG submission 97872) | Labiotermes labralis P4 segment gut microbial communities from Petit-Saut dam, French Guiana - Lab288 P4 | ecosystem: Host-associated > Arthropoda: Insects > Digestive system > Gut ... | reverse complement strand
TAGATCCACAAGATACAGGGTCACCATTAAATGTAGAAACATCTATAAATGTAACTGAAAAAGCAAGTGTCACATCCTCGAACGTAATTTCATAGTTGGAAAAGCCAGGGAAAGCTTTATACTCCTGCCGTTCCACTATTCGGAACTGAAAAGGTCCGATTACAATTGTTACAGTCTTCCTATAGAAATTATCTAGGATACAGGAGGAAGTTCTAGCTATGTGAAGCCCTCTTATGCAAGGGGTACTGTTGTAATAGGATGTGAGTAAACCCGCTATATAAGCGGGGTAAGTTCCTGTAATTGTACAGCAGATGTCTAATTCACGGAATGTCTGTAACAATCGATGTACAAATGGTAAATGGTCGAGCCTCGTAGGATTGAAATGCGGCATCCATATGGCTTGCCCCATCTCAGTCGCCAGGGACTGTTGAGTTTGAAACAGACTGTTGGATCCGTCAAAGAATATGCCGTTAGGTTTCATGTGTGTGTGTGTCTGAAAAAAAACAAAAAAAAATAGCAAGATGGTTTTATATGTAGATGTGAAAGGCATTACTCATCTATCGTCAACAAGTATGATTTGGTCCTTTCGCAAATGCCCTTATACACAATGTTTAGGTAGATAGATCTGGAATTAATTTTGGCTATATCGTCACCGGACACGACACTAGCCTATCGCTTCGGGAGGAATATACTAATTGTTCATCGGTGTCCGTATGGACAGTAGGACTGTGGACCCGAATTTAGTTGTTATCCGTTTGGTACGGACAATGGAGTATGGTCTGTTTAGTATTAACGAGCTGATATTAACGGAAGCGCAGGGAGCGCTGGCAGTGGCATCCACGAATTACTTTGCCAGATCCATCTTTTTTTTCCCTGTAAGCGGGAAGAAAAAAAGCCGCATGTAGTGAATGTTCATTTAGCAGAAATACGTTTATGATGTACGTATCAAAAAAATTATAACTACCTCAAGTATCTATGTAGCGTGTCGAGGGAAACGTTTGAGCGTGTAGCCCGCAACTCTGAAACAAAAACAGGGAATGACGTCAGCATACGCCAGCAATAAATAGGGTTTGCTCATACACTGTAGCAACAGTGTGTGGGGACCCCATAGGCAGAATTGTAAGTAATCTGAATATAAATGCGGTAAGTGAGTTTTATTTAGAGTGTGTATATATTAAATATTTGTGTACTTTTTGTAGAGAGAGAGAGAAAGAACATGGCTCGCAGATTCGACATACTGGACAGGAATACGAGACAGTTCAGGCGGTACAATGCTGTGGAAAGGAAAACTACCGCGCGCTTAATACCTCCTTCGGACAACAGTGACCCTGTAACACATTTTCTAGCCAGTGTGAACGACCTATTTGAGCACGTATTATTTGAAATAGGTGATAGCGACTTGGTTGGAATAACGATTCGAAAGCAGTTGAATCAAAATGACAAGCCAACCGGAATAAGTTTCAGACAGAAAGATCAACTATCCACGGAAGTGGTATGGCGCGTTTTCGAAAAAGTCTCCCAGTCGAATTCTAGGTTCGTAGCACTGGACACACTGGTCGTAACGTGCATTCGGTGAGGATGCCCGTTGGTTTCGGGAAAAGCGCGATCAAGAGTAGTGGCAGACCGCTCTCTGTAATGGCTCATCTGAAGACCATGATAGTGGAGGTGAAAGCGGAAGAGAACTCTTAAGCCCATGCACTAGTAATATCTATTGCGAAGGTGGAAAATTATCCTGATTATAAGGCGTATCGACAAGGCAGGAAGATACGCCAAGTAGTCCAAACCCTACTCGAGACTACCGGTTTCGATCTGTCCAACGGGGCGGGGATCCCGGATTCGGCCAGATTCCAGGAACACTTTCGGAAATATAAGATCGTCGTCTACCGCGGTCTGAGCTGTGAAGACATAATGTTCGAAGGACAGGTAGACTCCCCTAAAAGATTCAATATACTTTACGATGAGGTCGAACGACATTATCACGTCATAGCGAACCTTACCATTGCCATGGCGAAAAAGTACGTGTGTAAAGGATGCAGGAAGGCGTTTGAACGCGACGTCGCGCACGTCTGTGACGAGACGTGTAGCGTTGCATGGTCAGTCCGCCGTGCGCATTCGCGGATGTTCGAATGCCATGCGACGACTGCCATAGGCACTTCAGAAAAGCCACGTGTTTCGTGAACTGCAAGCTGCGCACATCGAATAGGAAATTGTGCGAACGTAAGCGGTGTTGCGAGACGTGCGGATGGCTCGTGACGCGAGAAATGCACGAATGTTACAAAAGATTCTGTGACATGTGTAAGGAGAACAAAGAAATAGGACATCTATTTTACATGAGACCTCTGAAGGACGCGTTACCTCCCGCTGGGGATAAGGTATTGTACGTCTTCTACGATTTCGAGATGAGCCAATATACCGAGTACCTGGACTAGGCTAAGTTACTCGTACCCAGCCTCCTCTGCGTGCAGCAGTTTTATTCTCGATGCGAGGATGCGGAAGACGCATGTGATTGTGCGCGATGTTGTACGAGGAGGCTCTCGCTCTGGCAAGATCCTGTAGGGGAACTGCTTTCATACCTAACATAACCACGCCCTTGGGCCAATAACATAATCGCTATAGCACATAACAGCAAGGCATTCGACCTTCACTTCATCCTCAATAGAACGATATTATTGAAATGGAAACCGGATCTGATTATGAACGGTCTCAAAATCATGTGTATAAGATTGGAACACCTGGTGTTTTTGGACAGCGTGTCCTTCCTTCCCTTCCCTCTGCGCTGGCTGCCCGAGGTGTGCGGTCTGACGGTCGCCAAATCGTGGTACCATCACTACTTTAACACCGAGGAAAACCTAGATTACATAGGACCCCTTCCAGATGTCTCGTACTACGCGGTGAATGAAATTGGTGAAGGGGAGAGGAGTGAGTTTTCCGAGTGGTACGAGAAGCAGGAGCCCCGTTCGACAACTGTCAAGATAACGCTACGGTCTTGAGGCAGGCGTGCTGAGTGTTTCGGCGAGAATTCATGCAAATACGGAATCTGGACCTTCTTCTCGAGTATATAACTATCGCATCGGCATGCAATAAGGTCCTGCGTAAACGTTTCCTGCAGCCCGATACTGTAGGCCTTATTCCTAATTGAGTATCCACGTGTAACAAAAACTATAGTAAGAAGGCGGTGATGTGGCAGCTGCATATGAAGGAGACGGACGGAGAAAGTTTGATGCACGGTAGCAACGTTAGCGAGTACAAGGTACCCGAATTGCCCCACTTTAGTGTAGATGGTTACTGCCCCGAAACTCGAACAATATACGAATTCTTTGGATTTTATTTTCACGGTCACACGTGTCAATCGTTCCGGGACGTAATCACCACGAGTGGCGATACACTAGCGGAACGGTATGAGCGGACGATGTCGCGCCTGGAGCAGATAACGCGATCGGGTTATCTGGTCAAGGTTCAATGGGAATGGAGTTTGACGATTCGGGTATTGTGAAACAGAAACCAGAACTGCTCACGCATCCTATTGTACAGCAGGGTCCGCTGCGTACCCGTGATGCCCTATACGGTGGTCGAACCGAGGCCATGTGTCTCTACCGTATAGCGAGGGAGAATGAAATCATTCAATATGTCAATGTCTTGAGTCTCTACCCATTCATATGCAAGTATTTTAAGTTAGCCATACGACAGCCAGTCATTCACGTGGGCGATGCATGTAGGGACATAGAAGCATGCTTATGTATGGAGAGTCTGATCAGATGTTCTATCGTTCCGCCAGACAAGTTATACCATCCTGTCCTTCCCCACAGATGTAATAGTAAACTCATGTTATGCTTGTGTAGAACATGCGTTCACAACCCCCAGTGCGGAATGTACGCATACCGAGGACGAAAATCGAGCCCTCACTGTTACCTGGGTGATGGATGAAGTTAGGTTGACTGTGCAGAAAGAATATGGAATGCTCGAGATCCATGAGGTATACAAGTATCAGGTGACCCAATAAAACCGCGAAACATGCGAGTGGAAACTTTTCGTGAACTACATTAATACGTTCCTGAAATTGAAAGCCGAAGCTAGTGGTTATCCCGGCTGGGTTCGAAACCCCGAGGACATGGATCGTTATGTAGAATCGTTCTGGCTGAGCGAAGGCATAAGATTGGATAGGGAGTGTATCAGGTTTAACGCCGCGAAACGGGGTCTGGCCAAAATCTGCCTCAACTCGATGTGGGGAAATTTGACGGAGCGGAACGATCGGACTATGACTAAGATAATCACAGAACCCAAAGAACTGTATGGTTTATTGGCCACGCCCAGCATCGAGGTGGTGAACCTCGTTTTTATAGCGATGACGTAGTCTGGCTCTCGTGGAATCGCGGGGCAGAGGAAGACGTGCAAAATTAGCGTCATACCAATGAGGTTGTAGGCGCTTATGTCACAGCAGGAGCGAGGATTCATCTGTATCGCTATCTGGACAGGCTGCGAGAGAATGCCAAATATTGCGATACAGACTCGGTGATATACATTCAGGCGAGGGATCAACCCGCGCTGTTTGAAACGGGAGACGAATTTGGGGACATGACTTCCGAATTGCGCCCCTCTGAATTTATATCTGAATTTGTAAGTGGGGGACCCAAAAATTACGCGTACAGGGTTATGACCGGCGGAACAGGCAAAAAAAAACAGAATGTAAATTGAACGGCACAACTCTAAATTACAATGCATCGAAATTAGTTAATATTGAACGAATCAAGGACATGATTTTGAGGTAGGGGACGAACTCCAAACCGTAGTAAATGTCCACACAGGGAAGAAAATTTAATGGAAGTGGTAGGTGGGAGGATTAGTCTCAATAGTCACCGAACCGGAAGACAAAATCTATAGAATTTCATTTTTCAAGAGACGGCGGTTAGACGACCACACGTCCGTCCCGTTCGGTGATAAATAGGAGGGGTTTCGTGGGGAGAGGTGTTCCATTGTAGCCTGCCTATCCATAAGTGATGACCTTTAAATTTAAACATCTGTTCACGTGCAAAATAAGTGGACCTAGCTGATCTGACAAGTCGTCGTTCTGCGTAAGGTTCCTGCAGAACCTCGACGCCCTGTGAACGGAGCGGGATTTCGACGGCGGGGTAATCTGGTGCTGTTGCGAGAAAACCGCAGTTCCTTCGACGACAGAACTGCCGAATTGGGACCTAATGTTGAACGAGGGCGTCCCGACAGATTTTGAAAACGCTCGCGGCAGACCGTGCCTCGTGATCCTCGAAGATCTGTAGAACGACGTCTATTCGAAGCAAGTGTGTGACCTGTTTACAAAGGCAGCCATCACAGAAATATCAGCGTAATTCTTATCACACAGAACCTCTTTCACCAGAGTCGATATTGTAGTGACATTTCCCTAAACGCGAAATATCTGGTCCTATTGAAAAAGTGAGGCGTAAGGATCAGTTCATGTTTTTGGCCCATCAAGAGTACTCCGAAAAAAGTGCTAGTCTCTACAAGGCCTACCTGGACGCAACTCAACAACGACACTTGTGTTCCTACTTCTAGATCTGTCACAGGATAACGATGATATCCTGTGTTTTCGAACCGATGTATTCCCGACAGAACAGACCATCGTCTATTCGCCGATAAGTGATAAAGCGAGTGAAATCGAATTATCACGCACTTTACGTACTCAGGACGGCCGAATTCAAACTGCGTAAGGCCATAATCTCTAACTGTAAAAAGGAAATCGTGAATAGCATAAGCGAGTGCATTTTTAATGTCTTGAACGGGAATGTCAAGTTGACAGGTTGTAACACTCGTAAATTGCGAAAGCACAAGTTCACACTTCGCAAGGTGGCCGACAAGCGAGTTGCTCAAACTACAAAAAAAAAGCTCATAGTTCAACGAGGCGGATTCCTGCTCTCTCTGCTCAGTGTCGTTCTGCCCGCGATCGCTAGTCTGAACGTTTCCTCGAAATAATGATAATGTTATGTAAAATGTGTCTCGTTTCGGCCGAAAAGTTTTTCGGAGAGGTCCGAAAAAAACCTCCACATCTTGTTTCGGCCCCTAAAAAAGTCTCCACATCCTCCTCTTTCGAAGAAGAATAAGAAGACGCGAAAACGCGAAATCAACACCCTACGACAAATGGGTTAAATTTCGTAAAAAGATGGGGAAGGCCGATATCACACGCAAGACTTGTATGAAGGTGATCGCGGATTTTCTACAGAAAGTCTTACAAGAACCCGCATCCTCCCCCCGTACTGAAACTGACGCGAAGAAGAAGAAGAAGAAAAGCCGGCCCCGCCGCCTCTGCCATCGCGACATTTCTATGTCGGAACCTGTCGCCATACCCTCCACTTCGGCGGTATACGAGACGCCTAAGCCGAGGTTCACTATCGGAGAATTCAGTGACGACAACAGCGACGACGCTGATGATGGTGATGATGATGATTTTGTCAAGGGAGATACACGGGCGTTCGGTAGGGAGAATGTCGGGCTCAAAGCTAGTCCGTACATATTGCCATATCTCTTCAACCGCCGCCGCCGCCATCTCGACACTCGATACGGTACCAGAAAAGACGGTGACTCGTTCAAGATAGGTGATTCCATAGTGCTCGTAGATACCGATAGCAATATCACGATTAGGGGAAAAGAATTTAGGGAGACGACCGGATTGTGGGAACTGTTGACGCGCAAGAGAGTGGATCGAAGGAAAATCACGACAGACGATCTGAAAAATTATAAGAAAATATTGGAACTGACTCACGCTCATTTGACCGGCTACCAGGCTGGCGCCGACATGCAGATAACGCTAGGATCTAAATATCGTGACGTCATTGCTCCGCTCTTCCCGCATATCAGGCGACGTGGTATCGAAACAGCGTTACGTCGTCGGTGGGCAAAGTACTGTTGGCCACGGTCGCCGCCGCCCCCACTGCCGCTAGCAGATTCTACTATGACCCCGCCAGACCTACGGCGTTTTCGACCCTGCGAAAACTCGGTGTGGCCGTGAAGAAGAAGAATTATATTATAGCTCGAACATATCAGAGACTGGCTAGAGAAGCAGGATGCTTACACGCTTCACCGACAGATCAGGAAGCGTTTCGCACGCAACCACTCTCGGGTGAATTACGTGATGGACGTCTGGGAATGCGACCTGGTCAACGTCCGGGCTCTTGGCAAATTTAACGATAATTACAAGTCCATTTTATCCGTCATTTATGTATTCTCCAAATTTCTACACCTGGTCACTCTGGGGTCAAAAGCAGGTACAGCCGTTGCGTCAGCATTTACATCTATATTCGAGGACTCTAGTCACCGCAGGCGTCCCGTCTGGGTGCGAACAGACGAGGGCAAAGAATTCTTAAATTAACACTTCGAAGAGATGTTGAAACGCGAGGGTAATCAATTTCAGGTGTGTAGAAATCCCGACGTTAAATACAGCGTAGTCGAACGCGCGCATCGGACAATTCGCGATAGGCTGTGTAAATATTTCACCTACAAAAATACCTACAGGTATATCGACGTTTTTTCAAAAATTTGTCAAGGCCTACAATGACACGGTTCACTCGGCAACGGGAATGGCGCCGTCGCGAGTGACCGATTCGGAAGTCCTCGCGATATGGAAGAGGATGGTGTCCCGGAGACGCGGCGTTCGCGTCGCGAAAGCCAAGTTTCTCGTGGGGCAACACGTGCGTATCAGCAAGGAGAAGATGAAGTTTGCCAAGAGCGCCGAGTAGAATTTTAGCACGGAGATATTTCGAATCGCGAAGGTGATAGAAAGGCGTCCGCGAGCCCTCTACGAATTGGAAGATTTAAACGGGACTCCTATAGAGGGCCAATTGTATCAGGAAGAAACGACCCGGGTTTGCATCACGAGACGTACAGACTATAAGATTGATAAAACAATGAACAAGCGAGTCAGACGTGGAATTTTAGAATGTCTAGTCCGCTGGAAAGGTTATACGAAAGACTTTGATTCCTGGGTCCCGACAGCGAGCGTGAGAGATGTCCCACGTCTATCCGAAACACTTTTACGTGGCGTTTTTTAGTAACACCTCGAAGAATCTATATCCGGATAATAGATCGCAGCATTCACGGCCAAGTTGTCGTGACCCATAGAACTGGGTTCTTCCGACAATTGGGAAGTGGGGGTATGCGAATTCTCCTACGACAGTCTTTGGCGACACTACAGGCTTGATATATTGCGATCAGATATCGCCTCAGAATGTGGGTAGAGCCCTGGTCCGTTGTATGAGGACGTTTATTTAACTGTACTCTCGGGTCAACACGTTTTCGATAATGTCTACTATCAGCCCGTCGAGAAGCGAACGTTTAAATGTATAAGGATAGAGATATTGCAAATGACGGGCAAGCCGGTCGAATTCAAGAATAACACGACACCTTCGAAGGTGGTCTTACATTTTCGGCGCGCTTCTACGTGGTAATATAAAATAGCCTCATCATCACCTCTGCCGTATATTTTATGCTTATGGATCTTCACGTGCGGTACTACCTTCACCAGGCGGGTCGCGTGAAGCACGACGGCATAGGATCCATTTACGCGGCGCCACCCTTTCTTCAGCGGGGCTACGGGATCGGTAGTTTTTTGGAAGGGCTATGGCGAATAGTTAGACCGGTCCTCTGGCGTGGTGCCAAAACTTTGGGGCGAGAGAAGTTACGTACCGGAGGCGAGATCTGTCGGACGAACACCCTCGGAATTTAGACCCGCGTCGCTTGAACGAGACCGCTCAAATTCTGATCGGTAAGATGCGGGGAAAAGGTCGCAAGCACAAGGCAGGAGTCGCGAAACGGAGACAGAAAGCGGCAAGAAACCGAGGCTTACAAAAAGAGTTATCTTCTCCTAAGAGTCATCAGTCTGACTGTCGCCGCAAACCATGTCTGAATCTCTGAGTTTCGAGTTCGATATATTTGTCCCTAGACTTATAGAGACGTCTTTCGTCGAGACGACAGAAGCGACGTACAAGCCCATAGCTTCGTGGAAGAAAGCGATCTAGAATTTCTGATCATTGCTGATAATGACACATCCATCGACCCAAAATTAGAACTATATATTCTGGGTAAACTGACAAAGGCTGACAGGACAAATTTGGACAAGACCGATTTTACTGCGGTGAAGAATAATTTCTTGCACTCGCTCTTCAGTCAATGTAGCATCGCTCTAGACGGCGTGACTAAAAGCCAGGCCACCGAACTCTAAAACAATCGATCGTACTTAGAGACCATCTTGACGTACGGCAGTTTTACCGCAGCCACGCTTCTGACAAATGCGTTCAGGTATCTGAATGACCCTACAGCCGCCGATGCGAATTCAAAGATTTCATTACGCGATGGAACAAGATCAAGCAGAGCAAAGAGGTCATACTCTACGGCCGGATTCACAGCGACATATGTAACGTACCGCTTTATCTAATACCGGGCGTCCGAATGTAGATCAAACTCACGAAGGCCCAGCCGATTTTCTACCTGATGAACAAAGATGCGGATACAAAGACGGTCTTCAAATTTCTCGACACCGAAATTTTGATCAACCGCGTCAGGCCCTGTCCGTTGCTGCTGTTGGTGCAAACATCCCTCTCGGAAAGGGCGCTCTCGCACGCTACAATCTGACCAGATTCGAACTGAAGTATTTCACGTATTCTAGCGAAGCGCAATCGCTTTCCATAGACAACGCCGTGTTGGGAACCATCCCAAAACGACTCCTATTCACCATGGTGAAGAACTCGGAATTTCTCGGCTCCGTGACGGAGAACGCCTATCAATTCCGCCACTACGATCTGAGTTTTTTTGCTCTGAACGTGAACGGCAGACAGGTACCGACGGAAGCTCTGTCTCTGGGCATGGATCACGAGAAGACGTCAGTCATGGGGTAAAGGACGCTCTTTGAATTTGCGGGCATTCACCACTCGAACTCGGGTCTCCAGATAACTCACGACATGTATATAAGCGAGTATTTCATGCTACTCTTCCACTTGACACCCGATCGAGCCGCTTCTGAGGGACATACGTCTCACCCTGATAATGGCAATATCAGAGTGGATTTGAAATTCAGCAAGCCCTTACCCGAACCAATCACGTGTTTATTCTATCTCGAATAGGATAATTCGGTTCACGTAGATACCGCGCCAAAGCTCAAAACAGATTTTTAAATTATGAACACGACGAAGATATTGTGTACGTTGAAAGACGTGAGATCTCTCTTGGAGTATTCCGCCCAGATATGTTGCCTCCCACCGTCACGCAATCTGGCACGGTCATAATCAACGCCGATCCTCACACGGAGAAAGGTTCACACTGGCTAGCTGTACATTTTCTTCCAAAACTCCTCAAGGCGTATTTCTTCGCCTCGTACGGTATCGTACCGCTCGTCCCCGACATAGCGGCCTTCATACGACGTAACTTTACCGTACGGGATTATAACAGGAGACAACTGCAGAGTCTGACGAGTAATATCTGCGGCAAATAATGCTGTCTAATAGCCCTCTACATGGACCGGGGTACACAGCCAAACAATTCGTCGGGCAATTCGACGGTGCGTCGGCAACAGCAGACCGACAATTCGTCCAAGCCTTTGCTTCCGAATTATGGGTCGCCGCGGCGAGGTAACAGCGACGGCAGAGATGGCTGAGAGTGAACGTCTAGCTTTCTATAAAAGGTATTTAGTTAATCGTAGTTTCGTCATTCTCAGCTATGTCGACCGCTGATATGGAGGTTGTAATAGATTTCGAATTTTTTAGAGGGTTCCAGGTTAAGAACGTTGTCAAGTACCTCTCTGTGTCGGCCAAAAACATGATCGATTCGTTCCGTTTCAAGAGCCCCTATCGTAGGACGTCACATGGCTCAGACGAAAACGGGCTCAATTGGAAGGACGGGCACATAGCCTATCACGATGTGTACATGGTCGTGAGCGAGGCGGTAGTTGGGTTCGCTCACCTCTAGTGCCATGGCGTTACGAAATTCAAATTTCTCACCGAACTGCTGGGTCGCCCTATTCTTAACCTGCAGAATTTCAACTGTCCTCAGCCTACATCCTTCAATCATACACGCTGGTGCAGCCTTCCTTGTCACAAATTTCCAGACGTCGATTGCGCAACCAAAACCGCGCATTCCCTCTACGATTGGTTGATGTTCCACCTGCAGCCGAAATCTTAAGTAAGGTCCCTTAAAGACATGGCACGTCATTTGTCCAAATTTGTTTCAGCTGCTTAAAACTTAACGAGCGATAGGTTGCCCGATCACTCCGCCCTCGACAATGTCTACAAGAAGACGTCGGCCAGACGCTAGCGAAACATCTTCGCCTGAAGCATCGGCACCTCAACGCGTCCCACCGCCACAATTTGACACCTGCAACTTCTACGCCAAGGCCGTCAATATGATATTCGATCCTAAACGGGTCCAACTGCGACTCCTCTTTTTCATCGACGAAGACAGGACCAAATATATCTCCGTCGGGGTCTACCCCTCTCGACATAATCATCCCTTCGTGGAATTCGGATCCATAAAGAAGAACGGCTCTACGATCTTCATTCTCGACGATCGGCAGTTCAACAAGGTGCCGGCATGTCTGCCTAGGATATGCAAGTCCACGTGTGGCAACGAGCAGTACGGGTGCAAGGAAGACGATTTTAGACTGAACACGACGGTGAGCTACAGGATCGCTCGATTGTATCTCGTTAAACAGTACATCCGCCTGAGACTAGGAGACTTGCAGTATCACTCGAGAATGTTTCACGTCCTTCAAAATGAACTGAAAGTTTACACTCTCTGTCTGCCCAACGTCTTGGCATATGTAACTGTGGCATTAACTTCGGTTAATTATGTCGAACCGGCTCCTAACGCCAGTAAGCACATAGTGTATTCCCAACTGTTTGACGAACTCAAGACGACATTGTAAAAAAAACAATAATTACACAAATACTTATTATTGTTTAACGGTTCGTACTTCCTAACACTCACAGTAGCCTTACTTATTATTTTT
>Ga0123354_10015279_pt1 | contig 11980 bp, 4 predicted proteins | sample TergutLab28metaG_2_FD_97872 | JGI IMG/M metagenome (GOLD analysis project Ga0123354, IMG submission 97872) | Labiotermes labralis P4 segment gut microbial communities from Petit-Saut dam, French Guiana - Lab288 P4 | ecosystem: Host-associated > Arthropoda: Insects > Digestive system > Gut ... | reverse complement strand
GTAAAGGTAAAGCAGTCCCGTTACAGGCCTGGAGTGGCCCAGAGGGTTCCAGGAAGTTAAGGTTCCCACATTTCATGACAACGGCACAGGATGGTGGTAAGGTTGTCAGCCTTACGCACCGGCCGCCTTTACCCCAGGAAATACTCCTGGTACTCATTTCTGTTAGAGGCTGAGTCGACCCCAAGGCCATAGTGAGATCGGAAGGATTTTATGTCAATAAAAAACTCCAATGACACCATCTTGAATCGAACCAGCGACCTTCTGATTTGTAGCACAGCACCTTAACCGAATCTCATATACCATTGCATTCTCCTCAGACACTTTTTCCAGGTAATGATATAATTTGGTAGTCTGTAGGGCCAACATTCGAAGATTTGATGAGATGGGAAGAGGACAGCATATCTTACTAAAAAAGACTTAATTTCTAATAACTGTGTATAGAATTATTTCATTCTTGTTATCATGACTTTGTTCTAAATTCTAACATAATTTCACTCTGTTGTACGACAGGTACGTCCAGCGTTCGCGAGCTTTGTCTGTTATCGAAAAATTGCTTTTCATAGAGACAGTGTTTCAAATATTTACTGGCGTGAAAACAGATTAATTTAACATCTGCATTTTTATTAATACAAATTACATGAACCTCATCTTCACAAACCCTGACTTACGTAACGTAAAAATCACACATTTCCTTTCCTCGACCCTTTGCAATATGTTTAGCGATATTGTCAGTAATTCATGACATTATAAAGACGAATGATTTAATAACACTGAATAAAGATTTAATTAAAACTTGAAAAGTATTATCCCATATTTTCGAGCCTAAACTGAGTAAAACACGCAAGTTTTCATTCATCACATCATTTTTGGGAGAGACTTACGCCGAATAGCAGTCGGCACCTATACCGACAGAGCCAACTTTGCGGTCTGCGGTCCTCGTGGGTGACAAGTATGAAAGACGGACCATTGAGCTGGAGACCGTCTCAGTCTCCTGCTCTCCTCCTCTAGCAGGGTACAAACCTCTTGTACTGACATTTTTGTCGCAACAAAAATTATCACATGCACGGCTATGAATGAGGAACATTAATTGCAGGGTTTATAATGCGCTTGGATGAATATGAGTGCATAGAGAAGTGCATGAATGAAGTTTAACAGGCAAAATGAGCCATAACGTGGTGTGTGATGAATATGATAGAGTGAACGGAACAGCTGTGCGATGACAGTTATAAAACAGGTTCAGCAGGAGCGGTGCCGACAATGCGAGCAGCCGAGTGCGAGTAAGTGGCAGAACAAAGGGTAGCAGCAGCTGAAGGGGCCTATGTTCGGGCATTTTATGACACACTATTTTGCTTACATCATTGTTTTGCCCCTGAAGTCCATTATTTCACTCTTCATCCTGTATCCGCTTGAAAGAAAAATCTCAAATAAAAATATCTTGAAACTGATTCCAACTTGTGAAATAACCCATATGTACTAGAAAGTGTAACAAACAACTGAAAACTCTCCTTTCTCGATTATAGCAGAAGTACATACAGTTTTAAAAAAAATCATTTAAAATAGGCCTGATATTTTTCATTTTCAGAATCGTGGTTGTAATTTGCACGTTGGTTAAACCTGGCCTAAAATTCACATTTTGTATTTCAATTCTAGTTCATATACTCATATAATCAAACTCAAAATTTCGAACTTTTATTGCTACACCACTACGATCTTAACCGAAGACTTTTGTAACTGCACCTTGATATCAACCATTTAAAGACGAAGCACACAGACTACCTTATTTAAAGACCCAGTCCGTACCGCGCATTAAACACTTTTCGTCTCGGTTATAAAAACCAGTCAGTTTATGCTGTAAGTGGCACAAGTCGCCGTTTATTCTGATATAAATACAAAACACATAAATACAGTGTGGGCAGAAAGTACAATTATTGAATGTTAAAGTTGTTGGTGTATCGTGTAACCAGTAGGCTTTAAAAAGGTTAACACAGAAGACTGAGTGGCCTACGTCCAGACTATCTTTGTCGATATTAAGGAGGTTCCTGTCTCACGATGATTCAATCTGAAACATGTAGCTGTTTGGAGTGGTAAAACAAACGTTGTGTTTTGACGGAAAATCTCTTATATTTTATTGTTTAATTAAACATTTCTTCTTTAACCCTTCAGAACACTAAACCTTCATCATCAAAATCTAGTCTTCATATATATATACTTGTTAATAAAATAGATATACTATGGTCACGTTATGACCGCCTCTGTGGTCTAGTGGTCAGAGTTTCTGGCTACAGATACAGAGGTTCTGGGTTCGATCCCAGCGCTACCAGATATTCTGAGTAGTAGTGGGTCTGGAACGGGGTCCACTCAGCCTCGTGAGCCTCGTGAGGTCAATTGAGGAGCTACTTGAATAAAAAAAGTAGCGGCTCCAGGTAGAGAAAACAGAGATTAACGGCTGTGGGGACCCGTTGCGCTGACCACGTGACACCCCTCTATCCGCAAAAGTTGGCACTAAATTCGTCGACCGGCGGCGGCCGCTCTGTCGGTATAGTTCGCGTGCGGACTAAGGCCACGGAGTTTAGTTTTAGTTTATGGTCACGTTATATCTAAGATACATGTTTCCGAAACTATCGGGCTAATCCGAAGAAGGAAATGGTTTCAAAGACGCCGTCAGTCGCTAAGATTTCATCGCTCACACAACGCCAGTTTGTCTGAAGGCACACAATTCGTCAAACTGAGACTTCCGCCTTATTAGACAGTTGGGTTACAAACACACTTTATGTCAAAATGTTGTGTCCATAAAAATATTGCTTGCCCTTACATTTTCTTACAAACTCAACATGCTTAACTTTTGGTCTGTTGAGGATGGTCAAGTTTTTTCTGTATCTTGTAAAATGTGTATGGGTTGGTTATGATAAATTGCTGTCTCATGTGCGATATAGCGTTGATGCTATGTAAATCAGTAATGGGGAGCAATGGTGTAGCCATAATGACAGGGAGAAATGGTTTTTAAGAGAAAACCCTATCCCAGTGCGATACTTTCCACTACAGATCCACATAGATTTTTACTTGGGATCGAACCCAACCAAAATCGGTAACTAACCCGTGCATAACATCCATTACGCAAACGTTACTTTACTCGTACTCCGCCTGCGTGGAATAAACCTTAAATGTTTTTGTATTGTACTTACCGGGAGTGGTCCACTCAGCATCGTGAGCCTCGTGAGGTCAATTGAGGAGCTACTTGAATAAAAAAAAGTAGCGGCTCCAGGTCTAGAAAACAGAGATTAACGGCTGTGGGGACCCGTTGCACTGACCACGTGACACCCCTCTATCCGCAAAAGTTGGCACTAACTTCGCTGACCGGCGGCGGCCGCTCTGTCGATATAGTTCGCGTGCGGACTAAGGCCACGGAGTTTAGTTAGTTTTACTTACCGGGAGTAGAAGGTTTCTGCTCAACACTGAGTACACACATACAATCTTACTGGGAGTCCACATATATTTGGGTTTGAAGTTGCCTTCTGAAATCTAGTGAAATTTGTAGAGGCCCCACTTCAAGTCTGTGTGATGTCAAAGAAACATTTCTTCTAGTGATGTTGTGGACATTCTAGTGTTTTATCTGAATATTTCAGTGCGAGTGCAGGTGCAACTTTGTGTTCATACGCACTTCCTTGGAAACGGACGATTTTGAGGGGGCTACTTTAGCTACTGGAGGACTCCCTCATGATGGTACCTATAACGTGCCGAACCAAGTAGATTTACTAATGTCTGATCTTTGTAAATAACCAACATGACGCACAATTATTTTTCATGCATGTTTATTTCTATTTTCTACATGTTTCGGACAGGTATGTGTCTATTATCAGGAGAATTAATTGTATCAATACGACATCTGGTATATTCCACTCTGTGTAGATAACAGTCTGGTATGCATACCAGACGGTCATCTACACAGAGTGGAATATACCAGATATCGTATTGATACGATTAATTCTCCTGATTATAAGCACATAGCTGTCCGAAACATGTAGAAAATAGAAATAAACATGCATGAAAAAGAATTGTGCGTCATGTTGGTTATTTACAAGAATTATATCGAGATGAACGGCCAAAAAAAAAAATAAAATTACTAATGCCCGTTAAGTACTCATTTTAGTGCATGTAAAGTCGGTTATACAAACTGATAAGCCTTACGTATGATCATAACGTACAACTGTAATCAGCGGTGTACACAATAGTTTTTGTGGTAATTTTTCTGGGAAGGAAGTAATATGTTAGGTTAGACAGGCAAGAGAGTTGAGAGTTGGTTTCCACGGTTTTCTGACTGTGAAGACGCAGGCAGATTGAGTGGTGTGGGGAAGACTCAGTCTCTGGGCAAAATTATGACACGCTTGTTGGGGAACATGAAAACAAATGCTTGAGTTTCCGTGGGATTAGTTCTACACTTGACCTCGTGACCCTAACGGTGGCTAAACGAGAACACAGTTTTTTTTGACACATCTATACTATCTGATACCTTCAGTGTATTTCAGTGTTTTATTTGAAAAGAAGGAAATATTTATGTACGTTATTTCACAAGAAAAAACTGATCTTGTACTTTTAAAATTTTTTTCAAATACTATTTGCTCTCGTAAAGTTCGGTGGAAGAAATTTTAATCGGAAATTTAGATATATATATATATATATATATAGGTTAATTTTGCAGGAATTATTAACATCTGGCACATTTTAAACCGACGCGGGAAAGGACGAGAACACTAAAAGGGCTATTCAAAACTTTGAAAATTAAAGAGACCAATAACAAGAAGACAAAATTAATGACGGTAATGATGATTATGTTTGTAATGGTGATAAAGCATAGTGAAAAGCACAACATTTACTGGGGGGGAATAGAAATTTAAACTTAATTATAAGAGAAATTATTTTATCCGACATCTATTGCTAGTCCCTGCCCTTTGGCTCGGTTATATTACACACATTCGCTCACACACCGGCTATCTTGCGCTTGCCGGAAAGTATGTTATTCAGCCATCTGCCCCTTATAACGTGCATTTCGTATGACACACGTACATATGCATAATACGAGTACAAACGTTACGCAATACGTCTTGGAAATGAGGACAATTTACAAATACGTGAGAACTTCTCGAGCAACAAGTTCCATTTTAGACAGTAAGAGCAGAATAATAAGACACGTGTGTACTGTGTCCACAGAACACAACTGTGACGGTTGTTTGACCGTGCATCTTCATCATGAAGTAAAGTGAAATGCCAGCTTGATGCAACAATGTAATTTATTGATGTTTCCTTAGCTCGACATGTTTCGGGCGCATACGCCCATCGTTAGGAACACTAGACATTAGGTTGCAGCACATGGCTTTCTGCACCCAGTTTGTAGATGGGTGGTGCGACGCACGGCACCATCCAAACCGTACACACGACCTATGCAGCCGCTCTCAGGACCACCACCCATCTACAAACTGGGTGCAGAAAGCCATGTGCTGCAACCTAACATCTAGTGCTCCTGACGATAGGCGTATGCGCCCGAAATATGTCGAGCTAAGGAAACATCAATAAATTACATTGTTGCTTCAAGTTGGCATTTCACTTTATTTCAAGACAACTATGGTTCACAGACTGTAAGACACGGCTGGTAAAGTCATACTGAATTTTGCGGACTAGTACTTTCGTGGGTTGCATGAGGAAAACAAAGACTTCTGATTTGTTCTCGTTCAGGTAGAACTTAGTTTAAACTCAGCGGGACAATAATATCTCAGAATGAGAGGTCTCTCATGCGTATGTCTTAAGGGTCATTACATGTGTTAAGTTGGGTATGTGGTGTGCTATTAGTGCAACTAAGATTATTGAGCCCAATTTTTTTTGCGTCCATACATTCACACCCACATATCACACATATTTTGACACTATTTTGACATTCCGAGGACCGTGCATCGTGGTATATTCTTATAATAAAACAACGAGAAGCACTAATTTCTCAAATGTGCTTTTTGGAATAGGACTCTACATGTTTCGGACAGTTCCTCTGTCCATCATCAGGAGTCTAGTACAGTACACACAGAAATATATACAGGTTATGCTGACTGCTTGCTAGCAAGCAGTAAGCATAACCTGTATGACCCATACCTATTGATGTGTGTACAGTGCTAGACTCCTTAATTTAAGATCTTTCGTACTTGGCAAAACGTAATATTCTGAATGCTTTTCTTAAAACTGTCTTCAGTGCGAGGGTTTTACTGTACATTTTACTTTTTAACTTGCTTCACAAAAAAAAAAGGAAACAATTATCGGACCTGTTCTGCAGACTATAAGTTTACATCGATATGTTACACACATTCTTACACTCTTTTAGTTCGGACGGTAAACTTTCAATTAAATTCTATAGGTTGGGTACAGGAGTTTTTGAGGACAGAATTATAAGCAGGAGATAGTGACCTCCTGTTTAGAAGAATCTGACTGCAGACAATTTTTACCTGATAGTATGTTAACCTTTTAAAGCCTACTGCTTAGGTACAATAACAGATTTCACACTTAAGAATTATACATTTCTGCTCACGTTGTATGTATGTTTTGTATTTATCTCAGAATAAGCAGCGACTTCTACACCATGAAACATAAACTGATTGGTGTTTATAACCGAGAAGAAAAGTGTTTACTGCGCGGTAGGAAGTGGGTCTTTAAATAAAGCGATCTGTGCTTTGTTTTTAAAAGGTTAGAGGATAAAACTACACTAATAATCGCCCAAGTTAAGACGATTTGATAAGACTCTCATGCTATATTGTCTTCAGTTTCACCGGTAAAAATTGATCAGCACGTGTATTAGAGACGACTAAGTCGAAATAGAAAATGTTTCTCAACTTTTTAAGTATGGAGAGCGAAACCCTAACACAAACTGCAATAAATTTAACTAAAATGTGTGGACCTGGGCTCCTGGCAAAGTTAAATAGCGGCGGTCGCTGCGCCGCCGTCCTGCACGCTTAAAATATCTGAGTGAAAAAGTAAATCAAGTTGTCAGAAAAAATAATATTCTTGTACACACACATACCGTACGGTGTTTACAATAGAGAGAGACCAGTCGGTTAGTTGTATGTTCTAAAATAATTATTGTTTGTTGTCAGAATGGTGGGGACATAAAAAATATTCTGCGCCCGGAAAATATAGATATTTTTAATGTTAACCCTGGTAATACCAATGGAACTGAGGCGCGAAAAAAGTAATAGTAGAATATTACCGGAGTGCTGATAAGTGCTTAGCCCGACCCTGGAAGGAAACAAGCTACAGCGACCAAGACTTACAACACTATACCAAGACTTACGGCGTACAAACAACAGGAATAAATTCCCGTTGTTTATACACCAAAATTCTTGGTCGCTGTAGCTTGTTTCCTTCCAGGGTCGGGCTAAGGACTTATCAGCACCCCTGTGTAATAGAGTTAGATTACAATACAGGTCTTACTTGTTATGTTTTCATCTCAATGATTCTCACTTAGACGTATTCAATAATAATAACAAAAAAAACCAATAATAATCGTGGCTAAAGGACCTACCAAAGTTCATCGCTGAAAAAAAAACCGCCTCCTTACAAAGTACGTTATTTCCCGCTTTGTTCTTCAAAGTGGCAACACTGCAAGAACTGCCCTTTCGGAATTTTGTATGCACTTCTTATCTTCCCCAACCTCCCTTATTTCGCTATCCTAAACAATAGGAGGCAAACTGTTTGTAACACAGTTCGAAGTAGTGCAGTGTTGTAAACTTACGAATGTCATAACTGGCTACTTAATTTCTATAGGATTCTACCTACGTTACATTTAGCGTCTCTCACCTTTCAGACTGTGTCTATAGTCTCGTGTTATCAATGCAGAAACCGAAAAAAAAATCGGAAAAGAATTATGTATTCTGGAGAGAGATTGTCCAGCAGGCCGCACAGAGGAGATGTCTCCCCATTTTTTAAACTGAAGGCGGAAACAAATGCAACTCGAAAGAGTGGTGTGTAGTTTTTCCTTTACATCTTTGGAACACTTGACGATGGAATTTGTGAGAGAACTAAGCAGTCGCAAATTTGAATAGGGTTTACTTTTGTCATTTCCCAGCAATAGTAGCAGAAAGGTCTATTCCAGTAATACGTTTACAAATTTTTTTTGTGTGGATATTTTTCATTTACCAACAATACTAGCAGAATGGTTTATTCCAGTAATATCTTTACATATTATTATTATTAATTTTTTCTCGTCGATATTGATTTTGATTTTGTTTGTTTGTTTGTTTTTGTTTCTTCTGTGCTCTTCTGTTGTCTTTTTAATTGGTCATTCGACAGTTCAGCCATCACGTAAACAAACAAATAATCTAAATAACTGAATATTTCATTTAATGACGATGAGTTAACTGCAGATTTTACATTGTGCAAAATAAGAAAAGGAAGAATGCTCATTAATGACGATTTGGGAAGCGCATAGAATAAGAAGTGCCGATCCCAGTGGCCGCGCGTTCTAAGGCGTAGGTCTGCGGCCTCTCTCCTCCTGAGGTTGTAGGTACGAATCCCAACGGGGTATGGATGTTAATCTGTTGTGTGTTGTCAAGTAGATGTCTCTGCGACGAGCTGATCACTCGTCCAGAGGAGTCCTACCGACTGTGGTCCGTCGTTTTGTGTGATCTAGAAACCTCGTGAATGAGGAGGCCCTGGCTCACTAGGGGCTGTCGCGCCAAAAAACAAAAGAATAATATGCAGGGATAAGGATACGTTTTAAGAAAAGCTTCTGTAGTTTGTATAATGGACTTCGAACGACGAAGGGAAACTTCAGACAAGAATTCAATCAGCTACCGGGCAGAATCTGATCCCAATTCCCTCGAATGCGAACAGATACACTGCGACTTTCGGAAACTGAAAATGTAGGCAACAGTTGACAAGAATTCTGATGTATCCAAGTACTCGCGGCAGTCTGAGCACAGCTCTGCCTCAGCAAACACAAGACCCCACTCTAAACGAACATGTTTACTACACGATAATCAGCACAGCAGTTTACAACGTGGGACAGAGTGCAAACACACTGTAGCAGTAACACAGTGTACAGGTAAAACACACTCTGTCTGTTCAACACAGAGTGGTTCACAGTTACCTTCACGATTCAGTATTAATACTAGCAGGTTACTGCAAGTGCCAAGGGTCATTAGACGAGTTTCTTAGCTCTGTGATATAATGAAACAAAGGATTAAGTTTTCTAGGACGTGACGCTTTGTGTTTGGGCGGGTGTGTCCTCGACTGCTTCAAGATGAAGGCAATGAGATTCCTTCGAAACATCTCATACCACTTATCCAACAAAATAGAGCCATATATCGGAAGATATAAAGTCTCACCAACAACATTCAAGAAATAAAAATTTCGCAAATACAGTTTATTCTATTACTTTGCTTCGTTGTACCAATAGCTTGGATTAGCGAATGTAACTGATGACGAATTGGGTATGATTAGATGATAATGAATGAAGAAACAAAAAAATACATGAGGAGTGAAACGTTGCCTACTTAAAGTATCATTCCACTATATAAACACAAATAATGAAATCATAAAACAGGTTCGCGGACTGTAATCGAACCGAGTGTGTATGTGTGTGTGTACATATATATATATATATAACTTACCTTAACCACTTCTACTAAGACTGTCTGCATATATTCGTCTAGTGACGAAGTCAGTAACTGAAACTATAAAGGTAAAGCGAAGTTCCTGTCCACACCATGAAAGCACGGAGGGGGGAGTAGAGGTATAGCTAGCCTTATTCTTAATTCCGTTATTTAATGAAAACCACTAGTCAACACAGGCTGGGTCCCTTTACTCCAGGGAAAATCTCTTTTACCCATTGAAAAGAAGGCTGTGTAGGTTCTAGAGATGGTTTGGACCTTTCGTAGAACAGGATATAAAGTGTTTCTGACGGGAATCAACCCCCCTATCTTCCAGATGGTAGCCCAGTCCCGATTCCGGCTCTCAACGAGACTACACAGCATTGAATATTAAGGTGATTTTGAAATCAGCTTTAAAAATAAGAAACGAAGCATTCATATCCTAATTTGAAATGAGCAGTTTCTAAGACGGGCTGAGATAGACGACGAAACCTCTTGGTCAGAATTGTCGGTGTTAGGACCGCGATCACGCGAGACACCTCCCGAATACAAGCCAGACTCGTTGCTATTTGAACCCACTTGCTTCTCCTGTTACAAGTTTAGCATACAAAAGCCTATTATGTCTTTAATTTGAATTTTCGATAGACCGGCTTTTTCGTCTCACCGAATTCCCAAACCAAAGAAATGCCTATTAATCTACATTTAGTCAAAATTATTATTTGATGACTTTTCTGCATCTTGAGAATTAAGTCCTCTGGGATATTAAGTCTTGTCGACTAACAAAGAGCTACAAATATTTTGAAGACTCATATTACCACATCTTCGGTGTCAAATAGTCCTGAAAGATGAAGCTACCAAGATCATTTGAAAATTAACTATTTACCAATTCACACGGCCTTCCATTCCAGAAGACTTCAATCCGGAAACCCAACGCTGTGAAAATCTGAAACCTCGCGATCTTTCCATCTTCCTGCCCACGGTATTCAACTCAGCATGTTTCCATTTAGTAGTAGCTCTGTTTGTGCATGGTAACTGTAAGCCTAGTGTCTGATATGGGAGAGACAGCTGGACGATTTCTGTTCCAGTGTGGGCGGAGACCGGAGACTTCCGCGACAATGCCCACACCATGGCTGTCGCCGCTATGGATCATACGCAGCTCACATTCCCCGCCAGAAGTAGAACTCGGGACAGGAAAGGTACGATCCCCTAAACATGCACGTGTGTAGATGTATTTGCGTAGAAATATGTAGTTTCGAAGAGATGGCTGTTTGCCTTATGTGTGACAATAGCAGAATGTTGAGATAACAGCGTTTCTTCTATTGTATTGGGGAAAATTAAATTAGTGGTTGGTATGTGTGGAATAATTTTTGGTGTCTTTTGTTTAAACATTAGCACAACGAGGCCAACTCACACGTAAACTCGTCACTCAAAAATTTCTGAGTTACTTACATCTTTGGCATGCAAATTTGACGCAATTAGCTAATGAACGGGCAAAGAAATATCTGACATGAAATATAAATTTTCGATGATTAAAAACAGAAAGTTTGGATCAAAACGCACAGACAGCACGTAACATATTTATATCAGTATTTAACCAAATTTATGCACAAAATTTGTTTCACAATAAGTTTTATTTCATGCCTCTAAATGTTTCAAGCACATGTGCTCATCATCAGGAGGTCAAAATTGCATTACACAGCCTCTGGTATCATCACAAATATACTGAGATGCACGGTCAGCAAAACGTCAAACGTAACATATTTATCATGAACTTGATTAAAAAAATAAAGTAAGGAAAATTATGCTTGGTCATTTTGAAAAGAATTATTCCGCCTTAGCGAAAGGTAGCGTTCTTCAACCCTGACACCCGCAGAACACATACGGATATAAACAGCATTGCCCATTAAATGGCTAAATCTTCATTTGGAAGAAATTCTTAACGTTGAAAGGCTGGCACCAAAGAATTAGCGAATTTCATATTACATATTAAATTTATTTCCAAAGAATATAATGGCCTGCGAATACCAGAAGTTTCTGGGCCACTCATTGCCAACGGACTCTCTTTCAGAAAATAAGCAAATTTATTTTTCTAGTCCTAGTTTTGTAGAATGAAAATAGGCGTATTAATGCGGAAAAGGAAATATCCAAGACAGGAAATTAATACTTTCAAAGCTTTAAATAAATGTATTTGAAATATACAACAGCCAAAACTAACGAAGTTTAAAAATTGTAGAGAGCCTCGTGAGGTCAATTGAGGAGCTACTTGAATGAAAAAAGTAGCGGCTCCAGGTCTAGAAAACAGAGATTAACGGCTGTGGGGACCCGTTGCGCTGACCACGTGACACCCTTCTATCCGC
>Ga0123354_10015278_pt1 | contig 11980 bp, 6 predicted proteins | sample TergutLab28metaG_2_FD_97872 | JGI IMG/M metagenome (GOLD analysis project Ga0123354, IMG submission 97872) | Labiotermes labralis P4 segment gut microbial communities from Petit-Saut dam, French Guiana - Lab288 P4 | ecosystem: Host-associated > Arthropoda: Insects > Digestive system > Gut ... | reverse complement strand
TGTGCAACTTGAGATGGGTGTACAAGGTGCAAGACAGTTGAGCAGGATTACCATGAAAGAAAATACAAATTTGCTACTTATTTCAACTGCATCTGTTCTTCCTGCATCAATCTCAGAAGCTTACTGTTTGACCACAAAAATAAGATGTTAAAGGAAGTACACAGTTTGTCTCACACAGGTACGGTCAGTTACAGAACATGCAGCATCAAATCACATACCTATGAAACAACAGCATGACACAGAGGAACTCAAAAGATAAGAGGGAGAAAGAATCACATCACATAAGAGACAGACACACAGAGCATCATACTTGCAGAAACAGCAATTGCTGACACCATACAGAAGACATGAAACATGCTGCCGGCAAGCAAACAGGTGGATTTAACCAGTCATCCCACAAAATCAATCAATTTACAATTTTGTCATTTGCAATGAAAGTCAGTTAAGTCATTCATCCCTGGGTGTACACTGCCATCAGAACCAACGTCCAGTGCTGAGGTGTGCATCCACTGCTGCATCATACCATAAAAAAGCAATATGCATGACAGTCTGACATGGTAACAGAATGGCATTACATTGCATGCTCCACCAACTGCCCACCCCCATTATACAAGCATTTCCTTCTCTTAGGTCTTCACCTTCCCCCCCCCCCCTCCCCCAATTATTGACACTTTTCCCTCAGCGGTTCTACAAAACAAGTGTCTTAGGAAATGGGGAAGATGAGGACAGCTGCCTATCTGAACATCAATGACCATCTCCTGCCTGTTTTCCTCTCTCGTTCACCCTCTGAACTAGTTGTGAAGCATGTTCGCAAAACTGCAAAAAGCAACTATGAGCTTTGTCATGTCTGTCTGTCCGTCTGGAACAGCTTGGCTCCCACTGGACGTATTTTCATGAAATATGAAATCTGAGTATTTATGAAAAACTGTTAAGAAAATTCAATGTGCATTAAAATATGAGAATAATGGGTACTTTAAATGAAGACATATGTACATTTGCTGTAATATCTGAAAGAATTCTTCTTGAAATGAAAAACATTTTATACACAAGTTGGGGAGAAAATCAAAACTCATTTCACATTGAACAATGTTTTACCAGAAATCATGCCATGTACAAGATAATGCGGAAAAATAGGGTGCGGCCAGGCAGGCCATAGAAAATACAATAAGGCACATGCTCTTGGCATGCTGGATAACTAAGGTTACAGATACACATTCAACAGATGTAATACCTATTGCTTTTCCACGGCAACCACGGTTTTGCAACAGTACCTCAATGTTATGTTTATACGTACACTGCCTGTCTTGATGTGAGTATTACTGTGTAAAAGTACCCACAATGCAGTAACTGTCACAAAGGACTTACTGTCTTTAGACACAGCCAGTGCTGTTTCCTAAAAAGTGTCTGCTGATATTTACTTAAAGTATGCAAGAAAGAAGCACAAATACATCAGCAAAAGTACAACGTCTGCAAAGAACAACTGTATAAAACACTGTTTTCCAGTATCTGTAACGGCAAACAAAAACAAACAAAAAGAGGTGAATATTTGTCACAGTCTCCTACACTTCACTGTAGCAACATTTACTGCTGCAGCAAATTGCTTGTTGGCTTGTATGGCACTTACGGAATTCATAGCATCGTATAATACATTAATACTATCTGCATACCGAAGCACATGATTTTGGCTACTTAATGTGAACCTTTCTTAATTCTTGGGGACTTTCAGCTTTCCTTTATCACATACATACCTTCACATTCTAACTTACAACCAATGTTTAACATAGTCATACTAACCCATTGGATTTCTGGAGCTCAATGTGCTAGTAAAGTGAATGTTTGTATCAGCTGTGACTGTATTGTCAAGAAGTGATCCTATAAACAAAACAAGGGCCAACATAAAATGGTGGTCATATAATATATCACACATATTAATCTGCTAAAACATGTTGGTTTATATAGGGGTGAGGGTTGGGGTGGGGGTGGCGGGTAAATATCTCTAAGGATGTAATTGAAATTACTGTGAATGTGTATGAACTCAATGCAACACACAAAACCATGATAACAATACCTCTGCTACTGATCAGAAAACTGTGACAGTATGACATACAATCATTGCCTGCCTCTGCAGTGCAGGTATACAGTCAGCAGCAGGCCAGTTAATGGGCAGTATGTTTATTCTGGCCTTCACAATTACCACCAGTGATATACATTATATATAATTCTATCACTGGTGGTAATTGTGAAGGCCAGAATAAACATACTGCCCATTAATTAATTATATATATATATATATATATACACACACACACACACATATACATCACAGCACTCAGTCCAGGCTGCTGTGTCGCTCACAACAGTGTTTCCTGGATGCACGATGCTTACCACCTAGGGTAGCAATGGAGCTACTGCAGCTGCAGAACAACAGACTCAAATTCATTCACTGGCAGAAGTGACACAGACTGGATGTGTGAGTATGATCTGTTAGATGTCATCAGAAATGTGATCAGAAAGGAGGTTCATGATTTCCACTACAAAATGTTCACAGATCAAATACCCCAGCCCCTACGGAAACTGTGTAGTAAGCAAGCCAAGTGGCAACACATGTGGAACATATCACATTGTGAGGTCACATACTTAATGACCTACAATCATCATTGAGAATTATTACAAATAATGACACGTCACGCAGATTTTCCACACCCATCAAGACCGAACATCGGGCCCCACAACCCATGCACGAAGTGTACCAGTCTTCCTGCAGCACAGTGGCCAGGGCGTGGCATTGTCTGCCCACCTCCATGTAGTGCAAAGGTTAAAGAAAGAGTATGTATACACCTCTAATCTTCTTGTTCCTTCATGGCCTGTTATAGGGTGAACTTTACCTTAGTGACATGACCAAGAGCCAGATAACACTGCTTTACAGGCAAAAAAGTTTAGTTTCTGAAATTTCTGATTATGTGATTATACTGTGAGCAGTCAACTGCTGAAATGTCACACCAGGCACACCTCAGACACTAGACAGTGTTCAGTGATACAAGGGTGTAATGAATACACCACTGTCAGAAACATTTACATTAAGAAGAATCCTAGCTTTCATTACAACAAAAACTTGAAATCTGACATTCAGGTGACCATGCATCATGATAAATTCTTATAACAAAACCAACTAGATGCACTAATTTCTCAAATTTATTTTTGGAATAAAACTCTACATGTTTCAGACAGTTCCTCTGTCCATCATAAGGAGTTTTTCACTGTACACACAGCAATGGTATATGTTATACAGGTTTGCTGACAGCTTGCGAGCAGGATCAGGATGGAACACGTAGAGTTTTATTTCAAAAATAAATTTGAGAAATTAGTGCATCTAGTTGGTTTTATTATAAGAAAAAAACTTGAAAATAACGTACAGTTTTTCCAACAATAAAGTAATCAATATATACATATCGTAATGTCACAAGATTACGTTAACAAGCACCTGGGAAATGTGACATTAAAAATATCTGTAGACGTTGTCTTAAAGTTGTGTTAAGTTTGTAAGTAAAAATGCTAAAGTCAAGAGGTGTGACCTCACTGTACAAATTCTGGATGATACACAGTGAACAGAAGGTTGCACAAAAAAAAAAAGGCACTACACTTCTACCAACTGTAGGAAATACCTTTCTCAACATGATGGAGGACATCTTGTTCTACTTCTAATAGTCAATGCATAAACAGTCCAATACTGACACTACTGAGTGTTTTCACTTAAGCTGCATATTCTGGTCCTTCTAGTCCATCATCAGGCTCCATGCACAAAGCAACTTAAAATGAAGGTAAAATGGCAGTACACATATCGCTCGTTTGCAACAACAGCATCACAACTCAAAATTTGTGATTTTTCAGGAGAAACTTTTAATTTGAAGTGCTATACTTTTCTATGAGTGCAACGACGACACAACCGCTCTCCAGCGGCGAGTTTTGCAAACTGTGTTATGACACTATACCTGTTAAAAGTGCATCTGCCAACATTTCTTTCTATACCAATAATTCTAAAATGCCAAATTTTGAGTTGTGACACTCTTGTCGCAAATGAGCGATATACACTTCCCTGTGAGAACTCACAGCGAAGTGTATGTATATCCTGTACTTTTACCGTCAATTTAAGTAATTATGTATACAGCTGGACGACTGTCCAGAAGGACCAAAGCATGCACCTTGTGTGCAAATGGACAGTTGTGTCAGTACTTTTTTTCCTTTCACGCCAGCCCAAGGGACATAACATACAAGGGCAGAGGTACACAACACCTTGCCTTGCAACAACCAGAGTACTTCAGCTGAACACAATTTGATGACACAGTGCCAGTTATCTAATAAGCTTCCTTTAACAAAATTAGGACTCTGAACCACTTAATTCAGCATTTCCATAAGATTAGATTCAAATGGCAAAGCTCTGCAATATTCAAGACACTGCTGCCATGCAGCAACATGTACAGTAAGAGTTAAAACACAGTAACACAATCCTTCAAAGACAAGCAGTTTCAGAATCAATGCACCATGGAGTACTACTACTCAGAAAGCTCAGAAGACACTGTTAGCAAAATGTGAGAAAAGAGTTACCGCACATAACGTCAAAATATCAGGTTAAGGGAATGCAGGTCATTACAGAATTATGTACAGTTTGACACACAAACCTAAACATTAGTAGTCACATTGCCCAATAAAATTTCAAGTGGAAATTGTTAACAATAAACTGTCATAAACATTGTGACCTCAACGCAGCAAAACAGGGACTCAATTCTGATGGCCTGCAGCAGGTTTCTCAGCAAGTGCATACCTGCTATCTGACTTTCAAAATAGGAGATAAAGGTGAAGGTCACCCCATGACATCTTTGCAGGCAGAGACAGGAGGCAGGAGTATAGCTCCAACCAATCTGCAACCACAGCATTAGGTGGGTGTGGGTGTGGGTGTGGTCAGCATGAGGCCGCTGACACTTTACCACCAGCAAAGATCTGGTACTCACTGAACAGGAGGCTTGGTGGGCCTCAGGGCCAGTGTGGACGGGTGCAGAAAATCTTGTTTCCACTGGGATTCAAACTCAGACCATCCAGCCTGTATCGAGTCGCTCTACCGACTACGCCATCCTGGCTGCTCAAAGTAGCAGAAGTTAGGAATTTTCCCACACATGTCTTTCTACAGGAAGTGGGTCAGATGGGTGCATGTGCAGACACATAAATATTGGCCATCAACACATAGATTCTTAACAACATTGACTGCAGTGCAGAAACAGACAGATTAACTGTACAATGTTCAATGATAACTACTCAAACCTTCACATAACTGAATACATGGAACAAGCAAGAAACAAAGTCACAAACAGAAATACAAAATATCAAAGACTATACAGTAAATATTTAATTCAAGACACAATAGTCAGTCCCCACGGTTGGCAAAGCGAAATTTGTACAGTCCATCATCTTCTCCAGTAAGTACCTTATGATTAGGGAGTTACTTTGCCCAACATCCCAAAAATGTTCAAAAATTTGAACAACAATTTCAGTCTCTGAAATGAAACACCAGCAGGCAAAATGGATGAGTATATATGCAACAAAGAATAAAAAATTACGTTTGACAGAAATATGAGGAATAGAGAAGTAAATATTTTTGTTGCCTTCATTTCCTTTCCTTTTGCCTCAAACAACTGTCAGGCACTAATCCCATTCAGAAGATTATTGGACGAGCATATTAATTTCTGGATCTGAAGCCACATGGAGGTTATGTGCATCATCATACGATCATTATGAGTGAAATGTTACAATGTGAATCTGCAAAAACACAATGACTGCACTAACACAGAATGAAATCTGTAAATGTTAGAATTGTAATCAACTTGCAGATTTCCACAATTTTTATTGGAAATATTATGAAACTGACCATTTAATGCAAACAAGGTTAACAAATTTCAGATGACTAAAATTATACACCAAAGAGCCATTTAGTATATACTCAAATTCTGGTGCATTTGAAACTGGTTTTGAGGAACTAAAAGCATAACAACTGCCCACTGCTGATCACAGTCCAGCTGAACTCACACCAGCAAGAGAAAACATAATAACATAAGAATCAGCAGGCATATCTGCTATCTCTAACAGCCGGAACTGCTGCGCCAATGAACTGTATCTTCCGTCACAACCAGTTACAGAAGCAGGATAAACCAAACAGAACTACTTTTTGGAATCTCACTTTGGGAAACTCAACACACTGTCTCATTTGATACTCAATCAGCAAGGTAATTAAATCAAACAGACTGAAATATGAATAAAAACAAATTATTTTAAATTTCTGTGACCCAGGTCAACTACAAAGCACAACAGCTATTTATGTCGCAAACACAGTAAAGAAAAAATTTACAGACTGTCAGTCACTTCCAAATGTTTCTGAATTCTGGCATTACCTGTCTCCAAATAACAACTATAACTCACCTAATAACCCTGTCACCAAATTTGGGTTTTATTTGAAGGGTCAACCACCCAAACATACACATGTCCCACTTACACATATCACTGTGTTGTAAATAAAAAAGGAAATCAGGACTTCTGTGGGATTTGAGGTTCACACAGCAGTGACTATAACCATTACTATTTCCTTGGATGATACTACCATGTACTTTGGTAGATGAGTAGCAGTGTTTCACTGGCCACAGCTGCCTCCACATTCAGGGTAGATATTGTATTTGTATTGTTAATATTACACTGTAATATATTTCTGCATTGTTTTCTTTATTTTTAACTGTATTATACGACAATGTTATACCTTCATAACAGCACATTTATATACTGATGTGTGTGTGTGTGTGTATACACACACACACATGTTTGACCCTTGACTTGTTCTACATCTCAAGGTCCCCTGTGGTACCTTCTGGAGATAACCTGAATATGAATAAAACTGCACTATACTATACAAGGCTCTTCTAAACTAAAGGTGCCTGAAACACCAGTAGCTATCTGCCAAACTATATAGCATAACAGCCCAAAAGACAATAATCTGCAACTACTTGTGTAATTACCTGTGTACAGTAACGCACTGGCCTCTATTTCCACACGAATGTGAGACATTTATATAACTCATGAAAACAAACTGATGACTGAACTTCAAGTACAATGTAACACACATGCAGTTTCATGGCACTCAATTACAAACTGTGAACGAAGAATGAAAGATGTCATGATCCATTTCATGCACCTGTTTATTCACTAAGGGATCAAGGGAGGGTAGCTATGGTAAACCGTGTTGCATTTACTTACAGTAGACAGGTGCTTCCTTTTTCTGATTTTTAAAGTGAAACACCCAATTAAAAACAAAACACTGAAGGAAAATGTAAGACGTCCGTTATCGTAAGATTAACAGATATTAGACGTAGCTTGTTACAAACAAAAGCACCGATATATCTCGCATTACTGGAAAACTGCAAGTGTCAAGACTTTGGGAGTCAACCCACTGCCAGACCTACACACCGCAGCCTAAAATGGGCATTATTTACGTACTCACAGGTGATCATGCTTCCCGAACTGTTTCAAACTTCCCATTAAATATCTACGTAATTACTACTTCATTATTACGGAACTACACAGAACCTGCCCACAATGCCAGCAGTGAGCAACTTCAAAAAAATTCTGAAAATGAAACCCAGTCTATCCTGAACTCGTCCGCACCGATACGATGTGTTAATGAAACAGTGAAATCGAAATAAAAAGATGATATTTAAAAAAGTCGCAAGCAGTGAGACTATACAAATCAATACTTTTATAGTGCCCAGATATGGACAGTTGAAAATCAGTTAACTTCATCGGAAAAACTAGCAAACACGTACACGAGTGCGTTCCTTACATTCGAACATTGACTGACAGAGAAGTAACCAAAACTGAACTAAGGTTTAAATGCCAACAAACATTAATACTTAAACATCATGTACATACCTGCTTCAAGCCTTGTGTATAAAATACACAATGCAATTATAAACACATGACGAACATACTCAACTTTCCCCAACCATCCTCCTCAGCAATCCTTGTACACCTTCCTACACCGGCCACCATAAAACACGGGGATACTTCTATTGCACATACATCAGAGCATCAGGGGTATACACACGGGTCAGAGAAATTGTAATTCTCGAACACTTCTCGAACGATACTTGTGCTATCGAGAAAACGTACTAAATACAAACTGGTAACATAATGTCTAAATTCTGTGATGAATTGAAATCGTATTTGCTCAATATTTCATATTTTAAACTTATGTAATTATATTTTAAACCACAAAAGTTTGTAAATTGTTAAAATAATACGTCCCTTTTTGCTCTTGTCCGTGTTCGTAATTATAATAAACAAATTGGCTGCCTGTTATTGGTTACAGGCAAAGACACCAAGCGTAGGTCAGCATACATAGATTTAGAAATAGAGGAATTGCTAGTGACGTCGTGCTCCTTAGTGGTAGAATAAGACCACATGACCTAACCCTTGTGGACAAAACAGGAGTGAACAAATTCCCGAACTTGTCTACTCATTAGTATCACTAGGATTACAAAACATAATTGGCATAGTAATTCACAATTATTATAAATAGTTGAAGTACATCTACAATTGTAAATTATTCTGACATTCACTCATTCCTGTAAATATTTCCCTATGTACAATTCTTCATAGTCCCTCCCAGGTGTTTTTCATTGTTTTTAAGGAGCAGAGGAATAAATGCTTACTGCCAAACCTCGCTCAATAACCCTCATCATTAAGCAACATGACACCACCACTTCATTTTTCAAATAATCAATACTGCTGTCATTAACTGCAAAAATCCACTGCCTTTAAACTCTGAAAATTCTACAGGTACATGCCAGAGGATATGTGCTACTAAATTTCTACTCATCTCAGGATGGAATTAAATTGATCTTTATACAGCTGGACCAAGGACAATATCTTGAGAAACTATTGGCTGCTCATTTAGGCACTAGAATTCAATTGATCTCTCGTTATGTTAACATGATCTTCCCACCTGTATGTAAAGTTTTCCATGTGGTCTCTTTTCTGTAGGTTGCTTCACTAATATTGGGTAGACAATTTATATGGGACAAGAAATAGACTTCTATATAAACTACTAGCAAGAACCTCTATCAGAATTTGTAAGAACTATGAATGCAAAATAAGACACTCAAACCTGTTTACAGTAGAGTAAGGGGAGACTTTTCATGTGCAAGACAAAAGACCATTTCTTGCCTTACAAAACCTGCAGTATATTTTCTAGGCATCTTCCACACTCTTCATGCTTTGAAGTATAACCTACTGTTAACTGCATGACAGCAGTATGTGCCACAGTATGACACAACATTTTTACAATTTCATTTATTCATTGTATATATTAAACACTTTTAAGTGTTTCATGGTGACAGGTTAAGGATTATGAGTCACATTGTGCACAGGCATACTTGCTGTCCCTGACAAAAAAGTTATCAAAGAACAGAGCAGCACTGACTGCCAGTTTCAAGGAACAAATAGAATTACCAGCTTCACATTATCACCCACAGCAATTTCTGGAAGTTTTCCTACTTACTTCATCCTCAATCTCCAACCAAAGTCCATTAGAAATCTTATCTCTTTACTGATGTGTAATGCAGCATGAACTATTCTCTAGAGGGACCCACAGTCTCCATCTTCAGAAGATGGTGGATGTTGGTTCTTCCAAAAAGTTGGCAAACTTCCACAAGACTACACACAGTTACATCATGGAAGACAGTTTTATTTCTTCAATATACTACTTTCAACACCACAGGTGAAAAGTAAGTAAAATGCCCTGAATGGATCATGCCATGAAAATATACAGGTGGTAAAAAGTACCACATATTCCAGACCTGTGCACTAGCTGTAAGTGACCAGTGGTCAGATCCATGGTCCAGTTGCTTATTCCACAGAACTTAATACTTACTGGATTGACAGCTAAGTGGACATCACAGATGGTCTGGACTCACTGGGGCAGTAAAAAAGAAATCCCATCAATGCAGCCTGTAAACAGTCACTGAGCTAACCTACAACAGTTGCCTTTATTAGTAACCTACTTATAGATCACTGGTGAAATGCTGCTTGTTTGCAGATCAGCCAGAAGTGAGAAACCATTTTTAATAATGTGCATACTCCAATACCTATCCACTCATAAATCAAAGCACAAAATTTTTTAACAGTCAATAATATACACAAGACACAGTGACGATGCTCAGAAAAACAGCTGGCATTCTAATCACTTGCTGACAATCTATATACCTAAAGTAATACAAAAATATACAAGAACATTACTTTGGTGTAAGTTGCAGTCCATCCATCTTAGTTCAAATGTATTGCAGTTAATAATTTCTTACTCACATGTACCGGAGGAGCTGGAAATATTTTCCTTCGGCTTGAACAGAGACAAGCATCATGTGTAACACATGTGAAGGTAATGACATGTCAAGTTTTATAGTTTAAGCCAGCTTGCAATAAGCAGCTAGCAAAAGCTGTCAGAAATAAATACTTTCCCTACAGAATAGGACTCATACAAAAACTCACAATAGTATTCAAATTTCAGCCACTTAAATCCAATTACCACTAAATTTCCATATCAGAACACTAGTAATCCTTCCTACTGCCATCACTCCTTTGTTGCTTTCCCGACTGATGATGCGCACCCTCATGCAGGCACACACAGTAACTTAAAATGGATTCATAAAAAGTTGCGAAGTGTGCAACATTAACCGACTCATTCTTGTACCCTAGACAGTGTGTCTTTCCTGCATAGTAAATGTAATTCAGATTTTTTTTTTTTTTTCGTTTTTCACACGCTCAGACACAGTAAAGCAAGACGAAGAGTAATACAACATCCGAACCCATCACAAACAAGGAACGACATGCGAGCACAATGCCATCGTAGTAACAAATGATATAAGTAACTTTAGCATGAACTAATAGCTCCCTGAAGATGGTTTAAATATAAACCGAGACATGTCAAGAGATTTTAGCTATTTTAACAAATTATAGTTCTATAGTGTCATTAAAAAGTGTGCATGTGTTGGTGAATATATGTGAAAAGTAAGTCAGATTAGTTTCATGCATTAACCTTTTGGCGCCGGAATTTTTTTTTTAATTTTAGCACACCCTGTATATAAAATGTGACTAATACAGGAACCAAATATGTTAGAATTATGAAACAAACTGCATTTTGAAGAGAAAAAAACGGAGAGTATACACCATGTTTAAAATATTCAGTACCAATATTTGTTGAATAAATACACAAAATGCAACTTCAGAGGTTAGCAGTGCGGTACGACCACTATAGTTGACATTAGGCTTCAAAAGGTTAAGGTATGGATTCCATACATGTAACAATGTTTCTCGCATCATGTGTCTGTACTGTCCTCTGTAGACTCTTCATTCAGCGACATTGCATAGAGCAAGGGACATATTAATGCTTCATAATTAATCCTCTGGCAGCAAAAAGCGATGTTTGAGTACCATTAATACTCAGATCAGCCATCAATCATGACCTTGAACCAGTTGCATCTGCATACCAGTCTATCAGTATACTGGGTGTCACAGGAGGAATGTGCCAGACTTCGGAAGGGTGTTCCTTATTTTAAAGTATACCGATATAACCCAAAACACCTATATCCAAAGTTGAACGGTTATGGAGATAATGGCCAGAGAAAAGTGGGGGTTTCTTGCGGTTCCAAATACTGCAACCTGCACAGCTGATGTCACGTGACAAGGCGAACGTCCTTGACAGTGGAATGCAGTGTTCACTGTGGCTGCGTGACGCTTTGTGCAGTCAGCCATGTTACGTCACCGCAGTGCTTTCTCATGTATAGTGCTTGTAACCCTAAGGACAACTATGACACGAGTGCGAGTGTTTTTGTAGTTCAATTTAATGGCTTTATGTCACTCACAAGTTAGTTTGATATTAAGTACAGATATT
>Ga0123354_10015277_pt1 | contig 11980 bp, 8 predicted proteins | sample TergutLab28metaG_2_FD_97872 | JGI IMG/M metagenome (GOLD analysis project Ga0123354, IMG submission 97872) | Labiotermes labralis P4 segment gut microbial communities from Petit-Saut dam, French Guiana - Lab288 P4 | ecosystem: Host-associated > Arthropoda: Insects > Digestive system > Gut ... | reverse complement strand
AGGGAAGTAGCTGTACCAGTATTATTACCTGTACCGGAGGTTGCGGTTACAGTTTTTAGTACTCCTGATGATGGGTGCTGTGACACCCGAAACATGTAGAGTGACTTTGCAGTAAATAAATATCTGCATGCTGTTGCATCTGGTTAGAGTTTTATTAACAGAGGCAATGTACGTTAACGCAACATGGAAGCGCGTTCGCTTAACCATTGTTACTAAGTATTAAATATTCTGAGTGTGTGTAGCCTTAGTTATGCAGATGAAAAGCGTATGCGCCGTATTATATTGCCATCTGTTACCTGTCTGGTACTGCCATATTTTTTCCACGTAATCTCATAAACGGAACGATTTTAGGAAAAGAAATTTCGTTGAATACAAAATGTGGTTTTTAGTTTCTCTACAAATTTTGTATAAAACATTTCTCATTCTAAGAATAATTCAGCGAGATACCGTCATAAATATACATCGGTCTTCATGCACAGTACGCGTTATTATTGCTAGATTTTAATCAAAATTGAATCTTATCGACAGATATTCGAAAATCTGCAAATATCAGATTCCACGAAAATCCATCTAGTGGGAGTCGAGTTGTTTCATTTCGAGGGTCATGCGGAAGGACGGACGGACAGATAGACAGGAAGAATGTAATAGTCACTTCTCGAAATTTTTCGAAAGCACCTAAAATCTCATTTAGTTGAAAACGTTTTCAAAAATAATTGCTGGTTATGAAAGACGACAAGACAGTAACACACAGACCTACACTCAATGACCGACATACCGGGAGATACAGACCTTAAGATTCAGAGCACTTGATGGCCACGGGCCATAATAATTTTGAGGGTCCCCTCCTCGCCATTTGCAGAGCACGTCTTATTTAAAGATGTTGCATTGAATGATTAATTCCCCCCTCCACATGTTGAGCCCCGTCCCTCTAAACTGAGGTTTTCATACAAAAGCCCACGTGTTCCCCCTCATTCCTCTTCTTCTAAAACTGTACAAACTAACACACATGATTTGAAGTTACTTTGCGCTGCACTGTTTAAAGTGGCCACAGATTTAGAAATTCTACACAACCGATGAAGTCGAGGCTCGAACCGAGGACAAGTAGCAACAATAAATGTCACTAAAATTGCGATTAATCTCAGCTGGGTCTTCAAATAAACCTAATTTATAGCGCTCTTTGAAGAAAGGGCGTTACGTAAGCTGCTATAATTTTTTAGGGCAAAACGAGTTTTTCCACACCACTGAACAATATTTGAGTGATTTCAGGCTCCCGCCGCGAAGCAGAACTGCGTTCTTCTGGGTTATTACGCAGCGAGTAGTGGTAATTCATTACCGACGTTTCGGGACAACCTATCGGTCCCATCTTGAAGGGTCAAGAATTCGATTCTTGATCTTTACAGATCGGACCGATAGGTTGTCCCGATACGTCGGTAAGGCATTAATTACTACTCGCTGCGTAATAGCCCGCAAGAGGGCAGTTCTAAAGATTTTTGTGAGAAGTAGCCTAATTAGTCTGACATCTTGGAGGTTACGGTTTGTTTCCCAACTACATCTACGTCTAATGATGATGGGGACCTTTCCGTAACTAATTAACTGACGACATGTTTAGTGCTGTAAGGCGTAGCACTGCCAAAATGATACATCTCCGTTAAAACTGATCCAAAGCCATTTAAATTAACTTCACGCACTCGGAACAACTTTACTAGCATCTACTTAATATGCTTAGAATCTCCATTCTCGGCTTTAATACCGCAAACTTAATAAAAAGCAAAATTGTTCATTATATACCAACATATGCACAAATAAGCACTGTAAATTTATATTAAATTACCCCGACATGTTTCGGTGTTAAAACACCATTTTCAGGGAGTTTACAGTTGTGTTAGCTACAGTTATGAATTATTAAAATGATAATATACAAGGTAGTAATGTTTTGACGTTTTGCTGGCCGTGCATCTCAGTATATTTATCTCAGTAATTAACCAACTTGATGCACAAAACTTTTGTTTTACAATACGTTTATTTCATGCCTCTACATGTTTCGAGCACATGTTTTGTTGTTGTTACAAAATACTGGTAAATGTGGACGCAAATTTACCAAGTTTTTATCATAACAACACATTACTAAATTGTATTTTATCATTTTAATAATTCATAACTTTAGCTAACACAATTGTAAACTCCCTGAAGATGGTGTTTTAACACCGAAACATGTCGGAGTAATTTAATATAAATTTACAGTGCTTATTTGTGCATATGTTGGTATATAATAAACAATTTATCACTCAATATGCACGGTATAAAATTAAAAGTTAATAAAATGTTTCTTCTCCATCTTCTCTATGAATTTCCTTTTACCCCCTACAGCATGGATGGAAAACTGAGGTCTTTAATATTCGTCCAGGCCTATGTTAACACCACTGAAGGACAACTGAGCCAAATTCAGAACAGTAAATTATAGGCTTATAACATGGGCGTCCTAATTTTTTATGGCACAGGACCACACTCGTAACTTTGGGCTCGTCCGTGGGCCGCAAGTGGAAAAGTGAAAATAAGTGACATACCTAAACGATTGTGTAAATTTTACAGAATATATACAATTTACAAATGTGGCCGCAGGCAGCATTCTACAATCAGGTGAACGGCGGCTTGCAGACCCACGACCTATATATTTGGATTGATCGGCCTGGCTACAGCCCATTTCAGATCTAAAAGTCCTTTTTGCGCAATACAAGATATATCGATATTTTAACTCTTTAGATCAGAGCGGTAAAAATTTGTAGGCGTCTCACCTACATCAGAGTTCACTTACAAGGCACTACGCAAACAGAAAAAAAATATTTCACCCTCTAATGATGCTAAGGTTTAAGCTTCAAACCAGGACGAACGGCTTGAAATTTACAATAACATCAAACGTATTCACCGCCATACGGTCCACCAAGGTCAGAGGCATATGAATAATAGTTGAAAGCCCGCCAATTGCATCGAGGCCGTCAGTGAATAGTTAATTTTCATTTAGTTCTCAAAATCAGCAGTGATTTTCTCTCTTAACTTCACTAACCCAAAAGACGACAATATAAAATTCTGTATTTTTCAAAGTAGAAACCTTACACTTAAATAACATTTAGATAAAATTATGTATCATTCCATCACAAGCCACAACATATGTAGCCTCTCTGAATGCCTTCCACTTTACCGTGACTCTCTCACTCTCTCTCTCCCTCTCTCTCCAATTATTCGCCTACTCTTCAAGAATCTTTCCTCTCGCACTTTATCCCGTCCTTCAGAGAACTCTGGAGCTCTATGTCACAGGAAGGTTGCACGAAAGAAAAAAAAAAGTCTAAAATCTCTCGCACATTTTGAAATATGTCTGGCATGTCGAGTGGGTATATCTTTCGCCAAGGCATGGGGTAGGCATTACTGCTTTTGTAACGACAAAAATTCTGTTGAATGACAGAACCATTATCTTCAGGCAAAATGCAGCTTAGACCCAACCAACCAACCAGCCAGTACTCAAGTATGTGATGATCACCTAGAGTACAAGACGAACAGTGATCTTTCGTGTAAACACACGTTGCAGCATAAACAGAACACCCGACCGCTGTTTATCCACAGCACAACGAAGTAGCTTAACTCAAGAGTTATTTATTGAACCTGATCCCATCCACAGTGCAAATTTCCTGTCCAAAAATTTGTAAGCATAATCTAAGTGACCTTAACTATTTCAATGGCAGTGCTAAATACGCGCACCTCCGCCTTTAACATTAAATTACTCTGCATTTTGTCACGAGGTGTATTTAAGCGTTTCACGCAATTCTCACAATCAATACGTCTCGTTTCCCCAAGCATCATTAGCTTGCTGGTCTTCGTAACAAGCACGGACGGTCTTAAAATTCCATTCCTCTGTAATGCGACGCTGTGTCGCTGGGGGCTTTTTTCTACACGATTCGAACAATCGTAGTGTTTCCATCTTCAGGTTCAAGCAATTTCAAAATCTTGAAGGTGAAGGCACTGAAATTGTTCGAAACTCGTAAGACGAAAAAGAGTCACATCCCGGAAGACCGGATTCTTCGACCATGCTGCTTTGAGAACGTAATACCTCGCTCGGACTGTCTTCTCTGTGACGTCAAAGAGCGGAGGGTCCGTGTCCGAGTCCGTCTGTCGTTTACAATTTACTTAAGCCTGCAGTTTATTTACAAAGTTTAAATCAAAATTTTAAGATGAAGTGTATTCCTTAAATGTTCGATACATGTTCAAACAACCAAGAAATTCCTTCCTGCTACGCAATCCGCTAGACTGTGGGACTCACACGTGCGCCTTGGGCCTACTGGGATAATATCAGTCGGCTAAATGTCTTCGCAGTCTAAAATTATTGTTGATCGGCTTAATAAAAGACAAAAAAAAGGGGGCTCGGATGTACCATGGTTCTGGCAATCGCCGGCCTTTTATCGCGGAGGCAAAAAAGGTGCAGCAAGGTACAGGCCATGAGGATTTCAGGAGGTAGAGGCTCCCAGATTTCAAGACAATCGGCACATGAAAATGGTAAAGTTGCCAGCCCCCCGCAGCGGCCGTCTTTACCCCGCAGGATATATGCCTGGTACTGATTTCTGTTACAGGCGGAGTCGGCCCCATGACCATAGTGCGGCCGGAAGGCGTATGTCAATGTAAAATTCCAATGATACCACCAGGAATCGAACCCACGACCTTTCGGATTGTAGTGCAGTGCCTCAATCATCTGCGTCACCGCCTGTCACCGCAGATTACTGAGTTAAATTCCAGGCCAGACCACGTGGGGATTTGTGTTGGCCGAAAGAGGCATTACGCCCGGTCCCCCCCCCCCCCACCGAGTTCTTCGATTTTCCTCTGTCGGTATCATTCCACATATGTTTCATACTCACTCTGTTCCACCACTGACGCCATGCACTCTCAGCAAGTGACAATGCCGTCGAGTGAAACTCTTTTTTAAAAAATTGGTCTCTTCTCACGAACAGCTCAGTTTGATTCAAGTGCTAACGCGAGGTGCCACATTGGCACTTCTGCTGGGACATCACTACGCTGACTGGAGGCACTTCCATAGTTTTCTTTGACTCTACCGGACAAATAATAAGATACCATTTTAATCAGGCCACAACCGATAACCTCAAATCTTTTTCCAGTTTATTAATAACTACTACCCGAACAACTGACGCATACAGTGTGCAGAAAATGAAAGCGTCGTTATATAAGGTACAGAAGCATCTTCTTTTGAACGACTCCGAAGAAAGTTGGTGTATAGTTCTGCACGTCCATATTCTCTGGTAGGACTGCTGAGAATGTCAGGGAACGTATATTGTTATTACGTTAAGTTGTTCATGAAAAGACACTGTAAAGTTCCTCGTTATACAGTGACTCAGTTCTGTTCTCACTTAATTTCTTTTAAATCGCAACTTCATTTGATGCAGCAAAGTCCTTGCTGAGAATCTGACCCATGCAGTACGTATACGAATTAGAGCATTTGATGAATCCTCTGATTCATCATCATAATCACAGCAGGCACTACTGCATCATACTCTAGTAGAGGTAAAGGTAAATTTAACCCTATAACAAGCCATGAAGGCCCAGAGGGGGAGTAGAAAAAAAATCTATTCTTTCTTTAACGTCGGCGATAAATGGGGCGAGTGGCCAACGCTACGTCTCGGCCACTTTTTCCCGGGAAAGAGATCTGGTATCCATCGTACAGGAGGCTGGGTGAAACCCAGGGCTAGTCTAGACGGGTGTAAAAAATCTCGCTCACACAGCGATTCGATCACCGGACCACCCAGCCCTTAACGAGTCGCTACATCAACTGAGCGATCCCGGCATGAAGAAGCTAAACTTCCCTTAGCAACTTTGCGAAAGCACCTCTAAAATACTGCGAACGGATAATCCAATCACATGAAGCTCAAACGCGATTCTCCCACATCACTTCAACAACCGTGGCTGCTGTACGTACGAAGTTAACTTCTTAAATTCATTGGTTTTCTATAGTATGTCCTCAGCAGAAAAAAGAAATGTACAAAGTACATGTTGCTGTTGGGGCCTTAAGGTAGGCAAAGTCGCAGATCATCCTTCCGTTATCAAAATCGATCGCTCCTCTTTGGCAGTGCCGACGTTGACCAGTCAGCTTCGGCAACACCGTATGTCACTGTCCAGTAATGGTTACTTCCTCATATTGACCGACCGATATTCACATTCCCCAGACATCAGCGGCCAATATTTTCTGGCGTGCAATTCTCAAAGCGAAGGCCGGGATAGCGCAGTCGGTACAGCGGCTCGCTACGGGTTGGATGGTCTCAGGATCGAATCCCGGTGGGGATAAGATTTTCCGCACTCGTCCATACCGGCCCTGGAGCCCACCCAGCCTCTTGAACTGCAATGGGCACCAGGTCTCTTTCCTGGTGGTAAAGCGGCCGAGATGTGTCTTTGACCACCCACACCCATTTAGGTCCAAGAAAGGGCAGAACTATACCTCTGCGCCCTCTGGGCCTTCATGGCCTGTTCTAGGGTGAACTTAGCCCTTACCTTAAACTTTGCAATTCTAAACGCTAAGTTAACCTGGCAGGAAGAAATACATGAAGACCCTATAGAGACGTACGACTGGTTCTCGTCACTTTTTTCAGTAACTCCCTTTGCTGGAAGTGTAACACCTTGTTCAGATTTTTCAATTGATTCCTCCTCTAAAATAAATTGCAATTTTCTCAGTATTGTGCTTGAATTTAGCCTAATTCTGAGCCAGTCGGCTGAAAATTAGAGTTCAATAAATTTTAGGTTATCAATTTATCACGCGACATCTCTTCGTGTGTTGTTTGACTATCACTGACAGATGTCACCAACCAACAATTTCATCAACACTGGTAGAGGATACTGGGGTTTGCTGACAAGGGCTGACCGTTACGTTTCCCAAGACTAATGTCCGTTGTCGGCAATAGTAGATTAATATCAGTAACACTGCCTTCGGCATGTGAGCACAGCTTTGACACGAATTTGACACAGGTATGAGAAGATGATGACCACATGAGAAAACCACTTGGGAGTCGCGACTAGCCAAAAATCTAAAACCTATGTAATACTCGTACTTTGAGAAAAGAACAGAGAAAAAGCATACAGACGGAGACAGGCTGTGCGAGATGCTCTGAGGGATTGTAGATAATATAGAGGACGTGCATGTGATTTTGTATGTTTCTTTGTATGTAGGTACCGCCAACGACATTTTCAAAACGCCTTACAACGAAAATCAGTTACATTAGCATTATTACAATGAGCGTTTAGTGTATATTCCACGTCATTTTATAGGCCTGAAGGTTATGAATTTTTAAAATTACCATCTGTATTGTGACTTAAACAGGAAAGATACGACATCCGGACAATCAGGTTTGAAAATATAGCAGTTCAGATCTTTAACACTACAGTCGATTGCCTAGGTGACCGGAAGCTCTATCTTACCGGACTGCTGAAGGATCAGTACGGCAATTATAAAATTATTTCGTGCTCATTCTGTATAATCTCGAAAGCCCTGGATTAGGCAGTAGAAAGTAGGCCTAATTACGGACATAGCCAATTCGGAATTCTGTAATTACAACAGACGTCACAGTTTGGGGGAGGACTCTAAAGTTCCTTTCCACAATCTGCACAGTTTCCACAAATTTCGAATATTTTAATTAAAACCCCGACTACTGCACTATACACACAGTGCAGTCCAAGAATTTTAGGACTGATTTTTTTTAAAAATAGAAGAAGCAGGAGGATAACACATACGCTTTTTTTAATTCAAAATAAGATCCATTGGCAAATATACAGGCTTTTGTGCGGTCCTACAGTTTCTGAAAAGCTGCCGAAAATTCCTCTCTTTGGACCTTCTTTAATTCATCAATAACGGCTTTTGGATCTCAGCAACATCCGCAAAGTGGAGTTCTTTCAACTTCATTTTCAACTTGGGGAACAGAAAATATTCTGGCGGAGATAACTCTGGAGAGTACGGGGGGTGATAAAGGGTTGTAACATATTTTGGGTTCAAAAATTGCCAAACACTTGCAGCTTTGTGGGCGGGCGCATTATCGTGCAACAAGAAAAAATCTGGAGAGCAGAAAGCAGCTGGACGAACCCGATGAAGGCGTTTCGGGAGGCGATCCATTACTCCTTTATAAAATTCTGCATTTACTGTTTTTTCCTCTGGTACGAATACTTTGTGCACTAGGTCTTGAGAGTCGAAAAAAATGATCAACATGCACTTGATGCGGGACCTTTGGAATTTCAGTTTCTTCGGCCGAGGGGATGTCTCACCAACCCATTCAGAACTCTGTCACTTTGTTTCGGGGTCACAGGCAATACACCAGGTCTCATCTCCCCTAATAATTTTGTTAAAAAAATTGTCTACATCGGCCATCGTGATAATGTCTTAGCAAGACGTGACTCGATCTTCCCTTTGCTCAGGTGTCAAGGAGTGTGGAACAAAACGTGCACACAACTTTCTCTTTCCCAAATCCTCTTTCAGTTTTGGGGATGTTCAAAGATTCTGCTATCATTCTTGATGCGATTCGACGGTCGTTTTTGACCAAATCAGCAACAGCAGCAATCTTAGTAATTAACCAACTTAAAGCATAAATTCTTGTATTATAATAAGTTTATTATATTACTCTACGTGCTCATCATCATTTGGTCAAATTCTATTATACAGCATCTGGTATCGTAACACTCTCTATGTGGCCACCTACAGGTGTGATGATACCAGATGCTGTATAATACAATTTGACCTCTTGATGATGAGCACGTAGTGCTCGAAACATGTAGAGGAATATAATAAACTTATTATAAAACAAGAATTTGTGCATTAAGTTGATCAGTTACTAAGACTGTACTGAGATGCACGGTTAGCAAAACATAAAAAAAAAACAGCAGCAATGTTTACCTCAGTCCAAGTCGATTTTGGACGGCCACACCCCTCTTCGTCTTCTACCAGTTCCCTTCTGTCTCGAAATCGAAAGTACGACCTAAAAACGTTTTATAGTTTCAGGTCCTCATTCCCATAAGCCTTTTGCACCAATACTAGTGTTTCTGTCGCAGATAGACCGGCTTTGAAGCAAAATTTTATGGCAACTCTCTGTTCGTTTCTCTTTAATCTGATATTTACACCTGGACATGTATTTTGTTGAATCTGCTCAAAAAATGTATCAGTACTCCACTCCCTGAGGGGGGCCCTTGAGGGCTGAAACATATACGAGTTTAACAGTGTGAATAAAGTGGTGTTATCATGTATAGTGCATTAGTCCGATCTTTAGGTAAAATAGTGTCATCAATGCATGGATATGGTCAACATAACACTTATAATAACTCTATGTCTGTTATTTCTATGACTGGCAATGTCAGAGCGTGCCGAAAGGTACCGATAAATCACTCCATTATTGATGTGGCATGTGAAGTGAATATAGACCATAAGCCTGCATTTAGGATCGTCTGTCGTTCTGTCTTCTACCTGTTAACACAACAATTTGGTGGTGGGAATGATGAAAGACTGCTCCATAGGCCGCAGATTTGCTTTCAATCGCCAGATAATGGTAAAGCCATTCAGTTTATTTAAGTTACTACAGGCACAATAAATGCTTCACGTGCACTGAATTCGGAATCTTTTGTCTTCTCACCTCGTCTTCGAACACAAACTTTAAAAAATTCTAGGCAAAACCAGAACAAATATGATAAAATGGACAGGGAATGTAGCACGCATTGAGGGTAAGGATCATGCATATATCTACAAAATTTAGTCTGGAAACCTGTAGAGATTATACCACTTGGGGGACTTTGACACAGATGGGGTTACAAAATAAAAATGTACATTATTTCTATAGTAAAACCAACTAGATGCACCAATGTATCAAATTCATTTATTAGAATGACACTCTACATGTTTCGGACGGGCTTTTTTCGTCCATCATCAGGAGTTCAAGACTGTACATAGAGCAACAGCATTGGTCAAACAGATACTGCTGTCTGCTTGCTTGCTGTATGTGGTCTTGAACTCCTGATGATGGACGGAAAGACCGTCCGAAACATTTGGAGTGTCATTCTAAAATAAATAAATTTGATACACTGGTGTATCTGTTTGGTTTTACTATAGAAATAATATTACGATGCACGGCCCTATGAACGTCAAATTCGAAAATATACAATTTACTAAAAGAAAAAGAATATAAATGCGTGTACTGGATTTTTACGGTTTTGGACAGTGACACTGACGGTCTATTGCACACATGGTACTCCGTTCAGCCTGTGGGCTCCATAAAAAGGTGGGAATTTTTTGGGTGCACGGAAACTCTCAATTTCTTCAAACAATTTTCAATGTAATGGAATAATTTTTTAACACTTTAAATGATAAGAATCAGAGAAAATTAAAATCAGTTTACTAAACGCTGCAGGTGCTGAGTCTGTTCGGTACAAGTTACCATGGCCTAGGCCTAATAAATTTATTTTGTCAACTGCAAACAAGTAAAGTAACTAACTTACTTCTACATATATCGACGGCGCGATTCATTGTTTGCTGTTCGGTTCTTAATTTGGTCGCCTAATCAAATGATCCAGTTCTCAAAAAAGAAACAAAACTGCATAACTATGTACATGAAAAATTGTCAGTTCAGCCGTCCTACAAGCAACTTCATGGAGCGCAGTTCGTTTCGAAAGCTAACAGTCGCCCGCGTTTTCACGAGACTTTCTGAAGTTTAACGTCACGTCAAGATTTCTGCCTTTTATTGCAAATGATCTCAAAAACTTCTTCACAAAAATTCAACTACTTGTCTCTGTACTGAGGGCAGTAAGTCCAGCCACACCCAATTATTTTAATTATGTTCTTAATCCAATTACTTGTATCTGTACTGAGCGCAGTAAGTCCAACCATACCCAATTATTTTAATTATGTTCTTAATCCAACTACTTGTCTCTGTACTGAGCGCAGTAAGTCCAGCCAAATCCGATTATTTTAATTAGGTACTTAATATCATTTTTCATCCTTTGCGAAGGTCCCTCCCAAAATGGACTCTTCCAGTCTGGGTCTCCTGCTCAATTCGTGTCTGTAGCCCATGAGTGTTTCCTGTATCTACCATGCTCTCTACCTCATCTAATCCTTCTCTATTTGACCACTATTGTGAAGAGTATAAATTACGATTGCTCTTATTACGCCTATTGAAATTTTTGTATTCTCCCTTTACTTGTTTTCTCTCAGGCCTATTGGTCTAAACGTGGAATCGTGAAACCGGCCTATAGATTCAATTACCGTCACAAAGCGTTACTGAAGCACTTACACTAATCGACCTATTATCCCCGAGTCTTACCTAAGATATTGTAAACAGTCTCTTACAATGATACCCTCAAAAACGTTTGAACGCATTTTGCGTTTCCACATGCGTGTAACATTCTCAGTCTACTGGTCTACACTTGTAAGCCCAGCGCACAATTTGTTTCCAAGCTAACAGTGCGCCACGTCCCAATGAACAGAGCAATGTATCGGATGATATTTCTGCCCGCAAGAGTCATTTGTGTAACATGTGTTTCACGTTTGAGTGAATTAGGTTTACGACGATAAGGTTGAGAGAGCTAGTCGTCGGTGTGCAAAATTACAATAGCTCCAACATGTTTCGGTGTGATCAGCATCATCAGGGAGTGTACTATGTTAGCTTTTTAAAGTTACAATGTTAAAACATTTGTTTTAACATTGTAACTTGGAAAATTGTATGTAGTCAAACACAAATGTGTCACATGAGGTGTATTTAATGACTATATAATGGACAACTACATGTTTCGGCCTGTACTGGCCATCTTCAGGTTGTCTTATGGGAACTTAAGATCTTACTATAATCATGCACGCGCACGTGGTGTAGAGATCTCTACATACGGGCCTTATTAGCAAAACAACAACAAAAACAGGAATCTAACAAAACCAACACAAAACAAAAACAGATACAGAAAAATTCATTTTTCT
>Ga0123354_10015276_pt1 | contig 11981 bp, 10 predicted proteins | sample TergutLab28metaG_2_FD_97872 | JGI IMG/M metagenome (GOLD analysis project Ga0123354, IMG submission 97872) | Labiotermes labralis P4 segment gut microbial communities from Petit-Saut dam, French Guiana - Lab288 P4 | ecosystem: Host-associated > Arthropoda: Insects > Digestive system > Gut ... | reverse complement strand
TGGGACAAAAAGAAGACGCCATGGCTGTATCCAATGAACCTTGCGGATTTCCTAATCTGGGTTATGAAATCTGTTATAACCTCGGACCGGGAGAAATTGTAAACCTCTCGGCTGAGGGTTATACACAACTGCGAAAACCCAATAAAAAGAAACAAATTTGTTCTTTCTTATGGATGTACTACGGTTATCCGGTTTCCGAATACGAAGGTATTAATGTTGATGCCGTCCGTTACAGAGGCGGAATCACTATGGCTCGGAAAGACGACTTGGAAGAAGTTGACTTTGTTTCCGGGATTCCGGATTCCGGAATTGGCCACGCTATAGGTTATGCCGAAGGAAAAGGCGTCCCATACCGCCGCGCCATCATCAAATACACGCCAACCTGGCCGCGCAGTTTTACTCCTCCCACTCAGGAACAAAGAGAATTGATAGCAAAAATGAAACTCATTCCCAATAAAACATTATTAAACGGAAACAGGATTATTTTTTGCGACGACTCTATTGTTCGTGGTACACAACTGCGCGATAACGTAGATATTCTTTACCGGTATGGAGTCAAAGAGGTTCACATGCGGATTGCTTGTCCTCCATTATTATATCCCTGTCTTTACCTCAATTTCACCGCGTCTAAATCTCAGTTAGAGCTAATCACGCGGTGAATCATTAAAGAACTGGAAGGCGTTGATGACAAAGATTTGGATCTTTACGGAAAAACAGATTCTCCGCAGTACAAGAAAATGGTGGAAAAAATCCAACAGCAACTCAATATCACAACATTAAAATTCAACACATTAGAAAATATGGTGAGCGCTATCGGATTACCTAAAGAAGATTTGTGCACCCATTGCTGGGATGGAACTAGTTGTTTTTAAATTCTTTTTTCAACACATCTTCATAAGTTATATCCCCAACCCAACGAACGCCGGGTACATATTTCGAATCAAAAAGACTCCTATTCCTATTTCATATACAGTAATTATTTCAGCTCCCGGAATAATTCTTCCTTAGAACTAAACTTGGTAAGTAACAATTCTTTACTGGTATTAATGGATTGTTCCATAGAGCGAAAACTACTGTTACTACCCCGGCTGTGAGTAAGATGAAATAACGGCCCTTCGCTGGAATGTATTTTAAAATTTAGTATTTTCCATCGTTCAAATCGTTCCCAATCTTCAGGTCCCCATCCATAAAACTTTTCATTTTCCATTCCTGCCTTGATGTATGCGTCTTTATTGACAAACATGGCGCCTCCTTTCATTTTTGCGCCATAAATTAAGCTCATTTTATCTATATTGTTTAATAGAAATTTTATGCTTTTGATTTGTGAATATTCTTCTCTGATAACAATTGAAGTATCATAAAAATGGCCATCATAAGGATAGGCGATATCAGCCCCTTGCCGCAATTTTTCTATCGAATCCATGATTTGTTCTTTTGGAATGATTACATCTGCATCCCATATTCCAATATAAGGGGTGCGGGAACTGCGAGTCATACTGTTTAAATATTTTGTCCGGTAGAAAACAGGGTCTTTGTCTTCTACAAATAAATATTCCACTTTATTTTTCAGTACCTTTTGTATGATTCCGTTTGGATAGTTAGAGGCTTCCAAAATGGTAATATGTGTATCAAAGTTTTTCTGTAGAGATTGCACCGATAAGATTAAATTTTCTAATCGCACGATTGAGTCAATACGAATAGGTATCTGGAAAGTCATGTCGTTTACATTTGATTTCATAAGAATTTTAATTTATATAATTAAACATATTGATTAATAATATGATCAAAGAATATCTCTAATTCGCTATGTTGCATAATATGCATAAGGGTTAAAAACACTCCAGATAGCCCACCATATAAGCCGAATGATGCCTTAGTTGTATTGTCATTTTCAAATAATTGGTACCATACTTCTGAACATCTGATTTTTTCAAAAACTAAATTCTTATACTCATTATAACACCCTGTTTTTCTTAATAAATAATAGAAGCCGCTTAATCCGTTGAAAAATGATATGTTCTTATTTCTGAATTCTTGGATGATTTGAGTAACATCAATATGATGTTGCAACAAATCAATATGTTCATCCCAGCCTTTGATATTCTTTAAATTAGTATTCATTGCACTCATTGTCGAGCAGAGTAATAGTCTGTTGGCTTTATTCAGAGGATATCTGTACAATATATGAGAAGATAAGCCTTTAACTATTTTTTCAATCTTGTAGTCATAAAAATGCAATTGATAAATTTGTTTCAACAATTGAAGATAAAGAGGTGTAAAATATTCTGTTACAGAAAAAAACGTCGGTTCTGTAAATTTTTCAATTTCGTATGATTCTATTTTGTTTATATTTTCGATAATGACACCTTGTATAATATGCCTTTCATCCTTGGATAATTTGGTATTTTGCAAACGAATTGTCAAATATACAAGATTACCTAATAGTGCATTGATTGTGGACAGATTCGTGTTTTTAATATCAAAAATCGGATTAAAAAGCAAAGACTGAATAATTTTATCGTCAAAATCTTTTAATACATAATTCGGATTTCCTGCTATATATTTCTTTTCAAGCAAGTAATTGATTGCCATACAAATTCCCGTTAATCCGTTTTCTGGATCGATCATAATATTTTCATCAATATTATTAATAACATTATCGAGAAGTTTTTCTGCAAAAAGCTGATATTTTTTCTCTGATGTGAGTTTAGCTAATTCATAAAAATAAATGCAAAGTCCCATCTTTCCATGATACAAACCAATGGGAATGCGCATAAGATCAATGTTCATAGCCCATTGATTGAATATGTCAATATGTTCTTGAAAATCTTTGTTAATTTGTTTATCCATAAATAATATGATTAAGTTTAAATATAAATTATACACTCTCTTTTAATATTCTCTTCAAAGGCAGAACCAACCGCCACAGTAACGAAAGGTCTTCCGTTATAATATCCGCCTGTCCCTGCATATTAGGGAGATAGGGAAGCTCTTTCTTGTAAGTGGTAACTAATCCGTTGGTCAGAGCGATTTCCACAGAATAATAAGCTGTTTCTCCGGTTTGTGCAGGCGCTAGCGAAATATGCTGAACCGTTCCGCGTAAAATTCCGTATTCGTTTTCCGGAAAATTTTGCAAATGAATATTCACTTTCTGTCCGATTTTCACCTTACCTGAACGAGTAATGGTTAACATTGCTTTCCCGATTATTTGGGAAGCCGAATCTGGCACAACCGTAAATACTTCTTCGTCAGCTGAAATATTTTGATTTTCAATCCAGAATTTGGAAAAAGTGACTTTTCCGTCGATCGGCGCTTGCAGCGCGTAGTTCAATTTCCAATCCTCGATCCCTGTTTTCAATTGTGAAGTCAAGGATTGAAGTTGCGTTTGCAAATCATTTAATTTTTCTGTACCTTGTTGCTCCGTGTCTAACAAAGATTCTTTCAATTGACCGATTTGAATTTGCGTATTATTCAGGTTTGAACGCATATTTTCCAGCGATGTACGACTTTGCAAAAATGAATTTTCAGTTGTTTCAAATTCTTCGTCAGCCAATACTCCTTTTTTATGCAATATCGAATCGCGATTGTATTGTTTTTGAGCAATAACAAACTGGTCTTCGGTGATTCGTTGCTGATTAAGCAAGGTGTTGTATTGTTTTTCGTATTGCGTAATTCTTTCCAAAGTCATCATCTTTTTTTGCGGATAATATGATAGCCGTTTGTATTCTAAATAGTCGAACACGGTGGTATAAAACGAAGAATAAAGAGATTGCAGATTACCAACTTGTAGATTTTTGTCAGGCAGAAAGTCTGTGTTACCGTCATTGTGATTCGGAACGACAAAGTAATCTAAAAACTGTTTCAAATTCAAAACATCTTCCGTTTTTGCAGGATTATCAATTACCGCCAGATAATCGTCTGTCTTTACTTCTTGATTGTCTGTCACATACAATTTTTTCAATTTTCCGGAAGCATGTGCAACAATGGCAGCCGGAGGAGTGGAACCTGTCAAAACGATTTGAGCCGGAATAACATCGGGATATTTAATAATAGCGCTTCCAATCAGCAAAATAACAACGATAACAGTTAAGGCGGTAATGCCCCAACGCAATATCCACGGTGGAACTTTGCCCAGCACTTCTTGAAATTCTTCGCTTCGTAGTTCAATGTCTGAACCACGATTTACTTGATTTTTATGATTATCTTGGTTGATTGATTGCATAATATTTATCATTTCTATCCTTTTTGTATGTTGTCTTTACTCATGTTAATCTCATAAATCCTATAGATCATGGTTCAGACAATTGTTCAGACACCTAATTCCAATTGATTCTTTACCAATGTATAATATGCTCCTTGCTTCGTCGTCAGTTCTACGTGAGTTCCTTCTTCAATCACTTTCCCTTTTTCAAGAACAATAATATTGTCGGCATTTTGAACCGTGCTTAGCCGGTGAGCAACAATCACTACGGTTTTATTCTTGTAAAATTTTGTAAGATTATTCATGATAATCCGTTCGTTGTTGGCATCTAAAGCATTGGTAGCTTCATCGAAAAATAGATAATCCGGATTTTTGTAAACAGTGCGTGCAATCAAAAGTCGTTGCTTTTGTCCCTGACTGACGCCGTTTCCTTCCATGCCTATTTTCGAATTGTATTTCAGAGGTAGCGATTCGATGAACTCACGGATATTGGCAGTTTCTACTGCATGCAGCAAACGCTTTTTATCAATTTCTTCCTCTCCGATGGCTATATTGTTGGCAATCGTATCCGAAAAGATAAATCCATCCTGCATAACCGCTCCGGTTTTTTGCCTCCACAAATGTGGATTGATTTCATCCAAAGAAGTGTTGTCAACAATTATTTTCCCTTTGTTTGGAGGATAAAAACCCAAAAGGAGTTTTATTATGGTTGTCTTTCCGCTTCCGCTTGCTCCAACTATAGCTGTTACTTTATTTTGTGGAATTTTCAAATTCAAGTCCTCAAGGACATAATCCCTATCCGCACCATCGTAGCTGAAACTGACATTTTCCAAACGGATGGTTTTATTTTCCGGTATAGAATTGTTTTTATTTTCAACCGTTTGTTCTTCGTCTTCTTTATTATGAATTTCATTCAATCGTTCAAGACTGATTTTAGCATCTTGCAACGATTGGGCAAAACCTATTACCTGCCCGATTGGGCCGGAAAGTTGTCCGATAATGTAACTGATAGACATCATCATACCCAATGTAATATTTCCTTCTACTACTGCTTTAGCTGATAGGTAAGAAATAAATAATCCTGTAGTTTGGCTGAAAAATACAGATCCAATTTGTTGATATTGACCCAGCGCTACCCCTTGAATACTTATTTTGAACAGTTTTACCTGAATGCGTTCCCATTTCCAGCGTTGCTGCTTTTCACAGTTATTAAGTTTAATTTCTTGCATTCCTGTTACTAACTGCACAAGATTACTTTGATTAGCAGACGCCTGTGCAAAACGCTTAAAATCCAATTTGCGTCTGTAACGCATAAACAATAGAATCCATGTGATGTACAGAATATTTCCGACGAGAAAAACCAACAGAATCGTTAGATTATAATACGCCATGATGAATGCAAACACAAAAAAATTGGCAAAAGAAAAAATAGTAGAAAGGGTTGTTCCGGATAGAAAGCCTTGAATACGCCCATTATCGCCAATTCGTTGCAGAATATCGCCAATATTCTTGGCATCAAAGAATCGGATAGGTAATTTCATCAGTTTAGTCAGAAAATCCGAAATCAGTGCAATGCTGATACGGGTATTGGTATGCAAGGCAATCCAGTTTTGAATGAATCCCATGCCCATTTGAGTAATGGACAGTACCAACTGGGCAATCAGCATCAGAGTAATGAAATTCAAATTATTGTTACCAATACCCTGATCGACTACCGCTTGAGTAATGAACGGAAGAATCAGTGAAAGAATGCTGCCCAGTATCATTCCAACGATAATTTGAGCATACTGCGATTTATAGGGAAGCAGGTAACGAAAGAAATAACCTAAATTTTTTTCCTGTTTTTCTTTATCATCTTCCTGTTCATAAAAGTCAGGCGAAGGTTGTAATATTAAAGCTGTTCCGGTTTCTTTTTCCTGATTTTTAGAACTATACCAGCATTGGCAAAATTCTTCTGAATTCATCTCATATTTTTGTCCTGCAGGGTCGGCGATGTAAAATTTCGCATCATTGTGTCGTTGCCGTAGAGACGTGGCATGCCGCATCTCTACAATATGATACAACACCACAAAATGATTCTGATTCCAGTGTAAAATACAGGGCAGAAGAACATCTTCCATCAATTGTTCTAAAGTAATTCGAACCCCCTGTGTGTGCATCCCAATGCTTTCCGCAGCATCGCTAATCCCCAGCATGCTCACCCCCTCGCGAGTGATAAAGCATTTTTCCCGCAGGTTTTGCAAAGTGTAACTGCGACCATAGTGCTTGGCAATCATACGAAGACATGTAGGACCACAGTCCATGGAGTCTAATTGGACGTAATGAGGGAAAGGTTTCATCTTACTTTTTGTTATATTTTGCCTTCACTATTTCATTGCTGTACTATTTGAACTTGCTTATTCTGTATGAGCGGTTAAAATAATTCATGTTAAAAAAATAGAGTAACACCTTTTTGCTTTCCCATATCCTTTTCCGGCACAAAAAATTAACCTGTTTTATTTAAGACAATATTTACTATATTACAACTTAATTATATTCAATGAAACTAACTATCTAAATGTATGTTATTAGTTTTTAATGCATAATGAATGTCTATAAAATCTTCTAACATTGATTTTGCAGGGATACAATAGTCTTTATTTTTACTTTTTTCATCCATACAACCTCCGTAACAAGATGGAAATAAGACACATGTTCTACATTTATTATCAAAAATTACATCACCATTTATCATTATGTCTGATAACAAAGTATAGTTCGTAATGGTATGAGTGTCAAAAATAGAACCAACTATCTTATCGTTCACACCTAAGTGGTGCCAACATTTGTATAACTCACCTTCAACACCTATCACAAAAGCATTCATTTGCTGACACATACAACCTTTAAATGTTCTGGTTGGATAGATATCTTTTGTATGGATACCATACTTATCAAAGATATTTTTTAGATATTCAGCTTTCTTAACACCATCTTCATAACAAGAACTGGAGATACAACCACCTCCATAATCACGAACAAAAGCAGGATATAGATGTACTTTTCTTCCAAATTTTTCTTGCAAAATATGTAGTAAAGGAACATACTGATCTGAATTTTCTTTGTTTATGTTCATTCTAATGGATATGTTAATATTATATTGCTTTGCTAATAGAGCTTCAATATTTGCTAATATTTTATTAAAAGTATCCTTTCCGTTTTTCAAATGTCGTGTCTTGTTATGTGTATCTCTTGTTCCATCTAAAGTTATCTGTAAGCCGGTAATTTTAAGTTCCGGTATCAAATCAATCAGCTTATCCAAGCAAAAACCATTTGTAACCATGTATGCTGAGTAATTTTTTACTAACTTTTGCAATTCGACAGATAAGTGTTTAACAATTTTTACCTCTAAAGAAGGCTCTCCTCCGTACCAAACAACATTTAATGATTCGATGGTACTATACTTGTTTTTCACGAAGTCTAAAATTCCATTCTGTACTTCTTGAGACATTCTTTTGTTAGGCCTATTTTCTTCATAACAATACGAGCAATTGAAATTGCAGGCTCTTGTTGGGGCTATTGTCAATGATAATGAATTTGAATTGAATCGCTTTCTTAGTGTTGATAACATAATTTTGTTTATTTCGTTGTTATTCGATTCCACAATGAATCGTCCATCAAATAAAAATTTAAATTTGTTATCATTGGGGTCTATACAATCCGGATCATTTTTAACTTTCAGAATTGTATCATAGTCTTCTTTGTCTAATTCTATCAACATGTTTGATAATGAACTATATAATAGATAAGACTTTGCTTTATTTGAATAAAATAAATGATTATAAATGCTCCACTCCATCGATTTTTTTTTGAGGTTATGTCAATAATCAATAGTAATAACTGTCTATGGAGCAATTGTGTATTACGCAATCATCAATATCACAATCACATCCAACAAATAGCGATGGGCAAATATCACTCCCGCTTCCAAATAAATTCATGAGTTCAAAATTTGTCAATTGACTTGTTGATAATCCATTTTCAATAAATTTAGGACTTTTCAATTCCAATTTGTTTAATTTTTTCATTGCTTTTTTAATTTTAATAATTATAAATAAAGTTTATTAATGTGTTGATAAAATTAATCATTCTAATAATCCAAACAAATAATTTACAATAACAATATACATATTTTATATACTGAATATTAGGTAGTTATAAAAATAGAAATAACAGATACATTTGATATGTTGCATATATTTATTATTCAGTGTATTTTTGTGGTAAAAATGCAGAAAACACTTTTGTATATAAATAGCAATAAGGAACTATATAAATAGACAATATAATACATATAAACAAATATGAAAAAAATATTTTTAATTAGTCTTTCAATTACGCTTTTTATGACAGTTTTTAATCTGTTGCCAGTACAGGGACAAGTTTTAGATTTTAAGCAATATTCAAATTCAAATATTGAAACCTCTGATGCCTATAAAAAAGGAAATATCTATCAAAAAGATTTATTGCTATTTATAGACATATTGAAAGAATGTCATCCTGCTTTCTCTCCCGAACATAACTTTCCTTTCAATATAGACAGCATCGCAAATGTTGGGTATAATTGGGCTGCGCAATGTGAAAGTGTTGCTAACTTAAATGCCTATTTACAAACTATTTCAACTCTGATAAATGATGGACATACTTCATTATTGTTTGATATTAATAAAAATCTTGTTTATCCTTTTTTATTTTTTATAGATATAGATAATGATAAAATATACCTTCGCGGTATAAGCAAAGAGTATGAATCTTTTTTAGGAAAACAAGTCAACCAAATTAACGGATATCCTATCCTTGAGGTATTGAATAGCTTTAGAAAGGTTATCAGTAGCGACAATGATTTTTATTTTTTAGATAAAGTAGGTAATTTCATGCAGTCCTATTCGATGTGGAAAAATAGTTCGTATTGTTTACCCGACTCGTCTTTGTTATTTTCATTCGCAGACAACACAAGTATTTCATTGCATCCAATTTCGGTGCAACAAATGGATTTGTCTATGCTGCAATTTAATAATCAAGTTATTTCAATTAGAGAAAATTCTAAGCAGCCTTTTTTGTATAAGTTATTACCGGAGCAAAGTATCTGTTATTTGCAATTTAATTTATGTATCGACCAAAGTGCTTTGCGTTTTCAATTTTATCTGAAAAACCAAAACAATATATCGGAAGATTTGGAAAAAAAGATAACGTCATATCCACGTTTTGATATGTTCTTGAAAGAAATGTTTCAAGCAATAGGTACAAATAAGATAACGACATTAGTAATAGATGTTAGGGATAATGGAGGTGGTGATAGTAATCTATGTGATGTTTTGCTGTCTTGGTTAAAGCCATATAAAGAAATAAAGACCCAAACATTTTCCATCCGTTTTTCAAATTTGTGGAAACAACATTATCCCATATTAGCCACAGAATATGAAAAATCGTTTGCAGATAACGGAATATCCTTTGAATTAGGTGATTTGTATGAAAGCACTTTTATATTGAATTTGCTGAAAAGGGAAAAAGAATCTTCTATATCAAATAAAATAAATGAATATTTCGTTAAAAATGTAGATGTTGATAAAATTTTCAAGGGAAATATTATTTTTATTCAAAATTCAAAGACATTTAGTAGTGCCGGATTACTAATTACAGAAGCTGTAGATAATAACATAGGAGTTGTAATAGGTGATAAGAGTTCTTACCGTCCTTGTAGTTATGGCGATTTATTACCATGGGAATTACCAAATACAGGAACAAAAGGATTTGTCAGTCACAAAATTTTTAATCGTCCAAATATTGATAAATGTGATGAGTTATCTTTAAATCCACAAATATACCTACCAACTTCATGGTTAGATTTTTTAAGCGGTAAAGATATTTGTTGGGAATGGATTCTAAAAAAATATGGAAATTTCTAATTCTATAATGAGGAAAAGTAAAATCAGAATATGGACTTCAAATAAATGGATGTTAACAAATTCAATGGGACACTTGAAAAAACAAATGTCCCATTTCCTCATACGAAACGGCATTAATAACCATACATAAATAGATCTATAATGCAAGCATCAACAGCGCATACGTCAACAGGACATAATTCAAGTCCACACCCATTGGCACCACAAACTTTGGCACCACAAGCATCACCGCCACAGGCATTACCACCACAGGCATTGCCCCCACATCCGTTACTTCCACAAGCATCACCACCGCATGCTCCACCTACTAACCCCCTGAGTTCAAAATTCGCCAATTGACTAGCGGAGAACCCATTTTCAATAATTTGAGGGCTTTTCAATTCCAATCTTTTTAATTTTCTCATTGTAATTTAATTTTAAAAATTATACATAAAATAATCAATACTCACACTTTGTAAAAGTAGTCAATGATGTAATCCATTCAAACAAATTACTATAACAAATTATTCATTCTACACATTCTCTATTAAGTAATTACAAAAGGGGGTAATAACAATTTAAAGGAATACTTAACGTAACAGGTCTATTTGACGATTTTTCAATTAGAAATAACAAATAGCGGCGCCACTTGAAAATCAGAAAACGGGTAAAAACATCAGTTCAAACAAGAAATTACAATTGGCTTCTTTCATTTTCTTTTTTATACGATATTTTCTCTGATTGATTGGTTGTTTACTAACATCTCCCATACTATGATAGATAGAAGTATTGTCCAATCCAGATTTTGTCAGGCAACAAAAGATAACATCATTATCCGTTAAACTCGGACAATACTCTGTTATTGTCTTGATTAGCCGTTCGAAAACATAGTGAATTTCCGAGTTCAATAATTGTTTTTCATCTTGGGTTAAACATTTTTCACCACATTTTTGTTTAATGAGCCGGTAACTATCCATTTTCATAAATAGCTTACATTCTAATTGGAATATATCGTGAATTAGTTCATCATATTCCATATTAAAATTAATATTTGATAACATCGAAATATAATTGATTGAAACATTTTGCGTTGTGTATAAACGGTTATGAATTTGAAAGCCCACAAATGTGAATTAATTTTTTATAATTTGTATAAAAATTTTCATTGCCGAAAGTAAAAAATAATTTTGTTGTATTAACTCAAAAAATATGTCTAAATTTGTCATTAAAATTCTAAATTAGACATCAAAATTATGGAACACTCTAAACTTAGAAATGTAAGGACTCAAAAGGGTTATACTCAGGAATATATGGCTGACTGTTTGGGGATTTCTCAAAAACAATACAGCAGGCTTGAAAATGGAGAAAGTGGAATAACGCTTGATTATTTGGAAAAAATATGCAATAAATTGGAAATCAATCCTCAAGACCTTTTTGCATGTGAAGTTAAACAGGAAAATCAAAATCAATCCGGTGGCCTTGCTAATTCCGCTTATCTGATTGTTAATGAATTTTCCGAAAAGTTAATAGAACAGTACGAAAAACGGCTAAAAGACAAGGACGATGAAATTTGTTTTTTGCGTTCATTGTTGTCCGGAAAAACTGTCGAAACATCTTCTGTTTAGAAAAATATTCATATTTTCTGTCTTCATATTATGTAATAAAAATATAATCTACAAAATAAAAGCCTAACTTTGTAATAAGTTAATAAAAAAGACTTTTATGAACCGGATCATTGTCAAGATCAAGTAACACGTCATGGACTGTGTCTTGATGTGGTAATTTTACGCCGAAAAGTTGATGGTAGTGTTCGCTGAAATAACCATCCAAACGAAGATTATTGAGCTGATTACGAG